>Ga0209613_1000185_pt1 | contig 81113 bp, 69 predicted proteins | sample BioC13SIPDNA_2_FD_185747 | JGI IMG/M metagenome (GOLD analysis project Ga0209613, IMG submission 185747) | Anaerobic biogas reactor microbial communites from Washington, USA - Biogas_R2_A C13 SIP DNA (SPAdes) (version 2) | ecosystem: Engineered > Bioreactor > Anaerobic > Unclassified | place...
AAAAGAACAGCCGCGACCTGACGGCGCTGGCCCGCCAGGGCAAGCTGGACCCGGTCATCGGGCGGGAGAAGGAAATCGAGCGCATGGCGCAAATCCTGTCCCGCCGCACCAAGAACAACCCGGTGCTCATCGGCGCGCCCGGCGTTGGCAAAAGCGCCGTGGCGGAAGGGCTGGCGCAGCGCATCGTGCAGGGGGAGGTTCCCGACACCCTGCTCAACAAGCGCCTGCTCTCCCTGGACATCGGCAGCCTCATCGCGGGCACCAAGTACCGGGGCGAGTTCGAGGAGCGCATGAAGGACGTCGTCAACGAAATCCAACTCGACCCCTCCATCATCCTCTTCATCGACGAGCTGCAGAATATCATGGGCGCCGGCAAGGCCGAGGGCTCCATCGACGCGGCCGGCATCCTCAAGCCCGCCCTCGCACGGGGGGAGCTCCAGTGCATCGGGGCCACCACGCTGGAGGACTACCGCAAGCATATCGAGAAGGACGCCGCGCTCTCCCGGCGCTTCCAGCCGGTCATGGTGGACGAGCCGGACAGCGAGCGGAGCCTGGATATTTTAAGGGGGCTGCGGCCGCATTACGAGGCGCACCACCATGTCAGGCTGACCGACGAGGCGCTGGCCTCCGCCGTGGAGCTCTCCGCCCGCTACATCTCGGACCGCTTCCTGCCGGACAAGGCCGTGGACGTCATGGACGAGGCGGCCTCCCGCGTCCGCCTGCGCGCCTTCGCGATGCCCGGCGGCATCCGGGAGAGCGAGCGCAGCCTGGAGCGCATCATCGCCGACAAGCGCCTGGCCATCAACCAGCAGGACTACGAGAAAGCCGCCGACCTGCGCGACCGGGAGCGCAAGGTGCGCGAGGAAATCAGCCGCAAGCGCCGCGAATGGGACGACGAGCGCATGAGCCACCAGCCGGAGGTCACCCAGGACGACGTTGCCGACGTGGTCGCCGGCTGGACCGGCATCCCGGTGCAGCGCATGACCATGATCGAAAGCGCACGGCTGATGAAACTGGAAGAGACGCTTCACCGCCGCGTCATCGGCCAGGACGAGGCCGTCGTCGCGGTCAGCCGCGCCATCCGGCGCGCCCGCGCGGGCCTGCAGGACCCCAAACGCCCCATCGGCTCCTTCATCTTCCTGGGCCCCACAGGGGTGGGCAAGACGGAGTTGTGCCGAGCGCTGGGCGAGGCGATGTTCGGCGACGAGGACGCCGTCATCCGCCTGGACATGAGCGAATACATGGAAAAGCACACGGTGTCGCGCATGGTCGGCTCCCCGCCGGGCTACGTAGGCTACGAGGAGGGTGGCCAGTTGACGGAAGCCGTCCGGCGCAAGCCCTACTCCGTTGTGCTCTTTGACGAAATCGAGAAGGCCCATCCCGACGTGTTCAACATGCTGCTGCAGATTCTGGAGGACGGGCGGCTGACGGACAACGTGGGGCGCGTGACCAGCTTCAAGAACAGCATCATCGTCATGACCTCCAACGCCGGCGCGACCCAGCTGGCCTCCGGTCGTTCCCTGGGCTTCGGCGGCGCGGCCGGCCAGGCGCAGATGGACTACGAGGAGATGAAGACGCGGGTGCTGGACGAAATCAAGCGCACCTTCCGGCCCGAGTTTTTGAACCGCGTTGACGAAATCATGGTCTTCCACCCGCTCAGCGACGCGCAGATTACGGACATCGCCCGGCTCATGCTTGACCAGATCATCAGGCGGATGAAGGAAAAGGACATCGAGCTGGCCTTCGAGCCCGAAGCCGTCCTCCTCCTTGCGAAGAGCGGGTTCGACCCGCAGTACGGCGCCCGGCCGCTGCGCAGGGCCATCCAGAAGATGGTGGAGGACGCGCTGAGCGAGCAGATTATCTCCGGCGGCATCAAGGAAGGCGACCGCGTGGACATGCGCGCGGAGGACGGCAAACTGGCCTTCAGCGTCGCCCCGCGCGCAACGGAGCCCAAAGAGGAAGAGCTGGCTGACCAGACGGTCGGCTGAGGCCCTTGACCCAACCGTTCCCAGCGCCGGCGTCAGCCGGCGCCTTTTCATATGAGGCGGGTTTTCGCCTTGACCGCGCAAGGATGCAAACCCTATAATGGCGCGGTACGAGAAGGGGGATGGAACCATGCCGGAGAAGAGCACCTACTACGTGACGACGCCCATCTACTACCCCAGCGGGCGCATGCATATCGGGAACACCTACACCACCGTCGCGGCGGACGCGATGGCGCGGTTCAAGCGGCTGACCGGGCACCCGACCTTTTTTCTGACCGGGACCGACGAGCATGGACAGAAAATCGAACGCCGCGCCCAACAGGCCGGCCTGGCGCCGCAGGCCTTCGTGGATGGCATCGTGGAGGACACCAAGGCGCTATGGAAGCTGCTGGACATCCGCTACGACGACTTCATCCGCACCACCGACCCCCGGCACGTTTCCGCGGTGCAGAAGATTTTCAGGCGCCTTTTTGAGCAGGGGGACATCTACAAAAGCGCCTACGAGGGCCAATACTGCACGGACTGCGAGGCCTTCTGGACCGAGGGCCAGCTGAAGGACGGCGCGCTCTGCCCCGACTGCGGCCGGCCGACGGAAAAAGTCCGCGAGGAAAGCTACTTCTTCCGGATGAGCAAGTACCAGGACTGGCTCATCCAGTACATCCAAGATCATCCGGACTTCATCCAGCCGCCCTCCCGCGCCAACGAGATGCTCAACAATTTCCTGCGCCCCGGGCTGCAGGACCTGTCCGTCAGCCGCACCACCTTCAAGTGGGGCGTCCCGGTGGATTTCGACCCGGGCCACGTGGTTTACGTCTGGATTGACGCGCTGGCCAACTATGTCACCGCCCTGGGCTACCTGTCGGAGGACGACCGGCTGTTCCAGCGGTTCTGGCCGGCCAATGTGCACCTGGTGGGCAAGGACATCGTCCGCTTCCACACCATCTACTGGCCCATCATGCTCCACGCGCTGGGTCTGCCGCTGCCCAGGCAGGTGTTCGCCCACGGGTGGATGCTGTTCAACGACGACAAGATGTCCAAGTCCAAGGGCAACGTCGTCTACCCCGGCCCGGTGGTCAGGCGCCTGGGTGCGGACGCGCTGCGCTACTACCTGCTGCGGGAGATGCCCTTCGGCGCGGACGGCAACTATACCAACGAAGCCATGCTGCGCCGCGTCAATTCCGACCTGGCCAACGACCTGGGCAACCTGCTCAGCCGCACGGCCGCGATGATTGAGAAATACTTTGGCGGGGAAATCCGCAAGCCCGGCGCCTACCAGGCGGAGGACCTGGCGCTGATCGCCCTGATGGAGTCGCTGCCCGGGAAGGTCGAGCGGGAGATGGACGCCCTGCAGTTCTCCCAGGCGCTCAGCGAGATCTGGAAGGGCGTCTCCGCCTCCAACCGCTACATCGACGAAACCCAGCCCTGGGTGCTGGGACGCAGCGAGGAGGGGATGGAGCGGCTGGCCACGGTGCTCTACGTCCTGGCCGAGTGCCTGCGGTTTGTGGCGGTGCTCATTTCACCCGTCATGCCCAGGACGCCGAAGAAGATCTTCACCCAGCTGGGGCTGGTCGGGGACGACGCCAAGACCTGGGACTCCCTGGCGCGTTTTGGCCGCACCATCCCGGGGCAGCGGGTCGTCAAGGGCGAGGCCGTCTTCCCGCGCATCGACCTGAAGATCGACCTGCCGTTGCTGGAGGCGGAAAACCTGCTGGAATCCGGCGCCGCGGCGCCCGTGTCGCCCCAGGCCGCGCCCGAGGCGGCGGCCTCCGATCAACCGGAGGAGGTCATCAGCATCGCCGATTTCCAGAAAATCCGCATGCGCGTCGCGCGGGTGCTCGCCTGCGAGAAAGTCGAGAAAAGCGACAAGCTGCTCCGCTTTACACTGAAGGTCGGGGAGGAGGAGCGCACCGTGCTCTCCGGCATCGCGGCGCACTACCGGCCGGAAGACCTGGTCGGGCGCCAGCTCGTCCTGCTGTACAACCTCGCGCCGCGGAAAATCAGGGGCGTGGAGTCCCAGGGGATGCTGCTGTGCGCCGCGAGCGACGACGACAGCGTGCTCAAGCTGCTCACCGTGGACGAGGGCGCGCCGGACGGGGCGGACATCTCGTGAGCGCCGCCCCCCTGCTGTTTGACACCCATTGCCACCTGGTCGACGAGCGCTTTGACGCGGACCGGGAGGAGTTGATAAACGGGCTTCCCCAAAAGGGCGTCCACGCCTGCCTGGCCTGCGGCTGCGACCCCGACACCTCCCTGGCGGGCATCAGGCTGGCCGCGTCCCACCCCCACGTCTGGGCGGCGGCGGGCATCCACCCACACGACGTCGGCAAGGCCGTGGATGGGGACCTGGAAAGGATCGAAGCGCTCCTCGGGCAGGGGAAGGTCGTCGCCGTGGGTGAAATCGGCCTTGATTTCTATTACGATTTTTCCCCGAAGGACGCCCAGATGGAATGGCTGGACCGACAGGTCGGCCTCGCCTACCGCCACGGCCTGCCCGTCCTGCTGCACGTCCGGGAGGCGCACGGCGCGATGACGGATTACCTGCGCGCGCGCCGCGGCAAGCTGCCGCCGGGCGTTCTTCACTGCTTTTCCGGCAGCGCGGAAAGCGCGCGGGAATACCAGTCGCTCGGCTTCCACATCTCCTTCGCCGGCCCCCTGACCTTCCGCAACGCCCACAACCTGCACCGCGCGGCGGCGGCGGTCGCGCCGGAGCGCCTGCTTGTCGAGACCGACAGCCCCTACCTGGCGCCGGTGCCCTACCGCGGCAAGCGCAACGACCCCTCCCTGGTCCGGGAGGTTTGCCTGGCGCTGGCGCAGCTCCGCGGTGTCGCGGAGGAGGAGATGGCGGAGCAGACCTGCCGGAACGCCTGCGCGCTGTTCAAGGTTCCCCTGCCGGAAGGCCTGGCCTGACCGCCTTTCCATGTTTCTTTTTTATGTCGTAATTGTTCCTATTATTAAAATTCAAAGAACAACCTGCTTCAATTTATGTTATACTGCTCAGACCAGCCCGAAGGGAGGACGCCTGTGCACGGCCGCCTGATTCTCGCGTCCTCCTCGCCCCGGCGCCGGGAGCTGCTGGCCGCCATGGGCCTGGATTTCGCGGTCGAGAATCCCGAGGTGGACGAGGACATCGTGGGGACGCCAGAGGAGATGACCCGCGGGCTGGCGCGGCGCAAGGCGCTCGCGGTATCCGCGGCGCATCCGGGGGACACGGTGCTGGCGGCGGACACCCTGGTCTGCGTTTCCGGCGCCGTCTTGGGGAAGCCTGCGGACGCGGCGGACGCCGCGCGGATGCTGCGGCTGCTCTCCGGCGCCTGGCACGAGGTGCACACCGGCGTGTGCGTGATTGCCGGGGGGGAGGAGCAGCTGGGGCACGCCGTGACCCGGGTCAGGTTCTCCCCGATGACGGAAGCGGAAATCGCGTTTTACTGCGGCAGCGGGGAGCCCATGGGCAAGGCGGGCGCCTATGCCATCCAGGGGCTGGGCGGCATGTTCATCGAAGAAATTTCCGGCAGCTATCCCAACGTGGTGGGTCTTCCCACCGGGCTGGTCTACCGGATGCTCCGCCGCGCCGGAGCCTATCACATTGACGGAAATGAGTGACACATGGCCATCATCGCGCCGGATATCGGCATTGATTTAGGTACGTCCAACACCCTGGTGCACGTCCGCCGCAGGGGCATCCAGATCAACGAGCCCACCCTGCTGATCGTGACGGGCGCCGAGCGGCGTACCATCAAGGCCATCGGCCAGGACGCGCTGGCGCTGGTGGGCCGCACCACGGGCGGCGACGTGGCGGTGCGCCCCCTCCAGGACGGGACCGTCAAGGACTTCGATCTGACGGAAGCCATCCTGCGCTATTTCATTCGCAAGGCCATCGGGGTTTCCCACCTGGTGAAGCCCCGTGTGTACGTGACCGTGCCCAGCAAGGTTTCCTCCGTCGAAAAGCGCGTCATCCGCGAGGCGGCCGTCAGCGCGGGCGCGCGCAGGAACGCGGTCCATCTCATCGACAAGCCCTTCGCCTCCGCCTACGGCTCCGGCCTGCCCGTGTTTTCGCCGGAGGGCAGCATGGTGGTGGACGTGGGCGGCGGCACGACCGAGGTGGCGGTCATCGCGCTGGGCGGCATTGTGCTATCCCGCTCCCTCCCGGCCGCAGGCATCAAGATGGACGCGGTCATCGTGGATTTCATCAAGCACGACCACAACATGCTCATCGGGGACCGGATGGCGGAGGACATCAAGATCGACTGGGGCTCCGCCCTGCCCATCTCCGAGGAGCGCATGGTCGTCGTGCGCGGGCGGGACTTGATTACCGGCCTGCCGCAGACCGCGGAGATTTCCTCCAACCGCTTCTACGAAGCGCTGCACGGCCCCTGCCTGATGATACTGGACGCCATCCGCGAAATCCTGGACAAGACCCCGCCGGAGCTGTGCGGCGACATCCTGCGCAAGGGCATCTACCTGGTGGGCGGCGGCGCGCAGCTGTACGGGCTGGACCGCTTCCTGGCGGGGGAGCTGAACCTGCCGGTCACCCTGGCGCGCGACCCGATGCTCAGCGCCGCGGCGGGCGTGGGCAACATGGCGGAAAATTCCGAAATCCTTCCCAAGCTGACGCGCTCCAACTTCATGCGCGACGAAAATGGCTAAGGAAAAGCGCCCGGCGCGCGGCGCCGGCAGGAAGCGGGAGCGGCCGGCGCAGGGCGGGACGGAGCGCCAGCGCGCCTTTACGCGCCTGCTTGGCATTACGGTCGCCATCCTGCTGCTGGCCGTCATCGGCGTCATGGTGCTGTCCCAGTTTTTCGACACGCCCATCCTCAGGGCGCCCCGGGCCGTGGTGGCCAGGGTCGTAACGCCGGTGCAGAACGCCTTCGCCTCCGGCACCGATTTCATCGTGGACTACCTGCGCATGCTCAAGCTCCGCAGCAACTGGGAGTACGAGTACAACCTCCTGCGGGACAAGGTGGACGAGCTGACGGACCAGGCCATGCTGGCAACCGCCCTGCAGCAGCAGCTGCAGGCCTACGCGGACCTGGACGACGAGCTGTCCCGCAACACCAACTTGAACGGCCTGAAGGCCAACATCATCGGCAGGGACACCAGCAACTACACCTACACCCTCACCCTGGACGTGGGCAGCCTGCAGGGGGTGGAGGACAACATGGCGGTCGTCGTCCCCGGCGCGCTGGTGGGCATCACCTACGACACCAAGGCCGACAGCACCCTGGTCAAGGGCATCATTGACACCGACTGCTCCATCCCCGCGGTCATCGAGTCCAACCGGGACCCCGGGACGGTGTCCGGCACCCTGGCCATTGACGGGCAGAAGAACTGCCGGATGTATTACCTGTCCTACACCACCCTCCCCCGGCCGGGCGACCTGGTGGTCACCTCCGGCACCGGCGTGCGCCTGCCCAAGGGCATCCCGATCGGCCGTGTCCGGGAGAGCACGCGGGGGCTGGAGGACTCCAAGCAGTTTATCGTCCTGGAGCCCATCGCGGATTTCGACCATCTGGAATACGTCATCATTTACCGCTACCGGCCGACGTATACCGAACCGGAGCGCCTCGCCCTGCCGGCGACCCCGACCTTCGTCCCGCTGACCTCCATCCGCCCGGTGCCCACCCTCATCGGGCAGCCAGAGCCTGTCGGCTCCCCCGGGCCTGACGGCACACTGGCGCCCGGCCAGACGCCCGGCCCCACGCCGGGTCCCTCGGAAAGCCCCGCGCCGCCGGACACGCCCGCCCCGGGGGACACGCCCGCGCCGGGGGATACGCCCGCGCCGGATGACGGCGTTGTCTACAACGCGCCGGTCATCCTGGACACCACCCCCACCGTGGAGCCCTCAGCGCCTCCCGTCACGCCGGAGCCTTCGCCCACCTTCTCGCCGGAGGAGCTCACGGTGGAGGAGGACGTCCCTTGACCGCGCTGCCCCGCCAGCGCGGGGGGGTCGCGCTGGCCGCGTCCCGCTTCCTGCGCGCGATGGCGCTGATTCTGCTATACTATTTGTTCCAGGTCAGCGTGATGCCGCACCTGAAGGTGCTGGGCGTCGTGCCCAACCTGCTGATGGTCGTCATCGCCATCATGACCGTCAGCTACGGCAAGCTCTACGCCTTCATCACCGGGGCGACGCTGGGCATCGTCCTGGAAGCCATGGCGATGACCATCCCGCTGTTTTACGTCCTGATCTATCCGGTACTGGCCTTGCTGTGCGCCCAGGTGTTTTCCGACATGACGGACGTCAAGCGGGAAATCCGCCGCGTCCGGGAAGCCCAGCGCCAGAGCGAGGCGGCGGCCGAAATCAAGGCGCCGTTCAAGCGGGGCAAGTTCAGGTTCCGGCTGCGGCGCACCTCCCCCTACGACCTCAACGCGCACCTGCGCATCCTGCTCAACGCCCTGATGCTGGTCGGGCTGTACGAGGGCGTCATGCTCATCTACATCGCCCTGGTCGGCATCCCGGTGGGCGCGGGGCACTTCCTGCGGGTGTTTTACACCCTCGCCTACACGGCGCTGTGCTGCGTCACGATGTTCCCCGCCCGCGCCTTCCTGGGGCTGTACCGGCGCCCGCGCAGGTTTGCCGCCCCCGGTTCCGACGCCGAAATCGGGACGGGCCGCGAGGCGCTGCGGCAGATGGCCCTGGTGCCCGACGAGGCGCCGGAGCCCCCGCAGACCCGCCGTTTCGGGTTCCCGCACCGCAAACCCAAGGACCGCCCCGCGCCCCCGCCTGACCCCATCCAGACCGCTGCCCCCGAAAGCGACGGGAAGGAGGAAAACGCCCCATGAAGTTTGAAAAATCCACGGTCCGCCGCTACATCATCTTCGGCATCGTCACGGTGCTGCTGTTCGGCACCCTGGTGTTCCGGCTGCACAGCCTGCAGATTGTCAACGCCGGGCAGTACCAGGCGGCCGCGACGACGGACCGCTTCAAGACCATCCGCCTGACCGGCAAGCGCGGCATGATTACCGACGCGGAGTCCGTCGTGCTGGCGATGAGCGAGGACGTCTACAACGTCAACTTCCTCCTGACCAACTCCCAGGTCAACGAAACCGGCTTCAAGCGCTTCACGCCCTCCATCCTGGAAACCAAGCGCATCGTCGAGTCCTACGGCGGCCAGCTGCTCAGCGACTTCGTCATCCAGCGCAACCCGGAGACGACGCTGTTTGAGTTCAACTTCGGGAAGGGCATCTCCGAAAAGGCCTGGGCCATCCGCGAAAGCCAGTGGCGCGGCAACCATTACCTCTCCCAGCGCAGCTACCCGACGGCAGAGGACTGCTACAACGAGCTGTTCAAAAAATACCAGCTGGAGCCGGGCACGGACGAGGCGACCGCCCTGACGGTCATGGCGGTGTACTCCGAGATGCGCATGAACATCTTCAACTCCCTGCCCGTCGTCATCGCCCAGGACATCCCCTTCGAGGCGGTGACGGAGATTACGGGGCGCAGCATGTCCCTGCCCGGCATGGGCATCGAGGTGGGGGAAAAGCGGGTCTACCCGCGCAGCACCCTGGCCTCCCAGGTCATCGGCTACGTCGGCCCCATCAGCGAGAGCGACAACTACGCGACGGAGCTCAGGCCTATGGGTTACGCGCTCAACGACATCATCGGCCGGGACGGCATCGAGCGCTCGATGGAGAACTGGCTGACGCCCAATATTTTAAGCCGCACGGGCAGCCGCGTGATGGAGAAGGACCACCAGGGCCGCCTGACGCGGCAGATGAGCTACACCCCCCCCACGGACGGCAACAACGTCAAGCTGACCCTCATCGAGCCCTTCCAGCGGGAGGCGGAGCGCGCCATCGCCGCCAACGTCGAGTACACCCGCGGCGTCCAGGAGCGGGAGATGTTCCGCGACCGCTGGCGGGAGACCAACAAGGCGAAAATCGAGCTGCGGGACTTCACCGAGTATCCGCTGCAGCTGGCCGACACCGGCACGATGGTCGTCCTGGAAGTGGCCACCGGGCGCGTGCTGGCCATGGCGCAATACCCCACCTACGACCTCAACGCGATGGTGGCCGGCGGCAAGGAAGTGGCCGAAATCCTGCTGGACGAGCGGCGGCCGCTGTGGAACTTCGCCATCCAGTCCCGCGCGGAACCCGGCTCCATCTTCAAGATGGTCACCGGCCTGGCCGCCCTGACCAGCGGCCGGCTGACGGTGGACGAGCGGATTACCGACACCGGCCCCTACATGGGGTACACCACCAAGGAAGAGGACGCGCCGGTGTGCTGGATCGCCAAGGGCTACCGCAAGGACCACGCCGACCTCAACATCGTGTCCGGGCTTTCGAAGTCCTGCAACTTCTTCTTCTATACGCTGGCGGGCAAACTCTACGGACAGACCGGCAGCAACCTGCTGTACCAGTACGCCGCCAAGCTCGGCATGACCACCCGCACCGGCATCCAGCTGCCGGGCGAGGCGCGCAGCGTGGTGGGCAATCAGACCTCCCTGTACGACCCGACGTCGCCGGTTAACCAGCAGGAAACCTCCCGGCCCCTGCTGACCGCCGCCAAAATCAAGCAGCACCTGCGCAACGTGGGCTCCTCCTACGGCATCACCTACGACGACGTGCGCCTGGACGCCTGCATCAAGCAACTGATGGACATGGCGCTGGTCACCCACCAGGAGGAATGGCCGGACGCGATGCGCCCCATCCTGATGGCGGAACTGAACATGACCCGGGACATGGTCTGGCTGCAGGCGGTCATCGGCGAAATCTGGTACGCGCTCAACGACATCAAGTGGGGCGGCAGCCTGGAGGTGCAGATGGCCATCGGTCAGTCCATCACCCTTTTGACCCCCGCCGCGGTGTCCCGCTATGTGGCCGCGCTGGCCAACGGCGGAATCGTGTACAACCTCTCCATCATCGATTCCGTGGTGTCACCCGAGGGCGAAATCCTCAACCAGTACCAGCCCAGCGTCTTCGGCACGCTGGACGGTTCGGAGCCCTATATGCCCTACATCAAGGAAGGCATGAAGGGCGTGGTCGACGAGGCGGGCACCGCCAAGCGCTACTTCGACGGCTGGGCGTACACCGATGAGCTGTGGGCGAAGACGGGCACCTCCCAGGTGACCATCGGGGGCATCAAGCTGGACCTGGAAAACAACGGCTGGTTTGTCGCCCTGGCGCCTTTCAGCACTCCGGCTGAAATCGCTGTCGTCGTGCTGATTCCCAACGGGAAGGCCGGCGCGGAAGCCACGCGCGCGGCGCGTGACTTTATCGGCTGGTGGATGGACGACCGCAACAAGCGCACTGGGGACACCCCCGTGGTTCCCGGCAACGAGCTGATGCCGTAAGGGGGCGCGATGGGCAAGCGTTATCTGTTCATTTCCGGGAAGGGTGGGGTGGGGAAATCCACCCTGGCGGCCGCGCTCGCCGTGAAGGCGGCGGAAAAGGGGCGCCGGGTCGCGCTCGTCGACGGCGACGCGGGCCTGCGCAGCCTGGACTTGCTGCTGGGCCTGCAGGACAAGGCGCTCTACGACCTGGCTGACGTCGCCCGGCGCCGCGTCGCGCTGGAGGACGCCATGGTCTGGCATCCCGTGTACCCGACCCTGCGCCTGCTCGCCGGCGGCCAGCAGGCCAGGCAGAAGGACTTCAGCCGGCAGGACCTGGACAAAATCCTGTCCACCGCCGCGCGGCGGTTCGACCTGGTCATCGTGGACGGACCGGCGGGGCTGGGGCGCGGCGTCAGGAACTTCGCGGGCATCGTCGACACCGTGGTCGTCGTCGCCACGCCCGACACGGTCTGCCAGCGGGTCGCGGAAAAGCTCACCGGTCAGTTGGCGGCTACCGGCCTGCGGCCCAGCCTGATGCTCAACCGCTTTCCGGCCGACCTGGCCAGGGAGGGCGTCCTCCCGCAGCCCGCCAGCCTGGCGCAGGCGCTGGACGTGCCGCTGCTGGGCGTGATTCCCGAGTCGCCCCTGGTCTACGGCGCGATGCTGGAGGGCAGGACGGCAGCGGAAACGGAATCGGTGGCGCTCAACGCGGCGCTGGACGACGCCCTGACCCGGATGGAAGGCGGCGAGGCGCCCTTGCCGGTCTTCGAGAAACAGAAGCTCAACGTGTTCCAGCGCATCTGGAAGTGGCTGGAGGATTAGGCATGGTCACCTTCGAGGACAAGCGCTCCCGGCCGCATTTCGACTTCCTGCTGCTCATCGCGATGTACCTGCTGATGATCATCGGGGTGCTGGCGATTTCCGTCGCCACCTTCGACCCCGCCGTCTCCGGCGACCTGCCGCTGCTCAACCGCGTCCTCGCGTCCAACACCGGCTCCTGGCAGGCCATCTTCGTCGTGGCCTCCCCGGCGGTGGTCTGGTTCATCGTCAGCATCCCCTACGAGCACTTCAAGACCTTCGCGCCGCTGTATTATTTCAGCATCATCGCCTTCTTGCTGGTCGTGCTGGTGACCTCCAGCGCCATCCGCGAGGTCAAGGCTTGGTTCCAGCTCAGCCTGGGGCGGATGCTGCAGCCCAGCGAGTTCGCCAAGCTGACGCTCATCCTGATGCTGGCCAAGGAGCTTTCCCAGGCGGAGAAGCCCATGGGGACCCTCCGCTCCGTCGTCCGCATCGGCCTGTTTTCCCTCCTGCCCGCCGGCATCACCTTCCTGCAGGGGGAGACGGGCAGCGTGCTGGTGCTGCTGGGGGTGACCTTCCTGATGCTGTATTTCGGCGGCGTGGACTGGAAGTGGATTCTGGCCATCGGCGTCGCCGCCCTGCTGGGCGTCGCGGGCATCTTCGCCTACGGCATCATCGGCGGCAGCACGGACTACAAGCTCCTGCGCATCCTCTCCTTCCTGGACCCCTACGCCTACGACCTGGACGCGGGCTACCAGTCCCTGCGCTCCCAGCAGGCCATCGGGGCGGGCGGGGCCAGCGGCGTGGGGCTGTTCGTCCCCGGCTCGATGAGCCAGCTCAACTTCGTCCCCGAGGACTGGACGGACTTCATCTTTTCCACCATCGGAGAGGCGGTCGGCTTCATCGGCTCCGTCGCCATCCTGCTGCTGTTCCTGTTCCTGATTCTGCGGATGCTGTACCTGTCGCGCTTTACCTATGACAAGTTTGGCCGCCTGGTCATCATCGGCGTCATGTCCATGCTGTTTTTGCACGTGGTGCAGAATGTCGCCATGACGGTCGGCCTGATGCCCATCACCGGCATCCCGCTGCCCTTCCTCAGCTACGGCGGCTCCAACCTGCTCACCAACGCCATCGGCATCTCGCTGGTGCTCAACGTCACCCGCAACCGCACGGCCGCGATGCCCGCCTACAACGTGCCCGCCAGCGCCGCGCTGCGCGGCCGGCGCAGGCGCCGCAACCCCGTCTACGTCAACGCGAGCGGGGGAAAGGGGCCCCTCTCCGCCCTGCGCAAATCCCGCGGCGACCGGAAGGGAACCACGCCGGCTTGAGCGCCGGCGCACCGGATACGGCAGTTTCGAAAAATTCATGAAGATACGGCTTGTCAAGGCCTGTGTTCGTCTGTATAATGCCGCTGCATTACACCGAATCGGAGGTTTGCCTGATGACCCTGGTCAAATGCCCGCGCTGCGAACTGAACTACATGAGCGCCAAAGAGAAGATGTGCAAGGTTTGCTACCGGGAACTCTACGGCAAACTGCCCCGGGAAGAGATTGAAATCTGCTCCACCTGCCGCGAGGCACAGGCGCTTCCAGGCAAGGACGTGTGCCTGTACTGCCTGCGGGAGATGAACAAGCAGAAAGGCCTAAAGGAAGACGCGGAAGCGCCGGTGGACATCGGCATGGACCCGGTGAGCGGGATGGAGGAAATCCTCCAGGACGTGGGGGCGGATGACGACCCGGAGTACCACGTGCTGGGGGACGCGCTGTCGCTGGAGGAAATGGGCGAGCAGGAAGATCGGGACGACGACGAAGACGGGGACGGGGATGACTGAACATCCCCGGCTGTTTGCGATCAGCGACCTGCACCTTCCGGGCGGGGACGACAAATCCATGGACCTGTTCGGGCCGCACTGGTTGCGGCATTTTGATAAAGTCAGGGAGGATTGGCTCTCCCGTGTCGGCGGGAGCGACATCGTCCTGATTCCCGGCGATATCTCCTGGGCGATGCGGCTGGAGGACGCGGTGCCGGATTTGCTGGCCATCGGCGCCCTGCCGGGCACCAAAGTCATGATCAAGGGGAACCACGATTTCTGGTGGAGCTCCCTCAGCCGCGTCCGCGCGGCGCTGCCGGCGAAGACGCACGTTATCCAGAACGATGCGCTGCGCCTGGGCGGTCTCGTTTTCTGCGGCTCCCGCGGATGGACGCCGCCGGGGGACGGGGACGAGGGGCCTGAGAACCGCAGGATTTACGAGCGGGAGCTGGCCCGCCTGGAGATGTCCCTGACCGCGGCCAGAAAGCTGTCCCCGGACGGCCGCCTGGTCGCGCTGTGCCACTTCCCGCCCTTCGGCAGCCGGGGTGAGGACAGCCCGGTCAGTCTGCTGCTGGAGCGCTACCGGGCCCACGACGTTGTCTACGGCCATCTGCACGGCGTCGGCTGCCCCGCCGGGTTTACGGGGGAGCGAAATGGCGTGCGCTATTGGTTCGCCTCCTGCGACTGCGTCGGGTTCTCCCTGGTGGAGCTAGCCTGACGTATTCAGCCGGGCGCGCCAGCCCTGGGCGGCCGCCCCCACTTTCCGCCCCGGAGCGCCCGGGCTGGCCCCAAGACCCGCCCGCCGACGCGGGAACTGCGTGACGCCTGGGAACGGACACCACCTGACGCGCCTTGAAACCCCGAATCGGCCGGCTCCCGGCGGAATCCGCCGCCTGGCCGGTGCGCTGCGCGGGAAAACCGGCCTCATCGTCCCGCCCAGCCTCACTTAAATCCCTTCATTTCAAGGGCATAACGCCCAAAGTCAAAAAACCCACCGGCGAAATACCCAAAGACAGCCAAAGCCTGTAATTTGCCATGGCTTGGGTCAACTTCGTCATGGCGCATAACGAATCTTCTCCGGATTTATCCGAAATGATAGTTCATTCATTGAAATAAAACATTCGTTCCCATACACTTGCCCGCCAAAACAGAACAGGCATTCGCAGTTCGGCGGGTTTTTCTTTGATTTCCGCGCGGGATTCAGCCAAAAGCCTGAACCGTATGGGCGTTCGCGTTTACCGCGCGGGGAGGGATGTGGTAATTTGTGCCTACAAGCGGTGATAAGTGGTGAATGGTGGTGAGAGAAGTGCCGAAATCAGGCGGCGGCGCCCAGGATTCCGGTTTCAAAGAGACCGGGCATCGCGAAATCGCGGGGCAGCGCCTGGGTTTCATCGGCGTTTTCAACCACTCCATCGACGGCAAGGGCCGACTCATCGTGCCGCAGACCTTCCGGGGGCTGCTGGGGGAGCGCATCGTCGTCGGCGTCAACATGGCGCAGGATTCCATCGCCATTTACCCCTTCGACGTCTGGAAGGACAAGGTGGACATGCTTACCGCGCTGAGCCGCGAGGATGTGGCGGCGGAGTACTTCCTGGCCCGTTTCGCGATGTATTCCTTTGACGGCCTGGGTTTTGACGGCCAGGGGAGGGTGCTGCTGCCGGCGGCGCTGCGCGAGCAGTTCCTCAAGGACGCGCAGGGGGTTCAGGTATCCGGCACCACGGAGTACGTCCGCGTGGTCTCCGACGCCCAGGCCCGCCTGGAGCGCGAACGCTTCATCAGCCAGTTCCCCGACCCGCTCAAGGCCATCAGCGACATCCAGGCCCGGGCGCGCAGCAAAAACAGGGACGGTCAGTAACCGCCGGAAAGGACAGGACATGCAGCAGGCCAGACAGGCGACGTTCAAGCAGTTCGTGCTCGCGGGCGACCGCATCGCGCAGCGCGAGCCCATCGCCGTTTCCTCCAAGGTGTTCGTGGACAACCGGGGCGACCAGGACGAGCGGAAATACTTCAAGGCGCCTTCCGGCGCGGGGGAGGCACGCGGGCTGTCCCTTCCCGTCACGGCGCTTGTTCTTTCCGTCGCCGTCGTCGCGGCGCTGATTCTCGTCTTTTCCCGCGTCGGCTTGACGCGGCAGTTGGACCAAGAGTATGCTCAGCTCTACGGCCGCTATCGCGTGGCCGAGGGCGAGCGCCGGGTTTTGACGGACGAGCTGGCCCGCAAGAGCGACGCGTCCGACGTTTGCTATTACGCGGTGCAAAGCCTGGGCATGCGCTTGGCGACGCACGGGGAGACCGTCGGTGTCCAGGCGGCCGGCCTGCCGGGTTTGCGGCCGGACGCCCTGAGGGGCAGCGCGTCGGGCGCGCATTGAACGATGATGGATTGCAGAGGTAGACATGAGGTTATCTCAGCTGGCCCGGGCGGCCACGGGGTATGTTCTTGAGCTGACGGGGGACTGCGAGGTCGTTTCCATCAGCGCCGACAGCCGGGAAGAAAACCGGCAGGGGCTGTTTTTTTGTATCCGGGGCGCGCGGTACGACGCGCACCATTTCGCGTCCCAGGCCGTGGACAACGGCGCCAGCGCGCTGGTGGTGACCCAACTGCAGCCGCAGCTGGACGTCCCGCAGGTGCTCGTCAGCAACGACCGCGCCGCCATGGCGCTGATGGTCCGCGCCTTTTACGGCTACCCGGACCTGCAGATGAAACTGGCGGGCATCACCGGCACCAAGGGCAAGACCACCACCAGCTACCTGGTCAAGGCCATCCTGGAGCGCTCCGGCTACCACTGCGGCCTCATCGGCACCACAGGCAACATGATTGGCGACCAGTGGGTCAACAGCAACCTGACCACCCCGGACCCGATTGACCTGTACAAGGCCCTCCGGCTGATGGCCGACGCGGGCTGCGAGTACGTAGTGATGGAGGTGTCCGCCCACGCGCTGGCGATGCACCGGCTGGAGGGCCTGACGTTCGAGGCCGGCTGCTTCACCAACCTATCCCAGGACCACCTGGATTTCTTCATTACCATGGAGGACTACTACAAGGCCAAGCGCGCCTTCTTTGAAAGCGGCGCCGTCCGCAACGCCGTGGTCTCCCTGGACGACGCCTGGTCCGCCCGGCTCAGCCAGGAAATCTCCCTGCCCAAAATTACCTACGCCATCTGCACCAACGCCGACCTATTCGCCCGGGACATCCAGATCCACGAAAACGGCGTTTCCTTCCAGCTGAGCCTTTGGAACGACAAATACTACCCCGTCAGCCTGCACCTGATGGGGATGTTCAACATCTACAACGCCCTGGCGGCCGCCGGCATCGGGCTGACGCTGGGATGCGAGCCGGACCTCATCTGCGCGGGCCTGGAAAGCGTGACCAGCGTGCCGGGCCGCGCCGAGGCGCTGGACACCCACACGGATTACAAGGTCGTTCTGGATTATTCCCATTCCCCGGACGCCCTGGAAAACATCCTGCGTGCCATCCGCGAGTTTTTAAGGGGGCGCCTGCTGGTGGTGTTCGGCTGCGGCGGGGACCGCGACCATGGGAAGCGGCCCCTGATGGGCGAAATCGCCGGCCGGCTGGCGGACCTGTCCATCCTCACCAGCGACAACCCCCGTGCGGAGGACCCGATGGACATCCTGCAGGCCATCGAGGAAGGCATCAAGCCGACGGGCGGCTCCTACAAGGTCATCGAAAACCGGCGGGACGCCATCCGCTACGCGCTGGAACTGGCCTCGGAGGGCGACGTGGTGCTGCTGGCCGGGAAGGGCCATGAGACCTACCAGGAAATCGCGGGCGTCAAGCGGCCCTTCGATGAAAAGCAAATCGTATCCGAGCTGCTGCGGGAGATGTACCCCCGGGACGGCGAACATGCTTGAACTGCTCTCCGGCGCCGTCTCGCTGATCATCGTCCTGCTCCTGATGCCCGGCTTCATCCGGCTGATGAAGGACCGCGGCATGATCCAGCCCAGGTACGACCTGGGCCCCGATTCCTTCAAGAAGCGGGAGAAGCCGCCCAACATGGGAGGCGCGGTCATCGCGCTGGCCGTGGTGGTTTCCATGCTGCTGTTCAGCCGGCTGTCCGGCACCTCGCGAGACCTCCTGCTTTTGCTGCCCGCCCTGGGCGGCCTGGGCATCGGCTTCGCGGACGACTGGCTCAAGGACGTCAGGCGCCACCACGAGGGCCTGAAGCCCCGCTACAAGCTCGCCGGGCAGGCCGCGGTCGGCCTGCTGTTCGCCGTCATCGCCGTGAACCTGGCAGGCTCCCGCGTGCACCTGCCCTTCACGTCCGCCACCCTGGACCTGGGCTGGGCTTACGTGCCGCTGATGGCGCTGCTGTACGTGTTCATGACCAATTCCGCCAACCTGCAGGACGGCGTCGACGGGCTGATGGGCTCCGTTTCGGCCGCCGGCAGCGCCGCGATGGGGGCTGTCGCGCTGATTATCCGCGGCGGCGTCCTGGGGGAGCCGGGCATCGCCTACGCCTGCTTCGCGCTGGCCGGCGCCTGCCTGGGTTTCCTGTATTTCAACCGGCACCCTGCGCGGATTTTCATGGGGGACACCGGTTCCATGTTCATCGGCGGCCTGCTGACCGGCGCCGCGATGCTGCTGCAGCTCCAGCTCTGGCTCGTCCCGCTGTGCGCCACGATGATTCTTTCCTCCCTTTCCGTCATCGCCCAGCGGGCGTACTTCAAGCTCACCGGCGGCAAACGCCTCATCCGGATGTCGCCCGTCCACCACCACTTCGAAATGGTCGGCTGGAGCGAAAACACCATCGCGCGCCGCTATACCCTGCTGGTAGCCGGGCTGTCCCTCCTGGCGGCGCTGGCGGCGCTGCCCATCGCGGGGTAGCCGCATGACGGCGGGTCAAGTGGCGCGCCCCGGCGCGCAGTACGCAGGGAAGACGGTCATGGTGCTGGGCGCCGCGCGCAGCGGCACCGCGGCCGCCGAGCTGCTGCTGTCCCTGGGCGCGAAGGTGCTGCTGTGCGACCAGAAGCCGCAGGAGGCGCTGGGCGCCCTGCCCGCGGCGCTGGACCATCCGGGCTGCAGGCTGCTGCTGGGCCAGTCGCCAAGGCCGTATCTTCCTTCCTGCGACCTGCTGGTCATCAGCCCCGGCATTCCCCTGTCCGCGCCGGACGTCGCCGCCGCGGGGGAGGCCGGGGTTCCCGTCACCGGGGAGCTGGCCTTCGCCGCTTCCTGCGCCGCCCAGGAGCTCATCGCGCTCAGCGGCACCAACGGCAAGACGACCACCGTGTCCCTTCTGGGTGAAATCTTCAGGCAGGCGGGCCGGGTCGCGCACGTCGCCGGCAATATCGGCTATCCGCTGAGCCTCGCGGTGTTGAACGCCGGGCCGGAGGACTTGCTCATCGCGGAGGTTTCCAGCTTCCAGCTGGAAACGGCGGGGTCCTTTCATCCCGCCGCCGCGGCGATGCTCAACCTGACGCCCGACCACCTCGACCGGCACGGCACCATGGACGCCTACGCCGGGCTCAAGCGCCGCCTCTTCTCCAACATGGGGCCTACGGACCTGGCGGTCCTGAACCGGGACGACCCCCGGGTCCGCGCGATGCGGGACGGGATTACGGCCAGGGCCGCCTGGTTCTCGTCCACGCAGCCGGTCGACGAGGGAGCCCTGCTCCGGGACGGCTGGATTTGCGTCCGGTACGGCGGGGAGGAAAAACAGATCTGCGCCGCGATGGACCTGCGCATCCCCGGCCGGCACAACCTGGAGAACGCGCTGGCCGCGGCCGCCCTGGCCGCCGGGATGCAGGTGCCCTCGGCCGTCATCGCCTATGCTTTAAGGCACTTCCAGGGGGTGGAGCACCGCATCGAGTTTTCCGGTACCCGCGCGGGCGTCCGGTATTACAACGATTCCAAGGGCACCAACCCGGACTCGACCGAAAAGGCCATCCAGGCGATGAGCGCGCCGACGGTCCTCATCCTGGGGGGATACGACAAGCACGTGCCCTTCGACGCGCTGGCCCGCTGCGCGGCCGGCTCCGGCCTCATCCGCCACGCCGTCCTCATCGGGCAGACCGCGGGACAGATTGGCGGCGCGCTGCGGGAGGCGGGCTTTACGGGCGTGACGGCGGCCGGCAGCCTGGAGGAGGCGGTGCGCCTGGCATCCGGGCTGGCGAAGCCCGGGGAGAACGTCCTCTTCTCGCCGGCCTGCGCGTCCTTCGACATGTTTGACGATTACGAGCACAGGGGAAGGGTGTTCAAGCGCCTGGTGCAGGACCTGCCGGACGCGGAGACGCCCCGGTGAGGCCGCCGCCCCTGCCGCCGGAACCGCCGCGGGCTTCCCAGCCTGGAGCGGGGGAAATTCCGTTTCAGGCCCCCCAGCCTCTTCCGCAGGAAATGCCCTATCAAGGCATGCCCGGCATGCCGCCGGAAGGGCTGGCGGGCATGGACGGCCCCCCGGGGGAGGACTGGCGGGAGCCTGTCCCCGGCCCGGAACCGCAGGGCGAAGGGGACGCCGCGCCGGACCGCAGAATCGGGCGGCGCGTCAAACTGGGCGCCGCCATCCTGCTCGCGGCGGGCGTCCTGCTCTTTCTGCGCTATGAGGTGTTCACCATCCGCCACGTCCGCGTGTTCGGGACGCAGAGAATCCCCTGGCAGGAGGTCGCGCGGTCCGCGGGGCTGGACCGGCGGCCGTTTTTCTTCCTGCTGGGCGAGGACGAAGTCCGGCGCGGCATCGACGCCAACCGCTACCTGGTGTTCGAGGGGATGGAAAAGACCTTTCCCAACACCCTGGTGCTGCACGTCCGGGAGCGTACGCCCTTCGCGTTTTTCACCCACCTGGGCATCGGCTACGTCCTGGCGCAGGACGGCATGGTGCTGGAAAAGTCCAGGGACCTGGGCAAGGGGGCCGGGCTTGCGCTGGTTTCCGGGCTGTCGGTCTGGGGGGAGCTGAACACCGGCGCCTTCCCGCAGACCACCGACCCGCTCCAGGTCGACGTACTCCGGGAATTGCTGTCGGAGCTGGCCGCCTGGGGCTTCGACAGCCAGGTGCAGTCCATCGACGTCGCACAGAGCTTCAGCCTGTCGCTCTTGACCCGGGACGGATACACCGTCAACCTTGGGGACAGCGGACTCCTCCACGCCAAAATCGGCACCGTCCAGTCCGTCGTCTCCGAGCTGCGCCGCCGCCAGATGACCGGCGGAATTATCGAGGCCGCCGTGCCGGGGGAGGCCACCTACCGCGCCGAAACGCCCTGAGGCGGGGCTGCTGGTCGGCCCGCCGCCTTCATTGCGGGGCCTTCCGGCCCCCGGGCTTGGGATTGCTTGAAAAGGCTTGCCAAGATATCACAAAAAGGTTACAATGAGCCGACCGGACAGGCTGTTTGTGTGGCGCGCACGCCCGCACGCGCGGTCTCCGCGCGAAAAAAGCCCGGGAAGTGGGGAGATAGCGATGAGGAGCACCATCAGCGTCATTGACTTTGGCACCAGCAAGATCGTTGCACTGATTGCCGAAGTCAGCGCCAGGCAGCGTTGCGACATCATCGGCGCGGGGACGACGCCGTACGACGGCTATTCCAACGCCCGGTGGAACAACGGCGCCCAGGTGAACGAAGCCATCAGCACCGCCATCGCCACCGCCGAGGAGCAGGCGCGCGCCTCCGTCAAGGGCGTTTACGCCGGCGTGCCGGGCCAGTTTTCCAAGGTATACTCCTTTGAGGTCAAGGTGGACCTGCAGGGGGCGGACCCGCACGTGACCAGCCGCGACATCGCGTCGCTGTTCGCGCTGGCGGACGAGCAGGTGCAGGGCATCCCCGGCACCCCCATCCACCGCAGCCCCGCCTGGTTCGTCGTGGACGACGGGAAGAAGACGCTGGAGCCCTTGAACCAGCACGGCAACGAGCTGCGCGCGCTGATATCCTACGTCGTGGCGGACCGCTTCTTCATCGAGGACATCACCCAGCGCCTGCTGGCCGTCGGCAAGACGGCCAACGGCTTTTTCTCCACGCCCATGGGGCAGGCGATGCTGTTCATCTCGGAGACCGACCGCGACCGCACCGCGCTGCTCATCGACGTGGGCTACCTGAACACCGAGGTGATGGCGGTGGAAGGCGACGCGATTATCTTCCATAAAACCCTCCCCCTGGGGGGCGGGCACATGGCGGCGGACCTGGCCTACGGCCTGGAAATTCCTCTGGACAGCGCCGAGCAGGTCAAGCGCGGGTTCGAGTTCGGCCAGGGCAGCGCCAAGACCAGCTTCGACGTCGTGCTGTCCAACGGCGCCACCCAGGCCTTCAGCCGCGAGAAGGTGGCCGACATCCTGATGCCCCGGGTGGAGGAGCTTTGCGAGGCCATCGTCAAGGCGGTGCGCGATTCCGCCGTCCGCCTGGGCAACTGGTCCCCGGTCTACCTGACCGGCGGCGGCCTGGCTATTAACAAGGGCGGCCGGGAGCTGCTCTCCGAGAAGCTCGAGCGCCCGGTGCGCGAGCTGCCCCGCAAGGCGGTCAAGCTGTCCAGCGCGATTTACTCAAGCTCCCTGGGGCTGCTGGATTTGATTATCGATACCCGCAACAGCGCCGGCGCGGAGCAGTCCGGCGTGCGCGGCTTCTTCCGCAGCCTCATCAGCGGCTGAAATGAGCAAACAACACAGAGGAGGGCAAGCCATGCAAGTGCTGCCGGTCGAGCCTGAGGTCCAGACCAATTTCGCTTCCATCAAGGTCGTCGGCTGCGGCGGCGGCGGCGCGAACGCCGTCAACCGCATGGTCGACGCAGGCATCAAGGGGGTCGAGTTCATCGCGGTGAACACGGACCGCCAGGCGCTGTCCACCTCCCGCGCGAACAAGAAAATCCAAATCGGCGAGAAGCTGACCAAAGGCCTGGGCGCCGGTGCCGTGCCGGAAATCGGCAAGCGCGCCGCGGAGGAAAGCCGGGAAGAAATCGCCCAGCACCTCAAAGGCGCGGACCTGGTCTTCGTCACCGCCGGCATGGGCGGCGGCACGGGCACCGGCGCGGCACCCATCGTCGCCGACGTCGCCCGGGAGCTCAACTGCCTGACCATCGCCGTGGTCACCAAGCCCTTCCAGTTCGAGGGCAAGCAGCGCATGCGCAACGCCGAGTCCGGCATCAACGAGCTCAAGCAGTTCGTGGACACCTTGGTGGTCATCCCCAACGACCGCCTGCTGGAAGTGGTCGCCCGCGGCACCTCCATGGTGGAGGCCTTCCGCGTGGCGGACGACGTGCTGCGCCAGGGAATCCAGGGCATTTCCGACCTCATCGCGCTACCCGCGCTCATCAACCTGGACTTCGCCGACGTGAAGACCGTGATGGAATCCGGCGGCATGGCGCACATCGGAATCGGCGTGGGCAAGGGCGAGAACCGCATGGTGGACGCCGCCAAGAGCGCCGTCGCCAGCCCGCTGCTGGAGACCAAGATCGACGGCGCCCGCGCGCTGCTCATCAACGTCACCGGCTCCGAGGACATCGGCATCATGGAAATCAACGAGGCCGCCCGCCTCATCCAGGAAAGCGCCGACAGCGAAGCCAACATCATCTTCGGCGCCGGCATCGACAACGACCTCAAGGACGAAATCCGCATCACCGTCATCGCGACGGGCTTCGAGAAGAGCGCCTTCCCCACCCGCGAGGCCCGGAAGAAGCCCTTCCGCGCCTCGGTGCCCTACGGCGCCGCGACGGCCGCGATAAACCCCTACGAAAACCGCCCGGCGCTGGAAAAGACCGACGCGCCGGGGTTCGAGGCGCCCTCCGTCCAGAACCTCTACGAGCAGCCGGAGTCCTCCTTCTTCCCGGGCGCCACCCGCCCCGCGGCGCAGATGCCGCCCTTCGGCGCCCCCCCGCCCGCCATGCCGGCGTATCCGGGACAGCCGCCCGTGTACGGGCAGGCGCCCGCCTACCAGCCGCCCCAGGCGCCCTACCAGCAGCCGGCGCCCCAGCAGCAGCAGCTGGCGGAAAAAGACGACCTCGGCGTGCCGGCCTACCTGCGGCGCGGCGTGAAAAAGTGAATATCATCGGTTGACCAGTCCGGGAGAGACCGCCAGGGCGGCGCCGAAGGGGTAAGCGAAAACTCTCAGGCAAACAGACCGGGCTGCGACGAAACTCTGGAAAGCAGCGATGCACCGAAAAAGCAACCCCGCGCGCGGGGGAATCTTTCAGGTCAAACGACAGAGGCATGCGGGGACGCATGCCTCTGATTTATGAAGGAGGGCTGACATGGAGAAAAAAACGCCGCTGTACGACCTGCACCTGTCCCTGGGCGGGAAAATCGTGCCCTTCGCGGGCTACCTCCTGCCGGTTCAGTACGAGACCGGCGTCATCCGGGAACACATGGCGGTCCGCACGGCCTGCGGGCTGTTCGACGTGTCCCACATGGGCGAAATCCGCTTCAGGGGGAAGGACGCGCTGGACAACCTGCAGAACATGCTCAGCAACGACTTCCGCGACATGGAGATTGGGCGCGTCCGCTACAGCCCCATCCTCAACCCGGACGGCGGCATCGTAGACGACCTGATCGTCTACAAGTTCGGCCCGCAGGACTATTTCCTGGTCGTCAACGCCGCCAACAAGGACAAGGACTACAAATGGTTCCGGGAGCACGCCCGGGGCGAGGTGGACATCGAGGACCTGTCCGACCGGTACGCCCAGCTGGCGCTGCAGGGGCCCCGCGCGAAGGAAATCCTGGCGAAGCTCGCGGATGAATCGAAGTTCCCGAAGAAGTACTACAGCTTTACCCCCGACCTGCCGGTTGCGGGCGTCAACTGCCTGGTGTCCCGCACGGGCTACACGGGGGAGATGGGTTATGAGCTGTACTGCGCGCCGGGTCAGGCGACCGCCCTGGCGAAGGCCCTGCTGGACGCGGGGAAGGACGAGGGCTTGATTCCCTGCGGCCTGGGCGCCCGGGACACCCTGCGGCTGGAGGCGGGCATGCCGCTGTACGGGCACGAGATGTCGGACGGCATCAGCCCGCTGGAAGCGGGGCTGGACGCCTTCGTGCGCATGGACAAGGTCGATTTCATCGGCAAGGCCGCCCTGGAGAAAAAGGGAGCGCCCGGGCGGGTGCGCGTCGGCCTCGTCCTGACCGACCGCGGCATCGCGCGGGAAGGCGGCGAGGTATTCGTGAACGGGAAGCCGGCGGGTGTCACCACCAGCGGCACCCTGCTGCCCTTCACCAACAAGGCATCCGCGATGGCCCTGGTGGACAAAGCTTACGCCAGCCCCGGCACGGAGGTGGAAATCGACGTGCGCGGCCGGCGGCTCAAGGCGCAGGTCGTGCCCCTGCCCTTTTACAAGCGTTCCTGATTTTGTAGACATAGAAGGAGGAGACCATGAGCATCCCGAAAAACCTGAAGTACTCCCCGTCCCATGAGTGGGTGAAGGAGGAGGGGGACACCCTTCTGGTCGGCATCACCGACTACGCGCAAAAGGAGCTGGGCGACCTGGTGTTCATCAACCTGCCCAACGTCGGGGACAAAATCTCAAAGAACGAGGCCTTCGCGGACGTGGAAAGCGTCAAGGCCGTCAGCGACATCATCAGCCCCGTGGACGGCGTGGTGGCGGAAGCCAACGAAGCGCTGCTGGACAAGCCCGAGCTCATCAACCAGGACGCCTACGGCGCGTGGATCGCGCGGGTGAAGGATTTCAGCGGCCTGGAGGACCTGATGGACGCCGCGGCCTACGAGGAACTGCTCAAGAAGGAGGGCTGAGATGGGCAACTACCTTCCCTCCACCCGGGAGGAGCAAAAGGCGATGCTGGAACGCATCGGCCTGAAGAACCTGCGCGACCTCTACGCCGACGTCCCCAGGAAGGTGCTCCTGAAGGATTCCGTGGACATCCCGGAGGGGCTGTCCGAGCTGGGCGTGCGCGCCGAGATGGAGCGCGTCTCGTCCCGGAACACGGTCTTCGGCACCATCCTCCGCGGCGCCGGCGCCTACGACCACTACATCCCGGCAATCGTCAGCACCGTCACCGCCAAGGAGGAGTTCCTCACCACCTACACGCCCTACCAGGCGGAAATCAGCCAGGGCGTGCTGCAGTCCATCTTTGAGTACCAGACCATGGCGTGCGAACTGACCGGCATGGACGTCAGCAACGCCTCCGTGTACGACGGCGCCTCGGCTGCGGCCGAGGCCGTGATGATGACCCAGACCCGGTCGCGGGAACGGGTCTTCGTCGCGTCCACGGCGCACCCGGAGGTCATCGAGACCATCCGCACCTACTGCTGGGGCCGCGGCGTCCCCTTCGAGCTGCTCCCCCAGAAGGACGGCCTGACGGATCTGGCCGTCCTCAAAAAGCTGCCGGAGGATACCGCCTGCGTCTACCTGCAGCAGCCCAATTTTTTCGGCCTCCTGGAAAACGCGGAGGAGGCGGCCAGCCTTGCGCACGCGGCCGGCGCCAAGGCGGTGCTGGGCGTGTACCCCATCTCCCTGGGCATCCTGAAGACCCCGGGGGAGATGGACTTCGACGTCGCCGTGGCGGAAGGCCAGTCCCTGGGCATCCCCTTGAGCTGGGGAGGTCCCTACCTGGGCATCATGACGGCCAAGAAGGACATGATGCGCTCCCTGCCCGGGCGCATCGCGGGCGAGACGGTCGACAACAAGGGCCGCCGCGCCTTCGTGCTCACCCTGCAGGCCCGGGAGCAGCACATCCGCCGGGAGAAGGCCTCCAGCAACGTGTGCACCAACCAGGCGCTGTGCGCCATGACCGCCGCGGTCTACATGGCGGCGATGGGGCCCCAGGGCCTGCGCGACGCCGCGCAGCTGTGCTACGAGGGCGCGCACTACTTCGCGGACGAGCTGGGCAAGCTCAAGGGCTTCAAGCGCGTCCACAAGGCCGAGTTCTTTAACGAGTTCCTCACCCGCTGCCCCATGGACGTGCGGCAGTTTGAGAAGAAGATGGCCAAAAAGGGCATTCTCTGCGGCCTGACGGTGGACGACTGCCTGCTCTGGTGCGTCACCGAGAAGATGGACAGGCAGGCCATCGACCATGTCATTTCGGTCATCAAGGAGGTGTGCGGGCAATGAAACTGATTTTTGAGCGCAGCGTCCCCGGGCGCCGGACCCACGTTTTGCCCCGGAGCACCTTCCCGAAAAAGACCCTGCCGGCGGCCTTCGCCCGCAAAACCGCGCCACGGCTGCCGGAGATGAGCGAGGTGGCCATCGGCCGCCACTACACGGTGCTGGCCAAGCAGGCCTTCGGCGTCAACAGCGGCTTTTACCCCCTGGGCTCCTGCACCATGAAGTACAACCCCCGCGTCAACGAGGCGGTGGCGGCGCTGCCCGGCTTTGCCCGGGTGCACCCCCTGCAGCCCAGGGATACCGTGCGGGGCTGCGTCGAGGTCATCGACCGCGCGCGGAAGGTGTTCGGCGAAATCACCGGCATGGACGACATGACCTTCCAGCCCGCGGCGGGCGCCCACGGCGAATTCCTGGGCCTGCTGCTCATCAAGAAATACCATGAGAAGCGCGGGGACCTGAAGCGCACCCGCGTGCTGGTGCCGGATTCCGCCCACGGGACCAACCCGGCCAGCGCCGCGATGGTGGGCTTCACGGTCACGCACCTCCCCTCGGACGAGCACGGCTGCGTCAACCTGGACGCCCTGAAGGCCAGCCTGGACGACACCGTGGCCGGCCTGATGCTGACCAACCCCAACACCGTGGGCATCTTCGACCCCAACATCCTGGAAATCACCCGGCTGGTGCACGAGGCGGGCGGCCTGAACTACTACGACGGCGCCAACCTCAACGCCATCATGGGCTGGGTGCGGCCGGGCGACATGGGCTTTGACGTCGTCCACCTCAACCTGCACAAGACCTTCTCCACACCCCACGGCGGGGGAGGCCCCGGCGCCGGCCCGGTGGGCTGCAAGAAGCACCTGGTGCCCTTCCTGCCCCATTCCCACATGGGGGAGAAGCGCTTGAAGGACTCCGTCGGCCAGGTCCGCGCCTTCTATGGCAATTTCCTGGTGGTGGCCCGCGCGCTGACCTACGCGCTGACCCTGGGGCGCGAGGGGCTGCCGGAGACCTCCGGCATGGCCGTCCTCAACGCCAATTACCTCATGCGCCAGATCGAGGACGTCTTCCCGCCCTACTACGACCGCATCTGCATGCACGAGTTCGTCATCTCGCTGGAAAAGGTCAAGAAGAAGCACGGCGTGGGCGCGCTGGACGCGGCCAAGTGCCTGCTGGACTACGGCATGCACCCGCCCACCATGTACTTCCCGCTCATCGTCCCGGAAGCGCTGATGGTCGAGCCCACGGAGACCGAGAACCGCGAGACCCTGGACGACGCGGCCAAGGCCTTCCACGACATTTACCGGATGATCCAGGAAGACCCGGACAAGCTCCACCAGTGCCCCCTCACCACGCCCATCGGGCGGCCCGACGAGGTCGGCGCCGCGCGCAACCCGGTGGTGCGGTACGCGTTCAAGGACTGACCGGTAAAAAAAACCTTAAAGGGGCGCCGCGCTTTGTGACGCCCCTTTTCATATGTATTTTTTACAGACATGCGGATATGGAAAGCCCGGGGAATCCCCGGGCTGCAATCGCTGTTCACTGTTTAGAAACGCAAGCCGGACAGGTTCCGTTCGGGAAGTCCCCGGCCTTACCCCAGCCTGTACGCCGCGCTCCCCTCCGGCTGCCCCGCCATCTCCTCCTGCTTCTTCCGGTATTTATCCGCGTCGTTGCCCAGCACGGCGTAGGAGGCGATTTTGCTTTCCTCCACGCCCGGCTGGTTGAAGGCGTCGATGTCCATCAGCTCTCCCGCGTAGGCGGTCGCCACCATGAAGAAGTACAGCAACTGGCCTACGGTGTGCGCGCTGACCACGGGCAGGAGGAGGGTCTGGCTCATCCGTCCGGCGCGCAGCAGCGCGTACTGGGTGCCCTTGAACTCGGCGTCCAGCAGCTGCCCCAGGGTCTTGCCGCCCAGGAAGGCCACGTCCGGGAATTCCTCGCAGCCGTGGGGGATGTCCGCGTCCTCCCGGAACGCGCCCACTCTTAGGAAGGTGACGATTTTATCGTAAGGCCCTTCCGTATACAGCTGCAGCTGGCTGTGCTGGTCGGTCACGCCCAGGGACTTGACCGGGGTTTGGCCCACGTTGACCGCCATGCCCTTGCGGGTCACGTTCTTGCCCAGGCTCTCCGCCCACAGCTGGCAAAACCAGTCCGCCATGTATTTGAGGCTGTCCGCGTAGGGCATCATGACCAGCACGTTGACGCCCATCTCCTCCATGGCGATGACCTGCAGCACCGCCTCCAGCAGCGCCGGGTTCTTCCAGGGGTCCTCCTCCCGGCAGCGGGCGTCCATCGCGGCGGCCCCTTTGAGCAATTCACGGATGTCGATGCCGCAGACCGCCGCGGGCAGCAGCCCGACGGGAGACAGCTCGCTGAACCGTCCGCCCACGGAAGAAGGCACGAAGAAGTGCCGGAACCCCTCCTTTTTGGCCAGCCGGATGAGGTTGCCCTTCTCCCTGTCCGTGGTCGCGATCATGTGCTCCTGCCAGCCCTCGCCCACCTTTTCCTGCAGCAGGCGGCTGATGATCAGGTACTGGCTCATCGTCTCCGCCGTCGCGCCGGACTTGGTCACGACGTTGAAGCATGTCTTCCTGACGTCGATGACGTCCAGCAGCGCCAGCATCCGCTCCGGGTCGATGTTGTCCTCCACGTACAGCCGGGGGCCCTTGCGCTGCTGCGCCGGCAATTCGTTGTAGCGCAGGTGGTTGAGGGCCTGCTGCAAGGCGATGGGGCCCAGGGCGCTGCCGCCGATGCCCAGCACGACGAAGTTCTCGAACCGCCCGCGGACCCATTCGGCGGTCTTTTCGATTTCAGCGAGGATTTCCCCCTGGTTGTAGGGCAGCTCCGTCCATCCCAGCCAGCCGGTGCCCCGCGCCTTCTGGACCGCGCGGTGGGCGGCGCGCGCCTGCGCCTCCCGGTCCGCCACCATTTCCCGGCTGATGCCGTACTGGGCGCCCACGACGTCGGACATCAGGTGGTTGACGTCCAGCACGATTCCCGCTTCCTTCTTCATGCCTGCCTCCCGGTCTTTTTCCCCAGTATATCACTGAATGGCGCTCCCGTGTCGCCAAAGGCGCCGCGCGCGGCTTTCACGGGCGTTTGAACCGCGGCGCCCCGCGTGCTATAATCAATGCCCGAACAAAAAAAGGAGCGGCCGGTTTTGGAAACACCCCTGCTCAGCGTGATTATCCCGGTGTACAACGCGCGGGAAACCCTGCCCCTTGCCCTGGACAGCGTGCTGTCCCAGGGGCTGGACGATATGGAAATCATCCTGGTGGACGACGGCAGCCGGGACGACAGCCTGGATGTCTGCCGAGATTACGCCGGGCGGTATCCCTTTATCCGATACACCAGCCAGAAAAACGGCGGGCCCGCCGCGGCGCGCAATACCGGCCTTCAGATGGCGTCCGGCCGCTACATCTCCTTCGTCGACAGCGACGACACCGTCCTGCCCGGCGCGTTCTCCGGCTTGCTGTCGTCCGCGGGCAGCGCGGACCTCGTCATCGCGCACTTCAACCTCCTGATGGGCAGCCAGGTCCTCGACCGCGGCTACGTCAAGGAAAACACGGAGATGAACCAGCGCCGCTTCCTGCACGCGCTGTCGCGCCGCCCGGGCAGCTATTACTACTCCGCCCTGTGGAACAAGCTCTATTCCCGCGAAATCATCACCCGGCACGGCCTCGCCTTCGACCCCAGGATGAGCTGGGGGGAGGACTTCCAGTTCAACATGCGGTTTTACCGCCACGTCCGCAAGGTCAGCTTCTTCAGGGAGCCGGTGTACAACTACCGCCGCACCGTGTCCGGGCAGACCTGGCGGACGATGTTCGAGTTCAACCGCAGCTTTGCCATCAAGGCCGCGCTGTACAAAAGCCTCAAGGAGCTCTACCACTCCGCCGGGCTGTACAGCCGCTACCGCCCCCACATCACCCTGTACATCTTCAACGTCACCATCAGCCAATAGGAGGAAGGGGATGACCGGCGCCGTAACGCGCATTTCCGGCGTCCGCCTCTTTCCGGGGGTGGAGGGCGGCCGCGCGCTGCCGATGGTCGAAAGGGGCTGCGCCCTCGTCCGGGACGGGCGCTTCCTGTACGCCGGCCCGGAGGACGAAGCGCCGGACGCGCAGGCGGTTGAAACCCTTGACGGGCGGGGGATGCTGCTGATGCCCGCACTGGCCAACGCGCACGCCCACAGCGCGATGACCCTGCTGCGCGGCGCAGGCGCGGAGCTCCCCCTGCGGGAATGGCTGTATCAGGTCATTTTCCCGCTTGAAAAGCGCCTGGACAGCCGCGCGGCGCACGCGGGCGTGGCGCTGGCCGCCATGGAATACCTGCGCTGCGGCGTCACCGCGGTCAACGACATGTACATGTTCCCCGAGGATACCGCGCAGGCACTGGGGGAGTGCGGCCTTCGCACGCTCATCACGAACGCCTGCGTGGAGTTCGGGGACGGGGAGCGGCAGCTGGAGGAAGCCCTGCGGTTTTACCGCGATTACCACGGCAGCTTCGGCGGCCGCGTCCGCGCCGGCATCAGCGTGCACGCGGAGTATACCAGCACGCCGGCGCTGGTCCGGCGCGTGGTGAAGGCGGCGGAAGGCCTGGACAACGTGGCGCACGTGCACGTGAGCGAAACGGAGCGCGAGGTGAAGGAGTGCATTGCGCGGCACGGCAAAAGCCCGGTGCGCTATTTCCACGACCTGGGGCTGTTCGGGATGCCGGCCGTCGCCGCCCATTGCCTGGCCGTGGACGGGGAGGACCTGGAATTGCTCGCCAATGACGGGGTCACCGCCGCCTTGAACCCGGTGAGCAACCTGAAGCTGGGCAGCGGTGTGGCGCCGGTGGAGCGCATGCTTTCGCACGGCGTGCGCCTGGCCGTCGGCACGGACGGAGCGGCCAGCAACGACAGCCTGGACCTGTTTGAGGAGATGAAGCTGACCGGCATCCTGCCCAAGGGCGTCCGGGGGGACCCGACCCTTGTGCCGCCGGAAGCGGTGTTCGAGGCGGCGTCGCGGGGCGGCTTCGCGGCGATGGGCTTCCCGGAAACCGGGCTCGTCCGCACGGGCTGGCAGGCGGACTGTGTGCTCCTCGACCTGGACGCGCCGAACCTCGCCTGCGCGCGGGATTTCCCGGCCGCCCTTGTGTACGCCGCCCGGGGCGAGAATGTCCGCCTGACCATGGCGGCGGGCCGGGTGCTTTACCGGGACGGGGAATACCTGACCCTGGACGCGGCGCGCGCGGTCGCCGGGGCGAAGGAGGCCTCACGCCGCCTGCGCCTTGAGGCCTGAAAGGGCGCGAGCGCTTGCCAATCAATGTAAAATTTGGTAGAATCTTTCCGCGCGTGGATGCGCGTTTCTTTTCGGCACGACAGGCAGGCTTGCGGCCGCCCACCGGCGGCTTCTCATTTTGACAGAAATTGGAGCGTACGCGATGAGCAACCAGCATGAGCACAGCAACAAGACGGTCGTCTCCGTGGAGGGGATGAAGAAACTGGAGGAGAAGCTCCTCTACCTGTCCACCATCCGCCGCGCGGAGGTGGCGGAGCAGATCGCGGTCGCCCGCGGGTTCGGCGACCTGAGCGAGAACGCGGAGTACGACGAGGCCAAGAACGAGCAGTCCCGCCTGGAGGCGGAAATCATCGACCTGGAAAACACCATCCGCACGGCGCTGGTCATCGACGACACGGACGTGTCCACCGACAAGGTCAACATCGGCACCACCGTCCGGGTTTATGACGACGAGCTGAAGGAGGAGACGGAGTACACCATCGTGGGCGCCCGGGAGAGCGACCCGATGAACAACCTCATCTCCAACGAAAGCCCCATGGGCGCCGCGCTTCTGGGCAAGAAGAAGGGGCAGACCGTCAAGGTGCACGCCCCGGGCGGCCTGGTCACCCTCAAAATCAAGGAAATCAAGGCCAAGAAGTAAGGAGCGCCGCATGTCGCAGCAGACGGACCGGGAGAGGGAATTCTCCGAACAGGAAGGCATCCGCCGCGGCAAGCTCGGCGAGCTGATGGACGCCGGGCAGAGCCCTTATCTTCACACGCGCTTTGACCTGACCCACGGCAGCCAGGACATCAGGGACGGCATCCAGGCGCTGGAGGGCCAGGACGTTGCCATCGCCGGGCGCATGATGTCACGGCGCGTGATGGGCAAGGCGGCCTTCGCCCACCTGCTGGACGGCCAGGGGCAAATCCAGGTCTACGTGCGCCGGGACGACATCGGCGAGGAGGCCTACCTGGCGTTCAAATCCTTCGACCTGGGCGACGTGCTGGGCGTCTCCGGCAAGGCCTTCGTGACCAAGACCGGAGAAGTCAGCGTGCACGCGGAGCGGCTGACGCTGCTGAGCAAGTGCTTGAAACCCCTGCCCGAAAAATGGCACGGCCTGCAGGACCCCGACCTGCGCTACCGCCAGCGCTACCTGGACATGATTGTCAACCCCGAGGTGCGCGACACCTTCCGGAAGCGCACCCGCATCATCAACGCCATCCGCCGCTTCGCGGACAGCCGCGGTTTCCTGGAGGTGGACACGCCCATCCTGCACACCCTGGAAATCGGCGCCGCCGCCCGTCCCTTCAAGACCCACCACAATACGCTGGACATCGACATGTTCCTGCGGGTTGAGACCGAGCTGTACCTCAAGCGCCTGATTGTGGGCGGGTTTGACAAGGTCTATGAAATCGGCCGCATTTTCCGCAACGAGGGCATGGACGCCACCCACAACCCGGAGTTCACCTCCATCGAGATGTACCAGGCCTACGCCGACTACGAGGACATCATGCGGCTGTGCGAGCAGCTGATTTCCGCCGTCGCGGAAGAGGTGACCGGCGGCACGAAGGTCGTCTACCAGGGGCGGGAAATCGAGCTGAAGGCGCCCTGGCCGCGGCTTTCCATGGCGCAGGCCGTCAAAAACGAGTCGGGCATCGACTATTTCTCCTGGAATTCGGAGGAGGAAGCGCGCGCGAGCCTCAAGGAGCGCGGCGTCCCGATTGAGCCCGGCGCCTCGCGGGGCGACTGCCTGGCCGCGCTGTTCGACGAATACGTGGAGGCCAAGCTCGTCCAGCCCACCTTCATCACGGACTATCCCGTCGAAATCTCCCCCCTGGCCAAGCGCAAGCCCGCCGACCCCCGGCTGACGGAGCGCTTCGAGCTGTTCATTTGCGGCAGCGAGTTCGCCAACGGCTTTTCCGAGCTCAACGACCCGCTGGACCAGCGCGCGCGCTTTGAGCGGCAGGTGGAGGAGCGCCGGCGCCTGGGCGGCAAGAACGCCACGGTGGACGAGGATTACCTCAACGCCCTGGAGCACGGCCTGCCGCCCACGGGGGGCATCGGCATCGGGGTGGACCGCCTCATCATGCTGCTGACGGACAACGCTTCCATCCGGGACATCCTCCTGTTCCCGACCATGAAGCCCCTGGGCTGAGCCGTGCGCCTGACCGCCCGTCCCGGCAAGCGTGAACTGGCGGAGCACCTGCGCCATTACGCCTGGCTGTACCTGCTCGTCATCGTCCTGTCCTACGGCTTGTGGAACCTGGTGTACGCGCAGACGGCCTACCGGCCGCCGCAGAGCGCGCGCGTCGACGTCTACGTCCAGTCGGCCGCCGGGCAGGAGCAGTTCAACGCCTTCCTGGAGCCGATCTGGAAGCAGTCGGCGCCCGGGCTGGAATTGGTCAGCGCGGTGATGCTCGTCCCGCCCACGGCCGCGGGGGAGTATTACGCCAACGTGCAGCTGGTCACCTACCTGGCCGCCCGCGAGGGCGACATCTACATGCTGGCCGCCGCGGACTTCAAGCGGCTGGCTTCCCAGGGCGCCTTCCTGGACCTCGGGCCGGCTGTTCAAAGCGGCGCGCTGGACGTTTCCGGCGTCGCGCTGGAAGCCGGGCGTGTGAAGCGGGTCTTTGAGAACGAACAAGGCGAGACGTCCGTGTCCGCGGAGGATTACCTGTTCGGCATCCCGGCGGACAGCCTGGACGGCTTTCTGGCTCGCGCGAACGTCGACAACCGCGGCATGGTGCTTTCCGTCGCGGAGGGCAGCGGCAACCGGGACGCGGCGGTCGCCTTCCTGGGCGCGCTGGTCGGTTCGACGCGCGGCGGCAACTGATTTGGAACGGCAAGTGCAGCGATGAAATACCAAGCGGTTCTCTTTGATCTGGACGGCACCCTGTCCGATTCGGCGCCCGGCATCCTGGCGGGCGTGCGCTTCGCGTTGGAAAAGATGGGGCGCGAAGTCCCGGGCGAGGCCGTGCTGCGCCGTTTCCTGGGGCCGCCGCTGGTGGACAGCTTTATCCCTTACTGCGGCATGACCCGGGAAGAGGCGGAGCGGGCGCAGGACTATTACCGGGAGTATTACCACCAGACGGGTTACCTGGAAAACGCGGTGTATCCCGGCGTCCGCGGGCTGTTAAAGGCGCTGAAGGCACAGGGTGCCTTCCTGGGCGTCGCCACGCACAAGCCCCTCGCGCCCAGCCTCAAAATCCTGGAAACCTTCGACATCCTGCGGTATTTTGACGAGGTGGCCGGGCCCTTGGACACGGAGGACAGGGACCCCACCAAGGGGGACCTCATCCTCCGGGCGAAGCCGGACGGCCTGACCTGCGTGATGGTCGGCGACCGCGCCAGCGATTTCACCGGCGCGCGGCAGGCCGGGATGCCCGCCATCGCCGCGCTGTACGGCTACGGGGACGAGGGGGAGTTCGACGCCGTGGGCGCCATAGACAAGGCGTTTTCCCCGGAAGACCTCTACGGTCTCCTCGGCGTCGAAAAGCCCGCGCCCCGCGGCTACTTCATCAGTTTCGAGGGCAACGACGGCAGCGGCAAGTCCACCCAGGCGCGCTTCCTGGCCCAGCGCCTCAAAGCCTGCGGGCACGACGTGCTGCTCACCCGGGAGCCGGGCGGCACCCCGGTGGGCGAGAAGGTGCGCGACATCCTGCTGCAGCGCGAAAACATGGACATGGACGCCGTGACCGAGGCGCTGCTGTTCGCGGCCGCCCGCGCGCAGCATGTGCGGCAGGTCATCCGGCCGGCGCTTTCGGCGGGCAGGCTGGTCATCAGCGACCGTTTCGTGGACTCCAGCATCGCCTACCAGGGGGCGGGGCGCGGCCTGGGCATGGAAATGGTGCGCGCCATCAACGCCCCCGCGGTCGACGGCTGCATGCCGGACACGACGGTGTTTTTGAGCCTCGACCCCAGGGAAGGCATGAAGCGCCGCAGCCGCTCCGGCAACATCGACCGGCTGGAGCAGGAGGGCGACGCCTTCCACCAGGCGGTGGGCGAGGGCTACCGGGCCATCATCGGGGAGGACCGCCGCTTCATCGCCGTCACGTCCCAGCCCAACAAGCTGGATACGGCCGCGGAGGTGTTCGCTCGGGTGGCCGCCCGGCTCCTGGAGGACGGGGTGCCGTGAGCCGCGTGGTGGTGGGCATGTCCGGCGGCGTGGATTCGGCCGTGAGCGCCCTGCTGCTGAAGCGGCAGGGCTTCGACGTCGTCGGCGCCTTCATGAACAACTGGGAGGAAAAGGACGAGAACGGCGTCTGCGCTTCCCAGGAAGACTGGCAGGACGTTCAGGACACCTGCGAGGTCATCGGCATCCCCTGCTACGCCGTCAACTTCTCCCGTGAGTATGAGGAGCGCGTCTTCTCCCTCTTCCTGTCGGAGTACCGCCGGGGGCGGACCCCCAACCCGGACGTGCTGTGCAACCGGGAAATCAAGTTCAAGGCCTTCCTGGACTACGCGCGCAAAGCGGGGGCGCAGCGGATGGCGACAGGGCACTTCGTCATGACCGATTCCGAAGGCCGCCTGCTCAAGGGCGCCGACCCCGGCAAGGAACAGAGTTATTTCCTGTATATGTTGAAGCGCGAACAACTGCGCCAGAGCCTCTTTCCCGTGGGCGGCATGAGCAAAGCGCAGGTGCGCGCCCTGGCGATGGAGGCGGGGCTGCCCGTCGCGAAAAAAAAGGACTCGACCGGCATCTGCTTCATCGGCGAGCGGCGGTTCAAGGCCTTTCTCCAGGGCTTCCTGCCCGCAAGGCCGGGGGACATCCGGGACCCGGAGGGCAACCCGCTGGGGCGGCACGAGGGGCTGATGTACTACACCATCGGCCAGCGACGCGGCCTGGGCATCGGCGGGCGCGGCGACGGGCGCAGCTGGTTCGTGGCCGGCAAGGACCTGGAGCGCAACGTCCTGACCGTCGTGCAGGGGGAGGATCATCCCCTCCTGTTTTCCCGGGGCGCCGAGGTCGGGGACTTGACCTGGGTGGGGGAAACGCCGGGGGCGGAGGGGACGCCCCTGCCCCTTTCGGTCAAGCTGCGCTACCGCCAGCCGGACCAGCGCGCCATATTGACCTATGAAGGCGGCGAGGGCCGACTGGCGTTCGATACGCCCCAGCGCGCCGTGACCCCCGGGCAGAGCGCCGTCTTTTACAGGGGCTGGGAGTGCCTGGGCGGCGGCGTCATCTCGCGGGCCATCCCCTAACGCGGCGTCCGCCGCCTACAGCCCGACCGCGTCCGCCGAGAGTCGGTCCGTATAATGGAAAAACCGCCCGTTGACCCGCATGGCGTAATGCAGCGCGTCGAAGGGGAACAGGGCCACCTCGGTTTGCCCGAAGCGGCCCGTCAGCGTATACGCGGCGACCGCCGGCCCTTCCGGTAAAAAGCCTGCCGGCAGGTCGCCCAAGGCCCGCAATCCGGCCAGCTTTGAGATTCCCCGCAGGAAGGCGTCCGCGCCTTCCTCCCGCCCGTCCCGTGTGACGTGCGGCTCAAAGAGGGGGTTCCCCTGCCCGTCCGTTTCAATCCGGTTGTTGGGCAGGATTTTTTCCACCAGCGCAATCTCATATGTCACCGAACGCCCGTCCCGCCGCGCCGTGAGGGAGTCCAGTTCGGAGATGTCCGCCCGCGCGGGCGTCCGGGACAGCACGCCCTCCAGCGCCAGGTCGCGCAGGAAGCCCATCGAGGCGAGGCTGGCCTGGTAGATTTTGCCGTCATGGCGGACATACAGGCCGATGTTGCCGATGCCGCCGCCCAGGGCGAACCGGACCGTCTGTTCGGGCACCTGCGTCTCGCCCTCCGGGTTGCCGTCCCGGTCATACCGCGTGATGACGCTCTTGGCCAGGTGAAAGTAAACGGCGCGGCCGTCCGGTGAAAAGCCGAAGCGCTCCAGGCTTTCCCCGTCCGCCTCCCCGGCGTACACGGCCAGGCGCATGCCGGCGATGCCGTCCAGCAGCCGCTGCGCCGCCGCTTCCTCCGCCGGGTAGTCAAACGGCGCGGACAGCCGCCATCCGGAGCCGGCGCGCTCCAGGGTGAAGCCGCCGCCGCCCGTGAACTCCGCACGGTCCAGCAGGGAGGGGGTGAAGTTGACGGCGGGGACGGGGTGCAGGGTCTCAAGCGCCCGGTCGAAATGCTCGCGCGTCTCCGGGGACACGGTGTACACGCGGTCGTCCCCCTCCAGCATCAGGTAGTCCGAGGGGATTTCCGTCCGCGCGCTGTTCCCGAAAACCAGGGTCATCCGCCGCCCGTCGCGGTACTCCGCCGTCGCCCGCGGCGCGGCCGGCCCCAGGCCCAGCAGTTCCAGGTTTTCCGGGCTCGTCTCCGCGCGCCCGGCCAGCCCGTTGGCCACCAGCAGCGTCAGGTCCTTGACCATCAGGTCGGTTTCCCGGGGCTCCAGCGGGAAGTCCGGCTTCCCCTCCACCTGCGGGCCGTCCTTTGTCCATACCAGCGCGAAGGATTCGCCCGTGGAGGCGCGCACCTCAACGCGCGTCAAGTCCTCCGGAGGGATGTTGATGAGCTGAACGGCTTCCGTTTCCGGGTCCGGCGCGGCGGGGGCGCCGGGCGCCTGGTTTCCCCTTGTCAGCAGGAACACGGCTGCCAGCGCAACAAGAAGGGCGACGGCCGCCAGCGTGATTGTATTCCGGCGGCTGCGCCTTGTTTTCCGGACGGGCTGCATCACTTCCTCCTGCGGCGCAGGATGACCGGCAGCGCGATGGCGGGCATCAGCAGGGGCAGCAGGATGATGATGGCGAGGGGCAGGCCTGCGCCTCTCGTTTCCAGCTGGGGCCGTACGAGGGTCTTGGGCGCGATGTCCAGCCGGATGGGCTCGCCGGGGCTCAAATAGCTGACCATGTGCAGCAGGAACTGCGCGCCGTAGGTCACCTCGTGCAGCCAACTGTCCACCAGGATGGCGGTGTTCCCCAGCGCCACCGCGCGGGAGTGGGTGCCGTCCGGGTGGGCGAGGTCGGACAGGACGGCGAGGGTGAACTGCCCCTTTTCATCGCCTTCTTCCGGAAGCGGGTTCTGCTGCGCGCGCTTCGCGTCCTTCCGGTAGGCCATGCCGCTGGTCAGCAGGGGGTAGAGCGTGAGGCGGTCGTCGGGCAGCAGCTCGAACGCGCGGGCGCCGGGCAGGCGCAGGCGGGTCTGCCCCGCGCCGATCAAGGGCGCGGTCGGCTCCGACATCTCCATGTAGGGCGTCAGGAACAGCGGGCTGTCGATATAGGCGGCGGCGTCCTCCGCGTCCGCGATGACGATGCCCGGCTTGCGCGAGATGCCCATCTGCCGCAGCAGCGCGTCGAAATTGGGCAGGCTGTCCGGGTCGCCGTAGTCGCTGGTCAGGAAAACGGCCCCGCCTTTCCCCGTGAATTCAGCGACGGCGTCGAGCTCCGGGGGCAACAGGTCCTTTTGGGGGGAGAGGACGAGCAGCACGTCCTGGGGGTCCAGGCTTCCGCCGTCCATCAGGTTGACCCGCCCGACGCGGAAGTGGTGCCCTTTCAGGAAGGCCTCCATCGCCTGGGTGTCCTGGCCGCCCAGCTCCCCGTGCCCGTCCAGCAGCATGACGCCCGGCACGCGCTCGCGGGTCAGGTACACCAGCGCCTCCGCGATGCTGGCTTCGTAGCGCAGCCCCGTAATCTGGAAGGACTGGGACGCGGCGTCGAACGACTGCTCCAGGTAGTCCGCGGCGCCAAGCACCCGGGTCCGCCCGGTGGCCTCGCAGGTCAGAATCAGGGAATCCGCGGTCACCGCCTGGTCGTCCAGTGAGGAGGAGGGGATGTTGGCCAGCAGCGGGTTGCTGACCAGGTTTTCCACCGAATAGGTGAATTTCGGCGTCAGCGCCTGGAAGCGGTCCAGCAAGCCCAGCAGCGCCTGGTCCTCCTGACCCGGGGTGAACAGCGCGTAGGCGCGCACCGGGTAGGGCAGGCCGGCCAGCACCTTCTCCGCCTGCTCGCCCTGCGTGGTGACCGCGTTGAAGGAAAAGTCCAGCCGCAGGGCGTGCCGGCGCTCCGCGCCGTCCATGAGGTGCGAAAGCAGCACGCTGGCGCCAAGGACGGCGGCCACCGTGACCCACACGGCGGCCAGGCGGAGGCGGGGCTTGGACAGCCAGCGTTTCATGTCCTGCGCATCCTCCCCCCGTACTCGGCGCCCGCCGCCAGCGCCAGCATGCACACACAGAACAGCAGGTAAAACAGCACGCCGGAGAAGGACAGCTGGGCGGACAGGAAGGGGACGAAGCGGCCGTACAGGCTTAAAAAATTGACCGCCTCCCCGACGGCGCGGGGCACGGAGGCCGAGGCGGACAGCAGGCTGACCAGCCACACGAACAGGTTGACGCCAAAGGCCGCCGCGGCCGCGGACATGGTGCTTTTCAGCGGCGCCGTCACCGCGAGGTCCAGCGCGATGAAGGCGCAGCCCTGCAGGATGAAACCCAGGTAGGCCGTGAACACCTCCGGCAGGTAGACCGGCGCGTAGCGGGACAGGAGCGCCGGGTAGGCCAGGCTCAGCAAAACGGCGAGCAGCAGCACCGTGCAGGCCGCGAAATACTTGCCCAGCAGGTAGGAGAGGGGGGACAGGGGGGAGGACAGCAGCAGCGGGCGGGTCATCATGCGCTTTTCGCCGGCCAGCAGCCGCATCACCAGGATGGGGGTCAGCAGCATCCAGACGTAGCTGAGCATGCTGAAAAAGGGCGCGATGTCCGAGCTTTGCGGCAGCAGGTTGTTCAGGTAAAACACCAGGCTGGCCAGCGCCAGGAACACGCCGGTGAACACCCACCCGGTGGCGGTGTAAAAGTAGCTTTTCAGCTCTTTCAGGTAGACCGCCCTCATGGGGCCTCCTGCGCGGGGGAGCCGGTCACCCGCATAAACAGGGCTTCCAGGGAGTCGCTCAGCGGCGTCAGCTCCAGGATGGGCGCGCCCAGGCCCGTGAGCAGGGTGAACAGCTCCCCCTGGAAATTGCCGCCCGGCGACGTTTCCACCGTCACGCGGGTTTCCTTCGCGCCCGAGCCGTCCTCCCGCACCCTGCGCACGGAGGGCAGCGCCCTTAAGGGGGAGAGCACGCGCGTCCCCGGCGCCGCGACGGCCAGCCGGAAGCGCTGCGCGGCGGCGCTTTCCGCCGCCAGCGAATGGTCCAGCCGCAGCTGCCCGGCGTGCAGGATGAGGACGCGGTCGCACACCGCCTGCACCTCGGGGAGCAGGTGGGTGGAAAACAGGATGACCTTGTTTTTGGACAGCCTGCGGATGAGCTTGCGGAAGGCGGCCGCCTGCAGGGGGTCGAAGCCGGCCGTGGGCTCGTCCAGCAGCAGCACCTCCGGGTCCCCGCACAGCGCCTGCGCCATGCCGGTCCGCTGGGCAAAGCCCCTGGACAGCTGGCCGACGAGCCGGTTTCCTACCTCGTCAAGCCCGGTCAGCCCGATAATCTCCTCCACGTGCGCTTTGATGTCCGCCTTCAGGACGCCCTTGAGCCGGCAGCAGAAGCGCAGGTACTCCCGCACGGTCATCTCCGGGTACACGGGGGGCCGTTCCGGCAGGTAGCCCAGGTGCCGCTTGGCGTCCCCGGGGGCCGTCTCCATGTCCGCGCCGCAGACGCGCACCGCGCCGGAGGTGGGGGCGAGGCAGCCGGCCAGCATGTTCATCACCGTGGTCTTCCCGGCGCCGTTCTGGCCCAGGAGGCCGACGACCTCGCCCGCGCGCGCGCCGAAGCCGACGTCCCTGACCGCCGTGAACCGCCCGTACCGCCGGGTCAGCCCTTCCGCCTGCAGCAAGGCGCACCTCCCGTCTTTTTACGCAAAGTATAGCATGCGGCCGGCCGCGGGGCATGAACAAACTGTGAAGGGCGGCGCGTTGTGCCGGCGCCCGGAAAGTGGTAAAATACCGGGAGATGGGAGCGAACGCATGAACGATTACCGCTACCGGCAAAAGCCGGAGTTCCAGCGCTACGGCACCAAGGGGCAGCAGCGCCTGATGGCGGTCGCGCTCATCGCGCTGGTCGCGGCGCTGGTCGTCCTGTCGGTTCTCTACGTGTCCGCCTCCTCCTACCGCTCCCGGATGGGGGAGCAGATGGAGCGGAGAATCAACAGCAACCTGCTGGACGCCATCGGCCTGGCCAACCGGATGACCGGGGGCGTGCAGTCCAATTCCTCCATCCGCCTGGGGCAAATCCGCCAGCACGTCTTCGCGATGGACCAGATCAACGCCGTGAGCATCGCCGTGGGCGGCGAGGGCGCGCGCATCATTCCCCAGGAGGCGGTGAGCGCGCTGGTGGACGCGCTGGACCGCTATGAGGTCATCGTCCAGACGGCGACGGGCAACGCGCTGGAGGTGCGGACGCTGCTTCTGACCCACCTGCACTCCCTGCAGGAGCTGCTCGCCAGCCGCTGACCGCCGTCGCCAACGCCGCGCCCGGAGGAACCATGAACATCCGAACCGCCAGGCTGCTCCTTCGCCCCTACCGGCAGGAGGACCTGGCGGATTTTCATGAGATTTTTTCCGACCCCGCGGTCATGCGGTTCTGCGGGGCGCCGTACGGCGCGCGCGCGTCGGAGCGGCAATTGGCGTGGTTCATCGCGCATCCCGTCGCCCTGGCCGCGGAGGAAATGGCCGAGGGCAGGATGATCGGGCACCTGCTGTTCAAGCAGCTGCCGGGCGAGGCGGCGGGCGTCTATGAAATCGGCTGGTTCTTCAACCGCCGGTACTGGCGAAGGGGCTACGCGTTCGAGGCGGCGCGCGCGCTGATGGACGAGGGGTTCCGGTCCATGGGACTGCACAAAATCGTGGCGGAGACGATCGACCCGCTCGCGTCGGTCCGCCTGATGGAAAAGCTGGGAATGCGCCGGGAAGGGGTCTTCCGCCTGCACGCGAGGGACCCCCGGGGCGAATGGGCGGACGTGTACTGGTACGCGGCGCTGCGGCCCGACGGAGCGGCCCGGCCCCTGGACGGTTGAGCAAGCGTGCATATGTTCCGGCCAAAAGGGTATATATAGAGCAGCCTTCATAAAAGGCGAGACGAAAGGACGGTTTTATCATGCCCAAGAAAGTCGGTATCCTCGTAGGCAGCCTGCGAAAGGGCTCCTTCACCAGACAGGTCGCGAAGGCGGCTTCCAAGCTCTTCCCCAAGGACGTCGAGGTCACGTTCCTTGAAATCGGCCATCTGCCGCTGTTCAACCAGGACTATGACGATGAGAACCGCGCGCCGGAGAGCTACACGGCCTTCCGCAAGGAAGTCGCCGGCCTGGACGGCGTCCTCATCGCCACCCCGGAGTACAACCGCTCCACGACCGCGGTGCTCAAAAACGCGCTGGACGTCGCCTCCCGGCCCTGGGGCAAGAACCAGTGGGACGGCAAGCCCGCCGCCATCGTCAGCGTCTCCATCGGCGCCATCGGCGGCTTTGGCGCCAACCACCACCTGCGCCAGTCGCTGGCCTTCCTCAACCTGCAGCCCGTCCAGCAGCCCGAGGCCTACATCGGCAACGTGGAAAGCCTGCTGGACGCGGAGACCGGGCTCAAAAAAGACACCCTGGCGCTGCTGCAGGCCGTGGTGGACGCGCTGGTCAAAAAGCTGTAATCTGGTCCGGGAGTCCGCCGGGGGCCGATGCGGCCTCCGGCTTTTTGGAGGAATGGGATGAAGGTGTTCGTCGTGGGCGCCACCGGCCTGCTGGGCAGCCAGGCGGCGGCCGAGCTGGTGAAAAGAGGCCACAAGGTGCGGGGCCTGGCCCTGCCGCCCCTGCCCGAAGGCGCGAAACTGCCGGAGGGGATGGAGCTGGCGTTCGGCGACTACACGAAGATGGACGACGCGCAGCTGCAGGACGGCCTGATGGGCTGCGACGGCCTGGTGTTCGCGGCGGGGGTGGACGAGCGCGTATCGGTCAAGCCGCCCGCCTCCGCCTTTTACGAGGCGTACAACAACCGCCCCCTCGACCGCCTGCTGACCCTCGCCCGGGACGCCGGCGTCCGACACGCGGCGGTATGCGGCTCCTATTTCGCCCATTTTGCCCGCAAGTGGCCGGAGGAGAACCTGGGCCATCACCCCTATGTCAAAAGCCGCCTGGAACAGGAAGCCATCGCGATGCGCCACGCCGGGGCGGGCATGGACGTCGCCGTATTGGAACTGCCCTACATCTTCGGCGCCCAGCCGGGCCGCCGCCCGGTGTGGGTCTTCCTGGCCGGCATGCTGCGGAGGATGAAGCCCTTCGTCTTTTACCCCGCCGGCGGCACGGCGGCGGTCACCGTGCGCCAGGTGGGGGAGGCGCTGGCCGGGGCGCTTGAAACCAACCGCGGCGGCAACGCGATTCCGCTGGGCATGGCCAACCTGACCTGGAAAAGGATGCTCGCGTCCTTCCAGGACGGGATGGGGCTTCCGCGCCGACCGGTCGTCACGGTGCCCGTCTGGGCCTTCGCGCTGGCGGGCACCGCAATCAAGCTGCAAAAAAAGCGGCAGGGCCTGGAGGGCGGGCTGGACCTGCCGCGTTTCGCCCGCGCGATGTCGCGGGAGATGTTTATAAAGCCTGAGGACGGCGCCCTGTCCCTGGGGGTGACGCCCGACGATATCGACGCCGCCATCGCGCAATCCGCCCGGGCCAGTGCCGACGCGCTGGACGGGAAGGCGCGCCTGGTGGGCATGCAGGGGGAAAAAAACTAACGGTCCCCGAGGGTCCTGACGGCCAGGCAGACCGGCCAATCGTTCATCAGTGCGGCCTGCGCCGCCGCGGCCGCCATCCCGCTTTCGAACACCCCGAAGACCGCGGAGCCGGAGCCGGTCATCCGGGCGAAGGCGGCGCCCTGCGCAGTCAGGGCGTCCACGGCCCGGCCGACGGCGGGCAGCATCCGGGCCGCCGCCTCCTGCAGCTGGTTGCGGCAATGCCGGGCGGCTTCCCCCATATCCCCCGACAGCAGGGCCTCCGCCGCCCTTTCGATATCAGCCGCTTCCGGGGGCGCCCCGCGGTCGTAGGCTTCGAACACCGCGCGGGTGGACAGCCCTTCTTCGGGCTTGAGCAGCACCAGGTGCCATTCCCGGCCGCCCGAAAGAGGCCGCACGTCCTCCCCGGCGCCCCGCACGCGCGCCAGCCCCGGGCACAGGCACAGCGGCACGTCCGAGCCCAGCAGGGCGCCCAGCCGCGCCAGGTCCCGGGGCAAAAGGCCGGTTTTCCACAAGCCGTTCAGCCCCGTAAGCGCCGCGGCGGCGTCCGCGCTGCCCCCGCCCAGCCCCGCCTGGAGCGGGATCTTCTTTTGCAGGCACATCCGCGCGCCTTTGGCGTACCCGGTCGCCTCCTTCAGCAACCGGGCGGCGCGCAGGGCCAGGTTGTCGTCCCCGGCGGAAAGGCCGGGGGCGCCGGATACCTCCAGCGTCAGCCGCCGCGCGTGTTCGATTGTCAGCGTGTCCGCAAGGCCCAGCCGCTGCGTGAGCATGTCCAGGTCATGACGGCCGTCCGGGCGGGTACCCGCCACGTTGAGCGCCCAGTTGATTTTCGCCCGCGCCTCAATCCGCATGCGGTTTCCCCGGCGCCCTGTCCGCCCTGGCCAGCGTGAACTCGAACGCCGCGCCCGGCCCGCCCGGCAGCAGGCGGATGCCCTGCCCGTGCTTCTCCAGGATGGTGCGGCAGATGGCCAGCCCCAGCCCGACGCCGCCCCCGGGCGTGTGCGCGGCGTCCCCGGTGTAGAAGCGCTCGAAAATCCTGTCCGCGTCCTGCGGCAGCACGCCCGCGCCGTTGTCGCGCACGGTGACCGCCAGAGTGTTCCTGTCCTTCTCCCGGATGCGCAGGGTGATTTCCCCGCCCGGGGGCGTGAAACGGATGGCGTTGTCCATCAGGTTGATGAGCACCTGCTCGATCTGGTCCTGTTCCGCCATCGCAAAGGGGTCTTCCTCGGGGAAGTCGGTCTGCAGGCGGATGCCCTTGTCCTCCATGGCCTTCAGCCGCGTGATGGCCGCCCGGCGCGTCAGCTCGGACAGGTTGAAGGGCGCCATGCGCGGCTTGCTCTCCGGCGCCTCCGCGCGGGAGAGGCTGAGCAGCCCGTTGACCAGGCTGCCCAGGCGGCGGGTTTCGTCCACCACCACCGTGAGCGTCTGGCGCGTGTCCTCCGGCCGGACCGTGCCGTCCAGGATGCCCGTCAAAAAGCCCTGGATGCTGGTCATGGGGGAGCGCAGCTCGTGGGAGAGGTTGGCGATGAAATCGCGGCGGGACTGCTCCGTGTCCTGGATTTTCCGGGCCATGCGGTTGAAGGCGGCGGACAGCTCGTTGAGCTCCGCCGCCCCGCCCTCCGGGGCCGGCGGGGCGGGCAGGCCGCGCGCCATCAGCCCGGCGGAGGAGGCGATATGCTCCAGCGGCCGCATCAGCCGGCGGGTGTAGACGAAGGCGATGGCGGCGGCGGCCAGGAAGGCGGCCAGGGCGGCCAGCGCCGCCTGCTTCCAGATGCCCTCGTAGGCCGCCTGCACGTTCTGCGCGGCGGTCTGGATGTAAACAGCGCCCCGCACCGCGCCGTCCTGCACCCAGGGCACCGCCACGGTGAACATCGGCCCAGCCTCGCCGCGGGACTGGGTGACGACCTCCTCGCCGCCCAGCACCCGGGACAGCGTGCTGACGATGTCCGCCGGGTCGAACTGCCGCGCCAGCTCCCGATGCTCGCTGAGGACGGAGGAGAAATAGCTGGTCACCTGGCCGTTGCGGCCCACCACCAGGCAATAGGCGCCGTATTCCTCGTACACGGCGCGCAGTTTGCGCTCCATCAAACGGCGCATGGCGGCGAGCCCGGTGTCGAACAGGTAGTCCAGCCCCTGTGCCGAGGGCGCCCCGGCGAGGTAGGCGATGTCGTAGGCCTGGGACTTGAGCGTCTGCATCCTGCCTTGGGTCTGCGCCTCCCGGGAGGCGATGGCGAACACGGACAGCATCAGCAGCACGCACAGCAGGATGACGGCGGTGAACATCGCCAGCAGCTTGAAAAGCATGCTTTTACGCACTACCGGACCTCAAACTTGTAGCCGACGGACCACACGGTCGAGATGAGCCAGCCGAAGCGCTCCGATTCCGGCAGCTTCTCCCGCAGGCGCTTGACGTGCACGTCCACCGTGCGGCTGTCGCCGAAGTAGTCGAAGCCCCATACCTTCTCCAGCAGCTGCTCCCGGGTGAAGACCTGGTTCTGGTGGCTGGCCAGGAAGTAGAGCAGCTCCAGCTCCTTGGGCGGCATCGGGACGACCTGCCCGTCGTAGACGGCCTGGTAGGATATCAGGCTCAGGGACAGCCCGGGGAAGCGCAGCGCGTCCTCCTGCCCGGCGCCCGCCGCGCTGCGGCGAAGGACGGCCTTGACCCGGGCCAGCAGCTCCTTGGGGTCGAAGGGCTTGGTCACGTAGTCGTCCGCGCCCAGCTCCAGGCTCTTCACCTTGTCGAAGGTCTCCTCCTTCGCGCTGAGCATAATGATGGGCAGCCGGCTCTTTTTGCGCACCTCGCGGCACACCTCCCAGCCGTCCACGCCCGGCAGCATGATGTCCAGCAGCATCAGGGCCGGCTCGGCCTGCCGGAAGGCGGCCAGCGCCTCGTCCCCGCGCAGGAAGGTTTTGACCTCGAAGCCCTCCTGGTCCAGGTACAGCCGCAGCAGCCTGGCGATGTTCGGGTCGTCGTCCACCACGAATACGGTCTGCTTCATATCCGCCTCCTTACCTGAGGGTGACCACCGTCACGCCGTCCTCGCCCTCGCCGTAGCGGCCCGCGCGCTGGCCCTGCACGTGGGGATGGCGCCGCAGGTGCTCCTTGAGCCCCCGGCGCAGGGTGCCCGTGCCCTTGCCGTGGATGACGAACACCTCGTTGAGCCCCGCCATCGCGGCCGCGTCCAGGTAGGCGTCCACCGCGCCCTCGGCCTCGTCCAGCGCCATGCCGCGCACGTCGCACTCGCTCTTGACGCTGCGCGCCGCCAGGGAGGTGTCGGAACGGACCAAGGTCTTTTTCGCGGGGGCTTTTCGCGGGGCGGGCTTCAAATGGGACAGCGGCACGCGCATCTTGGCCGGCCCCGCCTGCACCAGCACCTCGCCCTTCTGATCCGGCAGGCTCAGCAGGACGGTCTCGGCGTCGTTGAGCGCCAGGCGGAGGGCCATGCCCTCCTTCAGGTCCTCCGGCTCCAGCACCTCGCTCTCCGGGGGCTCGCCCAGGCCGCCGGACAGGTCGTCCTGCAGCCCCTCCATCCGCCTTCTCAGCCGGTTGACGGCGTTGGGGTCGGCGGCCTGCAGGCCCTTCAATTCCACCAGAATCTGCGCGCTCTCGCGCTTGGCCTTTTCCACGATGCGGCGGGCTTCGTCCCTCGCCTTCTGGCGGGCGTCCGCGCGCAGCGCCGCCACCTCCCGGTGCAGGCGCTCGGATTCCAGGCGCAGCCGCTCGCTTTCCTGCCGGGCTTCCTCCGCCGCCTCCCGCTCCCGGTCCGCGGCCTGCCGCTGGGTCTGCGCCTTGGCGATGACGTCCTCAAACAGCAGCGTTTCCCGGGATAAAAGGGCCTGCGCGTCCGCGATCAGCGCGTCGGACAGGCCCAGGCGCCTGGAAATCTCAAAGGCGTTGGACTTGCCCGGCACGCCGATGGACAGCTTGTAGGTGGGGCTCAGGGTGGATACGTCGAACTCCACGCTGGCGTTCTGCGCGCCGGGCGTCGCCAGGGCGAAGGCCTTCAGTTCGCTGTAGTGCGTCGTCGCCACGCAGCGGACGCCCAGCTTGAGCATGCGGCTCAGGATGGCCTGGGCCAGGGCCGCGCCCTCGGTCGGGTCGGTGCCGGCGCCCAGCTCGTCGAACAGCGCCAGGTCGCCCCGGCCGGCGTCCTCCAGGATGGAGACGATGTTGGACATGTGCGAGGAAAAGGTGGACAGCGACTGCTCGATGCTCTGCTCGTCGCCGATATCGGCGAAGACGTTGTCGAACACGGACAGCTCCGTCCCCAATTGCCCGGGCACATGCAGGCCCGCCAGGCCCATCAGCGTCATCAGGCCGACGGTTTTGAGCGTCACGGTTTTGCCGCCGGTGTTGGGCCCGGTGATGACCAGGGTGGTGAAGTCCTCGCCCAGCCACAGGTCGCAGGGCACCACCTGCTCCGCGGGAATCAGCGGGTGGCGCACCCGGACCAGCTTCAGGTAGCCCCGCTCGTTCAGCTTGGGCCGCACCGCGTTCATCCGCCGGGCCAGGGCCGCCTTGGCGAAGCGGAAGTCCAGCTCGATCAAGATATCCAGGTTCCCGGCGATGTCCCCGGCGTTTTCCGCCACGGTCGCCGACAGCGCGGCCAGGATGCGCTCGATTTCCTGCCGCTCCTGCGCCTGCCACTGCTTGAGCTCGTTGCCGGCCTCCACCACCGCCATCGGCTCGACAAACAGGGTCGCCCCGGTGGAGGACTGGTCGTGCACCAGGCCGGGCACCTGGCTGCGGTACTCCTGCTTGACGGGGATGACGTAGCGCCCCCCGCGCACCGTCACCAGGCCGTCCTGCAGGTACTTGCTCTGGGCGCCGGTCAGGAAGGACTGCAGCCTGTCGCGGATGCGGTCGTTGCACAGCCGCATGTGCCGGCGGATGTCCGCCAGCTGGGGGCTGGCGGTGTCGGCGACCTCCTCCTCGCTGATCAGGGCGCTTGAAATCGCCCGCTCGACCGGGCGCAGCGCGGTCAGCCCGGCCGCCAGCGCGGTCAGCTGTGGGGTGCGCTGCTCCTCGTCCTCCGCCAGCGCGTTCCGGGCGGCGGCGGCGGCGCGCAGGGTCTCCGCGATGTCCAGCAGGGCGCGGGGCGGCAGGGTGGAGCCCTTCTGGGCCAGCCCCAGCCAGGCGCCGACGTCCTTGAAGGGAATCAGGGGGTTGTCGCCCCGGCGCAGCAGCACCAGCAGCGCCTGCTCGGTGTCCTCCTGCGCGCGCTGCGCGGCCTCCAGGCGGCGCTGGGGTATCAGCGCCTCGCAGCGCGCCCGGCCCGGCTCGGTCAGGGCCAGCTCCGCCAATTGCGCGCGGATTTTGGTGAACTCCAGCGTGCGAAGGGATTTCTGGTTCATCCGTCTCTCCTCGTCGTCCTATAAGACGCCTTCCACATACCGCCCGGCCTCGGGCGCGCCAGCGTCCTGCGAAATTTCCCCCGCAAGCAGCGCGGCATAGTGCCTTGTGACGGCGGCGGCCGCCTCCGGCGTTTCCTGGCGCAAATCCATCAGCCAGCTCGTCCCGCGGGCGGCCAGGGAGGACAGGTGCAGCGGCTTGTGGTGGTGCAGCGAAACCAGGCATCCCCGGTCGAAAAAGACGGGGGACAGGGGATAGCGGCAGCCGAAGCGGTCCTCCAGCGCCCTGCCCCTTGCGCCCTCTCCCTTTTCGCACAACCGGCAGCCCGCCCGGCCCGCGGACAGCCCGCGGTGCAGCCGCTCCGGGCAGTGGTTCAGCTGCATCAGCTGCGCGCGCCCGTAAACCGGGAGGAGCAGCTCCAGCACGTCCTTCGGCAGCGCCGCCACGTCCTCCCCGGACAGCTCGCGCGACAGGACCGCCCCCCGCACGCCCAGGCCGGCCAGCAATCGGAGGCTTTGGGCGTTCCAGGCGGGAATCCCCTCCCCGGCGTACAGGGGGCCGGGCGCCTTCAGGCGCAGCTGGCCGGCGTTGTCCGCCATGACGCCAAAACGGGCTTCCTTTAAAAGGGGAAGCAGGCGCGCGAGCGTTCCGTCGTCCACCTGCCGGGGCAGCAGCAGCAGGTCGCCTTCCTGCATTTGGCCGAGCCATTTTTCGGGCTGGCCGCGCCGGAAGTTGTCCGGGGCGAGCACCAGCCGCGCGGCGCCGGCCTCGCGGACGGCTTTCCGGTCGGCGTCCACCGACAGGACGGCGTACAGCAGGGTCTCGGGCCGGACAGGCGTGGATTCGGCCGAAAAATCAAAGGAAGGAGGGGCGGCCGGCGAAACCCGGTGCGCGTCGGCCAGCGCGTCTTCCAGCGCCGCGAGACCGTCCCGCCGCAGGCGGTTGAGCTCAGCGATCGGCAGGAAGGCGGGGGAGCGGCTGATGACCGCCAGCCGGTTCAAGGCGAAGGGCGTGCCGCCGGTTTTCCCCAGGGCGCGGCGCGCGGTTTCCGCGTCCAGGGGCTGGTTTTGCGCGGGCGAAGGCGCGGCCCCTTCGACGGAGCATGCCGCCTCACCGGCATCCAGCGTCAGGCGGGCGGGCTCGCCCGGGTGGGCGGCCAGATGCGCGTCGAAGGGGACAGGCGGCAGCCGGAGGGCGTCCTCCCGCGCCTGCCGCAGCTGCGCCTCGTCCTGCAGGCGCCAGACCGCGTCCCCGGGCTTCGCGCCCGCCCGGAGGCGCAGGACGGCCGTGGCGCCGGGGGCGACGTCCGGGCCGGAGTAAATCAGGTCCTGCTCCGCGCTCCCTCGCAGCTGCAGCCCGTCGCCCTGGCCAAGGCGCTGTGCCAGCAGGACGTCCGCCAGGTGAAAGCCCTTGCGGCTTTGCAGGGCGCCCACCGTCCCGATGAGGCGCCCGTAGTGGGAAACGCGCTCCGGGTTGACCAGCCCCGCGTCCTGACGCCCGCCCGCGTGCCCTTGCGTGAACCCCCGGGAAAACACCCGCTCCATCGCGTCCTGGCTGTCCCCGGCGTCGAAGGGCTCACCCCTTTTGGCGGCGTCCAGCGCCTGCCGGTAGGCGTGGGTCACGATGCGCACGTACTCCGGGCGCTTGAGCCGACCCTCGATCTTGAAGCTGCCGGCGCCGGCGGCCAGCAACTGGGGCAGCCGCTCCAGCAGGTTGAGGTCCCGCATCGACAGCAGCGCGCCTTCCTTCCCGCGGTAGGCGTAGCTGAGCCGGCAGGGCTGGGCGCAGCGCCCGCGGTTGCCGCTGCGGCCGCCGATGTGGGAGGAGAACAGGCACTGCCCGCTGACGCTGACGCATTGCGCGCCGTGGACGAAGACCTCGGTCTCGATGCCCGTGTCCGCGACCGCCCGGATGTCTTCCAGGCTGCATTCCCGCGCCAGCACGACGCGGGACACGCCCAGTTCCCTGAGCAGCAGGGCGCCATGGGCGTTGTGGACGCTCATCTGCGTGCTGGCGTGCACGCACAGCTCCGGGAACTCCTGCTTGATCAGGGCCAGCAGGCCCAGGTCCTGCACGATGAGGGCGTCCGCCCGCCAGCCGGCCAGCTTCCGCAGCAGGGGCTTCATCTGCGGCCATTCCGGCTGTTTGACGAGCGTGTTGACGGTCACGTACACGCGCCGGCCGTAAAGGTGGGCGAAGCGGACGGCCCGCGCCAGGTCTTCGTCGCTGAATCCGGCGCTTGCCCGCGCGCCGAAGGCGGCGGCGCCCAGGTACACGGCGTCCGCGCCCGCGCTGACCGCGGCCCGCAGCGCGTCCATGCCGCCGGCGGGCGCCAGCAGCTCAGGCCCCGGCTTCATCCGCCCCCCGCGTTTCCTCCAGCTGCCTGCGCAGGCGCGAGAGCGTGTGCCGGGACTTGACCAGCTCGTCCGCCAGGGAAAGCGCCGCGGCGACCGCCGCGCCCTCCCGGTCCAGCCGGGGGTTCTGCCGCGCCGTCTCCGCAATGCGCCGGTCGGTCACCTCGGCCACGTGCCGGTAGTGCTCCTCGCTGTCCAGGCCGGACAGCTCGTAGCTTTTGCCGGAAACGGTGACCGTGGCGCGCTGCACCTGCACCGGACTCACATCCTCTTGAAGGGGTATTCCCGGCCGTGCGTGTCCACCCGAATGCTGCGGATGACCTGGGGGACCTTCGGCCGGTCCGCCGCGTCGCGCTTGGCGGCCACGATGTCGTCGGCGGCCTCCATGCCGGAAAGCACCCGGCCGAAGGCGGCGTAGGCGCCGTCCAGGTGCGGCGCGTCGGCTACCATGATGAAGAACTGGGAGCCGGCGGAGTCGTTGCGCGCGCTGCGGGCCATGCTCAGCACGCCCCGGCCGTGGCGCAGCGGGTTCTTGACCCCGTTGGCGGCGAATTCGCCCTTGATCTGGTAGCCCGGGCCGCCCATGCCGGTGCCGGAGGGGCAGCCGCCCTGGATCATGAAGCCTGGGATAACGCGGTGGAAAATCAGGCCGTCGTAAAAGGCCTGGTTGGCCAGGGCCGCGAAGTTGCCGACGCTCTCCGGCGCGGTCTCCGGGTACAGCTCCCCGGTCAGGGTCTTCCCGTTCTCCAGGGTGATGGTAAAAGTGGGGCGCAGGTTTTCCGACATGGCGAATCCTCCCGTGCAGGTTGTTTTCCCTTGCGAATCATAGCCGCATCGGCACCGGGTGTCAACGAAGCGCGCCTTCGCCGGGCCGGCGGGAACGCCGTGCCGGGGCGCGCGCGGATTTCTGTTTGGAATGGCTTGACAAGCGGAAACTGCTTTAGTAATATACCCATTGTCGCCGCTCCGGCGGCAGCCTTCGGGGTGTAGCGCAGCCTGGTAGCGCACGTGCTTTGGGAGCATGGGGCCGGGGGTTCAAATCCCTTCACCCCGACCAGAAACCGGGATGAAGACATGGGGCCCCGTGGTCAAGCGGTCAAGACACCGCCCTTTCACGGCGGTAACAGGGGTTCGAGTCCCCTCGGGGTCACCACTTTCTGAACCTCGCCACTCGGATGGCTTTGGGCCTTTAGCTCAGTTGGTCAGAGCGGCCGGCTCATAACCGGTTGGTCCGGGGTTCAAGTCCCTGAAGGCCCACCAATTTCTGGCCCGGTAGTTCAGTTGGTTAGAATGCCAGCCTGTCACGCTGGAGGTCGAGGGTTCGAGCCCCTTCCGGGTCGCCATTATTCTGCTGGTTGGGTCCTTGCTGGTGTAGCTCAATTGGCAGAGCAGCTGATTTGTAATCAGCAGGTTGCGGGTTCAAGTCCCTTCACCAGCTCCACATGGATGGGTTCCCGAGTGGCCAAAGGGAGCAGACTGTAAATCTGCCGTCGCAGACTTCGGTGGTTCGAATCCACCCCCATCCACCAAGGCGCCCGGTGTCCGCAAGGAACGCCGGGCGTTTTCCATCCGCCCCGCTCCGGGCCGGTTCAATAAAACAGCCGCCCGCTTTTGCTTTATCACGACACCGCCGGTATACTGGGAATCAGCCCTGTTGAAAGGAGAGACTTATGATCTGGGACCAGATTCCGCAGGAATACGTGCGGCCGGAGCGTTTCCGCGCCGTCATCGAAATCCCCAAGGGCAGCAAGAACAAGTACGAGGCGGACAAGGTGACCGGCATGCTGCTGCTGGACCGCATCCTCTACACCTCCACCCACTACCCGGCCAACTACGGCTTCATCCCGCGCACCCTGTCGGAGGATGGCGACCACCTGGACGTGCTGGTGCTGTGCACCGAGCCGCTGGCGCCGCTGTGCTCGGTGGACGTGTACCCCATCGGGGTGCTCATCATGCTCGACCAGGGCAAGCGGGACGAGAAAATCGTCGCCATCCCCTTCGGGGAGCCGCAGATGAACGGCTGGAAGGACATCCACGACCTGCCGCCCCACATGTTCGCCGAAATCAAGCACTTTTTCAGCGTCTACAAGGAGCTGGAGCACAAGGAAACGGCGCCGGAGGCCTTTTACGGCGCGGAACAGGCCCGGCAGACCGTGCTGGACTGCTCCTTAGCCTGGGAGGCGGCGCGGGGAAATCTCAATTCCCCGCTTGACAAAAGCGGGGGCTGAGGATAAGATAGGCAAGCGCTTCAACGCGCCGGGGGAGCATAGCTCAGCTGGGAGAGCATCTGCCTTACAAGCAGAGGGTCACAGGTTCGAGCCCTGTTGTTCCCACCAGCACCGTGGCCCGGTAGTTCAGTTGGTTAGAATGCCAGCCTGTCACGCTGGAGGTCGAGGGTTCGAGCCCCTTCCGGGTCGCCAGACGCCTTGGTAGCTCAGTCGGTAGAGCAGCAGACTGAAAATCTGCGTGTCGGTGGTTCAATTCCGCCCCAAGGCACCACCCTGCGGTAGTAGCTCAGTTGGTAGAGCGCAACCTTGCCAAGGTTGAGGTCGCGAGTCCGAGTCTCGTCTACCGCTCCAATCTCCGCCCCCCTGTTCCCATTCCGGCGCGCCCGCGCGCCGGAAAGCCCGTTCCGGGAATCCCCCCGCAGAAAAGCAGGCTTTTCGGCGCGGGGCGGAAAGCGGGCGGGGGAAAACGGCGCCATAGCCAAGTGGTAAGGCGAAGGTCTGCAAAACCTTTACTCCCCAGTTCGAATCTGGGTGGCGCCTCCAGAACGACGGACGAAGCCCCGGGCATCCCGGGGTTTTTCCTTGCGCGCGGACAGGGCCGGCAAGGCGGCCGGGCGTGCCGGCCCCGCCGTTTCGTGGTAGGATAGAAGAAGAGAACAGGCCGGGCCGGCGTCGCGGCGCCCGGCCGGAGGAGGCCATAAAATGGATGAGATTGTTCGCCAGGCGCGCCAGGCGATGGAGGAGCTGCTGGAAGCCGCCAAGCCGCGGCCCGGCCAGCTGATGGTCGTCGGCTGCTCCTCCAGCGAAATCCTGGGCCGGCGCATCGGCAAAGGCTCCAGCCTGGAGACGGCGGAGGCGGTGTTCGGGGGGCTCTACCCGCCGCTGAAGGCCCGCGGCGTTCACCTCGCCGCGCAGTGCTGCGAGCACCTGAACCGCGCCCTGGTGGTGGAGCGGGCGCTGGCGGCGGAACGGGGCTACGAAATCGTCAACGCGGTACCCCAGCCCCACGCGGGCGGCTCCTTCGCGGTGACGGCCTACACGCGGCTGGAAGACCCGGTGCTGGTGGAGAGCGTGCGCGCGGAGGCGGGCATGGACATCGGCGGCACCCTTGTGGGCATGCACCTGCGGCCGGTGGCCGTGCCGGTGCGGCTGAGCCTGGACCACATCGGCGAGGCCTGGCTGCTGTGCGCCCGGACCCGCCCCAAGTACATCGGCGGCGCCCGCGCGTCCTACCTGGAGATGTGAAGTTGGAGCGGGCGGGAGGAGCGGACGCCATCGCGCTTCGCGTGGCGGAGGTCCGCCGCCGGATGGCGGAGGCGGAGGCCCGGGCGGGCCGCAGGCCGGGGCAGGTGTCGCTCTGCGCCGCCTGCAAGGCCCGGACGCCGGAGGAAATCCGCTTTTCAGCAGGCCTCCCCATCGACCTGTTCGGCGAGAACCGCATGCAGGAGATGCGCAACAACCTGGAGGCGGGCGCCTACCAGGGGAAGCCCTGCCACTTCATCGGCCACCTGCAGACCAACAAGGTGCGCCAGGTGGTGGGCCGGGCCGCGATGATCCAAAGCGTCGGCAGCCTGAGGCTGTTGGAGGCGATCGACCGGGAGGCGGGGCGCCAGGGCATCCTGCAGGACGTCCTGCTCGAAATCAACCTGGGCGGGGAAGAGAGCAAGGCGGGCGCGGACGAATCGGAATTGATGCCGCTGATGGACGCCGCGGCGGCGCTTCCGAACCTGCGGGTCCGCGGCCTGATGGCTATCCCGCCGCCCGAAAGCGATGAAAGGGAGGCCAGGCGGCATTTCGCCCGCCTGCGCGGCCTGATGGAGTCGGTGTCCGGCTGGGCCGGCGAAAAGGCGCCGCTGGATACGCTGTCCATGGGCATGAGCGGGGACTTCGAGGCGGCCATCCTGGAGGGGGCGACCCTCGTGCGCGTGGGCCGCGGCATCTACGGCGAGCGCCCCTGAACCCTTCGGGACGCCGTGATGTAAAACCGCCCGGGCAGGTGCCCGGGCGTTCGTCACGGATGCCTGCGGATGAGCAGCACGCTCAGGTCGTTGACGTTGGTGCCGGTGGGGCCGGTCATCAACAAGCCGCCCACTGCCTGCAGCGCAGGGTAGGCGTCGTTGTCCTGAAGCGCCCCGTGGACGGAGATGCCCGCCGCCGCCAGTTTCGCGGCTGTGTCGCCGTCCGCGTAGCCGCCCGCCGCGTCGGTGGGGCCGTCCGTCCCGTCGCTGCCCAGGGAGAACACGGCGGTGTCCCGGCACCCGGCGATGCCTTCGGCGGCGGAGAGCGCGAGCTCCTGGTTGCGCCCGCCCCGGCCCTTCCCCCTGACCACCACGACCGTCTCCCCGCCCAGGATGAAGGCCAGGCTTTCCTCGCTGCCCTGGTGGTAGCGGGCGACGGAGGCCAGCACGCTGCCCGCTTCCCGGGCCTGGCAGACGAGGCTGTCCGTCAGCACCTGCGCGCGGTACCCGAGGCGCCCGGCTTCTTTTTCGGCGGCGCGGCACAATTCGCGGACGCTGCCGGTCACCAGAACAGGGCCGGGCGGGAGCGACCGCGGCGTCTCGGTACGCAAGCATTCCGCCGCCTGCGCCGACAAGGCCAGGCCGTACTTTTCAGCCACGGCCAGCGCGTCCCGGCAGGTAGAGCGGTCCTGCACCGTCGGCCCGGAGGCGATGACGTCCGGCGGGTCGCCGATGACGTCGGACAGCAGGACGGACGCCACCCGCGCGGGCTGGCAGTGGAGGGCGAAGCGCCCGCCCTTGACCCGTGACAGGCGCTTGCGCACGGCGTTGGTTTCCCGGATGTCCGCGCCGGCTCGCAGCAGCTGGCGGGTAATGTCCTGCAGCTCCTCCGGGGTCACGAGGGGGGACTCGAACAGGGCCGAGCCGCCGCCTGAAATCAGCGTCAGCACCGTGTCCTCGGGCCCCAGCCCCTCGACCATCCGCATCGCCTCCCCGGTGGCGGAAAAGGTGTTTCCGTCCGGGCTGGGGTGGCCCGCCTCCCGGATGACGAAACGGGGCAGCTCGCCCGGCGCGTGACCGTACTTGGTGATAACGATGCCGCGCCCGATGCGCTCGCCCAGTTCTTCGAGAGCGGCCGCCGCCATGGCGAAGGCCGCCTTGCCCACGGCCACGGCGACGACGCGGCCGCCCGCCGGAAACTCCAGTTGCCGCAGCGCCCTGCGCACCGCTTCCGCCGGCTGCGCGGCCCTGAGCGCCGCGTCCATGACGCGCTGCGCGTCTTCCCGGATGCCCATTTTCCCTCCCGGTTCCCCGACGGGGTCGGGGACGCGTTGATTTGCATTCAGCATAGCCGATTCCGGCCCGCTGTCAACCGCCGGGCGGCGGTGGGGCGCCCCGCGCGGGCCGCGGGGGCGAGGACTGCACCAGCGCCAGCGCGCGCAGCCGGGCGATGAGCCGGCTGAACACCGGCCGCCCCGGCATCTCCGCGAGGATGCGTTCCGGCGAAAGCCCCTGCGCCATCACCTCGCACAGCCCGCCCCAGGCGTCTCCGCTGTCGATGCGCCCCGGATAGGCGTCGAGCAGCCGCTGCGCGACGGCGCCCCTGGCCCTGGCGCTGATTCTCCAGGCGGCGTCGAAGGCGGGCCCGCCCGCGCAATCATGTCCGGGGTCACCGGGGATACAGGGTGTGTGACGAAGGTTTCCCTTTGGGTTTGGAAACCGGGCTGCCGCCCTGCCCAATGCGCTGGTCTCCCGATTGCCCCCCGTTTTGCCCCCTGGATTGCCCGCAATCCTGCCGCCTGGGGCGTCTTCGCCCGCTTCTTCCGCGTGGAGCCAGACCATCTGGTAGGCAGGCGCCAGTCGCCGGCGCTCCCCGGCGCGGTAGCGGATAAAGCCTTGCCTGGCCAGCCGTTCCCGGGCCCGGCGCAGGATGTCGCAGCCGGAATCCCCCGCGCCGAAAGGGGTCAGCGCCAGCAGGCGCGCGTTGCTGATGGACAGGTAGCCGTCCGGCCAGTCCTCTCCCGAGGCCTTCCGGTTGAACGCCTCGAACAGCGCGTGCCACAGCGCGATTTCGTTGGCGCCCAGGCCCCTCTCCGCGGCCGCGGCCGTAAAGGCGCGGCATTCCCGGATGTAGTTGACTTTCGGCATTCTTCCTCCTTGCCTGCGGTTTCCTCACCGGAAGCGTACACTGCCTGACGGCTGACATGCCATGACCGAATCGCAATGGCGGCGCGTTACCGCCGCGGGCGGGGCGCGTGCTATAATACGGGCATCGCCAAAAGGGGGAAAGCATTTGCAGGCGCCCGCGTACGAGCTGCTGTCCATGGGCCTGAGGTACTGGTTTGTCCTCCTGGCCGTGTTCCTGCTGTGGCGGGCGTACCGGCTCATGCGGAAGGACCGGCGGGATTACCGGCGCACCCTGCGCCAATTGCCGGACGCGGGGCTGGTGGGCGAGGTCGTCGACCTGCGGGAAAACCGGGGGATTCCGCTGCCCCGGGAGGGGATGATGGGCTCCAGCCGCAGCTGCGACGTGCGCGTGCCGGGGTTGAAGCGGCGGGAAATGGAGTTCACCTTCCGGCCCGGCAGGGGCGTGCGCCTGATTCCGGTGCACCGCCGCCACGGCGCCAGCCTGGACGGCGAGGCGCTGCGCGCCGGGGACGCTTTCGCGCTGCACGGCACCGTACTGGAGATTCGGGACCAGTCCTTCCGCTTCCGGCTCTTCGCCGGGCTGGACCTGCCCGAGCGCGTGCCGCCCCCGCCGCCCCCGCTGCCGCAGGCGGAATTCCCCGGGGAGGCCTGGGGAAGCGACCTGTTGCCGGACATCCCGCCGCCGCTGCCGCCGGCGGAAACGGGGGCTGACCCGATGGAGAGGACCTGGCAGTACGCGCCCCTGCCGGAACTGGCGCAGGAGTGGCCGGAGGAGGCGGAGCCCGCGCACCCCTTCCGCCGCAGGCGCAGGGCGAGGGAGGAGGAGCGGGATGACGGCTGACACGGGCCGGGACGACAGCCGCCGCCTGGCGCTTCCCGGGGCGGTCTTTCTCCTCAGCGGCTTCCTGCTGCTGGCGCTCAAGGACTTTTACTGGCTGACCTTCGCGATGGCAGCGCTGGTTCCCCTGGTCTTCTACCTGGCCAGCGTCGCGCTGCCGCGCTTCATCCGGGCGGACCGGCTCATCCTCTGCCTGGTCAACTTCCTGTGCGCCCTGGGCGTATTGGCGCTGTACCGGATGAACCCGGAACGGGGCATCAGCCAGGCGGTCAACTACTTCTTCGGCCTGGTCGGCATGGTGCTGTGCCTGATGCTTGTCCGGTACTGGCACCGGGTCAAGTGGATGGTCCCGCTCATCGCGCTGGGCGCCCTGCTGTTGATGGCGTTGCCGGTCTTCTTCGGCACGGAGCGCAACGGCGCGAAGGCCTGGGTGTCGCTTCTGGGGGTCAGCTTCCAGCCCAGCGAAATCGTCAAGGTCGCCCTGCTGCTGGTGCTCTCCTCCCTGCTTGCCCGCCGCAGGATGATGCCGGCCCTGCTCTTTTCCGGCGGCTGCCTGGCGCTGCTGATGCTGCAGAAGGACTTGGGCACCGCGCTGCTGTATTACGGAATCACGCTGCTGATGGTCTTCGCCGCGACCAGCAGCGTCGTCCTGCTGGCTTTGGGCGCCGTGGGCGCGGCGGCTGGCGCGGTGGCCGGCTACGGCATGTTCAGCCATGTCCGCCGGCGCGTCGCCATCTGGCGCAATCCCTGGCTGGACTACCAGGACAGCGGCTATCAGATTGTCCAGTCCCTGGTCGCCATGGCCAACGGCGGTTTGTGGGGCACGGGGCTGGGGCTGGGGAACGCCGGCGTCATCCCGGAGGTGGAGACGGATTTCATCTTCTCCGCCCTTTTCAACGAGTTCGGCGTGCTCTTCGGCATCTGCGTCATCGCCGTGTACCTGTTCATCTTCCTGCGCGGGGTGGGCATCGCGCTGCGCAGCCACAGCAAGTTCCACACCCTGCTCGCGCTGGGCTGCTCCTGCCTGGTGGCGATGCAGACCTTCGTCATCATCGGCGGCAACATCAAGCTGATTCCGCTCACCGGCGTGACCCTGCCCTTCATCAGCTACGGGGGCACCTCCCTGGTGAGCAGCCTGTCCATCATGGGGCTGCTGCAGGGGGTGGCCAACGTCAACCAGCAGGACATCCTGGAGGACCAGCTCATCGCGATGGTGGGGGAGGAGGGCGCGTGAAGCTCATCAAGCGCAACCTGCGGCTCATCGTCGCCGTCGTCAGCCTGATGTTCGCGGCGCTCGTCGGCTACGGCGCCTACAGCCTGGGCGTGTTCGGCAACCGCTGGTTCTCCTCCGCCGCCAACACCTACCTGCGCACCGCCAAGCGCGACGTCGTCCCCGGCCGGGTCTACGACCGCGAGGGGCGGCTTCTGGCGGGGACGGACAGCGAGGGCAGGCGTACCTACCCGACCGACGATATGACCCGCGCGGCGCTGGTGCACCTTTTGGGGGACCCGGGCAACAACGTCGCCTACGGCGTGGACACCTTCATGGCCAACCACCTCTACGCCTTTTCGGACAGCTATTTCTCCCGGCTTTCCGCGGCCCTGACCGGGCAGCGGCGGCGCGGCTACGACCTGCGCCTGAGCGTGGACAGCGAGCTGACCCGCCGGATTGCGGAGCGATTCCCGGCTGGCAAGGCGGGCGCGGCGGTCGTCATGAACTACCGCACCGGCGAGCTGCTGGCCCTGGCCAGCTTCCCCGGCTTCGACCCCCTAAACCCCGCGCCGGGCATCGAGGACGACCCCCGGCAGCCCTACTGGAACCGGGCCACCCGCTGGCTCAGCGCGCCGGGCTCCACCTTCAAGGTGCTGACCCTGGCCGCCGCGCTGCAGCACATCCCCGGCGCCATGAGCAAAACCTATACCTGCACCGGGGGCTTCCAGGTGGACGACGTGGTGGTGACGGACGCCGGCATGGCCGCCCACGGGGAGCTGGACCTGCGGCGCGCCCTGGCGGTCAGCTGCAATATCACCTTCGCCAAGCTGGCCCTGGAATTGGGGGACGAGAAGCTGCGGCAGACCAGCCAGGCGTTCGGGCTGGACGACTACCTGCTGTTCTCGGACCTGGTGGTGGAGAACTCCTCCTATCCCAAGGCCAACCGCGTGAACAAGGAGCTGGCCTGGACGGGCGCCGGCCAGAGCGCGCTGGCGGTGACGCCGCTGCACATGTGCCTGAGCGCTGCGGCCGTCGCCAACGGGGGTGTGATGATGGAGCCCAAGCTGCTCCTGCAGGCGGTGGACGGCAGCCGGGAAGGCCGCGCGCAGATGCAGCCCGCGGTGTACAGGACGCCGCTGAGCCCGGAGGACGCGAAGACCATCGGCCTGGCCATGCGCCAGGCGGTGACAGGCGGCACGGCGACCCGCGCCGCGGTCCCGGGCCTCAAGGTCAGCGGGAAAACCGGCTCCGCCCAGGTGGACGGGCAGGAGGACACCAACGCATGGTTCATCGGCTTCCTGGACGAGACGGAGTTGCCCTACGCCGTATGCGTCGTCGTGGACGACGCGGGGGAGGGCGGCCGCGTCGCGGCGCCCATCGCCGGCATGATTTTCGGGTACCTGCGGGAGAACGCGGGCAAACAGGCGCCATAGGCGGTCGCCGGCGCCGCCGGGAAGGCGGGGGAGCGGCCGGTGCGGTGACAAGCGAAAGCATGAAAAAGCGCGCGGACAGGAATGCCGCGCGCTCCAGACTGTCAAAAAACCATTTCATGGGAGGTATTGGAGGGCGAAGCCCTCTGATGGTAATCCGCGGCAGCGACATGTGCGGTGCCGCGGGTTTTGGCTTTAGACAAAACATTTCCGCGAATTTCTGCCGGCCGTGAGGCAAGCATAGCGATGCCGAACAGGCAGAAATTCCCGTTCCTGCTTAATCAAAGAAGTGTCCGCAGACACTTCTTTGACACACTGAAGCGCGCGGACAGGAATGCCGCGCGCTCTTTGTCCCGGGCGCTCCCGGCTTATGGGACCAGCGCCTCCATCTGCGTTACGGTGTCGGCGAACACCTTCATCGCGCCGCGGATGACGCCGGGCTTTTCCATGTCCGCGCCGGCCAGGCGCAGGGCTTCGATGGGCGGCAGGCTGCCGCCGCTTTTCAGGAAGCGGAAATAATCCGAAAGCGCCGTGCCGCCGCCCTTTACGATGCGGTCGGCCAGGAACACGGCGGCGGAAAAGCCGGTCGCGTACTGGTAGACGTAGAAGGCGCGGTAGAAGTGCGGGATGCGGAGCCACTCGTACCGGATTTCCGGGTCGATTTCGCATTCCCGGCCGTAGTATTTCCGGTTGAGTGCCAGGTGCAGGTCGCTCAAGCGCTTCTCGGTCAGCGCCTCCCCCGCCTCCTCCAGCCGGTGGCTCTCCTTCTCGAACTCCGCGAACAGCGTTTGGCGGAAGAAAGTGGTGCGGAAATGCTCCGCCAGGCTGGTGAGGAAGTACAGCTTCGCCTCCCGGTCGTCCCGGTATTCCTCGGTCAGCGCGCGGTTGAGCAGCACCTCGTTGCAGGTGGAAGCCACCTCGGCGGCGAACAGCGAGTAGTCGGACTTCTCGAAGGGCTGCTCCCGGTCGCTGTAGAGGGAGTGCATGGCGTGGCCCAGCTCGTGGGCCAGGGTCATCGCGCCGTCCAGGTTGTCGGTATGGTTGAGCAGCACGTAGGGGTGGCTGCCAAAGGTGCTGGTGGAATAGGCGCCCGGCGTCTTGCCCGGGGTCTCGAAGACGTCGACCCACCGCTCGCGGTAGGCGCGCTCCAGGTGCTCCCCGTATTCCCCGCCCAGCGGGGCCAGCCCCATTTTCACCAGGCGGAAAGCCTTGGGATAGGGCAGCGCCATCGAGAAATCGCGGGCGATGGGCGTGTAGAGGTCGTAGAGGTGCAGTTCGTCCACCTTCAGCGCCTTTTTCCGCAGTGCCAGGTAGCGGTCGAGGACCGGCAGCGCCCGCGCGGTCTCCTTCAGGAGGCCGTCGTATACGGAAACCGGAATCCGGTTGGGGGACAGGAAGGCCTCCCGCGCGGAGGGATAGGCGCGCAGCTTCGCCTGCAGCACGTCGTTCTTGACCGAGCCGATATACAGGGAGGACAGCGTGTTGGCGAAATCGCCGTAGGCCGTCATCATCCCCTGGAAGGCGGCCTTGCGCACCTTTCGGTCCGCGCTTCTGATGAGCGGGCCGTAGTTGGCGTGGGTCATCTGCGTTTCCCGCCCGTCCTCCCCCGGAACCCTGGGCAGCGGCAGGTCGACGGCGTTGAGCAGGCGGTAGGTCTTGCCCGCCGTGCCGAACACCTCGGAACACTGGGCGAGCAGCTCTTCCTGCGCCTGGGGGAGCACGTGGGGCTTCTCCCGCAGCAGGTCCCCGAAGAAAACGGAATACTGCGGGTGTCCGGCGTCACCGGCCAGCGCGCGCAGCCGCTCCTCGGGCAGGGTCAGCAGCTCCGGCCGCAGGAAGGCGGACGCCTCCCGGGCCTTCAGCAGCAGGGCGTCCGCCCGGGCCATCTGGGCTTTGTAGGCGTCGTTCCCGGCGTCCTGGTCCCGGAGCATGTGGGAGTAGGTGTAGTATTCGCCCAGCAGCCGGTCGAGCTCGAAATAGGCCTTTACCGCCCCCAGGGGGTCGCGGGCGGCGGCGCCCCGCAGGGCGGCCAGCCGCTCCGCTGCCTTTGAGATTTCTTCCCCGCCCTTTTTTAAGGCGGCGGCGTCCCTGAAGATATGCCGCAGGTTCCAGCGGAACCGCGCGGGGATTTGCGCGCGGGTGAGCGGCGCTTCCATGTTTGTGCTCATTCGTCCATCTCCCGGCTGGCGTCGACGATGGGGTCGACGGGGGTGCCCAGGAACTCCTCGTCCATGTCCGCCACCAGGCCGGCGCCGGCGTTCTCGGGCTCCTTCCCGGGTTTGGCGGGCTCGCCCCGCTGTGGCTGGGGCGGGTTGACGCGCTGCACGTCCGATGCCGGGAAGGTTTTGATTTCAGAGCCTTCCCCGGCGCCCACGCGCACCTGGACGGTCTCCAGCAACGCGTTGAGCTGGGTGACCACGCCGCGGCCCTGGGGGGTGATGACCTCCTTGCCAAGTTTGGGCATGCGCTTCCTGGATTTCTCGTATTGCTCCTGCTCGTACTTCAGGCAGCACAGCAGCCGCCCGCAGACGCCGGAAATCTTCGTCGGGTTGAGCGACAGGCTCTGCTCCTTGGCCATGCGGATGGAGACGGGCTGGAACTCGTAGAGGAAGGTGGAGCAGCACAGCCCCCGGCCGCAGGAGCCGACGCCGCCGATTTTCTTGGCCTCGTCCCGCACCCCGATCTGCTTGAGCTCGATGCGCATCTTGAAGATGCCGGCCAGGTCCTTGACCAGGGCGCGGAAATCCACCCGGCCGCCGGAGGTGAAGCAGGCGGTCACCTTGCTGTTGTCCGGGGCGAACTCCACGTCCACCAGCTTCATGTCCAGCTTGTGGGCGGCGATGCGCTCCCGGCAGACGACAAAGGCGCGCCGCTCGCGCTCGCGCGCGCTTTCCAGCTGCTTGAGGTCTTCCGGGGTGGCCATCCGCGCCAGCTCCGGCAGGGGGTCGGGCAGCAGGTTTTCAGGCATTTCGTGGGCCGCCTCGCAGACCTCCGCCGGGCTCAGGACGCCCGCGAAGGGTACGATGACGGTGTCCCCGGGCAGGGGGGAGAAGGGGCCCGGGCGTACGTAATGGCGTTTTCCGGCACTTCTGAACCGGACGCCGATGACGGTTGGCATGTTCGTTTATTCCTCCGATATTGTCATCAGCAGGCGGTCCGCGACCGCCTGCCAGGAAACGTTGCTGGCACGGTATTGCCGCGCGGAAAGCACGGCTTCGAGAATCCTTTGGGCGCGCCGGGCTTCAGGCGCGCCGGGCGGCCCGCTGCCCGCCAGGCGCAGCGCGGCGCTCTCCGCGTAATCCAGCAGCAGGTCGGCGCTGTCCTTCATGTCGCGCAGCCGTTGGGACGCGGCGGGCAGGGCGCTTAAACCGACCATGGAAAAGAGGGCTTCGTCGGCCGCCTTGCGAACCGCGGGAAACCGGGCGTCCTGCCGGATTTGGCGCGCCTTGCCCGGGCTTCCGAAGGAGAGGGCCGCCAGCTCCAGCGCCTCCTCCTGGCCCAGGCCGTCCGCGAGGAGCAGGCGGGCGACCTCCTCCCTGGGCCAGGGGGACACCGCTGCGCGCTGGCAGCGGGAGCGGATGGTGGGCAGGACGGCGCTTTCCACCGCCGTCGTCAGCAGGAAGAAGGTGCCCCCGTCCGGCTCCTCGACGGCCTTGAGCAGCGCGTTTTGCGCGGCGGGCGTGTAGTTCTCGACGCCTTCCAGCAGGACGGCGCGCCGCCCGGCTTCGAAGGGGTGGGTGGCCAGGGAGGAGAGCAGGTCGCGCGCCTGCTCCACCTTCACGGTCTTCTGGCGCTCCGCCAGGCCCAGCACCAGCAGGTTCGGGTGGGTACGCCTCGCGGCCTTGACGCAGCCGGGGCACCGGCCGCAGGGCGCGTTTTCGCCCTCGCACAGCAGGGACGCGGCCAGCAGGCCCGCCAGCGTGCCCTTGCCCACGCCGAAAGGCCCCGTCAGCAGCAGGGCGTGCGGCGCCCGGCCGGCGGCGTACTGCGCCAGCAGGGCGGTATAATGGGGCGACAGGCGCCCGAAAACCTCAGCCTGCGCCTTCAGCGCGGTCCGTTCAGCCATTCAAGGGCGACCGGGCTTCAGATTTTGAGGAACTGGTCAACGCTCAGCACGAACACCGTCGCTCCGCCGACGGTGACCTCGATCGGGTAGGGGGCGTACATGCCGGTCGCGCCGCCCATGGTCACCGGGGAGGTCGCGATCTGTTTGCGGCTTTTGCACACTTTTTCAATGATGCCCATGCAGGCGTCGTAGCGGTCGTCCTCGACGCCGACGATCAGGGTGGTGTTGCCGGCGCGCAGGAAGCCGCCGGTCGTCGCCAGCTTGGTCACGCCGAACCCTTCTTCCATCAGCTCGCTGACGAGGTGCGCGGCGTCCTCGTCCTGCACAATGGCGATAATCAATTTCATGGACGGGCCTCCTTTGCTTTCGGGGAGTCTCGTTTTCCTTGGCGCCCCGATTATACAGAAACCCGCCGGCCTTGACAAGCAAGGCCGCGCTTGTACGAGCGCGGCCGCCTGTGATAAAATTGCGTCCGGGGCGTTCGCGCCCTTTGAAAGGAAGGGAAATGGCCAGAATCATCCTGGACGCGATGGGGGGCGACCACGCCCCGCGGGCCGCCTGCGAAGGCGCCGTCCTGGCCCTGCGCGAGGACCCCGGGCTCACCTTGCTGCTGATGGGCGACCTGGACGTCATCCGGCCAATGGTCGAGGGGGCGCAGGACGTTTCCGGCCGGCTGGAACTGCACAGCGCGAAGGAGCTCATCACCAACCACGAGTCCGCCGCGATGGCGGTCCGCCAGAAGAAGGACAGCGCGCTGGTCAAGGGCATGCTGATGGTCCGGGAAGGCGGCGCGGACGGGTTCGTTTCCGCCGGCTCCACCGGCGCGGTGCTGGTGGGCGGCATGCTGCGCCTGGGCCGCGTGCCCGGCATCGAGCGCCCCGCGCTGGCTCCCCTGATTCCTGGCGAGAAGGGGCAGTGGCTGCTCATCGACTGCGGCGCCAATATCGACTGCAAGCCGGAGTACCTGGCCCAGTTCGGCCTGATGGGCGACGCCTATATGAGGAAGGCGCTGGGCGTCCCCAAGCCGCGCGTCGGCCTGGTCAACAACGGGGCGGAGGAGGAGAAGGGCAGCCTGCTCTACGCCGCCGCCCACCAGCTGCTGAAAAAGGAGCCGATTCACTTCATCGGCAACGTCGAGGCCCGGGACATCCCCGCGGACAAGGCGGACGTCATCGTCTGCGACGGGTTTGACGGCAATATTATTCTCAAGTACACTGAGGGCGTCAGCGCGGCGATGATGGCCATCATCAAGCGGGAGCTGACGGCGGATCTGCGCAGCAAGATCGGCGCGTTACTGGCGCGGCCCGCCTTCCGGCGCGTGAAGAAGCGCATGGACTATACCGAGGTCGGCGGCGCGCCGCTGCTGGGCGTGCGCGGCGCGGTCGTGAAGGCCCACGGCTCCAGCAACGCCAAGGCCTTTGCCAGCGCCCTGCGCCAGGCGGCGCGGATGGCCGACAGCGGTGTCGCCCAGGCGATTGAGGAAAGCATCGGACTACAAACCCTGTAAGGGAGGAAGCACATGGTACTCGAAACCGTCGTGAAACTGATCGCCGACCAATTGAAGGCCGACCCGGCAAAGGTGACCCGGGACGCCCGCCTGGTGGAGGACCTGGGCGCCGACAGCGCCAACGTCATGGTGCTGATCATGGACCTGGAAGACCACTTCAACATGCAAGTGGAAGACAGCGCCATCACCTCGCTCAAGACGGTCGGCGACGTCGTGGATTACATCCAGGCCCGCCAGGCTTGAACGAAGGGACGCCGGGGCTGCCGCACGAGAAGGCGGCAGCCGTTTTTCATGCGCGGGGCCGCCAGGGGCTGGAGGTCCGGCTTGGCCACGCGTTTTCGGACAAGGGGCTGCTCCAGCGCGCGCTGACCCATCCCTCCGTGCAGGGCGCGCCCAGCAACCAGCGCCTGGAGTTTCTGGGCGACGCCGTCTTGCAGCTGTGCGTCAGCCGCGCGCTGTACCTGCGCTCCGGGGAGGCGGAGGGCAAGCTGTCCTTCATGCGCCAGCGGCTGGTCCGGGAGGACGCGCTGGCGGAAGTGGCCCGGTCGCTGGGCCTGGGCGGCCTGCTGCGCCTGGCGCCGGGCTTCCGTCAGCAGGGCGGCGCCAACCAGGATTCCGTCCTGGCGGACGGCATGGAAGCGGTGCTGGGCGCCCTGTACCTGGACGGGGGTTTCGAGGCGGCCGAGCGGGCGGTGACGGCGCTGTGGGCGGACCGGATTTCGGCGGCCGACGCGGCGCTGGACCCCAAAGGCGCGCTGCAGGCGCTGGCCGCGGAGCGGCGGCTTGCGGAGCCCGCATACGCCCTGATCGGTGAAGAGGGGCCGCCGCACAGCCGCGTGTTCACCGCGGGCGTATCCATATCGGGGAAGGAGCTGGCGCGGGGCGAGGGGCGCACCATCCGCGCCGCGCAGCAACTGGCCGCTCAAAGGGCGCTGGACGCCCTGAACCGGGGGGAGACGGGGGAATGAAGCTGTCCCGCCTTGAAATCTACGGATTCAAGTCCTTTCCCCAGAAGACGGACATCCGCTTCGACGAGGGCATCACCGGCATCGTCGGGCCCAACGGCTCCGGCAAGAGCAACATTGCCGACGCTGTCCGCTGGGTGCTGGGCGAGCAGAGCGCGCGGGCGCTGCGCGGCGCCAGGATGGAAGACGTGATTTTCTCCGGCACCCAGAAGCGGCGGCTGATGCCCTACTGCGAGGTTTCCCTGGTGTTTGACAACCAGGACGGCAGGCTGCGCAGCGACCGGGCCGAGGTGATGGTCACCCGCCGCGCCTACCGGACCGGCGAGGGGGAATACTTCCTCAATCAGAAAAACTGCCGCCTCAAGGACATCGTCGAGCTGTTCCAGGATACGGGCGTGGGCAGGGAAGGCTATTCCATCATCGGGCAGGGGCATATCGACGTCATCCTTTCCGGCAAGGGCGAGGAGCGCCGCGCCGCCTTCGAGGAGGCGGCCGGCATCTCGGGCTTCCGCTCACGGAAGGAGGAGGCGGAGCGCAAGCTGGAGCGTGCGCAGGAGTACCTAAGCCGCGCCGGCGACCTGCTGGGCGAGCTGGGCAGCCGCCTGGAGCCGCTTCAGGCGCAGGCGGACGCCGCCCGCGCGTACCTGCGCCTGTCGGAGCAGCTCAGGTCGCTGGACGCGAATATCTTCCTGTCCCGCCACGGGCGCGTCAGCCGGCGGCTGGCGGGGCTGACGGAGAGCCTGCAGAGCCTTGCGGAGCAGGTCAGGGCGCACGAGGCGGACATCGCCCGGCTGCAGGAGGAGCGCAGGCGGGCGGAGGAGGAAATCACCGCCGCGGAAGCGCTGGAAGGCCGGGCCCAGGAGGAGCAGCGGCGGCAGGAGGACGCGCTCAACGGGCACCTGCTGCGCGCCCAGCGGGCGGACGACGCGCTGCTCGCCGCCCGGGAGGAGGCCCAGCGCAAGGAGGCGGAAGCCAGGGACGCGAAGCGGGAGGCCGAAGGCGTCCTGGCGGTTCTGGAGGCGGCCCGGGCGGAAGGCGAGCAGGGGAGCCAAATGGTTCGACAGGCCGACCGCCTGCTGAAGGAGGCGGAGGCGTCGGCCGGCGCTGCCCAGGGAATCAGGGAGGCGGCGGAGCAGGCGCTGGAGGAACACCGCGCCCTGGTGCTGAAAATCGCCAACAGCCGCAGCGACGCCCGGGAGAACCAGGCGCGCCGGCGGGCGATGCTGGAGCAGGCGGAAGGCCGGCTGGCGGAAATCCAGGGCGGCCTGGCGGCAATGGCAAGCGCGCTGGCGCTGCGGCAGGCCGAGGAGCGGGAGGCGGAAGAACGCCTGCAGAAGACCCGCGGGATTGCGGAGGCCCTGAAAACGGAGGCGAAACGCCTGGAGGACGAGGCCGGCCAGGCGCGGCGGCAGGCCCGGGAGGCGCAGGACGCGCACCACGCGGCGGAAAACGGCCTGCGGCAGGCGCAGGCGCGGCTCACGGCGCTGCGGGAAACCGCGTCCTCGCACGAGGGCTACGGCCAGCCCGTCCGCCAGGCGATGGCGCGGGCGAAGGGCAACCCCGCGGTGCACGGCACCGTGGCCGAGCTCATCCGCGTCCCCAGGGATATGGAAACGGCCATCGAGATGGCCCTGGGCGGCGCGCTGCAGCACATCGTGACCCGGGACGAGGAAACCGCCAAGGAACTGATCGACTACCTGCGGGAAAACCGCTTCGGGCGGGCCACCTTCCTGCCCGTCAGCGCGGTGCAGCCGCGCGCCCTGAATCCGCGGGAGCGGCAGGCGCTGTCCCATCCCGCCTGCCTGGGGGTGGCCAGCGAACTGGTGGATTGCGCGCCGGCGTTCTCGCGCGTCGTAGACTCCCTGCTGGGTCGCACGGCCGTGGTCCGCGACCTGGACAGCGGCATCGCCGTATCCCGTGCGGGCGGGCAGGCCTTCAACGTGGTGACCCTCCTGGGCGACGTGCTGCGCGCGGGCGGGGCGATGACGGGCGGCTCCGTCAGGGAGCGCGCGGTCAGCCTGCTGGGCCGGGAGCGGGAAATCGGGGAGCTGGCGGCGGCCGTGTCCGAAGGGGAGAAAACCCTCCTGGCCCTCCAGGCCGCCCAGGAGGAAGCCGGCGGGCGCTTTGAGGCGCTGGTCGCCCAGTCCTCGCAGGCGAACCGAAACGCACAGGAGGAGGAAATCGCCGTGGCGCGGGACGAGGAGTCCCTGAGCCGGGCAGGGGAGAACGCGCGGCAGGCGGCGGAACGCCTCGCGCAGGCGGAAGCCGCCCAAGGGCAGCTCCAGGACATGATGGCGGAACTGCGCGAGGACCTGGCCCAAGCGGACGCGGCCAGTGCGCAGCTCGACCAGGGCCATCAGCGGACCGAGGAGGAGGGCGAAGCCCTGCGCCTCGCGTTCCTGGAAGCCAGGCAGGGAGAGGAAGCGGCGCGGTCCGCGCTGGAGGAACGCCGCGAGGCGCGTACGCAGCTGGCCCACCGCCTGGACGTCTCCGCCCGCGACGCGGCTCGGCTGGAAAAAGAGCACCGGCAGCAGGCCGGGCGCGGGGAAAGGCTGGAGAAGGAGGCCGCCCGGCTGCGCGAGGGCATCGCGCGCGACGCGCTGGCGAGGGAGGGGCTGACGGCGCAGGAAGCCGCCCTCCGGGAAGCCGCGAAGGAAGCGGCGGGAAAGGCGCAGGACGCCCAGGAGCGCCGGCGCGCCCTGGCCCAGCGCCAGAAGCAAGCGATGGATTTGTCCGAGCAGGCCCACGCGCGGCACGCCGAGGACGCCCAGCGGCTGCACAAGGGCGAATTGAGCGCGGCCAGGCTGGAGGAGGAGCTGCAGGCCATGGCCGCCCAGCTGTGGAACAACCACGAGCTGACCTACGCGCTGGCGGAGGAGCTGCGGGCGAAGGAAGGCTTCGAGCTGCCCCGCGGCGAGCGGGAGGCGGCTGAAATCCGCAAGGAAATCCGGGAGATGGGCGCCATCAACGTCCACGCCCTGGAGGAATACGCGGCGACCCGGACGCGCTATGACGACCTGTCCGCCCAGCGCGGGGACGCGGAAAAGGCGCGGGAGGACCTGCTGGCGCTCATCAGGAAACTCAAGGGGCAGATGGAAAGGCAGTTCGCCCGGGAGCTGGAGCTGTTGAACCAGCACTTCAAGGAGACCTTCCGGCGCCTCTTTTCCGGCGGCCAGGCCAGCCTGGAGCTGTCCGACCCTGACAACCCCCTGGACTGCGACGTGAACATCAAGGCGCAGCCACCGGGCAAGAAGCTGCAGCTGCTGTCGCTGCTCTCGGGCGGGGAGCGCGCGCTGACGGCCATCGCCATCCTCTTCGCGATGCTCCGGCTCAAGCCGACGCCTTTCTGCGTGCTGGACGAAATCGAGGCGGCGCTGGACGACGCCAACATCAGCAGCTTCGCGGACTTCCTGTCGGAGTTCGCCCGGGACACCCAGTTTATCGTGATTACCCACCGCAAGGGCACCATGGAGCGCTGCGACGCGCTCTACGGCGTCACCATGCGGGAAAAAGGCGTGTCGGACATGATTTCCGTCAGCCTGCAGGAATACCCGGCGTAAAGGAGGACGGCATGGCGGGATTTTTCGCCCGGCTCAAGGAGGGGCTGACGAAGACGAGGGGGCAGCTGACCCGGCGCATCGACGAGCTGACCCGGCATACGGAAGCGGTGGACGAGGATTTCTTCGAGGGGCTGACCGACATCCTCCTGCTGTCTGACGCCGGCGTCCAGGCGACGGAGGAAATCATCGGGGAGCTCCGCGCCGCCGTTTCCAAAGAGCGTATCCGGGAGCCGCAGGCGGCGCGGGAACGGCTCAAGCGCATCATGGTCCAGGAGATGGACGTGCCGCGGCCGCCGCTGAAGTGGCCGATGGTAATGCTGGTGGTGGGCGTCAACGGCGTGGGCAAGACGACGACCGTGGGGAAGCTGGCGCTGCGCTTCCGGGAATCCGGGCGCAGCGTGATGATGGCGGCCGCCGATACCTTCCGCGCGGCGGCGGACGACCAGCTGCAGGTATGGGCGCAGCGCGCGGACGTGCCGCTGGTCCGCCAGCAGCACGGCGCCGACCCGGCCGCGGTGGTGTTCGACGCCATCCAGTCCGCGAAGGCGCGGGGCACTGACCTGCTCATCGTGGACACCGCCGGGCGGCTGCACAACAAGAAGAACCTGATGGACGAGCTGGGCAAAATCCGCCGCGTCATCGCGCGGGAATACCCGGAGGCCGAGGTGCGCAGCATGCTGGTGCTGGACGCGACGACCGGCCAGAACGGCATCAGCCAGGCCAAGGTGTTCAAGGAAGTCGCCGACATCAACGGCATCATCCTGACCAAGCTGGACGGAACCGCCAAGGGCGGCGTCGCGCTGGCCGTCCGGCGCGAGGTGGGCGTCCCGGTCTGGTACATCGGCGTGGGCGAGGGCATTGACGACCTGCAGGCCTTCGACGCCGCGGAGTTCGTGGAAGCGCTGTTCTGACGGCCGCCGGATTTCGCGCCCGTCAAATAGCCGCCCGGTTCATCGGGCGGCTTTGGCTTATCGTGTCGCGTCAGGGCTTACGAGCCGGAAGGGTAGTTGCCCTCGAAGAGGATGCGCTGGGTCGCCTGGCCGGCCTTGCCGTCCACCGTCAGCCCCTTGGCGCGCTGGAAAGCCTTGACCGCGTCGGTCGTGCCGAAGCCGAAGAGCCCGTCGACGGCCAGGTCGAAGTAGCCCTGGTTTTTCAGCGCCTGCTGCAGCGCGCGCACCAGGGCGCCGCTGTGGCCTTCCTCCAGCGTGACGTACTGGCCGTAGGGGTTGGGGGTGACGTTGACGTAGTTGGGAATCCGGGTGGGGACCGGGGTCTGCCCGGGCCGGGGCGTCACCGTGCCTCCCCTGTTGGCGTCCCGGTCGAACAGCCGGTCGAAGGTCTCCGAGCCCACCTTGCCGTCGGGCGAGAGGCGGTTCGCCTGCTGGAAGGCCTTGACCGCCGCTTCCGTTGAGGCGCCGAAGTCGCCGTCGACGCCGCCGGCATAGAAGCGCAGTTCCTTCAGCCGGCTTTGCACCAGGCGGACGGCGGGCGAGTCCATCGTGCCCCGCTGCAGCGAGGTGCCGATGATGCCCTGGGGCGTGGAGGTGCCGCGGGCGGAGGAGGAGTAGAGCTTCTCCAGCGTCAGTTTGCCCGCGATGCCGTCAGCGTAGGAGGTGTTGCGCTGCTGGAAGGCGTAGACCGCTGCGGTGGTGGCGTTGTCGAACCGCCCGGTGGGCGAGCCCAGCAGGTAGCCCAGGGAAATCAGCCGCTCCTGCATGCGGCGCACATCTGCGCCGGAGGAGCCGCTTTGCAGGAACACGTTGGTGTTGACGCGGGGGGTGGCCGTCGCCCGCGGGGTGGGCGTCGCCGTGGGCCGCGGGGGCAGGGCGGAGGAGGAGTTGAGCTTGTTGAGCGTCTGCGTGCCGACGACGCCGTCGGGGGCCAGGCCGTTGCGTGCCTGGAAGGCCTTGACGGCCGCCTCGGTCGCCTGGCCGAAGTCGCCGTCGACCGTGCCGATGTTATAGCGAAGCGCCTTGAGCCGCTGCTGCACACTGCGCACCTCCGGCCCGCTGGAGCCCAGCTTGAGCAGGAAGGGCGTGGGGGCGGGGCTCATGGAGGGGTTCGGGGTGCTGGACTGGACCAGGATGCCGCCCCAGCCGCTGACGGTGGGTGTGGCGAAAGGCTGCGGGCTGGTGATGATGCTGCCCCAGCCGCCGGGGGACGGCTCGATGATCAGGGAACTGGGGCTGGGCAGGTTGATGACCGCGCCGAGGGTCGCCGTGGGCGTCGGGGACTGCTGCACGGTGTCCGGCCTGCGGGTCGGGAAGGGCACGTCGTTCCCCTGGCCGCCCTGGATGCCCCCGGTGTTGTCGGGGGTCGCCGTGCAGCCGGCCAGCACCGCGGCGACCAGCAGGAGCGCCGCCGCCAGGAGCCAACTTTTCGCGTGTTTGCGCATCATTCCATCCCATCCTTGCGCCGGCTGTCCGCCGGCCGTCCTCGCCCGGGCGCCCGCCCGGATTCCAACCATCCAACGCTTGCGTCCCGGCGTTTCTTGCGTGTTCTGCCAAAACACCGTATTCCGCATAGTTTTCCGCCTCGATTCTACCACAGGGCGCCGCAACAGGCAAACATTTTTTAAAGAATGCTTCATAAAATTGACATAAGTTCCGCCCTCTGCTACAATCCGCGCGGATTTTCCAAAGGAGAACGCGGATGGGAACGTGGGAGCTGCTCGCGCTGTCTGCCGGGCTGGCGATGGACGCCTTCGCGGTCGCGCTGTGCAAGGGCGCGTGCATGGGGGACAGCAGGGAGCGGGGCGAGAGCCTTGCCATCGCCGCGTCCTTCGGCTTCTTCCAGGCGCTGATGCCGCTGTTGGGCTACCTGCTGGGCAGCGCCTTTTCCCGGTATATCCACGCCTTCGACCACTACGTCGCCTTCGGCCTGCTGGCCTTCATCGGCGCCAGGCTCATCCTCGAATCCCGCAGGAGCCAAGGGGAGGAGCTGGTCTGCAAGCCGCTGCGCTTCCTGGAGCTGATGGCGCTGAGCGTCGCCACCAGCATCGACGCGCTGGCCGCCGGCATCGCCTTTGCGATGCTGGAAACCGACATTTGGCGCGCCGTGGGCGTCATCGGCGCCGTCACCTTCGCCCTGTCCTACCTGGCGGTCCTGGCCGGCCGGCGCTTCGGCGCGCGGTTACAGGCCAAGGCCCAGCTGCTGGGCGGCGCCGCGCTGATCCTCATCGGGCTCAAGGTGCTGGTGGAGCACCTGTCCGCCTGAATTCAGCGCTCCAGCGCGTCGCGCAGGTAGCCCGCCAGGATTTCCACGATGCGCGCGTCCTTGCCGCCCCGGGTCACGATGACGTCGGCCTTGGTGATGTAGTTGCGGATATATTTGTCATACATGGGCTTGACCGTTTGCAGGTACTGGTCGGTGATGCTGCCGATGCTGCGCCCCCGCTCCGCGTAGTCGCGGTTGATGCGCCGCAGCAGGCAGATATCCGGCTCCACGTTGATGTACAGTTTCAGGAACATCAGGTCGCAGATGCGGTCGTCGTAAAAGGCGTGGATGCCCTCCAGCACCAGCACGTCCGCGGGCTGCACCCATTCCGCCTTGTCGTCGCGGGCGTAGCGCTCGAAATCGTAGGCCTTCCGGGTGACCGGGCGGCCGGACAGCAGCGTTTGCACGTCCTTGAGCAGCAGGCCGTGGTCAAACACGCCCGGCTCGTCGAAGTTGATTTTCCGCCGCTCGGCAAGGCTCAGCTCCGGGTAATCCAGGTAGTAGGCGTCCTGCTTGAGGACGGCGCTGGACGCGCCGACGGCCTTGACCAGTTCTTCCGCCAGCGTGGTCTTGCCCGAGCCGCTGGGCCCGCAGATGCCGATGAGAATCATGGCCACCTCCCGATACTCCAGGTGAAAATTATCCCAACGCGCCCCGCTTGTCAACCGGCAGCCTTGACGTGACGGCGTGCGGCGGATATACTCAAATGCAAGTGAATACGCTTATCAAGAGCGGCAGAGGGAACTGGCCCGACGAAGCCCGGCAGCCTGCGGAAGCAAGGTGCCCCATCCAGCGGCGAAAGCCGGAAGATAAGCCTGCATGAAGCGCTTGTCACCAGGCGCTTCTTTTTCGGGAGGAAGGGAGAGACAATGGACAGACTGTACACCGCGGAGAGCGTGACCGCGGGGCACCCGGACAAGATGTGCGACCAGATTTCCGACGCGGTGCTGGACGCGATTCTCAGGGAGGACCCGATGGCCCGCGTCGCCTGCGAGACCTGCGCGACGACGGGGCTGGTTTTGGTGATGGGCGAGATTTCCACCACCACCTACGTGCCCATCCAGGACGTCGCGCGGCAGGTGGTGCTGGACATCGGGTACAACCGCGCCAAATTCGGCTTCGACGGCCATACCTGCGCCGTGCTGACCGCTTTCAACGAGCAGTCCGGGGACATCGCGGGGGGCGTCGACCACGCCCTGGAAGGCCGGGCGGAAGGCCGGCGGCAGACGGGCGCGGGGGACCAGGGGATGATGTTCGGCTACGCGACGGACGAGACCCCGGAGCGCCTGCCCATGCCCATCGCCCTGGCCCACCGCCTGGCGCGGCGGATGGACGAGGTGCGCCGCTCCCGCCGGCTGCCCTGGATGCGACCGGACGGCAAAAGCCAGGTGAGCATCGCCTACCGGGACGGGAAGCCCCTTTCCGTGCGCAACGTCGTCATCTCCGTGCACCACGACGAGTTGGTGACCCAGAAGGAAATCCGGGAGGCGATGATGGAGGAGGTCGTCCGGGCGGTCATCCCCGGCCACCTGCTCACGGAAGACACAGAATACCTGGTCAACCCGTCCGGCCGCTTCGTCATCGGCGGGCCGGCGGGGGACAGCGGGCTGACGGGCCGCAAGATCATCGTGGACGCCTACGGCGGGTTTGTCCCGCACGGCGGCGGGTGTTTCTCCGGCAAGGACCCCACCAAGGTGGACCGTTCCGGCGCCTACATGGCCCGCTACGCCGCCCTGAACGTGCTGGAGGCGGGCCTGGCGAAGCGCTGCCAGGTTTCCCTGGCCTACGCCATCGGCCGCGCCCACCCGGTCAGCTTCGACGTGGACACCTTCGGCACCGGGGCCGTCCCGGACGAGCGGATCGCGGAGGCGCTGACCGCGGTCTTGGACTTCAGCCCGGACGGCATCATCGGGGAGCTGGACCTGCGCCGCCCGATTTACCGGCAGACCGCCGCCTACGGCCATTTCGGCCGGACTGACCTGGAGCTGCCCTGGGAGAACCCCTGCCGCGCGGCGGAGGTTAAAAAGGCGGCGCGCGGGTAATCGCGCGGCTTTCTCCCCATAAAGACGAAGCGCCTGGAATCCGCAGATTCCGGGCGCGTTCTTTTAGGCCCAGCCGACTGATTTGATTCAGCCGCCCAGGTAGGCCCTCCGGACGTCCTCGTCCTCCATCAGCTCCCGCCCCAGGCCGGACTTGACCACGCGCCCAGTCTCCAGCACGTAGGCGCGGTGGGCGATGGACAGCGCCATCTGGGCGTTCTGCTCCACCAGCAGGATGGTGGTGCCCTCCTGGTTGACCTGGCGGATGATGCCGAAAATCTCCTGCACCAGCAGGGGGGAGAGCCCCATGGAGGGCTCGTCCATCATCAGCAGGCGGGGGCGGCCCATCATCGCGCGCCCCATGGCCAGCATCTGCTGCTCGCCGCCGGAGAGGGTGCCGGCCAGCTGCCTGCGCCGCTCCTTCAACCGGGGGAAGTGGGAGAAGACGGACTCCATGTCCTCCGCAACCTGGGCGGCGTCCCGGCGCGTGAAGGCGCCCATCTCCAGGTTTTCCTGCACCGTCATGCGGGAGAAGACGCGGCGGCCTTCCGGCACCTGGGCCAGGCCCATGGCGGAGAGGCGGTAGGCGGGGGTTTTGCGGATGGAGGCGCCCTCGAAGAGGATGTCGCCGGAGGAAATGGGCACCAGGCCCGAGATGGCGTTTAAGATGGAGCTCTTCCCGGCGCCGTTGGCGCCGATGAGGGAGACGATTTCGCCCGGGGACACCTCGAAGGAGATGTCCCGCAGCGTATGGATGGCGCCGTAAAACAGGTTGATGTCCTGCACCTTAAGCATCGTCGGCCTCCTTCTGGGCCAGCTCGGCCTGTTCCTGCCCCAGGTAGGCGGCGACGACCTCCGGGTTGCTGCGGATTTCCTCCGGGCTGCCGTGCGCGATGACGCATCCGTAGTTGAGCACGTAAATCCGCTCGCAGATGCCCATGACCAGCCGCATGTCGTGCTCGATGAGCAGCACCGCGACGGAGAACTGGCTGCGGATGGTCTTGATGGTCTGCATCAGCTCGGACGTCTCGCTGGGGTTCATGCCGGCCGCCGGCTCGTCCAGCAGCAACACCTTGGGATTGGACGCCAGGGCGCGGCAGATTTCCAGCTTGCGCTGCTGGCCGTAGGGGAGGGAGCCCGCGTTGACGTCCGCCAGGTCCTCCATCCCGAATACGCGCAGCAGCTCGCGCGCGCGCACGTCGATGCCGCGCTCCTCCGACAGGCAGCGGGAGTTGCGGATGATGGCGCTGAAGGTGGAGTAGCGCATGCGGGAGTGGAAGGCGACCTTGATGTTGTCCAGCGCGCTCATGGAGCGGAAGAGCCGGATGTTCTGGAAAGTGCGGGCGATGCCGTCCATGGTGATCTGGTGGGTCATCCGCCCCTGCACCGGCTTGCCCATCAGGACGACCTGGCCTTCCGTGGGCGCGTAGACGCCGGTCAGGAGATTGAACACGGTGGTCTTGCCGGCGCCGTTGGGCCCGATAAGGCCGACGATTTCGTTGTCCATCAGCTGGATGCTGATGTTTTCCGCCGCCTTCAGGCCGCCGAAGGCGATGCCCAGCTTGTGCGTCTCCAGCACCGGCTTGTTTTCCCAGACGTCATACCGGGGCTGGAAGGGCATGCGCGTCTGCGCCTGCTTTTGCTTGAAAACCCGGCGGAAGAAGGCCTCCATGCGCTCCCAGGCGCCAAGCATGGAGAACTCTTTGGTGCCCAGCAGCCCCTTGGGGCGGAAAAGCATCATCAGGATGAGCAGCAGCGAATAAATAATCAGCCGGTATTCGGCCAGGCCGCGCAGGATTTCGGGCAAGGCGACCAGCACGACGGAGGAGACCACGGAGCCGGTGATGGAGCCCATGCCGCCCAGCACCACCATGACCAGGTACTCGATGGACTTGTTGAAGCCGAACATCTTGGCGTTGAGGATGCTGGTCTGGTGGGCGAATAGTCCGCCGGCGATGCCCGCGTAGAACGAGGCGATCGTAAAGGCCAGCAGCTTGTAGCGGGTGGTGGGGATGCCGGTGGCCTCCGCCGCGATGGCGTTCTCACGGATGGAGATGATGGCGCGGCCGTGGCGGGAGCGGCCGAGGGTGAAGATGCTGGCGATGATGAGCGCGGTGATGAAAAACACGAAGGTGAACTGGATGGCGGAGGACAGGGCGCGGTCCTCCGAAAAGGCGCGGGACATGCGCGCGATGCGCGTGAGCCCGGCGGCGCCGCCGGTGACGGACAGGTTTTCGATGATGACGCGAATGATTTCGCCGAAGCCCAGGGTGATGATGGCCAGGTAGTCCCCCTGCAGCCGGAGGGCGGGGATGCCGATGAGCATGCCGAACAGCGCCGCGACAAGGCCGCCCAGCAGCAGGGAGATAGGCAGGGACAGCCCGAAACCCATCGCGACGGACTTGGTGAAGATGGCCGACACGTAGGCGCCGATGGCCATGAACCCGGCGTGGCCCAGGGCTAGCTGGCCCAGCAGGCCGGTGGTGACGTTGAGGCTGGCCGTCATGATGACGGTGATGAGGACGGTGATAAGGATATTGGACAGGTAGTTGTTCATCGTCCCCGTCAGGATGAGGGCGGTGACCACCGTGTAGAACAGGAAGATGGCCAGGAGGTTGAGGACGACGGCCTTGGTTTTCTTGTTCATTCGCCCACCTCAGACCTTTTCCCGCGACAGGCTGCCGATGAGCCCGGTGGGCTTGACCAGCAGCACCACGATGAGGATGCCGTAGACCACGGCGTCGGACATCTGGGTGGAGATGTAGGCCTTGGTCAGGCTTTCGGCGACCCCCATCACGAAGCCGCCCAGCATGGCGCCGGGGATGATGCCGATGCCGCCCAGCACCGCGGCGATGAAGGCCTTCAGGCCCGGGAGGGACCCCATGGTGGGGGAGACCGCCGGGTAGGCCATGACGTAGAGGAAGGCGCCGATGCCCGCCAGCGCGCAGCCGATGGCGAAGGTCAGGGTGATGGTGGTGTTGACGTTGATGCCCATCAGCTGGGCGGTGTTGTAGTCCTCGCTGGCCGCGCGCATGGCCTTGCCGGCCTTGCTGGCCTTGACGAAGACCTGCAGGATGACCATCAGCAGGGCGGAGACCGCCACCGTCAGCACCGTGATGAAGCTGACCTGCAGGCCCAGGAAGCGGAGGGGGGGCACCTGCAGCAGCGTGGGGAAGGGGCGGGACTGCGCGCCGAAAATCAAAAGGGCGGCGTTCTGCAGCAGCATGCTCACCCCGATGGCCGTGATGAGGGAGGAGATGCGCGGCGAGGAGCGGAGGGGCTTGTAGGCAATCCGCTCGATGACCACGCCGAAGAGCACGCACATCAGGATGGCCGCCAGCAGCGCCGCGGGGGCCGGCCAGTTGAGGCTGACCAGCGTCACGATCGCGGTGTAGGCGCCAACCATCAGGATGTCGCCGTGCGCGAAGTTGATCAGCTTGACGATGCCGTAGACCATCGTGTAGCCCAGCGCGATGAGGGCGTAGATGCTGCCGACGTGCAGGCCGTTGACGAGCTGGTTGAGGAAC
>Ga0209613_1000186_pt1 | contig 80826 bp, 72 predicted proteins | sample BioC13SIPDNA_2_FD_185747 | JGI IMG/M metagenome (GOLD analysis project Ga0209613, IMG submission 185747) | Anaerobic biogas reactor microbial communites from Washington, USA - Biogas_R2_A C13 SIP DNA (SPAdes) (version 2) | ecosystem: Engineered > Bioreactor > Anaerobic > Unclassified | place...
GAGGAGCGGAGGGGCTTGTAGGCAATCCGCTCGATGACCACGCCGAAGAGCACGCACATCAGGATGGCCGCCAGCAGCGCCGCGGGGGCCGGCCAGTTGAGGCTGACCAACGTCACGATCGCGGTGTAGGCGCCGACCATCAGGATGTCGCCGTGCGCGAAGTTGATCAGCTTGACGATGCCGTAGACCATCGTGTAGCCCAGCGCGATGAGGGCGTAGATGCTGCCGACGTGCAGGCCGTTGACGAGCTGGTTGAGGAACAGGTTCATGCTATACCTCTGTTTTCCGCCCGGCGGTCCGGTGGCCTTGTTCCGGCATCAATCCGGCAGGCCGCCCGGGCGACTTGAAGCTCCGCATTCATTTATACAACAGGACCCGCCCGCAGACAAGGGGAACATCGCGGAGGGTGCTCGAAGTCCCGGTTTCCGGCCTGCAGCGGGGCTTCGCTACATGAAACGAAGGGGAGGATGGCTCCTCCCCTTCGCAAAGGCATCTTGAGTGTTACGGATCAACCTGGGTGAGGAACTTCTTGTTGCCCTCGGCGTCGAAGGTCAGCAGGAAGGCGGACTTGATGGGGTCGTTGTGGTCGTCGAAGGTGATGTTGCCGGAGACCGCGCTGAGGTTGGTGGCCTTGATGGCGGCGACGACGGCTTCCTTGTCGACGGAGCCGGCCGCCTGGATGGCGCTGAGCAGCACCATGGCCGCGTCATAGCCGGTGGCGGAGAAGGCGATGGAGGGCATCTTGCCGTACTCGGCCTGGAAGTCCTTCACAAAGGCGACGGCCTTCTCGCTGTCCGCGTCGGTGGTGAAATGGTCGGTGTAGACCAGGTTGGTCAGCAGCGCCTTGTCCGTCACCAGGTCGACGATGTCGGAAATGCCGTCCGCGCCGTAGAACTTGACGTCCAGCCCGATGTCCTTGGCCTGCGCCAGGATCATCGCGGCGTCCGCGCCGTAGTAGGGCAGGAACACGGCCTCGGGGTTGGCGTTCTTGATGGTGGTCAGCTGCGTCTTGTAGTCCCGTTCGCCATAAGCGGCGGCTTCGGCGGCCACGATTTCCACGCCCTCCGCCTCGGCCTTGGCCTTGAAGGCCTCATACAGGCCGTTGGAGTACTCCGTCGCGTTGTCGTAGAGCACGGCGACCTTTTTCACGCCCTCCTTGGCCATGTAGTTGGCGATGGCGTTGCCCTGGAAGGGATCCAGGAAGCAGGTGCGGAACACGTTGGGCCGGCCGGTCGTGACGTCGTACGCGGTGGCGGAAGGGGTAATCTGCGGCATGCCGTCCTCCGCCGAAACTTCCGCCAGCGCCTTGGTTTCACCGGTCAGGACGCCGCCGACGATGGCGACCACGCCGTCCTGCTCGACGAGCTTGTTGTAGGCGCTGATGGCGAAGGCGGGATCCGCCTGGGTGTCCTCCCAGACAATCTCCACCTGCATGCCCAGCACGCCGCCCGCGGCGTTTGCCTGCTTGATATACAGGTTCACGCCCTCCTGGACCGCGAGGCCGTACTTGGAATAGTCGCCGGACAGGACGCCAATCCCGCCGATCTTGATGACGTCTTCCGCCAGCGCAGGCGCAGCCGCGGACAGAATCAGGGCGACAGCGACCAACAAGGAAAATAGGGAGCGCTTCTTCATGACATCCTGACCTCCTTTTTTTTGCCTCACTTGTTGTGAGAATAAAGGAATAATACAGACCAATGAGAGTTTATACAAGCAAGGGCTTGTTTTAATCCTGCATTTCAGTTTCGCATGTATAAACCGTGAGAATATCCGTCGCCCTTGACATCCCTTCCGGCTTTCTCCTACACTCCTGCCCAGGAAACGGCAGCAGGAGGGGTATGAACGCTTTCACCGTCACCGCCCGCGAGGGCGGCACCGTGCTCTCCGCCTTCAGGCGGGAGCTGCCCCTGCTGCCGGAGAGGGCGCTCCGGGAGGCGCTCGCGAGGCGGGACGTGCTGGTCAACGGCGCGCGTGTCCGGCTAAACGGGAAGGTGGCAGCCGGGGACACACTGACGGTGTACACGCCAGAGCAGCCCCTCGACATCCCCGTCGTGCACGAGGACGCGCGCTGCCTGGTCGTGGACAAGCCGGCGGGGGTCAACACGGACGAGAACGCGCGCGGCGGGTTCAGCCTGCTGTATTGGGCCAAAGAACGCGCGGCGGGGCGGTATGAGCCCCTGCTCGTCCACCGGCTGGACAACCAGACCAGCGGGCTGGTCATCCTCGCCAAGGACCCGGGCAGCGCGGCCCTCCTGGAAGCGGCGTTTCGCAGCCGCGCCGTCGAAAAGCGCTACGAGTGCCTGGTCATGGGGACGCCCCGGCCGGCTTCGGGCGTTTTCTCTGCCTGGCTTTCGAAGGATGCGCGGGCGGCGCGCGTCGAAATCTTTGGAAAGGAACGCCCCGGCGCCCGGGAAATCGTGACCGAGTACCGGACGCTGTTGGCGGGCGAAGTCGCCCGGCTTTCGGTCCTGCTGCATACCGGGCGGACCCACCAGATCCGGGCGCACCTGGCCTTCCTGGGGCATCCGGTGCTGGGCGACGACCTGTACGGGGACCGCGCGTTCAACCGGGCGCACAGGGCCCGCGGGCTGAAGCTCTGCGCCGTGGAACTTGCCTTTCCGAGCGGTTCCGGGGTAGAGTGGCTCAGCGGCCTGCGCTTGACCGCCAGGGCGCCATTTTAGGACGGGAGCCCCCGTATGAGACCCGACATCAGGCTGGTTGTATCGGACCTGGACGGCACGCTGCTGAACCCAGAGGGCGTGATAACCGCCCGCACGGCGAAGGCTGTCTCCGCGCTGCGGGACAGGGGCGTCGCCTTCGCGGCCTGCACGGGCCGCTTCCCGGAAAACGCCGCGGCCGCGCTGGCGGAGGGCGGACTCTCCTGCCCCGTCATCAGCCTCAACGGCGCCGTGGTCGAGCTGGCGCCGCCGCAGGGTCGGATTTTTGAGCAACTGATGGACCCCCGGGCGGCGATGCTCGTGTTCCAGACGCTGGAGCAATTGGGAGAGGGCTATCACATCTTCGCGCCCGGGAAGGTGGTGTCCAGGCGCCAAACCCACCTGCACCATTCCGAGCTGGGCAGGGAAAAGGGCCACCCCCTGACCCGGAACGTGCGCTATTCCTATGGGGAAGAGGCCTGCAGGCAGGCGGCGGGGGAGCCGCTGTACAAGTTCTACGTCTATTTCACGCCCCAGAGCCAGCCGCCCGAAGCCATCCGCGCGGCGCTGGGCGGCATCGCCGGAGCCGCCCTGACGCAGTCGGGCGAAAGCAACGTCGAGCTGATTTCGGACCAGGCGGACAAGGGCACAGGGCTTCACATCCTGGCGGAGCGACTGGGCGTCGCGCCCGGGCACATCATGGCGCTGGGGGACCAGCTCAACGACCTGCCCATGCTGCGCTACGCCGGCCTGGGCGTCGCGATGGGCAACGCACCGGACACCGTAAAGGAGGCGGCGTCCTTTGTGACGGGCAGCAACCGGGAAGACGGCGCCGCCGCCGCCATCGAGACATTCTGCCTGTAGGCAAATCTCGCTTCTGAATATCAAACCGGGCTGCAGTTCGCTCAACCGCGCCCGGTTTTTCTGATTTTAACGGATTGGCGCTCCGTCAGGAGGCTTGACTGCCGTCCGGCCAGAGCGAATAGAAGGGCGGGGAGACGTCAGGCTGGGCGCCGCCTTCGGTCAATAAGGCCAGTTCCTTCAATACGACGGGCAAATCGGCCTCCCGGACGACGAAGCGCGCCAGGACGTCCGCCCCGAACTCCTGCGCCATTTCGCGCACGGGAAACCGCTCCAGGGCGTAGAGCACCTTGTCCCAGCGGGCGTAGGGCAGGCGCACGGACAGGCGCACGCTGCTTTCCGCAATGACGACGCCGGCCGCCTCCACCGCCATCGCCGCCGCGCGGCCGTAGGCCCGCGCCAAGCCGCCCGCGCCCAGCAGAATCCCGCCAAAAAAGCGCGTGACCACGCACCCGCAGTTGACCAGGCTGTTTTTCCTCAACGTTTCCAGGATGGGGACGCCCGCGGTGCCCTGGGGCTCGCCGTCGTCCTGGTAGCGCATGACGCCGGCGTTTTCCCCGACGACATAGGCGAAACAGTGATGGGACGCGCCCTTGTGGCTTTCCCGCGCGCGCTGGATGAACGAAAGGGCTTCCTCCTCCGTGGCCGCGGGGCCGGCCTGGCCGATGAAGCGGCTTTTCCGCTCAATCAGTTCGGCGGACGCCGCCACGGCCAGCGTGCGGTAGGAGCCGGCGCTCATTTTTGCAGCAGCACGCGGCTGTAGTTCTTCTTGCCCCGGCGCAGCAGCAGGCCGTCCGCGGGGAAATCCTCTTCGGACAGGCGGGCCTCCGGGTCCTCCGCCCGGGTTTCGCCCACTGTCACCGCACCCTGGGCGACCATCTGGCGCGCCTGGCTGCGGCTCTGGCACAGCCCGCACAGGAACAGCAGGGTGGTCAGACGGCTGTCCTCCTGCAGCTGGGCGCGGGTCAGGCCGTAGGTCGGCACGTCCCGCATGCTGCCACCGCCCGAGAACAGCGCGGCGGAGGCCTGCTGCGCCTTCTGCGCCTCCTCCTCGCCGTGAACCATTTTTGTGGCCTCGAAGGCCAGCGTGGACTTGGCCTCGTTGAGCGCCGCACCCTCCATTGCGCCCAGGCGGCGTATCTCCTCCATGGGCAGGAAGGTCAGCATGGCGAGGGACTTATCCACGTCGCTGTCGGCGACGTTCCGCCAGTACTGGTAAAACTCGTAGGGGGAGCACATCGACGCGTCCAGCCAGAGGGCGCCCCGCTCCGTCTTGCCCATCTTCTGCCCCTCGGCGTTGAGCAGGAGGTTGAAGGTGCAGGCGAAGGCGGCCTCCTGCTCCTTGCGGCGGATGAGGTCGGCGCCGGCCAAAATATTGCTCCACTGGTCGTCCCCGCCCATCTGCAGCCGGCAGCCGTAGCGGCGGAAGAGCTCCAGGAAGTCGTAGGCCTGCATAATCATGTAGTTGAATTCCAGGAAGGTGAGGCCCTTTTCCATCCGCAGGCGGTAGGCCTCCGCCGTCAGCATCCGGTTGACGGAGAACAGCGGCCCGATTTCGCGCAGGAAGGGCAGGTATTTCAGCGGCACCAGCCAGTCGGCGTTGTTGACCATCCGGGCGGCGCCGTCCCCGAAATCGATGAAGCGGCTGATCTGCTCCTTGATTTTCTCCGCGTTGTGCGCGATGGTCTCCAGCGACAGCATCTTGCGCAGCTCGGTTTTGCCGGAGGGGTCGGCCACCTGCACCGTGCCGCCGCCCACCAGCGCGATGGGCTTGTGCCCGGCCCGCTGCATGTGGCGCATCGCGATGAGCGGGAGGAAATGCCCGAAGTGGAGGCTTTCGGCCGTGGGATCGAAGCCGATGTAGAAGGTGGTGCTCTCGCGCTCCAGCTGGCGGTACAGCTCCTCCTCAAAGGTAATCTGCGCGATGAGCCCGCGTTCCTTCAGGATGTCCAGAATGTGCATAACCGCCTCCGTTCAAGCGTTTCCGGTTTGAAGTTTCCCGGTAAATTATAGGGTCGCGCCGCGCGGGGTGTCAAGGCGGGCGCGTATTGCAAAGGAATTTTGGCCCCCGGCGTTGCCAACCCCCTTGATTGGTGGTATACTCCCCTTGTCCCGGGCACCGGGAATGTTAATGAGGAAAGAAGGGGCTTAACGAAGAAGTGGGGGCTGCAAACGGCATGAAGCATGAGCCTGTTCGCTTGCGCGTCATTGCCCAGTAGCAGCAAAGCCCGCTTTTTGTTTTGAGGGGAAGGATGAAGAGGAAGGCGGGGCTGGAGGAAGCCGCGCGGGAAGGCGGAAAGGTCGCCCTGGACCTCGGCTACGAGGTCGTCGAGACGGCCCTGGACCGGGAGAACGCCGGGACCTACCTGCGGTTCTACCTGGACAAGCCGGGCGGCATCACGCTGTCGGACTGCGAGGCCTTCCACCGAAAGGTGCAGCCCGGGCTTGAAAAGGTCGACTACGACTTCCTCGAGGTATGCTCCCCGGGGCTGGACCGCCCCCTGAAGACCCAGCGGGACCTGGAGAAAGCCTTGGGCGCGCAGGTTGAAGTCCGCCTGTACAAGCCGCAGGGCGGCGCGAAGGAGCACCGCGGCGAGCTGGCGGGGGCTGACGAAACGGGCATTCGATTGCGGACGGCCGCAGGTGACATCGCCTTCACGAAAAAGGAAATCGCCCTCATCCGGCGCTCGGTGGACCTGAGCGCGCTGGAGGGGCCGGACGCGGAAACACAGGAGGAGGCAGAATGACAAACCAGAAAGTGGACCTGATGGAGGCCATCTCCATGCTGGCCCGCGAAAAGGACATGAACGAGGAAGTCCTCGTGGACACCATCGAGGAGGCGCTCAAGGCGGCCTACCGCCGCAACAACCGCCAGGCCTCGCCGCCGGTTTCCAACCTGACCGTCCGGCTGTCCAAGAAGGACGGCGCCCGGGTGTACCTGCGCAAGCTGGTCGCCGAAACGGTCGAGGAGCCGGACATGCAGATTTCCCTCGAGGAAGCGCTGAAAATCCGCCCGGAGTTCCACGTGGGCGACATCGTGGAGATTGACGTCACGCCCGAGAACTTCGGCCGCGTGGCGGCCCAGACGGCCAAGCAGCTGCTGGTGCAGCGCATCCGGGAGGCGGAGCGCGGCAAGATTTACGACGAGTACATCGAAAAGGAAAACGAAATCCTGACCGCCATCGTCCAGCGGGTGGAGCCCAAGGCCGTCTACCTGGAGCTGGGCCGGACGGAAGGCATCATGGAGAGCAACGAGTTCATCCCCGGGGAAACCTACCGGGAGGGCGACCACATCAAGGTGTACGTCCTGAAGGTGCGCCGCTCCGGAAGCGACTTCATGCGCAACCCCCAGGTCTACGTCAGCCGCATCCACCCGGGGCTGGTCAAGCGCCTGTTCGAGATGGAGGTGCCGGAAATCGCGACGGGCGTCGTCCAGATCCGCTCCATCTCCCGGGAGGCCGGCAGCCGCACCAAGATTGCCGTCACCTCCATCGACCCGATGATCGACCCGGTCGGCGCCTGCGTCGGTCCCCGCGGCTCCCGGGTGGAGAAGGTGGTCAACGAGCTGAAGAACGAGAAGATCGACATCATCAAGTGGTCCAGCGACCCGGCGGAGTTCGTCGCCAACGCGCTCAACCCCGCCCACGTCGTCAGCGTGTTCATCTCCGACGCCGAGAAAATCTGCCGCGTCATCGTGCCGGACATGCAGCTGTCCCTGGCCATCGGCAAGGAGGGGCAGAACGCCCGCCTGGCGGCCAAGCTGACCGGGTGGAAGATCGACATCAAGTCCCAGACCCAGATGGAGGAGTTGATGCGCGAGCAGAGCCTGCGTGACGCGCAGGCGTTGGAGGAGTACGAGCAGGGGGACTACGGCGACACGCCGGAGGGGGACTGACCCTGAGGGAAGCGGAGGAGAGACCCGGATGCCCAAGAAGGTGCCCATGCGCATGTGCGTCGGCTGCAGGGAAATGAAGCCCAAGAAGGAGCTGTTGCGCGTCGTGCGGACCCCGGAAGATGAAATCGCGCTGGATTTTACCGGGAAAAAATCCGGCCGGGGCGCCTACCTCTGCCCGGACGAGGCCTGCCTGAAGCGCGCCGCCAAGCAGAAACAGCTGGACCGCGCGCTGGAGCGGACGGTCGCGCCGGAGGTCATCGAGCAGCTGGGCCGGCAAATCCAGTTTTCCAAGCCCAGGGAGCCACAGGGTGGCTGACGGCGGGCTGGGGGGCATCCTGGGGCTGGCCTTCCGCGCGGGACAGATGACGCCGGGGGCGGAGATGAGCCTGAAGCTCATCCGGGACGGGAAGGCGGCCCTGCTGCTGTACGACCCGGGCGCCAGCGCCCTGACAATCAAGAAGCTGCTGGACGCTGCCCGGCACCGGGACGTCCCGGCCTACGCCCTCAAGGAAGGAACGCTGGGGGAAAGCTGCGGGAGGCCGGGGATGGCCGCGGCCGCGATGAAGTCCGGGCCGCTTTCGGCCAGGGCGGAAACCATGCTCAGGCCGGCGCGTGCCGGTGAAGAAGGATCTAAGATTGTGGAGGACAAAGGCTGAATGGCTAAAGTCGGACTCAAGGAAACCATCCGGGACCTCAACCAGAAGGCGGGCGTCGTCCTCTCGGAAACCGAGCGGGTGCGGCGCAACGCCGACATCATGCTGCAAATGCTCCGCCAGCAGGAAACGGTGTTCCTGCGGCAGGAAGAGGAAGAGCGCCTGCGCCAGAAGCAGGAGCAGCAGCAGCAGATGCTCCAGCAGCAGACCAAGGCCTGGACGATGCCCGACGAGGACGAGGCGGAGACGCCGGAAGACGTCGCGGAGCCGCAGGCCCCGGTGGTTGAGGAAGCGGTGCCGCAGACGGTTTTCTCCCCCGACGAGCCCGCGCCCGCGGTGCTGACGGAAGCCCCCCCGGCGCAGCCCGGAGAGGCCGCCGCCGTGGCCGAGACGCCCGCGGTGGCGGAGGAGGCGCCTGTTTCCGAGGCTCCAGCCGCCGAGGCGGCTGCGCCCGTTCAGCCGGCGCAGGAAACCGCGCCGGAAGTCCGTCCCGCCGCACCGGCCCCGCGGCCCGCGCCGCGCCCCGCCGGCGCGCCACTTGGACAGTTTGCCCCGCCGAGACCCGCCGCCAGCCCGGTCTATGGCCGCCCGGCGCCCGGCTCTCCGCAGTATGGCCGCCCCGCGCCGGGTTCCCCGCAGTTCGGGCGCCCGGCTCCGGGCTCGCCCCAGTACGGCCGTCCCGCGCCGGGCTCCCCGCAGTACGGGCGGCCGGCTCCGGGCTCGCCCCAATATGGCCGCCCCGCCCCCGGCTCCGCTCCCTTCGGGCGGCCGGCGCCCGCCGCCGGCGCGCGCCCCATGCCCGGGCGGCCCCTTCCGCCCCGCGGCTCCGGCTTTGGCAGGCCGCCGGCGGACGAGCTGCTGCCCGCGATGGAAAAGGACCGGGTCAGCAACTACGACCCGAACAAGAAGAGCTACGTGCGCAAGCCCGACCCGGAGCACGTGAGCAAGTCGCGCAAGCAGAGCGTCCGGAAATCCCAGCCCAAGTTCATCGGCGTGGAGGAGGACGTGGTGCGCGGCGGCAAGCGCGCCCGCGCCCGGAAGCCCTCCGTCCAGCAGATGATGGCGCCCATCAAGATCGAGAAGGCCTACATGACGGCCGACACCATCACAGTCAAGGACCTGACCGAACGCATCGGCAAGCCCGCCGGCGAAATCCTCAAGAAACTGCTGCTGCTGGGCAACATGGCGACCATCAACAGCGAGCTGGACTACGACACCGCCTCCCTGGTGTGCTCGGAGTTCGGGGTCGAGCTGATCATGCGCCTGGACCGCACGGCCGAGGACCAGATGATTGAGACCGCCGGGGTCGAGGACGCGGAGGAGGACTTGAAGCCCCGCCCGCCCGTCATCACCATCATGGGCCATGTCGACCACGGCAAGACCTCGCTGCTGGACTACATCCGCGACGCCCACGTCACCCGCGGGGAGGCTGGCGGCATCACCCAGCACATCGGCGCCTACTCCGTGGAGTTGCACGGGCAGCGCATCACCTTCCTGGACACGCCCGGGCACGAGGCCTTCACGGCCATGCGCGCGCGCGGCGCGCAGTCCACCGACATCGCCGTGCTGGTCGTCGCGGCCGACGACGGCGTGATGCCCCAGACGGTTGAGGCCATCAACCATGCCAAGGCCGCGCAGGTGCCGATTATCGTCGCCATCAACAAGATGGACAAGCCCGAGGCCAACCCCGACCGCATCAAGCAGGACCTGACCGCCTACGGCCTGGTCAGCGAGGAATGGGGCGGCGACACCATCATGGTGCAGGTTTCCGCCAAGACGGGCGATGGCGTGGAGCAATTGCTGGAGATGATCCTGCTGCAGGCCGAGGTGCTGCAGCTGCGCGCCAACCCGGACCGCCTCGCGCGCGGCATCATCATCGAGGCCAAGCTGGACAAGAACCGCGGCGCGCTGGCAACGGTGCTGCTGAAGAACGGCACCCTGCGCGTGGGCGACAACATCATCGCGGGCATGGCGTCCGGCCGCGTGCGCGCGCTGATCAACGACGCGGGGGAGAACGTGAAGGAAGCCGGGCCTTCCATGCCGGTCGAGATTTCCGGCTTCAGCTCCGTGCCCCAGGCCGGCGACGAGATGATCGTCGTGGAGGACGACCGCCTGGTGCGCCAGGTGGCCAGGGAACGCGAGGACAAGGTGCGCGAGCAGCGCACGCAGGCTTCCTCCGCCGTGTCCCTGGACAACCTGTTCCAGAGCATCAAGGAGGGCGAGCAGCTGACGCTCAACATCCTCATCAAGGCGGACGTGCAGGGCAGCGCGGAAGCGGTGCGCCAGTCGCTGGAGAAGCTCAGCAGCGACCAGGTGCGCATCCACGTGCTGCACTCCGGCGTGGGCGCCATCAACAAGGACGACGTCAACCTCGCCGCGACGGCCAACGCCACCATCATCGGCTTCAACATCCGCCCGGACAACAACGCCCGGGACGCGGCGGCCAAGGAGAACGTCGACATCCGGCTCTACCGGGTCATCTACCAGGCCATCGAGGACATCGAGAAGGCCATGAAGGGCATGCTGGCGCCGGAGTTCAAGGAGGTCATCCTGGGCCATGCCGAGGTCCGCAACGTGTTCAAGATTACCGGCTCCGGCACCATCGCCGGCTGCTATGTGCAGGATGGCAAGATGCAGCGCAACCAGCCGGTCCGCCTGCTGCGGGACAACGTGGTCGTGTTCGAGGGCAAGCTGTCCTCCCTCCGGCGCTTCAAGGACGACGTGCGCGAGGTGGCCGCGGGCTACGAGTGCGGCATCGGCCTGGAGAACTACAACGACATCAAGGAAAAAGACGTCATCGAATGCTTCATGATGGAAGAAGTGGAGAGGTAGGGCGCGCTTGGCACAGTACCGGCAAAACCGCGTAGCCGAGGAAATCCGCAAGCACCTGGACCGGATTATCCGCGAGGAGCTGCGCGACCAGCGGGTTTCGGGCACCTTCAGCCTCACGAGGGCTGAGGTGGCGAAGGACCTCAGGTATGCCAAAGTCTTCGTCAGCACCCTGGAAGAGGACAAGCTGGACGACCTTGTCAAGGCCTTGAACGGCGCCGCCGGGTTCCTCCGGCGCGCCCTGGGCGGCGCGCTGACGGTGCGCTACACGCCCGAACTGCATTTTGAGGCGGACCGGAATATCGCCTATGGCCTGCACATCGCCAGCGTGCTCAAGCAGGTCATGGGGGAACAGGCGGAGAAACCCGGGAATGAACGAAATCAGCCTGAAACAGGCGACTGACACCCTGACCCGCGCGGACCGGGTTTTCGTATGCACCCACGTCGAGCCCGACGGGGACGCGCTGGGCTCCCTGCTGTCGCTGGGCAGCCTGCTGCGGAAAATGGGAAAGCAGGTCACCCTGGCCTGCCAGGACCCGGTGCCCGAGAACCTGCGCTTCCTGCCGGGAAGCGGGGACATCCGGCGCCCTGACGGCGTGGACGCGGATGCCTTCGACCTCGCCTGCTCCATCGACGCCTCGGACCTGGGGCGCATCGGCAGCGCGGCACGGGTGTTCAGCGCCTGCCCCAGGCGGCTGGCCATCGACCATCACGCGTCCAACACGCGCTTCGGCCTGGAAAACTATGTGGACAGCACCGTCGCGTCCAGCGGGAACCTGGTGTGCAGGCTGTTCGGCGAAACAGGCGTCAGGATGGATGAAAACGACGCGCTGCTGCTGTACGCCGCCTTGTCCACGGACACCGGGAACTTCAGCTTCGGTCAGATGGACGAGGAGTTTTTCCTCCAGATGGCGGGGCTGATGCACGCGGGCCTGGACATCTCCCCGGCCGCGCGACAGCTGCACCTGATCAAGAGCCCCTATCACATCAAGCTGCTGGGGCGCGCGATCGCCTCGCTCAGGTTCTTCAGCGGCGGCCGGCAGGCCGGCATGCGGCTGACGCATGCCGATTTTGAGAAAACGGGCGCCAAGCCCGAGCACGCCGAAGGCATCGTCAACCGGGCGCTGAACATCTACGGGGTCGAGATGTGCTACCTGGCCAGCGAGGAGGAGGACGGCGTCAAGTTCAACCTGCGCGCGGTCCCGCCGCACGACGTCTCCAGGATCGCCGTGGAATTCGGCGGCGGCGGCCACCTGCTGGCCTCCGGGTTCACTTCGCGAAAGCCATTAAACGATGCGGTGCGCGCGCTGCGCGCGCGCATGGAAGCGGAACTGGGCCGGGAATGAACGCGGCCATCAACTTTTACAAGCCGCCTGGGATGTCGTCCGCCCAGGCGGTCGCTTTTGTGAAACGCCTGCTGGGCGCCAAGGCCGGCCACGCCGGAACCCTGGACCCGGAGGCGGCCGGGGTGCTGGTTGTATTGACCGGGCGGGCAACGCGCCTGTGCGACGACCTGATGGGCGGAGGCAAGCAGTACCTGGCGGAAATCGCATTTGGGGTCGAGACGGACACCCAGGACGCCCAGGGCAGGGTGACGCAGCGGGGCGGGCCTGTTCCGAGCGAGCAAGACCTGGCCGCCGCGCTGCCCCGTTTTACCGGTACGTCAACGCAGACGCCCCCGCAGTACTCCGCGCTCAAGACCGGCGGGGAAGCCGCCTACAAGCTCGCTCGCAGCGGGCGGGAAGCGCCACTGGCGGCGCGGGAGGTTTGGGTGGGGGAAATCCGCCTGCTCAGGAAGACGGGGGCGGACGGCTACCTGCTGCGCGTCACCTGCGGGAAGGGAACCTATATCCGGACGCTGTGCCATGACCTGGGCCGGTCCCTGGGCTGCCCCGCCCACCTGCGCTTCCTGCTGCGCGAAAAGTCGGGGGATTTCCTGCTGCGGGACGCCGTCACGCCCGAAGGCCTTGCGCGTTGGGCGGAGTCCGGCCGGCCGGCCGGGCAGGCGTGGCTGCGCCCGCCCCTGGAGGCGCTGGCCTTCATGCCGCGCTTCGCGGTGCCGGACGAACTGGAGAAGCCCGCAATCAACGGGGTCCCGCTGCCGGTTTCCAGGCTCGAGGGAGAAGGGACGCCGCCGGAGGGGGCCCGCGTCTGCCTGACGCTTTACGGCCGGCTGCTGGGCGTTTTTACCCGGCAGGGAGAGGCGTTCAGGCCCTCCGCCCTGATGTGGGAGCCCGGGGGGCAGGCTGGCCCAGGCCGGTAATCCCCGCCGTTTTCTGTATGCTTGAAGGCGAAACGCCGCGCCTGTCCTTGACATTCAAGGCCTTTGCCGCTACACTCGTACAGGAAAAAAGCAGGGAGGGAAGCGCGTGTGGAGCGAAGCCGCCTGGACCGCGTACAGATGAACAAGCCCATCAGGGAATCGACCTATGAGACGCTCAAGCACGCGATCATCATGGGGGACATCCCGGCGGGCTCCAGGCTCATCGAGACCGTGTACGCCGAGAGCCTCCATATTTCCCGGACCCCGCTGCGGGAAGCCTTCCGCAAGCTGGAGCTGGACGGGCTGGTGGAGTACGTGGAGCGCCGCGGCGTGGTCGTGCGCGCGTTCACGATCGAGGACATCGAGGAAACCTTCACCATCCGCAACGCGCTGATGATGCTGATTATCCCCTCGATTTTCCGGAATGTCACCGCGCGGCACCTGCGCGAGCTGCATGAAATCCTGGAAGCGATGGACGTCAGCCAGAAGGCCGAGGACGCGGACGAGCTGGCCGTGCTCAACCGCGCCTTCCACGGCACCATCGAGAACATCTCCGACAAGCGGCGCATCCTGCGCGTAATCGAAAGCCAGGAGGAGTACGTCCTGCGCTTCTCCCATATGGCCATCGCCAGCATCGTGCGCCGCTCCAACGCCCAGCAGGAGCACCACGACCTGCTCCGGATGCTGGAAAAGGGGGAGGAGACGGAATTCAGCGCGCTGATGGCCAAGCACCTCAACGAAAGCATGCTGACCTGCCTGTCCGCGGTGTCCCTCAGGCGCTCGGAAGCCAGGTAAAGCCGGGCGCCGCGCGCCCTTTGATATCGGATACCTTATAATCAAATAGATTGTTGACAGGAGGGGACCATGAACGACATCCAGATCGCCCAGAAAGCCAAGCTGCTTCCCATCACCAAAATCGCCAAGGACTGCGGGATTCCGGCGAACGCGCTGCAGCCCTATGGCGACAGCGTCGCCAAGGTGGACCCCATCCGGCTGAAGGACAAGCCGCAGAAGGGCAAGCTCATCCTGGTCACCGCCATCACGCCGACGACGGCGGGCGAGGGGAAGACCACGGTTTCCATCGGCCTGGCGGACGGGCTGCGCGCCATCGGGAAATCCTCGATGCTGGCGCTGCGGGAGCCGTCCATGGGCCCGGTGTTCGGGATGAAGGGCGGCGCGACGGGCGGCGGCTACGCCCAGGTGCTGCCGATGGAGAGCATCAACCTCCACTTTACCGGCGATTTCCACGCCATCACGACCGCCAACAACCTGCTGTGCGCGATGGTGGACAACCACATCCAGCAGGGCAACGCCCTGAACATCGACGCCCGCCAGGTGCGCGTGCGCCGCTGCATGGACATGAACGACCGCCAGCTGCGCAGCATCGTCGGCGGCCTGGGCGGCGACAAGAACGGCGTACCGCGCGAGGACGGCTTTGACATCACCGCGGCCAGCGAGGTCATGGCGACCTTCTGCATGGCCGGCGACCTGCAGGACCTGAAGAAGCGGCTGGGAAACATCGTGGTCGCCCGCGACTTTTCCGGCAAGAACATCACCTGCGCCCAGATCGGCTGCGCGGGCGCGATGACGGCGCTGCTGCGGGACGCCATGATGCCCAACCTCGTCCAGACCATCGACCATACCCCCGCGCTCATCCACGGCGGCCCCTTCGCCAACATCGCCCACGGCTGCAACTCCGTCACGGCGACCCGGACGGCGCTGAAACTGGCCGATTACGTGGTGACGGAAGCCGGCTTCGGCGCCGACCTGGGCGCCGAGAAGTTCATCGACATCAAGTGCCGCGCCAGCGGGCTGCGCCCGGACTGCGTGGTCATCGTGGCCACCATCCGCGCGCTGAAGCACCACGGCGGCGTCCTGAAGGCCGACCTGGGCCGGGAGAACGTGGAAGCCCTGCTGGCCGGCGCCCAGAACCTGCTGCAGCACGTGCGCAACGTACGCAAGGTGTGGAAGCTGCCCGCCGTGGTCGCCATCAACCATTTCGTGACCGATTCGGACGCGGAGATCAAGGCGCTTGAGGACCTGATGAAGGCGGAGAAGGTGCCCTGCGAGTTCTCCGACGGCTGGGCCAAGGGCGGCCAGGGGACCAAGGAGCTGGCCAAGACGGTCGCCGCCGTGGCCGACAAGGGCAAGGGAAGCCAGCTGCAGTTCACCTACGACATCGGCCTGCCGCTGAAGGAGAAGATCGAGGCGATTGCCAGGAAGGTGTACCACGCCGGCAGCGTGACCTTCACCGCCCAGGCGCGCAAGATTCTGCAGCAGCTGACGGACGACGGCTTTGGCGGGGTGCCGGTGTGCATCGCCAAGACACAGTACTCCTTCAGCGACGACCCCAAGCAGCTGGGCGCGCCGGAGGGCTTCGAGCTGACCATCCGCGACGTGCGCCTGTCCGGCGGCGCGGGCTTCGTCGTCGCCTTTGCCGGGGACATCATCGCGATGCCCGGCCTGCCCAAGCAGCCCGCGGCCCTTGCCATCGACGTGGACGAGGACGGCGTCATCAGCGGGATTTTCTAAGGAGCAAAATGAACGGAGAACAGAGGCGGGTCCTGGACCTGCTCAACGAGGATTGCCGGATTCCGCTGGAAAAGATGGCGTCCATGCTGGGCATGGACACGCGGGAGCTGGCCGGGATTATCGACGGCCTGGAGCGGGAGCGGGTCATCCTGTGCTACCGCCCCGTGGTCAACTGGGACAAGGCGGAGCGCAACCTGGTCGAGGCGATGATCGAGGTCAAGGTGACCCCCCAGCGCGACTTCGGCTTCGACGCGGTCGCCAAGCGCATCAACAGCTTCGAGGAGGTGCGCAGCCTCTACCTGATGAGCGGCGCCTACGACCTGCTCATCCAGGTGGCGGCGCCCACGCTCAAGGAGCTGGCGCAGTTCGTGTCCGAGCGCTTAAGCCCCCTGGAAACCGTGACGGGCACCAGCACCAGCTTCGTCCTGAAACGCTACAAGCAGGACGGCGTGGTGTTCGACCAGCCGGACGCGGACGGGAGGCTGACTGTCTCACCGTGAGCGAACGATTCATCAACCCCGCCGTCAGCGCCGTGCCGCCCAGCGCCATCCGCCGCTTCTTCGACGTGGCCGGCACGATGAAGAACGCGATTTCCCTGGGCGTGGGGGAGCCGGACTTCGTCACCCCGTTCAAGGTGCGCAACTCCGCGATCGACAGCCTGCTGGACGGGGAGACCTCCTACACCACCAACGCCGGCATCCAGCCGCTGCGCGAGGAAATCGCCCTGTACCTGAAGGAGCGCTTCGGTCTCTCGTATTCGCCCCATACCGAAACCCTGGTGACCGTCGGCGCCAGCGAGGCCATCGACATCGCCATGCGCGCCCTGGTCAGCCCGGGGGACGAGGTGCTCATCCCCGAACCCTGCTACATCAGCTACGGCGCCTGCGCGATGTTCGCCGGCGGGACGCCGGTCTATGTGCCGACGCGCGCGGAAACCGGCTTCGAGCTGACGCCGGAAGACCTGGAGCGCTGCATCACGAAGAAAAGCCGCGTGCTGGTGCTTTCCTACCCCAACAACCCGACCGGGGGCGTCATGCCGCCGGAAAAGCTGGCGGCCATCGCGGAGGTGGCCGTCCGGCACGACCTGTTCGTCCTGAGCGACGAAATCTACGCCGAGTTATGCTACGACGGGTTCCGCCAGCAATCCATCGCGGGCTTCCCGGGGATGCGGGAGCGCACCATGGTCATCAGCGGGTTCTCCAAGGCCTTTGCGATGACCGGGTTCCGCCTGGGCTACCTGTGCGCGGACGAGCCGATTGTGGCGGCCGTGTCCCGCATCCACCAGTACACAATCATGTGCGCCAGCCGGCAAAGCCAGGTGGCTTCCTGGAGCGCGCTCCGGCAGGGCCGGGAAAACGGGTATGCTGAAGTCGTCCGGATGCGGGAGAGCTATGACCGGCGGCGCAGGCTGACGCTGGATTCCTTCCGGGACATGGGGCTGCCCTGCTTCGAGCCCAGGGGCGCCTTCTACACCTTCCCCTCCATCCGGCACACGGGCCTGAGCAGCGAGGCGTTCTGCGACCGGCTGCTGACGGAATACCACGTGGTGTGCGTGCCCGGCTCAGCCTTCGGGTCCAGCGGGGAAGGCCACATCCGCTGCTGCTACGCGACGGCGGTGGACAAACTGATGGAGGCGTTCGAGCGCATCGGCGCCTTCCTGGAAAAGCTGAAACAGGAGAAGTGATGAGAAGACTGGGTTCCCTGCTGCTGATTGCCTTGCTGCTGTTCTCCCTGAACGTTTCCCGCGCGGACGACGAGGTGTCGCTGATTGAGCTTGCGCCACAGGCGGACACCACCCCGGAGCCGCCGGCTGCCGTCCCCGGGCAGACGGCCGCGCCGGAAGGCGCGACCCCTTCCCCGGAGCGCGTGTTCCAGGACGGCACCGTCCAGGTCATCGTGACGGCCGGCGGGGACACCACCATCGGCGGGGACGTGCGAAAGCGCGGGGATTCCATTTTCGAGCGCGAGCTGAAGCGCCAGGGCGGCGACCTGAACTTCGTGACGCGCAACGTGAAGGAAATCCTCGAACAGGACGACCTGACCCTCGTCAATTTCGAGTCCACGCTGACCACGGCGCCGGTCTACAAGAGCAGCAACCAGTTCGTTTTCTCCGCCCCGCCGGAATACGTGAGCATCCTGACCGACGGCAGCATCGAGGCGGTGGCGCTGGAAAACAACCACGTCATGGACCACGGCGAAACCGGCCTGAACGAGACCAAGGCCACGCTGGACGCCGCAGGCATCGTGTGGAGCGATTCCTCGAACATGGGCGTGTACAAGGTGAACGGGGTGTCCATCGCCATGCTCACCTACCAGCAATACCGGGAGAAGGTCGAGGAGCTGCTGGTGCAGGTGCCCCAGGACGTCGCCAGCGCCAAGGCGCAGCACGACATCGTCATCGTCAGCTTCCACTGGGGGCAGGAGCTGGACTACAAGCCCAACGCCAACCAGGTCCGGCTGGGCCGGACCACCATCGACGCGGGGGCCGACCTGGTGCTGGGACACCACAGCCACCGCATCAACCCGATCGAGAAGTACAAGGACCGCTACATCGTCTATTCGCTGGGGAACTTCAGCTTCGCCGGCAACAACAAGCCCAGCGACATGAGCACCTTCCTGTTCCAGATCAAGTTCAACGTCAGGGACAGCGGGGTGACGACGGACTCCTTCCGCATCATCCCCGCGCGCATCTCTTCCAAAACCGACTACAACGACTTTGCGCCGACCCCCTTCACGGACCAGCGCCTGATCGACAATGTGGTCAACGTCCTGCTTTCCAACGGAAAGGGGCTGGAATACGCGGTGGACCGGTACCCGGTGGACTGGGACTGAGCGATGCGCGCGAAGGTCATGTTTCTGGCGGACAGGGCGCGGTTCCGGGAGGAGCTGCGCCTTTTCCAGCAGGCGCTGGGCGCGGTGGCCGTCGCCTTCGGGCACAGCCTGGTGATGCGGGAAGCCGGCCTGTCCGACGAAAGCGAGGAGACCGCGGTCGCGCAGGCGTTCGAGTCCGAGGCCGTCGTCCTGGCCGCCGGCCAGGAACGGGCGTCCGCCTTCGCCAGGCGCCTGGGCTGCTTCGCGGGCCTCCGGACTTACGATTTCCCGGAAGCCGCGCAGGCCTTCAGCCGGCTCAAGAGCGGGGAGCTGCCCGGGGGCGCCGTCGTCTGGCCGCTGTCCGGCCTGGACGTTCAGTTGAACAAGGCGGCGGTCTCTGCCGTCGCCCAGGCGGCGCAGGGCGGGGAGCCCCTGGCGCTCTGTCCGCCGGCTGAGCAGGAGTCCGTCTGGAAAAGCGCCGCCTCCCGCGCGGCGATGTATGCGGCGCAGCCCGCGCCGTCCGTCCGGGCGATGGAAGACGTCTTCACGGACCGCCTGACCGCCCTGTCCCGCCGGCAGGCCGTCTGGGCGCCCCATCAGGGCGCCTTGCTGCTGGACCGGCTGCTGTGCCACCTGGGCGGCTGCGCGCCGCTCGCCTACACCGTCTATCTGGCGGAGGACCGGTGCCTGCACGTGCCGGAAACGGACGGGCGAAGCGCGCTGAGCCTGTTTTCCATGCTGTACGCGGCCGCAGACCTGCTCAAACGCAGCCTGCGGCTGGAGCGGGAGGCGGATTGCCTGAAGACGGCGGTGGACAATGTGCTGGCGTCGGGCTGGCGCACCGCGGAGCTGCCGGAGGGCGGGAAAACGGTGCCCGCGGAGGAAATCGTCCGCCTGGTCGGCGAGCAGGTCGCGCTGGCGGGGGAGCTGTTCGACCGGCTGCGCTGACGGGGGGCTGGCATCCGCCCCAAAAGAAAGCTCCCGGCTTCAAGCCGGGAGTTCTTGTAATAAATCAGCCGCCCGTGCCTTTCAGTGCGGGCCGGCGCCCAGGGAATGGGCGGCGCCCTCCAGGCCGGGCGTCATGCGCACGCTGCGGTCGTTGAGCACCCAGTAGGCCTCCACGCCTTCCAGGGAGCGGACGAAGTCGTAGCCCTGCTCGAAAGGCATCAGGAACACCGCGGTGGACAGCAGGTCGGCGTAGGCGGAATCCCGGGTGACGATGGAAACCGAGCGCATGTGTTCCGCCGGGAACAGCGTATCGGGCGAGATGAGGTGGTGGTAGCGCCTCCCGCCGGCGATGAAGAAGCGCTGGTAATCCCCGCTGGTCACGACGGACGTGTCGTGCAGGTAGAGAATGTCGATGACGCCGGTGTCCGGGCTGAGGAGATTCTCCCCGTCCGGATCCTGGATGGCGACGCTCCATTCCTGCCGCCCGTCCATCGGGGACAGGCCCGCCCGGACGTTGCCGCCGGCGTTGAGGATGAAATGGGGCATCTGCCCTTTAAGCAGCGCCTGGGCGACCTTTTCGGCCGCGTAGCCCTTGGCGACCGCGCCCAGGTCGAGTTTCAGCAGCGGGTCTCGGAAAAAGACGGTCTGCCCCGCCGCGTCCAGCACGACGTCGTCCATGTCGGTGTGCCCGGCCGCCGCCCGCAGCGATTCAATGTCCGGCAGGACGGGATGCGCGGGGTCCGCCTCGGCGCTTTCCCGCGCGTCGTGCCAGAGCGCCAGCACAGCGCCCAGGGCGACGTTGACCGTGCCGCGGGTTTGCGGCTGCATCCGCTTGCAGTATTCCAGCAGCCCGAACAGCTCGCCGGGGACTTTCACCGGCCCGGCCGCCGCGTTCCGGTTGACGAAATACAGGTTGTTGAGCCCCTCGTAGGGCAGGTACTGGTTGAATTGCCGGTGCAGCTCGGTGAACATCGTCTCCGCCCTTTGGTACTCCCGGTCGAAGACCTCCTTGCTTTCCGCGAAGCCGATCAGGGAGATGGCGGTGTCGAAAGTGCCGAAAAACATACCGGAGTATTTTCCGTAGGCCGGGGCGGGCTCCGCGCGCAGGGGCTGCGCGGGCGACGCGGCGAGCAGAACCAGGATGAGGAGGAAGGAGAGGCGGCTTCTTGTCTTCATTTGCTCAGACCTGCTCCGAATAGCCGAGGGACTTCAGGTCCTGGCGGGAGTTGCGCCAGTCCGGCCGCACCTTGACCCAGAGCTTCAGGTTGACCTGGGTGTTGAGCAGGCGCTCGATGGACTCGCGCGCCTTGCTGCCGATGCGGCGGAGCATCGCCCCCTGACGGCCGATGATGATGCCCTTGTGGGAGTCCTTATCACAGTAGACGTCCGCGAAGATTTCCGTCAGCGTGGGGCTGACCTCCTTCATGGAAAGCACCTCCACGCCGATGCCGTGGGGGATTTCCTCCTGCAGGGCGAACAGGGCCTGCTCGCGCACCAGTTCCGCGATAATCTGCCGCTCCGTCTGCGCCGTCCACTGGCCTTCGGGGTAATACCTGGGCCCCGCGGGCAGCGCGCCCAGCAAGTGCTGCATCAGCAGCTCCAGCCCTTCGCCGGTCTTCGCGGAAACCGGGAGGATGGCGTCGTACCCGTCGCCGGCGTACTGGGCGATGCGGGGCAGCAGCTGCTGGGGGTGCACCAGGTCGATTTTGTTGAGCAGCAGGAAGCGGGGGACGCCGCCCACGGCAAGGGACTTCACGGTTTCCCGCTCCGCCGGGTCGCTGCGGGAGGCGTCCGTGATGACGATGAGGGCGTCGATGGCCTGCAGGGCGTCCTTGACGCTCTTGTCCATGAACTCGCCCAGGCGCGTGCGCGGCTTGTGGATGCCCGGGGTGTCCACGAACACGATTTGCCAGCCCTCGCCGTTCCGGATGCCGATAATCTGGTTGCGCGTCGTTTGCGGCCGGGGGGAGATGATGGCCACCTTCTCGCCCACCAGGGCGTTGAGCAGGGTGGACTTCCCGACGTTGGGCCGCCCGACGATGCTGACGAAACCGGACTTGAAGGCCGCGCCGTCACTGGCCATGTTCTTTGTCCCCTTCAAAACGCAGGAAGCTGTGCGGGAGCAGCGCCTCCAGGGTGGTTTCCTCCCGGCCGCCCTCCCAGGCGACCAGCACGCGCAAGCCTGGCGCGAACTCGGACAGCACCTGCCGGCAGGCGCCGCAGGGCCAGGGCGCGGTGCCCTCCGCGGCAATCGCGATGGCGTCGAATTCCCGGGCTCCCTCGCTGACCGCCTTGAACAGCGCGGTACGCTCCGCGCAGTTGGTCAGGCCGTAGGACACGTTTTCCACGTTGCAGCCGGTGAAGACCCTGCCCGCCCGGTCCCGCAGCGCGGCGCCGACACGGTAGCCGGAATAGGGGACGTAGGCGGCTTCGCGGGCCTTGAAGGCCGCTTCCGCCAGCGCGCCGTCCGGGCCGCCCAGCGCTTCTTCTTCTTTTTTGCGCATCAGGTGTCGCTCCTCTTCGTTTTGGTGGTCGTAACCCAGCAGGTGAAAGACGCCGTGGACAAACAGGTAGGAGAATTCCCGCTCGGGCGGGTGGCCGTATTCCTTTGCCTGCGCCAGGGCGCGGGGGCAGGAAATCACGATGTCGCCCAAAAAAAACGCGCCGGCGCCGCTGTCCCACATCGAGGGGGGGAGGGGGGCTCCCGGGCGGGCGGGCAACAGGGCTGCGGGGAAGCTCAGCACGTCCGTCGGCCGGTCGACGCCGCGGTGCGCCCGGTTGACGTCCCGGATGGAAGCCTCGTCCGTCAGCGTCAGGGTGACGGCGCAGGGGGCATGGATGCCCTGCGCGCGCAGGCTGTTGTCCAGCAGGCGCGCGAATTCGCCATCGGAGAGGGGGGCGTCCGATTCCCGCAGGACGGTAATCACGGCTGGTTCTTTTGGGCCGGGGCAACGGGCGGCGCGGGCAGAACCGGTTCTCCTCCTGGTTCCGGTTGCGCGGGCTTCTGGGGCGCGCCGGGGATGCGCGAAGGCTTGCGGATTTGCTGAAGGTGGGCGAGCAGCCGCTCACCCGGGGGCAGCCGGTCCGGCGGCGGGGGATACTCGATGCGCTCGTGGAAGACGCCGTAGATGACCGAGGCGCAGGTGTCCCGGATGGTCTGCAGGTCGCGGAGCGTCAGCGGGGAGTCGTCCAAAAGCCCGCTGTCCATCTTCTGGCGGATGAGCCCCTCGATGGAGGTGGCGATTTCCTCGCGGGTGGGGTTGGACAGGGTGCGGATGGCGGCCTCCACCGTGTCGCACACCATGATGAGGGCGCCCTCCGCAGAGCGGGGCGAGGTGCCGTCGTAGCGGAACGCCTCTTCTTCCACCGGCTTGTCCCCGGCCTCGGCCAGCGCCTTGTTGTAAAAATAGGAGACAAGGGAATTGCCGTGGTGCTCCGCGATGATTTGCTGGATTTCCGCCGGCAGGCGGTGCTGCCGGGCCAGGGCGAGGCCCTCGCGGACGTGGGAGATGATGATGGCCGCGGAAACCTTCGGGTCGGTGGTGTCGTGGATGTTGGAGGCGCCGATCTGGTTTTCCTTGAAGTACAGGGGCCGCTTGAGCTTCCCGATGTCGTGGAAGTAGGCGCCGACGCGCGCGAGCAGGGGATTGGCGCCGATGGCCTCTGCGGAGGCCTCCGCGAGGTTGGCGATGATGATGCTGTGATGGTAGGTGCCGGGCGCTTCCAGCAGCAGCCGGCGCATCAGCGGGTGGTTCGGGTTGGTCAGGTCCAGCAGCCGCATGGGCGTTGGCAGGTTGAAGAGGGACTCGACGGCCGGCTGCAGGGACAGGCACAGCAGGGCGTTGGTCACCCCGCCCGCCAGCGCCCAGAGGGCTTTGTGAAGCGGGCTGGTCATGGACATGCTGCCCATCAGGCCGGTCGCAAAGATGATGAGGAAGTTGGCAAAGCCGACCAGCGTGCCGGTGAAGAGGATAAAGGAGCGCTGGTACCTGCGGTGAAGCAGCAGCACGGAGAGCGCGCCTGAAAACGAGGAGATGATGAGCAGGTTGATGACGTCGGCGGACGTGCCCCCGGCGCCGGACATCATCAGCGAGGCGATCAGCGTGGTGGAAAGGCCTGTGGCGAACGCCGGGAGCGCGCTCAAGGTGACGGTCAGCAGCATGTAGGGCAGGGCCAGGGGCGCCAGGTACAGCAGCTGGACGGATTTGGCCAGGTAGGCCAGCGCGAGCGTGAGCACGGCGGCAAGGTACAGGATGGCGAGGCGCTTGGCGTCAAAGAACACGGCGGGGCAAAAATACCGGAGGAACACCGACATCAGCGCCAGAATGGCGGCGACCAGCACGATCGCGCCCCCGTACATCGCGTAGTCGACGGAATTGTCGCTCAGCAGGCCCAGGCTGTTGAGGGTGTTGAGCTGGTTCTCCGTCACGCGCCCTTCGCCCATGACGACGATGTTCTGCCCCTGCTTGTAAAAAATCGGCTCGACCGCGTCCCAGGCGGTTTGCTGGGCGGCCTGCGTGGCGTCCTCGTCCACGACCATGTTGGGCTGGATCATCCCGCGCAGCACCGGCAGGACGACGTTTTGCAGCAGGCTCACGCTGGTTTTGAAACCGACCACCTGCATGATGCTGTTGATGGCCAGGGCTTCCTGGCCCTGGGTCACGTTGCCCTGCATGACGTTGCGGGTGGCGGGGTTCATGGCGGCGTACATCTCGTCGAACTGTTCGGCACTGGCGTTCATCAGCGTGGTCAGCTGGAAGTCCTCCAGCGGCACCAGCTCCATCAGTTCGCCCGCCTTGGCAAGCTCCTCCGCCGAATAGGCGCGGTCCGGGCCGTGGTCCGGCAGGGACTGGGCGTACTGCCTTACGGCGGTCATCTGCGCGTACACAGCCTCCAGATCGGCCATGACCGCCTCGGTCACGCCGTCCTTGTAGTGGTAAATCGGCATGACGGCGTCCGCGGCCGCCTCGCGGGAGCGCAGCGTGGCCAGCTCGTCCTCCACGTCCTTGTTGGCGGCGATGGTCTGGTTGGGCACCATGCCGACGTAGAGGTTGTACCGCTTCGGCGTGACGGTGAGCATGAAAACGAGCAGGCACAGCAGCGAGCCTGACAGGATAATCGCCAGGCGCAGAAAACCGCCGGAACGCAGCGCGCGGGACAGGCTTTCCAGCCGTGCGCCGCGGGCGGGCGGTTTTACGGCGAGGGGGCGCTCATGCATGGGGCTCGCCTTCCCCTTCATAGTTTTCATAGGCCTGCACAATCCGGGCGACCAGGCCGTTCCGGACCACATCCTCCCGTGTCAGGCGGGCGATGCTGACGCCTTCCACGTTTTTCAGCACCTCCATCGCGACGAGCAGGCCGGATTTCCGGGAGGGGGGCAGGTCGATCTGGGTGGGGTCCCCGGTGACGACGCAGCGGGCGTTGCGCCCCATGCGGGTCAGGAACATCTTGATCTGCTCGGGCGTGGCGTTCTGCGCCTCGTCCAGAATGATGAAGGCGTCGTTGAGGGTCCTGCCGCGCATGAAAGCCAGCGGCGCCACCTCGATGTTGCCGCGCTCCGCCATGCGCTGGTAGGCTTCGATGCCCATGATTTCATACAGCGCGTCGTACAGCGGGCGCAGGTAGGGGTCGACCTTCTGCGCCATGTCGCCGGGCAAGAAGCCCAGCTTTTCGCCCGCCTCCACGGCGGGGCGGGTCAGGATGATGCGCTCGACCTCCTTGCTGCGCACCGCGACCGCGGCCATGGCGATGGCCAGGTAGGTCTTGCCGGTGCCGGCCGGGCCCACCCCCAGGGTCAGCCCGCTTTTGCGTATGGCGTCGACATAGGCGCGCTGGCCCTCGGTCTTGCAGACGATGCGGCGGCCGCGGTGGGTGAAGGCGACCGCCTCGCGGCTGAGCCCTTCCAGGCGCTCCAGGCGGTCCTGGCGCGCGAGGGAAATCAGGTAGCGCACCCGGGATTCGTCGACGCTCTCGCCCGCGTCCAGCTGCTGGAGCATCTCCAGGATGACGCGCTCGGCGATTTTCGTGTTTTCCTCGCTGCCGGACACGTGCAGCGCGTTGTTGCGCAGGTGGACGGCGACCTGAAGGTCTTCCTCTATCAGATGAATGTTGCGGTCGTTGAGGCCGAACAGGGCGACGCAGGTGTCGAAGGCTTCCAGCGGGACGGTCAAGCGGCGCAGCAACTCCTTCCGTACTGTGGTTTGCGCGGAATCATCCGCACGCGTATCATACACTGAAACGGAACCCCGCGCAAGAAAACGGCGGGGCGGCCGGGTTGGGGCGGCCGAGGAGCCGCGAAAAAATCCGCAACTGGCGCTTGCGGCACGCCGGTTCGTGTGGTAGAATCCTTTTTGCTGAATTGGCGAGGCAGGAGGTGAAGCAAGTTGCCAAACATCCGTTCATCGGAAAAGCGCGTCCGGGTCAACAGGAAAAAGAACCTGCGCAACCGCATGGTGAAGTCGGGGGTCAAGACCGCCGTGAAGAAATACACCCTGGCGCTGAACAACGACCTGACGGCCGCGCCGGAAAAGCTTGGCCAGGCGGCCTCCGCGCTGGACCGCGCCGTCTCCAAGGGCGTCATCCACAAGAACACGGCCAACCGCAAGAAGGCCCGTATGGCCAAGGCCCTCAACAAGGCACAGGCCTGAGCGAGACACGCCCAAATCGCCGCGAACGCGGCTTTTTTGTTTGATTGAATGAAGAGAACCCGGAGCCATTGCGCGCTCCGGGTTCTTTGCGGCGTCAGTTACAGGCAGGCCGCAATGTGAGCCGCCAGCCGCACGTTGTTGTAGACCAGCTGGATGTTGGACTTCAGGGATTCCCCGCCCGTCAGCCGCACGACGGCCGAAAGGAGGAAGGGGGTGACGTCCTTGCCGGTGACGCCCTGGCGCCTGGCGTCCGCCAGCGCGTCCTCGATTGCCTGGCTGATGGCCGCCCGGGGCATCTCGTATTCCCCGGGGATGGGGTTGGCGACCAGCATCCCGCCCGGGTAGCCCATGGCGCGCTGCGCGCGGATGGCTGCGGCGATTTCCTCCGGCGTTTCCGCGCGCTGGGGGAGCGGGAAGCCGCTGTGGCGCGTGAAGAATGCGGGCAGCTCGTCCGTCCGGTAGCCGATCACCGGGACGCCGCGGGTTTCCAGGTACTCCAACGTCAGCCCCAGGTCCAGGATGCTTTTCGCGCCGGCGCAGACGACGGCGACGGGGGTGCGTGCCAGCTCCTCCAGGTCGGCGGAGACATCCATGGTGGTCTCGGCGCCCCGGTGGACGCCGCCGATGCCGCCGGTCGCGAAGACCGGGATGCCCGCCAGGGCCGAGACGAGCATGGTGGCCGCGACGGTGGTCGCGCCGTCCTCGCCCCGGGCTGCCATCAGGGGCAGGTCCCTGCGGCTGGCTTTCCGGATTTTTGTGCCGGCTTTGCCCAGGTACTCGATCTGGTCCGCCGTCAGGCCGGCGTGGAGCTTTCCGCCCAGGACGGCCACCGTGGCCGGCTCCGCGCCATGCTCCCGGGCAAGGCGCTCGCAGGCGAGCGCCGTTTCCACGTTCTGGGGGTAGGGCATGCCGTGGCTGATGATGGTGCTTTCCAGCGCGATGACGGGGCGGCCTTCCGAAAGCGCGGCCAGGACGGGTTTCGACAGGATGAGAACGGGGCTGCTCATGGGCGTTCCTCCTCAGGCAAGTCATCGGGTTGTTTCCGCAGGTGCCGCGCCGCGAATTGAAGGCCGAGCGCGGCGGTTTCCCTTGCGGGCAGGCCTTTCGCGACGCCCAGCGTGATGCCCGCCGCCATCGCGTCCCCGGCGCCGGTCAGGCCGGCGTGGGGCAAGGGGGCCGCCGGCAAAAGCCCCTCGCTCTTGCCGTCTGCATAATATACGCCCTGCGCCCCGAGGGAAATAAAGACGGCCTTTACGCCCGCCGCGAGCAGCCCTTTGGCCTGGCGCGCGGGTTCCGTTTCTCCGCTCAGGGCCTCCGCTTCCATGCGGTTGGGCTTCAGCGCCGCGAGACGCGGAAGAATCGCACGCAGCCTTTCGCACTTGACCGCGCTGACCGGGTCGGCGACCAGCGGGGCGTCCGCCGCCTCAGCCGCCGCGGACAGGCACTCCGGCGAAAGGTTGGCGTCCAGGAAGACGGCGCCGAACGGCTGGCGGAAGGCGGGGCAGCCCCGGAGGAAGCCGGGGGTCAGGGATTCCACCGCGCGCATGTCATTGACGGCGCAGCGCATCTCGCCCTGCCGGTCGTGGACGGCCACGTAGACGGGCGCGGGCGCGTCCGTGCGCTGGCTGAAGGCCAGGCCGATTCCGTCCCGCCGGCAGGACTCAACCAGCCGCAGGGCGTTTTCATCGCTGCCCAGCGCCGTGAGCAGCTCGACCTGTATCCCGGTTTTCGCGAGGTGCGACGCGACGTTCCGGGCCACGCCCCCGGCGCGGAAGTGAACCCGTCCCCGCAGGGAATCGCCTTCCCGGAAGGCGTCTTCCGCGTCCGCCAGCACGTCCAGGTTCATCCCGCCGACGGACAGGACGCTGAGCAGTTTGCCCTTTCCTTCAGTCACGCCGTACACCTCCCGGCGCGCCGCCGGCAATGAACATGCAGTCCCCAAAGCTGAAGAAGCGGTACTTTTCGCGGACGGCCTCCCGGTACGCCGCCAGGGCGTTCTCGCGGCCCATGAAGGCGCTGACCATCATCAGGAGGGTGCTTTGCGGCAGGTGGAAGTTGGTCAGCAGGGCGTCCACAGCCCTGAAGCGGTAGCCGGGGGTGATGAAGATGCCCGTCTGCCCGCGCATGGGGGACAGCCGGCCGTGTTCATCGGCGGACGACTCCAGCGCGCGCACGCTGGTGGTGCCGACGCAGACGACCCTGCCGCCGGCTTCCCGGGCGGCGTTGACGGCTTCGGCCGCCGGGGCGTCCAGCTCGAACCATTCCTCGTGCATGACGTGGTCCTCCACGTTTACGGCCTTGACGGGGCGGAAGGTGCCCAGGCCCACGTGCAGCAGCAGGGAAACGACCTTCACCCCGCGCGCCCGGACGCACTCCAGCACCGCGTCGGTGAAATGTAGCCCCGCGGTCGGCGCGGCGGCGCTGCCCTCCTCCTTCGCGTAGACGGTCTGGTAGCGGCCGCGGTCCTCCAGACGCTCGTGGATGTAGGGGGGCAGCGGCATCTGGCCTAGCGTGTCCAGCAGTTCCTCAAAGACGCCGTCATAGGAAAAGCGGATCTTCCTGCCGCCGAAGGCGGTCGGCTCCCCGATTTCGCAGCGCAACAGCCCGCCGCCGAATTCCACCTGCACGCCGGCTTTCAGCCGCCTGCCCGGGCGGACCAGCGCCTCCCAGCAGTCCCGGTCCAGGCGCCGAAGCAGCAGCACCTCGCAGGGAATCCCGCCTTCTCTCCTGGTTCCCAGCAGGCGCGCCGGGATGACCCGGCTGCGGTTGAGGACCAGCACGTCCCCGGGCGACAGCAAGTCGGGGAAATCGACAAAAAAAGAATGCCGGAGCGCACCGGATTCCCGGTCGCAGACCAGCATGCGGCTTTGGTCGCGCTGTTTAAGCGGCGTCTGGGCGATCAGTTCCGGCGGCAGGTCGTAGTCAAACGCGCTGGTCTTCATCGAAAAACGCCACCTGCGCGTCCGGCTGCGCGGCGCCGGGCTGGGGGAAGGGGCGGTCCAGGTGGGCGTAGGCGGCCTGCAGCGCCACCCGGCCACGCGGGGTCCGCTGGATAAAGCCCAGCTGCAGCAGGAAGGGCTCGTACACGTCCTCGATGGTCAGGGCGTCCTCGCCCGTGGCCGCGGCCAGCGTGTCCAGCCCGACGGGGCCGCCGGAAAACTTGTCGATCATCGCCAGCAGCACGCCCCGGTCCACCTTGTCCAGGCCCAGCGCGTCCACGTCCAGCAAATCCAGCCCTTCCCGGGCGACTTCCCGGGTAATCCGCCCGTCCGCCTGCACCTGGGCGTAGTCCCGCACGCGCTTGAGCATGCGGTTGGCAATCCGCGGCGTGCCGCGGCTGCGGCGCGCGATTTCCATCACGCCGTCCTCCTCCGCCGGCATCCCCAGGATGCGCGAGGAGCGGCGGACAATCTGCGCCAGCTCGTCCGGGGAATAAAGCTCCAGCCGGAAGACCATGCCGAAGCGGTCCCGCAGCGGCGCGGACAGCTGCCCCGCGCGCGTGGTGGCGCCAATCAAGGTGAAGCGCGGCAGGTCCAGCCGCATCGAGCGGGCGGTGGGACCCTTCCCGATCATGATGTCCAGCGCGTAGTCCTCCATGGCCGGGTAGAGCACCTCCTCCACGGCGCGGGACAGGCGGTGGATTTCGTCGATGAACAGGACGTCGCCGGCATTGAGGTTGGTCAGGATGCTGGCCAAATCGCCCGGGCGCTCGATGGCCGGGCCGGAGGTAATCCGGATGTTCTGGCCCATCTCCGCGGCGACGATGCAGGCCAGGGTGGTCTTGCCCAGGCCCGGGGGCCCGTAGAGCAGCATATGGTCCAGCGCGTCCCGGCGCTTGAGCGCGGCCTTGATGTAAATCTGCAGGTTCTGGCGGATGGACTCCTGGCCGACGTACTCCCGCAGGGTTTTCGGGCGCAGCGAAAGCTCCGCCTCGCCGTCCTCGTCGCGGTAACTGCCCATCACCAATCGCTCGTCCTGCATCCCTTATCCCTTCATCATCCCGCGCAGCGCCAGGCGGACCAATTCGTCCGCCTGCTGTTCCCCGCCCGCCTGGTGCGCGCGGGAGACCGCGGAGGCGGCCTCGCTTTGGGAATAGCCCAGCGCCAGCAGCGCCTGGATGGCTTCCGCCACCACGCCCCGCTGTCCGGTAACGGCGGGGTTGGGCAGGTCGGCCACCCCGACGGCCCACTCGTCCTTGGACAGGCGGTCCTTCAGCTCCAGCGCGATGCGCTGCGCCGTCTTGCGGCCGACACCCGGCGCGCGGGACAGCGTCTGCACGTCCTCGGTCAATATGGCCAGGGTTAGTTCCTTGAGCGGCATGCTGCTCAGCACGTTCAGGGCGGTCCGGGGCCCGATGCCGGAGACCGCGTTGAGGCTCAGGAACATCCCGCGCTCCTCCCGGCTGGAGAAGCCGAACAGCTCCATCGCGTCTTCCCGGACGGACAGCCAGGTATACACGCGCACGAACTCGCCCTTGGGCGGCGCCTGGGAAAGGGCCGCCTGGGTGCAGATGAGCTGGTAACCGACGCCCTGGACGTTGACGACCAGCTCGTTCCCGCTTTTTTCAGCCACCAGGCCTTCAATAAACGCGTACATCGCCCGCCTCGCTATTTCATGACGTGCAGGCCGCCGAAGCGGCCGGAGTTGTAGTGGGTCAGCGCCGCGGCCACCGCGTCGGCGGCGTCGTCCGGGCGGGGGTAGTCCGGAAGCCCCAGCAGGAGTTTGATCATCTGCTGCACCTGCAGCTTGTCCGCCTTGCCGTATCCGGCGACCGCCTGCTTGATCTGCATGGGGGTGTACTCGAAAAGCTGCTCCGTGTGACGCGCGCAGCGCGCGACGGCGACACCCCTGGCGGCGCCCACGGTGAAGGCAGTAGTGACGTTCTTGGCGAAAAACAGTTGCTCGAACACGACCGCGTCGGGCTGGTAAAGCGCGATGAGGCTCTCGACCCCCCTGTCAATTTCCAGCAGCCGCTGAGGCAGCGCGGTTTCGGGCAGGGTGGAGATGACGCCGCAGGCCACGAAGCGCGGGCTGTTCGCCCCTGCCCGGATCAGCCCCCAGCCCATCGTCGCCAGGCCCGGGTCGATGCCCAGAATCCGCATGCGCACCCCCTTTTCGCAAGCATCTTAAGCGAACCCCCTCCGCTTGTCAACGAAGGGGGGACGCCGCTCACGGCACGTTGGCGGGCACGTCCGCCCCCGGAAGCCAGCGCTTCAGCATGTCCTCCACGTGCCTCCGGGCCAGGCTGGAAGAGCGCGCGGCGTCCGCCTCGGACTGGGGCAGTTCGCCCATCAGTCCCATGAACTGGCTGACCTTCAAGCCCAGGGCGTCCTGCATGACGGCGTCGGAGCCCCCGGGCGAAACCAGGTAGTAGCACAGCAGGGAATCCTTCTGCCCGATGCGGTGGGCGCGGTCCTCCGCCTGGCTGTGGACGGCGGGCGACCAATCCAGTTCCCCGAAGACCACGCAGGTGGCGCGCTGCAGGTTGAGGCCGGACGCCGCGCGCAGGGAGACGCAGCACAAATCGGTCCTGCCCTCCATGAAGCGCCGGACGCTGGCGTCCTTCTGCGCCTGGGTCTCCCGGCCGGTGATGAAGGCGGGGGAAAGCCGCGCAAGTTCCTTCCTGTACTCGTCCATCACCGCGTGGTGGTGCGCGAAGAGCAGGACCTTCTCCCCGGACTCCGCCAATGCGCGCACGAACTGGGCGACGCAGGCGGCCTTGGCCAGCCCGGTGGCCTGCCGCTCCTGGTGGGAGAGGTTGCCTTCCTCCAGCGCGCGGCGGGAAGGGGAATCCCCCGGGTTGACGGCATACGAGCGCAGGCGTTCCAGCACCGGCTGCATCAACCGGGCCATCAGCGCGTCGTCGGCGTCCACCCGCTGGACAAGCCGGCGCTTGTCCGGCAGCTCCGGCAGCACGTCCAGTTTGTTGCGCCGGAGCATCAGCCCCTCGCGACGCAGGTGCTCGCCCAGCCAGTCCGGGTGGACGACCACGGCGTTGCCGTAGCCGTAGCACCACTCCCTTGTGAAGGACTCCCAGTCGCCCAGCAGGTGGTAGTCAAGGATATTGACCACGTTCCAGATTTCCCCGCCGTGGTTGTAAATCGGCGTGCCGGACAGGCCCCACACGCGGGCGCAGGCGTTGGCCAGCAGGCTGGCCGCGCTGTACTTCTCCGTGCCGCTGTGGCGCAGCTCCTGGATTTCGTCAAAGATGACGGCGCTGACCGGCAGTTCAGGCAGCGCGTCCTTCCAGCCGCGCAGCAGCAGGTAATGGACAAGGTAGATATCCGCCTCCGGCAGCGGCTGGGGCTTGAGCCCCCGGATGACGCAGACCCGGGGCGGACGGCCGTCGAACCGAAGGAAGCGGTTGATTTCGCTCTCCCAGTTGCTCACCAGGTGGGGAGGCACGACCACCAGCGCCGGGAACGCGCCGCAGGCGGCCAGCGCGGCCAGGGACTGGACGGTTTTGCCCAGGCCCATCTCGTCCGCCAGCAGCCCCCGGCCCGCGTGGACGAGCCAGCTGGCGCCGAACTGCTGGAAGGGGCGCAGGACCCCCTGAAAGGCGCCCGACGCGTCGGTGTATTCCGGGGCGTTTGTCCGGAAATCTTCCAGCTTCCTGTAGTGCGCCTGGCTCTCCTGCAGCGCCTGGTTCCAGCGGTCCAGGTCCTCCGGCATCACGGCCAGGGGGTAGCGCATCATCAGCCAGTTGAGTTCGCCCACCGTCCGCCGGTGCGCGGTGAAACGCGCGACGCCGCGCTTGCCGGAATCGGCGCCCGGGAACAGGCGCTTGGCCATCTCCGTGACGGCCGGGTCGCCCTTGATGACCCAGGAACGGCTGCGGGGCTGGTAGGACAGGGTGCCGAACAGCCGGGAGGCCGCGGGCGCGGGCTGCAGGTAGGCGGGCGTATCCGCGCCGGCAGGCGGGGGTGCATTGGCGGGCGGCTCCGCGGCGGCCAAAGGCAAATCTGCAGGGCGGGTTTTCGCGCTCCCGGCGGGCGCGGCGACGCCCCAGAGGCCGGAAAGGCTGAGCGACGCGCAGGGCTTCCCCAGGATGTGGTCGGGCAAGCCGGGGTCGCGCTCGCACAGCAGCAGCAGCGAATCCACCCGCGGGGAGGCCAGGTAGCGCGTCGCCTGGCGCAGTAGGGCCTTGCGGTTCGGGCGGGCGCGCTTGATTTCGATGGCGACGCCGGACACCAGGAAATCGACCCGGCAGCCCGGCGCGACCATCGCCTCGTGCGAAAAGGGAAGGCCGGCCGCCTCTAGCGCGGAGGCGACCAGCAGGTGCAGGTCGGGCTCGCTTTGCGCGAAGGGCGCGCGGATGGAACGCAGGGCGGTGATGACCCGGTTGAGCAAATCGGCGGACGTCCTTCCTATTGATTACGCAAAGATTATAGCCTGTAACGGATTTGTTTACAATGTGTTTATATTCTGCCTTGCCGGGTAGGAAATCATTTGTTAAGATGGCAGCGGTCCACATGGGAGGAATGAATGAAACGCAGATACGCCCTCTTGCTGGCTGTTACGGTTTTGCTCGGCGTGTTGCCCCTTGCGGGCGCGCAGGCGCCCCGCATCATGATTTTGCAGGCGCCCGCGCTCATCCGCCCGGGCAAGCCTGAGCGCATCGCCTTTACCTCCGTATCCTCCGGCGAAGCCGCCCTGACGCTGCTGGACGCATCCGGGACGACGGTCGCAACCGTCTATGAGCGGCTCCCGGTCCTGTCCGGGGAGAACGCCGTGTTCTGGAACGGGTATGACGCGGAAATGCGGCCGGTCGCGCCGGGGGAATACCGGCTTTTCCTGCGCCTGGGCGAAGACACACAGACACTGGACCTCACGGTGGGGGACGTCAGCCCGCAGATTACGCGCCTCACGGTGCAGGACGCGGCCGTGACCCCGGGCGAGCCCTGGGGTCTGACCGCCGAGGTCAACATGGCGGGAAGCCTGCTGGTCGTCCTCCACGTGGCGGACAAGCACTACGAGATTTACCACGGCGGCGTCGAGTCGGGCATGACCCGGGTGAACTGGGACGGCTTGGCGGGCGGGCAGCCGCCCCCGCCGGGGACGCACACCTTGTCCGTGCTGTTCATGGACGAGACGGGCTTCGCCGCCAGCCAGCAGCACATCACCCTGGACGTGCTGGCGCCAACGGCAAGTGAAATTCCGGACCATAGTGGCGGAACCCCGGGAAATCCGGGAACTGCCGACGGAAAGCCCGCGGCCGGTGACGCGGGGACTGCGGAAGCTGCCGCCCCAGCAGCGCAGGCGGAGCCGGCACGGAAGTTTTCCCTGCCCACCGGCGAGGAAGTCCCGGACGGGGAACTGGCGCAGAACTACTGGAAGCTGCCCGTGGGCGTGTGGGACGAGGAAAAAATCTGGAAGGTCATGCAGCAGCCCATCACGGTGCTGTTCGGCAAGGACCAGCGGGACACCTACAAACTGCGCGCCGCCCGCGACGACAGCGCGAAGCGCGAGAACATCCTGGGGGAAATCTCCTACGAGTCCCAGGGGGTTCACGTGCTGGAGCAGTACGACGACGGCTGGTCGCTGGTGGAAGCCTACAACTCCTCCTACGGCCCGGACAACCGCTCGCGCAGGGGCTACGGGGACACGGACGCGCTCATCCGCGGCTATATCCGCACCAGCGAGCTGAAGACCGTCACGCCACGGGATGACTACGGCATCCTGATCGACAAGCACAAGCAGCTGATGTACGTGTTCAAGGAAGGCAAGCTGTTTACCGAGCTGGTCATCTCCACCGGCATCCCCACCCGGCAGCAGCCCTGGAACGAGACGCCCTCCGGGGAGTTCCTGATGATCAGCCGGACGGGCGACTTCACCACCGGCAACCTGGTGTGCCGCATGGCCATGCGCATCAACGCGGGCGTGCTGATTCACGAGGTGCCCTACATCGTCAACCAGTCGACGGGGTACTGGGATTATTCCTCCCAGGAGGCGCAGCTGGGCAAGAAGGCCAGCCACGGCTGCATCCGCGTCCAGCGCCGCAACAACGACGACGGCATCAACATGACCTGGCTGTGGAGCAACATCAAGGTCAACACCAAGGTGCTCGTCTGGGACGACGACGGCCGCTACCACGAGTACCCGGACGCCGGGCTGCCGCTGTTCTACAACCCGGACGGCGGGAAGTACTACCACCTGGACCAGAACTGCAGCAGCATCAAGAACCGATTCCTTCCCTTGAAGGGGGAGACCGCCTACGGGCAGCTGGAAGACGAGCTCACCCGCAAGCTGACCCCCTGCCCCTACTGCAAGCCGCCCGTCCGCTCTGCGGAAATCGACGAGCTGAACAGGGAAAACGGGTTCTGACACCCGGTACCTTTGGAAGGCGGGATGTTGCGTCCCGCCTTGAAAACCTGTATACTTGTCACGCCAAACAAACGTCCGATGGGAGGGCAAGATGGAATTCAAGATTAAAAACGATATCGGCACCATCTATATCTCGGAAGAGGTGATGCTCAAAGTCGTCGGATACGCGACCCTGGAGTGCTACGGCATCGTCGCGATGTCTTCCAAGCGCGCCAAGGACGGCCTGGTGGAATGGCTGGGGCGGGAAAACCTCAGCAAGGGCGTGCAGCTGCGCGCGGTGGAGGACATGATTGACGTCGACCTGTACATCGTCGTCGAGTACGGCATTTCCGTCACGGCGGTGTGCAATTCCATCAAGGAAGTCGTGCGCTACAAGCTGGAGAGCATGACCGGCGTCAAGGTTCGCAACGTGAACATCACCGTAGAGGGAATCCGCGTCTGAGCCCCGCGGTTTCGGAGGGAGAGCCATGCCGGATATTCGTCAGATCGACGCCAGCACCCTGCGCGAAATGGTCATCGCGGGCGCGGCGCTTCTGGAAAAGAACCGCGAGGCGGTCAACGCCCTGAACGTTTTCCCCGTGCCGGACGGCGACACGGGAACCAATATGTCCATGACCATGATTTCCGCCGTGAAAGAAATGAACGGCCGGGACGCGGGGAGCATCGGCGAAATGGCCGAGGCCCTGTCCAAGGGAGCCCTGCGCGGGGCGCGGGGCAACTCCGGCGTCATCCTGTCCCAGCTGTACCGCGGCTTTTCCAAGGCGCTGGCGGACAAACAGGCTGTTACGCCCGGCGAATTCGCCGCCGCGCTGCGCGCCGGCGCAGACACGGCATACAAGGCGGTCATGAAGCCCAAGGAGGGCACCATCCTGACCGTCGCGCGGGTCATCGCGGACGACGCGATCAAGCAGGCGGACATGGAGCCGGACAGTTTTTCGGCGCTGTTCAAGGTCATCCTTCAAAGCGGGGAGAGCATCCTCAAGCGCACCCAGGAAATGCTGCCGGCCCTGACCCAGGCGGGCGTGGTGGACGCGGGCGGCCGCGGGCTGCTGCTGATTTATACAGGCTACGCCGCCGTCGTCAACGGGGAGCAGGTGGACGACCTGTCCGTCGACATGAGCGGCGACAGCGCGGCGGAGCAGGAGTTCGTCGACGAGCACGACCTGCTGGGCGACATCCATTTCGCCTATTGCACCGAGTTTTTCATCCAGGAAATGAAGCCCGGCGTCGGCGACGCGGACATCGCGGCGCTGCGGCGAAAGTTCAGCCGGATCGGCGACTGCGTGCTCGTGGTCGGCGACAGCCAGCTCATCAAGGTGCACCTGCACACCAACGACCCGGGCAAGGCCCTGCAGCAAGCCCTGATGATGGGGGAGCTCAACGGGCTGAAAATCGAGAACATGCTCCAGCAGCGCCGTGACCTGGACGCGCAGAAGACGCAGGAAGCCAAGGACTACGGAATCGTCGCGGTGTCGCAGGGCAGCGGGTTTTCCGAGATTTACAAGGACCTGGGCGTGGACAGCATCGTCGAGGGCGGCCAGACGATGAACCCCAGCATCGAGGACCTGAAGAAGGCCCTGGACAGCGTCCGCGCCAAAACGGTCTTTATCCTGCCCAACAACGGCAACATCACCCTGGCGGCCCAGCAGGCGGCGGAGCTGTGCGAGAACCGCGTCATCGTCCTGCCCACCAAGAACGTCGCGATGGGCATCGCCGCGGTCGTCGCCTTCCAGCCGGAGGTCTCCCCGGAGGAGAACGAGAAGCGCATGGACGAGGCCGCGCAGAAGGTGCGCACCGGCATGGTGACCTACGCCGTGCGGGACACGGCGCTGGAGGACATGAGCATCAAGGCCGGGGACGTCATCGGGCTGAACAACGGCCGCATCACCGTCAGCGGCGGCTCCGCCGAGGACGCGTCGTTTTCCCTGATGAAGGAAATCGTCACCGACGACGACGGGCTGATTACCGTGTATTACGGGGAAGGGGTCAAGCCGGAGGACGCGAAGGCCCTCGGGGAGCGGATTGCCGCGGATTTCCCCTTCTGCGACGTGGAAGTTCACCGCGGCGGGCAGCAACTGTATTTTTACCTGCTCTCCGTCGAGTAGGCTGTTCCCCGGAAAACCGAACGGGCAGAGAGCCGCCGGACGTGGCGGCTCTTTTTGAAAGGCGGGCATGTTGAGGCTGGAAGACCTTCGCGGGCTGGGGCCCAAGCGCATCAAGGCGCTTCGGGACGCCGGCGTCGACGGCGCCGCGGCGGTGCCGGAGCGGCTGCCAAAGAGCTACGCCTACGCGCTGGAGCCGACGCCGATCGCTTCGCTCAAGCCGGGTGAGCACTGCGTGGAAGCCACGGTCGAGGGCAGCCCCAGCCTGAGCTATTACGCCGGCCGCTCCCTGGCGCGCGCGTCGCTTCAGGACGGGACGGGCGCCGTTTCCGCCCATTGGTTCAACCAGCCCTGGATGGCGCGGAACCTGAAGCACGGGCAAAAGGTGCTGCTGTACGGGAAGGCGCAGGCCTACCGGGGCAGGCTCGTCCTGATAAACCCCAGGTTGCTGCAGAAAAAGGGCGTCCAGCCCCTCTACCAGAGCCTGCCCGGGCTGCCCGGCAAGGTGTTCTCCTCCCTGGTTTCACAGGTGCTGGAGGCCACCCGGCCGGAGGCGATGGAAACCCTTCCCGCCGCGCTGCGCGACCGCTTCGGGCTCGCCGGGCGGCACGAGGCGCTGCGGATGGCCCATTTTCCGCTCGGCCGGGATGAGGTGGCCAGGGCCCAGCGGCGCATCGCCTTTGAAAACCTGCTGCTGTTCCAGACGGCCGTCCGCCAGGCCGCGCCGGGGGGGCAGGCCGGCATCCGGATGGACCGGGAGGGAGACGGCGCGTCCGGCTTCTGGGAAGCCCTTCCTTTTGCTCCCACCGGCGCCCAGCGAAGGACGCTCGACGCCATCCTGGCCGACATGGCCTCCGGCCTCGCGATGCGGCGCCTGGTGCAGGGCGACGTGGGCAGCGGGAAGACGGCGGTCGCCCTGGGCGCGGCCGCGTTCGCGGCGGGCAACGGATACCAGAGCGCGCTGATGGCGCCCACGGAGCTGCTGGCGCGCCAGCACGCGCTGACCGCAGAGCGGCTGCTGGCGCCCCTGGGAATCAGCGTCGGCCTGCTGACCGGTTCGCTGCCGGCCTCGCGGCGCAGGGAAGCCCTGGAAGGCATCCGAAGCGGGGAATGGCAGCTGGTCGTGGGCACCCACGCCCTTTTGGGGAAGAGCGTACGCTTCAGCAAGCTGGGCCTGGCGATTACCGACGAACAGCACCGCTTCGGCGTGCGGCAGCGGCGGACGCTGGCGGAGCTCGCCCGTGGGGAACTTGCGCCCCACGTCCTGGCGCTGTCCGCCACCCCGATTCCGCGCTCCCTGGCCCTGGTGCTCTACGGCGACCTGCAGGTCAGCGTGATGGACGAGTCCCCGCCCGGCCGCAAGGCGGTGAAAACCCGGATTGTGCCGGAAAGCAAACGGGAGGAGCTGTACCGTTACCTGCGGGAGCGGGCGCTTTTGGGGGAGCAGAGTTTCCTGGTCTGCCCGTTGGTGGAGGAGGACGAGGAGGGTGAGGCGAAGAGCGCCAAAGCCATGTACGCGCAGCTGGCGGAAGGCCCGCTGAAAGGCGTGGGGCTGGCGCTGACCTACGGCACCCAACCCGCGGCGGAGCGGGAGGAGGCGCTGGACGCGTTTTATTCGGGGCGGGCCATGGTGCTCGTTTCCACGACGGTCATCGAGGTGGGCATGGACGTCCCCAACGCCACGACGATGGTGGTCGAGGACGCGGACCGCTTCGGCCTGGCCCAGCTGCACCAGCTGCGCGGCCGGGTCGGCCGGGGCGAAAAGGAAAGCTGGTGCTTCCTGCTGGGGGAAGAAAACGAGCGTCTGGAAACGCTGGTTCAGACCAGCGACGGGTTTGTCATCGCCCAGAAGGACCTGGAATTGCGGGGGCCGGGGGAGTTCCTGGGAACCCGCCAGCACGGCAGGATGCTGGACGCCTATGGCATCGGGGACACCCGGCTGCTGGAGGAGACCGGCCGGTGCCTGGAGGAGCTCCAGCTGGGCGCGCTGGGTACGGACGCCTATCTGGAGGTGTTGAGGCAGGCGGAAGCGCGCTTCGGGCAGCCGGGGAACGCCCGGCTGGATTGAAAAGCACAATCAAAACAAAACTGATGGAGACGGCATAGGAGGCAAGCCGCTTGGTGATGAACGCGATTTACCTGGACAACGCCGCGACGACGCGGCTGTGCGCGGAGGCGTACGGCGAAATGGCGCCCTTCCTGGAGGCGCGTTTCGGCAACCCCTCCGCCCAGTACGCGACGGGGCGGGATGCGCGGGCGGCCGTCGGCACGGCCAGGAAGCGCGTGGCGGCGGCCCTCAACTGCGAGCCCGGGGAGGTTTATTTCACCAGCGGGGGAACGGAGAGCGACAACTGGGCGCTCATTGGCGCCGCCTTCGCCAACCGGGACCGGGGCCGGCACATCCTTTCCAGCGCCGTCGAGCACCCCGCCGTCCTGATGACCCTCGAATGGCTGCAAAAACAAGGCTTCGAGGTCACCCTGCTCCCGGCGGATGGCTTGGGCCGGGTGCAGGCGGAACAGGTCCGCGCGGCCATCCGGGAGGACACCATCCTCGTCAGCGTCATGGCGGCCAACAATGAAATCGGGACCCTGCAGCCGGTGGGGGACATCGGCCGGGCCGCCCGGGAACGCGGGGTGCTGTTCCACACGGACGCCGTGCAGGCGGTGGGCGCCGTGCCCGTCGATGTGAAAGCATGGAATGCCGACCTGCTTTCCCTGTCCGCGCACAAGTTCCACGGGCCCAAGGGCGCGGGCGCCCTGTATATCCGCAAGGGCGCGCGCGTGGAGGCGATGATGCGCGGCGGGGCGCAGGAAGGCGGCCGCCGCGCGGGCACGGAAAACGTCGCGGGCATCGCGGGGCTCGGGGCCGCCATCCGGAGAGCGGCGGAACACCAGGCGGCGAACGCGGCGCGAGTGGGGGCGCTTCGGGATAGGCTCTGGGCAGGCATCCAGGATGCGGTTCCGGGGGTTGCCCTCAACGGCGACCCGGTGAACCGCCTGCCCAACAACCTTCACCTGTCCATTCCCGGGGTCGAGGACGAGCCGCTGCTGCTGCGGCTGGACCTGGCCGGCGTCGCCGCCTCCTCAGGCTCCGCCTGCGCGTCCGGGTCGCCGGAGTTTTCCCACGTGCTCCGGGCCATCGGCAAAGCGCAAGAAACCGCGGGCGGCAGCTTGCGCCTGACGCTGTCGGAAACGACGACGGAGGCGGAAATACAAGAAGTGCTCCGCATCCTGCCGCCGGTCGTGTCCTCGCTGCGGGAGGCCGCGGGGAAGTAGCGGCCCGGCCCCGGTGTGCGATATCCGGCGGAACATGGTATGATACTGGGGTGTTTCCCGCCGCATGATGCAAGGGAAAGCGGAAAGCAAGGAGAATCCATGCCCGAAGTAACCGGCAACCTGACAGGCATCCGAGACAGCGTCAAAGCGCAGCTGAACGCGCTGTACGACGTCGAAACAGACGCGAGCGCGTTTCTCAGCCAGGAGCTGGCGGCGCGCCTGGCGTCGCTGACCGCGCTGCTGCGGCGGGAAATCGCGGTCTATATCGCGCGGAACGGAAAAATCCTGGGCGTGTCCGTCGGGCATTCCGACAACGTCGCGCTGGAGGACTTCGGCCTTCGGAGAAGCAACCGAAGGCTCAGCCGCGTGCGCTGCGTCCACACCCACCCCAACGGGGACGCGACGCTGTCGGACGTCGATTTGTCCGCCGTCGTATCGCTGCGCCTGGACGCGATGTGCGCGCTGGGCGTGGACGAGGCGGGCGAAATCACCGGGGCGACCGTTTCCTTCCTCGCCCCGGATGAGGAAGGCAGCCTGCAGGCGGGGCCCATCGAGGCCCTCCACGCCGGTTCCCTGGACAGCCCGGGGCTGATGGAGCGCGTCGCCGGGAACGACAGGCTGCTCATCGCGGGCGAGCAGGAAACGCAGGAGGAGCGCGAGCGCGCCTTCCTGGTCAGCGTGGACAGCGAGCGCTCCCTGCGGGAACTGGAGGCGCTGGCGGACAGCGCAGGCGCGCTGGTCGTGGGCAGCGCGCTGCAGCCCAAGGCGCGGCCGGACCCCGCCACTTACGTCGGCTCCGGGAAGGCGGAGGAAATCGCGCTGGACGCCCAGGCGGCAGGCGCCAACCTGCTGATTGTGGACGACGAGCTGACCGCCGTTTCCGCCCGGCGGCTGGAGGACATCGTCTCCATCCCCGTCGTCGACCGCACGACGCTGATATTGGACATCTTCGCCCAGCGCGCGACCAGCAGCGAGGGCAAGCTGCAGGTCAGCCTGGCGCAGCTCAACTACCGCGCCAGCCGGCTCATCGGCGCCCGCGCCTCCCTGTCCAGGCTGGCCGGCGGCATCGGCACCCGGGGCCCCGGCGAGAGCAAGCTGGAGATGGACCGCCGCTACATCCGCCGGCGCATCCAGATTCTCAAGGACGCCCTGCGGGAGCTGGAGCGGCAGCGGGGCGTGCGCCGCAAGAACCGCCAGGGCGGCGACCTGCCCGCCGTCGCGCTGGTCGGCTACACCAACACCGGGAAGTCCACCCTGCTCAACCTCCTCTCCGGCGCAGACGTGCTGGTGAAGGACCAGCTGTTCGCGACCCTGGACACCGTCTCCCGGAAAATCACCCTGAAGGAGGGGGACGAGTTTTTGCTGACCGACTCGGTCGGTTTCATCAGCAAGCTGCCCACCGACCTGGTCGAGGCCTTCCGCTCCACGCTGGACGAGGCGCTCTCGGCGGACGTGCTGGTCATCGTGTCCGACGCCTCCAACCCGCAGGCTGCCGAGCAGCGCCGGGTGGTGGACGAGGTGCTGGCGGACCTGGGCGCCGCGGAGCAGCCCCGTATCGAGGTGTACAACAAAGCGGACGCCGCGCCCGCCGGATTTTCCGCCCTGCCCCCCGGGGCGCTGCTGGTTTCCGCCAGGACGGGCGAGGGCGTCGGCGCGCTGCTGGACGCGATCGCGAGGGAGCTGCGCAAGCGGGAGCGGAGCTACACCCTGTTCGTCCCCTTCGGGGATTACGGCCTGCTGGGTGAAATCCGCAGGCAGGGCCGGATTGTCGAGGAGGCGCACCAGGACGAGGGCACCCGCGTGGTCATCCGCCTCACCGCCGCCGCCGCGGGGCGGCTGAAAGCGCAGCATCCCGGGCTGTTCGGGGAAACCCGCGGATGATGGCGAAGGCCGCCGCGCTGCTGCTGCTCCTGGCCCAGCTGTTCCAGTACGGCACGGCGACGGTCGTCCGGGAAACCAGCCTGGGCGGCAACCTTTACCTGGTCAACCGGACCTACCGCCTGACCCGGGCCTACGCGCCGGACGACCTTGTCACGCCGAAGGTCAGAAAAACGGAGGGCGGGCTGACGCTGCGGCGGGAGGCGGCGGCCCGGCTGGAAGAAATGTTCGCCGCCGCGAAGGAGGCCGGGCACAGCCTCGTCGCCGTGTCCGGCTACCGCAGCTACGACCGGCAGGCCGCCATCTACCGCAGGAAGGTTTCCTCGGCGGGCGGGAAGGCGGCGCAGCTGCTGGTCGCCCCGCCCGGCGCTTCCGAGCATCAGCTGGGCCTGGCGGTGGACGTGAGCCGCTCGGGAACGGGCGGCCTGAACGGCGCCTTCGGCCGGAGCAAGGAAGGCCGGTGGCTGTCGGAAAACGCGCCGAAGTTCGGTTTCGTCGTTCGTTACCAAGCCCGGTGGACCGACATCACCGGCTATGCGGACGAGCCCTGGCACATCCGCTACCTGGGCGCGGAGCACGCGGAGGCCGCGACCCGGATGGACATCCCGCTGGAGACCTATGTCGGCATCCTGATGGAACAACATTTTGGAGCGTATCTTGACGATGGGCAAAAGTAGACGATGGACGGGGGCCGCCGCCCTCGCGCTGCTCCTGGCCGCGGCTGCGGCGGCTTTGGCCGCCCCGGCGGCGGAGTGGACCTACCCGCTGTCCGCGGCGCTGCTGGAAAACCGCAACGGCAACCTGACGCTGGTCAACCGGGAGGAGGCGCTGGACGCGGACTTCACGCCCAAAAACCTGGTGCCCCTCCAATTGCCCTCGGTCTCCGGGCCGCATGAACTGCGGCGCGAGGCTGCGGCGGAGCTGGCCGCGCTGTTCGACGCGGCGGCGAAGGACGGCTTCGAGCTGTTTGTGAAGAGCTCCTACCGCAGCTACCAAACGCAGAACACCATGTACCAGAACCGCCTGGAGCGCTACGGCCGGGACGACGGCGTCGTCGCAAGGCCCGGCACCTCCGACCACCAGACCGGGCTGGGCGTGGACGTGCTCAACCGCGAATGGTCCCTGAAAGACGGCATGACCCCCGCGTTCGGGGATACGGCGGAAGCCCGGTGGATGGAGGCCAACTGCGCCCGCTTTGGCTTCATCATCCGCTACCTGTCCGAGAAACAGCAGGTCACCGGCATCATCTACGAGCCCTGGCACCTGCGCTACGTCGGCCGGGACGTCGCGGCGTACGTCATGGAAAACCGGCTGTCGATGGAGGAGTTCGTCCCCGAGTACCGGGCGGCCATCGCGGCGTACGAGGCCGCGGGCGGGGACTTTGCGGAGCTGGTCCGGACGCTCAACGCGCCGCCGCCGGTGGTGGAAATCGCGCCGGAGGACGGGGAGGGGGATACGGAGGTGTCCATTGGCTCGTAGCCGGCTTTCCGTGAAACGTGTCGCGCTGGCTGCGCTGGCCGCCTGCCTGGTGTTTCCGTGCTTTTCGGTGGCTGCGCAGACCGCCGCGCCTCTGCCCTCGCCACCCCCGGCGGAGCCGCCCGCCATCCTGGCGCTGGGGGGCGACCTGTTTTTGATCAACCGCGCGCACCGCATCAGCAAGACCTATGAGCCGGATGACCTGGTGACGCCCGAGGTGGGCACCCGGAAGGCCAGCCTGAAGGACAGAATCCTGATGCGGAAAGCCGCGGCTACGGCGCTGGAGGACATGTTCCGCGCGGCCTTCCAGGAGGCGGGGCACACGCTCTTCGCCGCCTCCGGCTACCGCAGCTTCGGCATTCAGCAAATCCTCTACAACAGCAAGGTGCAGGAGGTCGGCAGCCGGGAGAAGGCGGAGCGGCGCGTGGCGCCGCCGGGCAGCAGCGAGCACCAGCTGGGGCTGGCGATGGACGTGCAGGCGCCCTCGGAACTCAACCTGAACACCAACTTCGGCAGCACCGAGGAAGGCAAGTGGGTGGCGCAGAACGCACACCGCTTCGGCTTCATCCTGCGCTACAAGGAAGGCTGGCGCGAGGTGACCGGCTACAGCGCGGAGCCCTGGCATATCCGCTACGTGGGCATCGCGCACGCGACCGCCATTTTCCAGCTGGACATCCCGATGGAAACCTACGTGGCCGCCGCCGCCCTGCTGCCCGGATACGTGTTGACGGGCGGGAGCCACCCGCTGCTGGCCGGCCTCATCGGACCGATGGCCGCCGGGGAGACGCCGGAAGCCCTGCGAAGCCTGGCCGGCGCGAAAGCCGCTGAGCGGGAGGAGCGCCTGCGCGCCGCGACCGCCCCCTACCTGCCGGAGGGCACCAGCTACGAGCAGGCGCTGTGGTACGCCTACCCGACGCCCCGGCCCACCGCCGGGCCGCGGGTGGACATGGACGAGGAAACCAGCCTGTACCCGGATACGGGCGGCTGAGCCATGCCTTCCCTGTATGACAAGCTCCAAAGCCTGCAGCCCGCGCGGCCGGCGCGCCCCGCAAGGGAAGGGGCGCCGGAATGCCTGGTGGTCAAGACGGCGTACCGTCACGCGGACATCCGGGAAAGCGCCCTGGGAAGCCAGACCCTGTCGCTGCTGAGCGCGGGGAAAATGGAAGGTTCCTTTGCGCCGGAGGACTTGCTGTTTCTGGATACGGAGACCACCGGGCTGTCCCACGGGGCGGGCACGGTGGCTTTTTTGGTCGGCCTGGGCGAGGTGAGGGACGGTCAGCTGCACGTCACGCAAATGCTGATGCGGGACTACGCGCAGGAAACACAGATGCTGAAGGAAATCCAGGGCCTGCTGAACCGCCGCCGCTGCCTGGTCACCTACAACGGCGCCAGCTTCGACCTGCCGCTCTTGCAGGGGCGCATGGCGATGAACCGCCTGCGCGAGGATTTCTCGGGGCACGCGCACGTGGACCTGCTACACGCGGCGCGGCGGGTGTACAAGCTGCGCCTGGGGCGCTGCGGGCTTTCCCGCATGGAGGAGGCCCTCTTCGGCGAGCCCCGGGCGGGCGACCTGCCGGGAAGCGACATCCCGAAGCGATACTTCGACTACCTGGACACGGGGGACGAAGGGCTTTTGGAGGACGTCCTGGCGCACAACCGGCTGGATATCCTCTCCCTGGCGCGGCTGTTTTTCCGGATGGCGGCGCTGCACGGGGAGCCCTTGTTGGCGACCCACCCGGAGGACCTGCTGAGCCTGGGCATCGGGTATGAGCGGCAGGGACGGCGGGAGCGGGCGGAGGTCTGCTACCGCGCCTGCACGGACAAGGCGGTCGAGGGCATCGCAAGGCTGCGGATGGCGGAAATGTACCGCAGGAGCCGCCGGGACAGGGAGGCGGCGGAGGCCTACGAAAGCCTGCGCCAGGGGCCGGCGCAGAGCGCGCGCGTGTACATCGCCCTCGCGAAGCTTTACGAACACCGCTTCCGCGACCCCGACCGCGCGCTTGAAATGGCGCGGCAGGGCATGCTATATTGTTCGGAGCGCCAAGGAACAGGCGGCCAAAACGAAGGGGAATACAGGGATTTGGAGCGCCGGTGCCTGCGGCTGATGAGAAAGGTTGGGAACACCCGCAATGAAGTTTAAGGACAGGATGAAAATCCGAAACGCCCTGCTCAAGCACCAGAAGGGCCGCCGGGACGAGGCGCTCAAGCTCTATGACGAGCTGTACGCCGACGGAATTGTGCAGGCCGGGTATATGCTGCCCTATTCCGTCCTCCTGATGCGCTCGGGGCGGGAGGGGGCGTTCGAGACCGTCCGTGAAATCATGGTCAAGGCGCAGAAGGCGGCGGACCTGACGCCGGACCGGCGCCAGCAGCTGCTGATGAACTACGCCATCGCCTGCTGGAAGACCGGAAACCTCGAAAAGGCGGTCAGCACCCTGGAGGCTGCCCACAAGAAGCAGCCCAACACACTTACCTACGAGTCACTGGGGTTCCTCTACATCGAGGCGGGGGACGCGGAAAAGGCGCTGGCGTACAACCTGGAAGGGCTGGAGTACGACGACGAGGATGCGGTGACCCTGGACAACCTGGGGCAGACCCATTACCGCCTGCTGGGCGACAAGGAGCAGGCGAGGGCCTACTTTGAAAAGGCCATCGCGCTGAAACCCCGGCAGATCGACACGCTGTACTTCCTGGCGACGTACGACCTGGAGGAAGGGCGGCCGGAGGCGGCCGCGGAGAAGCTGGAAACCGCGCTGGAGGGCAGCTTTTCGCCGCTGAACCACGCGGACCGGCAGATGGTGGAGAAGCTGCTGGCGCAGGCGAACAAGGCGCGGGGGACGTCGGTGGAGCCAGCCTGACGTGTTCGACTGGCTGCGGCAGGACCCTGTCGGCTTCCTGCGGTTCATGGCCTACCGGGCGCCCGCGGTGCTGCTGGCGCTGACGTTGCATGAGCTGGCCCACGGCTACGCGGCGCTGAAGGCCGGGGACACGACCGCCAGGGACAGGGGCCGGCTGAGTTTCAACCCCCTGCGGCACCTGGACCTCATCGGCACCCTGAGCATGTTCTTGATGGGCGTGGGCTGGGCGAAGCCCGTCCCCGTCAACCCGGCCCGCTTCCGGAACGGGCGGTGGGACGACCTGAAGGTCTCCCTGGCCGGGGTGACGACCAATTTCCTGCTGTTTTTGCTGGCGACGGCGGCGGCCGTGCTGCTCAGCCGCGCCCTGTATACGCAGGACGCCCTCGAACAGCTGGGGCACCGGTATTTCCTGGGCTTCCGGGAACAGGGGTTCACGCTGCAGCTGCTTCCCGAGTATGACAGCGTCATCGCCGTCGCGCTGAAAACCCCCTGGCTGCTGCACGTGCAGCGCTTCCTGTTCCAGCTGGCGCTGGTCAACGTGGGGATGGGGCTGTTCAACCTGCTGCCCATCCCGCCGCTGGACGGTTTCCACGTGCTCAACGACCTGGCGTTTCAGGGCAGGCTGAACCTGGGCGGTAATTTCTTCCGCGTCGCGCATATCGCGCTGCTGGTTCTCCTCTTCGCGACCGACTTCATCGGGGACTGGATTGTGAAGGCCATCAACGCGGTGCAGGGCGCGGTTCTGCCCCTGATGCTGTCCGTTTTCGGGGGGTAGGATGGGGCTGGTCGTCAACCTGAAGGAGTACTCTGGGCCGCTGGACCTGCTGCTGCAGCTGATCGGCAGCGCCAAAATCAGCATCCGCGAGATTTTCGTGTCCGAAGTGACGGAGCAGTACCTGCAGATTGTCCGCGACGCGGGGCTGATGGACATGGAGGAGGCCAGTGAGTTCATCCAGATGGCCGCCACCCTGCTGCTGATCAAGAGCCGTTCTTTGCTGCCCGCGGAACAGGACGCACAGGAAGAAAACCCGGAGGAGCAGCTCATCCGGCAGCTGGAGGAGTACGCGCTGTTCCAGCAGGTCGCCGCGCAGATGCAGGGGTTCGAGCAGGCGGCCGCCCGGGTGTTTACGAAGCTGCCCGACGAGTTCCCGCTGCCGCCCCAGAGTTTTGAGCTGGAAGGGATGACCCTGAACGGGCTGGCCGCCGCTTTCGCCCGCGTGAGCGCCAGGCTATTCAAGGACGGGGGGGAGGAGGGCGTTGACAAGCCGGCCCTCATCGCCCTGGAGCAGCATTCCCTGCCCCAATGCATGTCCGGCATCCTCAAGGCGACGCGCAGGGACAGCCCGTCCTTCCTGTCCCTCCTGAGCGACAAGCCCTCGCGCGCCGAGGTGGTCACGCTGTTCCTGGCGGTGCTGGAATTGCTGAAACGGGGCAAAATCGTCGCGGAGCAGGACGCGGCCGGCGGCGATATCCGGCTGTGCAGGCCGGGGAAGGGGGAGGGGCGGGATGGACGCTGAGCGGTTGCAGGGCGTGCTGGAGTCCGTCCTTTTCGTCACGGGCGACGCGCTGACCGTGCAGGAACTGGCGCAGAACCTGGACGTGACGGAGATGGAGCTGGAGCATGCCCTGGGCGCTCTGTCCGGGCGGTATGAGTCTTTAGGCTCCGGGCTTTCCGTCAAGCGCTTCGGGCAGCACGTCCAGCTGTCCAGCAAGGCGGAGCACGCGCCCTTCATCGAGCGGGTGCTGCAGCCGGTCCAGAAGAAGAGCCTGTCCCAGGCCGCGATGGAAACGCTGGCCGTGGTCGCCTACCGGCAGCCCATCACCCGGCAGGAGGTCGAGGCCGTGCGGGGCGTGAAGTGCGACTACTCGCTGCAATCCCTGCTTCAAAAGGGCCTTCTCCAGGAAGCGGGCCGGAAGGAAACGTTGGGCCGGCCGATCCTGTACGCGACGACGCCCGGGTTCCTGGCTCATTTCGGCCTCCAGTCCCTGCAGGAGCTGCCGCCGCTGCCGGAAGGGGCGCCGGCGGGGGAAGCGCTTGACGAGGTGGAATCATACTTGACGAATGAGTAACGCACTGTAGGGATGAGATTTTTTAACGGCTCCGCCAGGCCGGAAGAACGTGGCGACGCCGGAGTCTGCGCCAAGTGAAAAAGGCAAAGCGGAGACGCAAAAAGCCCGTTCCATCGAAGCGTTATCGATTGAGTTAAATATAAGAAAGAAGCTTAAACTAAAAGGAATGAGCCCGGTGGAATAGCGGGCTCATTTTTCAATGGGCGCTTGTTATCAATTTTGAACCTCTGGAATGCAGTTCAATCCGCGAGGGTTTCCGTAATCTCTGTTTATTGCTTGCCAAGCCCTTGCCCGCGTGAGTATCCGGCCAAATCGCCATGGTCTTTCCTTTGTTATTGCCCTGCTAAAACTCCGCCCTCAGGTACAATCCGCGGCTGATCCTGTAGGACAGCAATCCCAGCAGGCACAGCCCCGCCAGCAGCGCCATGGGCAGCGCCCAGGTGCCCAGTTTCACGCTGAATGAAACCAGGGCCCGGAGAATCAAATCCCCATTGCCCAGCCGCAGCGGCAGGAGGAGGATAACGAAATACACCGCGATGCTGGCCCAGTTGCCATAGCGAGCGTTCACATAGGACAGGGGGATGAGCAGCAGGTGGTAAACCAGGCCCAGCAAGGCCAGCATCATAAACAGGCCGGGCGCGCCCAGGGGCAGGGGTGAAACGAACCACGAGGTCACCAGCAGCACCAGCGTCAGATAAGCCGCGAGAGCCGTTGAGCATATCATCAGGCACAGATACCTGGCGGCCACGACCTGCCCGCGCGTCACCGGCAGCATGTTCACCAGCAGGTGGTCCGGGCTGCCGACCGGCGCGACCCGGTTGTAGCCAAACACCATCTGGTGGGCGTAGATCAGGCAGGTGAATAAGGCGATAAACAGGCTGTTTTCAGGCTCCAGCACAGCGACAGGCACCAAGCCCAAGCCTGCCAGCAGGGCGACCGTGTGCAGCCACCGCGAGACCAGGAACTCCATGCGAATCAGGCTCAGCATACTATCCTCCCTTTCCGGCTTTTCCCGTGCGTCACAGCCGCGGCGGGTATAAAAGACCCAGCGCCAGCAGCAGGGAAAAACCCAGCGCTCCGCCCCCCAGCGTCAGGGGCACGCTGACCCGGGGCAGGAAGACGCTGCCCGCGGCCGGCGCAAAAATCACCAGGTTTAAGAACAGGATAACGACCACCATGTTCACCGCCCGGGACAACTGCGGCCGCAGCCACAGGCCCAGCGCTGTCATCACCCCTGTCAGCAGCAGCCCCAGCCCCAGGGTTTTGGAAACAATGCCCGCCATGAATTGCTCAGGCCCCAAAATCAACATATACAGCCAGCCCAGGAAAGCCGCCAGCAAGACCACCGCCGCCTGTGACAGGAAGACCCCCAGGACATGGTCCCGCATCCTTACCGGGAACTGCGACAGCCCCGGCTTGATGCCCATGCCGTCAGCCCGGGTGCTGACCACCCCCAGGATGAGGTAGGCAATCAGCATCGCCGGAAAGGCCGGCCCGTTGAACCCGGGCAGCAGGAAGCGGAACAGGAAGGGCATTAGCAGCATCAGCAGCGTGCTTTTGGGGTCGCTCGCCATCAGCAGGAGCTCCTTGACCATCACCTTAGCGGCCATGTCCGTTCTCCCTTGTCAAATAGAACATGATGTCCTCGATCGTGGGCTTTTCCATAAGCAAGCCCTCGCCTCGGATGTCGAGGCCGCCCAGGTCCTCAAAGCCGTGCTCCCCAACGTTCACGCCAAGCAATTCCCGCCGCAGGCTTTCAGTCAGCTGCTCCGGCGCGCCTTTCACCAGGCGGTACTGCTCATACAGGCTGTCCTTCTCCTGGCTGAACACCAGTTTCCCCCGGTCCAGGAAGGTGATGTAGTCCGCCACGCGGTCCAGGTCCGAGGTGATGTGGGTGGAAAACAGGATGCTGTTCTCCTCCCTTTGCATGACCTCCAACAGCAAATCCAGCATCTCCCGCCGGAAGACGGGGTCCAGCCCGGAGGTCGGCTCATCCATGATCAGCAGCTCCGCCCCGTGGCTCAAGGCCAGGGCCAGGGCGTACTTGGCGCGCATGCCCTTAGACAAGGTCTTGATTTTCTGCGTTTCATCCAGGTCAAAGCGCTTCAGGTAGCCCTCGTACTGGGCCTGGTTCCACCTGGTATAGAAAGGCCGGATCAGGCCGGTCATCCTGCGCATGCTCAGCTGCTCATAAAACACCGGCTCGTCATACACAATGCCCACGCGCTGCTTGATTTCCCGCTCAAACTTCACATGGTCCTGCCCGAATACCGCAATCTCTCCCGTGTCCTTGTGCATCAGGTTCATCATCAGCTTCAGGGTGGTGGTCTTGCCGGAGCCGTTGGGGCCAATCAGCCCCATGATATAGCCCCGGGGCAGGCTGAAGCTCAGGCCCTGCAGCTGAAAACTTTTGAAACGCTTGCCCAGGTTTTGGATATCAAAGATGTTTTCCATGTCATTCCTCCCACAGAATCCGCAGCATCTGTTCAAGCTGCCCGTAATCAAGCCCCAGCATCCGCGCCTCCATCAGCGCCTCGCCCAGCCGGTCCTCAATCACCTTTAAGCGCTTCTCCTGCATCAGGGCGCTGTCCTGCGCCGCCACAAAGGAGCCCTTGCCCTGGACCGAGTCGACAAAGCGTTCCTTTTCCAGTTCGTCGTAGGCCTTCTTGGTCGTGATGACCGAGATGCGCAACTCCCGCGCCAGCGCCCGGATGGACGGCAGCGAATCGCCTGCCGACAGCTCGCCCTTCATGATGGCGTCCTTGATTTGCTGCGCGATCTGTTCCCAAATGGCCTGCCTGCTGTCATTGGATAGCACAATCCGCATCAGGTCACCTCCTTAACTGTTCATGTACATCATATACAGTATGCTCACGTGGTGCCTTTGTCAAGCACCAAGGATAAAAAAAACGGACAATAAAAGCCGGGGCGCCGACACAACGCCCTGGCAGTCCTTTGACGCGTGGAAGCAATGATTCCTTCTATTGGCCTGAAGCCGGATGGTACGGGCAGCCAGCCCCCTTGCTGCGGACGGCATGACTGGGACTTGATTCCATAGCGCCGTTTCGCTTTGAGTTTATCGAATACCCGACCTGCGATGTCAAAGGCCGTATGAACCAAAGAACAAAAAATGAGCCCGGTGGCGTACCGGGCTCATTTCATCCAGGCTGCTTGACTTCGACGTCCAGCTTTTGGGGTGCGGTTTCCGGACGGGCGGTCCGTGTTTGCGTCGGTTTGCTCAGGTGCCCTTCAGCGTGCTGCGGATGCGGTAGAACACATCGGTGTAGTCGCTGTTGTACTCGCCGGGGCCGGTGTAGTGGATGGTCAGGATGCGGCGGTTGTCCAGCAGCGCCATGTGCACCCGGCCCCTGACGATAGTGCCGTCGTGCATTTCGCCGCGGTAGGTGACGTAATAGCCCGGCTTGCCCATGAGCGTCCGCTCCGCGGTCTCGGAGACACGCCACTGGCGGTAGTTGACCTTGCCCAGGTCCGCCGCAAAGGCGCGCACGTCGGTCCGGAGATTGCCCGCGGTGTAGTTGGCGCCCGCGGGGCTGATGGTAAAGGTGAACTGGACGGAGTAATTGTCCTTCTGCTGCTCGATGGGCTCGGTGAGGACGTAGGTCTCCTGCTGGCTGTCGTCGACCGTGTAGCCGGCGACGGATTCGAAGGTGAGCCCCAGCTTGGAGGCGGTATAGGTCGCGTAGGTGAAGGCCAGCGCCTGCCGCGGCGGCGCGGAGGGCATATCGACCGGGTCCAGCGGGATGGGCGTCGCGCCGGCGAAGACCGGGACGCCGGAGGCGTCGAAATCCGTGTCGGCGATGGGGACGCCGCCGCCCTCTTCCAGGGTGGGGTCATAGCCCTCCGGCACGCCCTCGATGACCGGCATGTCGGTCGGCGCAAGCTCAAGGGGAGATTTTTGCGCCTCGACGGTGGAGGTCGGCTGCTGCGCGGGCGCCGCAGCCTGCGGCTGGCACCCGGCCAAAAGAAGGACCGCTGCGGCCAGCAAGCCCAGCAAGACTGCCTTTTTCATCCCATGAACCTCCGTGTTCGATTCGCTCAGAAGGTTTGTAAGATGATTGTAACAATTCTGCGACATATGTCAAGCGGCGGGGAAAATTTGTTACAGGAGGCGCTGATAGGCCTGGTCGCCGTCGATGCGCCGCGGGGGGCGCCGCTCCGGCTCTGACGCGCCGCCAACTTCGTCCTGCGCTTCGTCCGCGGCGGGGGACGGGGTGTCCGCCGGGAGGGACGCGTCCTGCGGCTCGTCCAGGTAGCGGGGGTGGTAGACGCGCCGGTCCAGCGCGAAGACGCGGTCGCTGAAGGCGCCCTGCGCGGTGCGCGCCTGCGCGGCGCGCATCTCGTTGAGGCGGGAATCCAGCAGGTCCAGCCAGCTGAGCACCTCCGCCTCCGGGAACATCGGCGGCTTGGGGCTGCCGTACTCCGGAATGCCGTGATGGCTTAAAATCATGTGGGAGAGCAGCAGCACGTATTCCTCGTCCTCCGGGAAGCCCAGGGTGCGGGCGGCTTCCCGCAGGTCGGAGACGCCGGTGACGATATGGCCCAGCAGCAGGCCTTCGCGGGAATACTCCGTCACGCTGCCCAGCGGGTTGGCTAGCATCTCGCCCAGCTTGCCCAGGTCGTGCACGATGACCCCGGCGTAGACGAGGTCCCGGTCCAGGTAGGGGTAGCAATCGCAGATGGCGCGGGCGGCCGCGAGCATGTCCGTCAGATGGTGCAGCAGGCCGCTGCGTTCAGCGTGGTGCATGCTCTGCGCGGCGGGGTAGTACTGGATTTTCTCCTCCTCCCGGCGGACCAGCTCGGAGGTGAGCGCCTTTAAGACGGGATTTGCCATGCCCTCGATGAAGGCGGTCAATTCCCCGTACATCTCGGAGGCCGGGCGCGGCGCGGCGGGCACCAGCTGCGAGAGGTCCACCCCGTCGCTTTCAATGGCTTCGCGCATGCGCTCGATTTTCATCTGCAGCCGGCCGTTGTACTCGTTGACCAGGGCGCGCACCTGGAGCACCGTGCCGGGCGCGGGGGCGTCCTCGTCGCTGTTCCAGACCTTGGCGTTGATGTCCCGGGTGGCGTCCGCCAGGGTGATGTCCAGGTAGGGGTCCCCGTTTTTGTTGACGCGCTTTTCAGAGGCCTTCACGATGAGGAAGCCCTCGAAACGCTGGTCCTTGACGAGCTGGCTGACTTTATCCTGGTTCATGATTCGCCGACGTTCTCCAATCTGTCCTCAAAGAGGGTGTATTCCTGGCGCCAGGTCAGTTTGACGGTGGCCAGGGGGCCGTTGCGCTGCTTGGCGATGATGACCTCCGCCTCGCCGGGGTCGCCTTCCTCCTGGTCGTAATAGTACGGCCGGTGCAGGAACATGACGACGTCGGCGTCCTGCTCGATGGAGCCGGAATCGCGCAGGTCGCTGAGCACGGGGCGGGTGCTGCCGGTGCGCCGGACGTTGGCGCGGGAGAGCTGGGCGCAGGCCATCAGGGGCACCTTCAATTCCAGCGCGATGCCCTTGAGCTTGCGGGAAATCTCGCTGACCTCCAGCTGCCGGTTCTCGCTGCGCCCGTCCGCGCTCATCAGCTGCATATAGTCCACCACGATCAGGTCCAGCCCCCGCTCCGTCATCAGCCGGCGGCAGCGGCTGCGCAGCTGGGCGGGCGTCAGGGAGGAGCTGTCGTCCAGGTACATCTTCGTTTCCGACAGGGGGCCCAGGGCGAGGGACAGCCGCTCCCAGTCCTTGGCGCCCAGCGCGCCGGAGCGCACGCTCTGCATGTCCACCCGCGCGTCGGCGCACAGCAGGCGCAGGGCGATCTGCTCCTTGGGCATCTCCAGGCTGAAGACGGCGACGGACTTGCCGCGCCGCGCCGCGTGGGCGGCGACGTTCATGGCGAAGGAGGTCTTGCCCATGCTGGGGCGCGCGCCGACCATGACCAGCTCGCCCCCGTGAAGCCCGGTGAGCAGCCGGTCCAGGTAGCTGAAGCCCGTCGGAACCCCGGCGATCTGGCCCTTGGTGCGGACCAGCTCCTCGATTTGCGACAGGGTTCTCTTCATCACCTCGCGGATGGGGGTCAGCTGCTCGGAGCCCGTCCGCTTCATGACGATGTCGAACACCGCCTTTTCGGCGTACAGCAGGGTTTCGTCCAGCCCCAGGCGCTCGTCGTAACAGACGCGGGAAATCTCCGCCGAGGCTGAAATCAGCCTGCGCAGGGTGGATTTCTCCAGCACGATTTCGACGTAATGGCGCAGGTAGGCCGAGGTGGGGACAGAGCGGATGAGGCCGATCAGGTACTCCGTGCCGCCCACGCCGTCCAGGGCGCCCACGCGGGTCAATTCCACGTCCATGGTCACCAGGTCCACGCTGCGGGCCTGGGAAAACAGCTGCGCCATGGCCTTGAACAGGGCGGCGTGCTGCGGGAGGAAAAAATCCTCTGCCTGCAGGGTTTCCATGACCTGCATCAGCGCGGCGGGGTCCTGCAGGGACGCGCCGAGCACGGCGCGCTCCGCCTCGACGCTGTGGGGAAGCGCGCGGACCGGGCTGTCCGCCGGATATGCCGTCATCTCAAGCACCTGCCAAACGCCATGGTTCCTCCAGAATCAAAGGGGCGTGACGCTCACGGTCATCAGCGCCTTGACGCCCGCATAGAGGGAAACGGTCACCTCGGTCTCCCCGACGGAGCGGATGGGCTCCGCCAGCTCGATTTTCCGCTTGTCCATCTGCACGCCGTGCTGGGCGTTGAGCGCGTCGGCGATTTCCTGCCCGGTGATGCTGCCGTAGAGCCGGCCCTTTTCGCCGCACTTCGCCTGAAGGCGGATGACCTTGCCCTTGAGCTTCGCGGCCAGCGCCTCCGCCTCCTGGCGGCGGGCCAGCTCCTTCGCGCGCTCCTGCTCGTTGCGGCGCTCCACCTCGCGAACGGCGGCGGGCGTCGCCTCCATCGCCAGCTTCTTGGGGAAGAGGAAATTGCGCGCGTAACCGTCGGACACGCTGATAATCTGGTTCTTCTTCCCGCTTCCGGGCACGTCCTGCAACAAAATGACCTTCATGCCAAGACCTCCTCCTCGCTTACCCTAAGGCTGCGTCTCCCTGGGGCGCAGCCTGCGATGGTCGCCTGTCTGGTCGAACAGTCCCAGCAGCATCGCGGCCGGCGCCAGCACGACCAGCAGCAGCGCCATCAGCAGCAGGCGCACCCCCTCGCGCGTCCCGCGGGCCTTCATCCTGAAATCCAGCGCGGCCAGCCCCTGCACCGCGTAGACGGAGAAAAACACGTTGTACATCATCTGCCCCGCCAGGCGCAGGACCGCGTTCTGGGAAAAAGCCGCCAGCAGGTAACCCAGGGCCAGCAGCCACAGTTTCCGCCCCAGGGAGCGGGGAAGATGCCACAGGGAGAAGGGCGGCATGCCCAAGTCCGGGCAGGCCCCGCGCCGGGCGCCGCGGTGCACCGCGAAACCCAGCCCCAGGGTGGACAGGAAGATGCCGAAGGTGGTCAGCAGGCCGGGCATCAGGGCGGAGGCCAGCGCGCTGACGCGGACGCGGATCTGCTTGTAGAACTCCTCCAGGATTTCCGGCTTGAAGGTCCACCCGCCCGCGGATTCCGTCACAACCTGCGCGCCCGCTTCCCGGCCGTGGGAGATGAACCCGGAACGCCAGAGGGCGTACAGCAGGCTGTCCCGTGAGGGCAGGCCCTCCAGCCCGTCGAGCGCGAACTGCGCCACCGCCCCGTAAACGTCCCCGCCGCTCCTTCTCTGGAACAGGAGGAAGAGGAACAGCGCGCTGAGCACGAAAGCGCCGAAGGCCAGCGCGGCGGTCCTGAAAAAGGGGACCTTCCGCTCCAGGCAGGCCAGGAAGACGGCGTTCATGGGGGCGAGGTAGACGCCCAGCAGCAGGCCGTCCGGGCCGTACACGCGCAGGGCGCCCAGCATCATCAGAAGCAGCGCCAGCGCCGAGGGCAGGATGCCGCCCAGCGCGGCGACCCATAGCAGCAGGGCGGGGAAAATGATGATGCCGACCCCCAGGTAGGTCAGCCCCGGCAGGGCGCCGGACGCCAGCAGGAAGACCAGAAACCCCGTCAGCAGAAGCAGGAGCAGGGAACGGGTCGGATGGACCAGAAGCCTGAGTTTCGCCATGCGCGCCCCTTTTCCTTTTTTCAGTGACCGACGGTTATCCGCATCTTACCGTTGCGCCGCGGGGGTGTCAAGAAAGGGGAGGGCGTCACAGAATCAGGCCGATGACGACGTCGTCGAGCACCGCCATCACGTAGGGCTTGCCGCGGTCGGAGAGCTTTTGCAGCGCGATTTCCTCGCTGTTGAGCGGCACCAGCTGGCCCAGGGAGGTCTGGACGGAGAAGGAGCGGGGGACGTCCAGCACGACGCCGGAGGCGATGTAGCTGCCGTTGTTGTTGTTCTTGTTGAAATAGAAGGAGCGCACGCCCTTGCCCGCCCTGCGCTGCGCGTCGACCATCCCGCCGGGCACGCGCTTCATGTAGCCGCGCTCAGTGACCAGCAGCAGGGCGCCGCCGTCCTGTAGCCCGCCCGCGATGAGCAGCTCGTCCTGAGGAGTCAGGCGGATGGCCTTGACCCCGCGGGTTACCCGGCCGGTCAGGGGAACGTCCTCCTGGGGGAAGCGGATGAGCATGCCGGCCCTGGACAGGCAGTAGACGTCGTCCTGGGGGCGCAGAGCGCTGACCTGGCGCAGCACGTCCGGGGCCGACAGCTGGATGGCCGCCACCTTGCTGCGCCGGACCGCGTACTCGGCCATGCCCGTCCGCTTGACCATGCCCTGGGCGGTGAAGAAGAAGAGGTCGGGCTGACTGTCCAACCCGTCCGGGGGCAGGTCCAGCACGGAAACGCAGTCCTCGCCCTCTTCCAGCCCGTTGAGCACACCCGCCAGGACCGTCCCGCGGTCTTTGGGCCGGAGGGAATCCTCCAGCTGCGCCACCGGCACCTGGTAGCAGTTGCCCTTCTGGGTGAAGAACAGGAGGGTGTGGTCCGTCAGGGTGTTGAAGACATACAGCGGCATTTCGGCGGGGGTGGAGGGCAGTTCCATCCGCTCGTAGACGCGCTGGCTCATCCGGCGCAGCTGGCCGCCGCGGGTCAGGAGCACGACGGTCTCCTCCGCGATGGGCACCGCCGCCTGCAGCTGGCGGGCGTGCTCCTCCTCGTTGAGCCGGACGAGCTGCGTGCGCCGGTCGTCGCCGTACAGCCGCGCGATTTCCTGCAGCTCTTCCCGGATGACCTTCAGCAGACGGGCCTCGCTTTTCAGGATGCCCTCCAGCCGGTCGATCAGCTTCTTCGTCTCCGCGTGCTCGTTCTTCAGTGCCAGGATTTCCAGCCCGGTCAGCCGCTGGAGCCGCAAATCCAGGATGGCCTGCGCCTGCGCTTCGCTGAACGCGAAGCGGGCGATGAGCGCTTCCTTGGCCTCCTTCGGGTTTTTGGCGGCGCGGATGAGGGCGAGCACCTCGTCCAGGTGGTCCACCGCCGTCATCAGGCCTTCCAGGATGTGCAGCTTTTTAAGCGCTTCCTCCAGGTCGTAGCGCGTGCGGCGGGTCACGACGTCCTTCTGGTGGCGGATGTAGTGCGACAGCGCTTCAATCAGCCCCATCTGCACCGGTTTACCGCCGGCGATTGCGACCAGGTTGACGCCGAAGGTCACCTGCAGGTCGCTGAAGCGGTACAGGTAGGCCAGCACCTGCTCCGGGTCGGCTTCCTTTTTCAGCTCGATGACCGCGCGCAGGCCGGTGCGGTCGGACTCGTCCCGGATGTCGTAAATGCAGCCCAGGACGGACTTGCGCTCCTCCGACAGGCGCAGGATTCGCTCCAGCAGCTGCGCTTTGTTGACCTGGTAGGGCACCTCGGTGACGCACAGCAGGTGGCGGCCCGCCTTGCCTTCCTCAATTTCTACCTTCGCCCGCAGGGTGAGCTTCCCGCGCCCGGTCTCGTAGGCGGCGCGGATTTCCTCCGTGTCCAGCAGGATGCCGCCGGTGGGGAAGTCCGGCGCGGGCAGCGCGGCCATCACCTCATCCAGCGCCGCGTCCGGTTTTTCCATCAGCAGAACAGTGGCGGCGACGGTTTCCCTCAGGTTGTGGGGCGGGATGTTGGTGGCCAGCCCCACCGCGATGCCGGAGGCGCCGTTGACCAGCAGGTTGGGGTAGCGGGCGGGCAGCAGGTCCGGCTCCTTCAGGGTGTCGTCAAAATTGAGGCGGAAGGGCACGGTGTCCTTCTGCAGGTCGCGCAGCATTTCCATCGCCAGGGGGGACATGCGCGCCTCGGTGTAGCGCATGGCGGCCGCCGTGTCCCCGTCAATGGAGCCGAAATTGCCGTGCCCGTCCACCAGCAGCCCGCGCATGGAGAAGTCCTGTGCCATGCGCACCAGCGCGTCGTAGACGGAGGTCTCCCCGTGGGGGTGGTACTTGCCCAGGCAATCCCCGACGATGCGGGCGCATTTGCGGTGGGGCTTGTCGGGGGAGAGGCCCAGCTCCATCATGGTATAGAGGATGCGCCGCTGCACCGGCTTTAACCCGTCCTCCACCCTTGGCAGCGCGCGCTCCAGGATGACGTGCTCCGCGTAGGGCATCATGCTGCGCTCCAGCACTTCCTCCAGCGAGGCCTGCACCACGTCGTGCAGGCGTTCCTCAAACGATTTTCTGGCCATGTTGAACCTCAGCGCTGCCGGTCCATGAACAGGTCCGGCTTGTTGAAATCGGCGTGTTCGGTGATGAAGTCACGGCGCGGCTCCACCTTGTCGCCCATGAGGATGGTGATGAGCCGGTCGCTCTGCGCGCCGTCCTCGACGGTGACCTGGGTCAGCTTCCGCTGCGCCGGATCCATGGTGGTGTGCCAGAGCTGCTCCGGGTTCATTTCGCCCAGCCCCTTATAGCGTTGCAGGGTATAGTTCCTGCCCTTGGGCAGGAGGGCGGCGAGCTCCCGGTCGTCGTAGGCGTAGGTTTCCTTCCCGGCGTGCCGGATGAGGTACAGGGGCGGCATGCCGATAAAGACGTGACCTTCGGTAATCAGCTCGCGCATATAGCGGAAGAAGAAGGTGAGCAGGATGGCGCGGATGTGCGCACCGTCCTGGTCGGCGTCTGAAAGGATGATGACCTTGTGGTACTTCAGGGAGGACAGGCTGAAATCCCGGTCGATGTTGGTGCCCAGCGCCGTGATGATGGAGCGGAACTCCTCGTTGGCCAGCACCTGGTCGATGCGCTTCTTTTCTACGTTGAGCGGCTTGCCGCGCAGCGGAAGGATGGCCTGGAAGCGCCGGTCGCGCCCCTGCTTGGCGCTGCCGCCGGCGCTGTCGCCCTCCACGATGAACAGCTCGTTTTCCAGCGGGTTGCGCCCGGTGCAGCTGGACAGCTTGCCCACCAGCGGCGCAGCCTCCAGCTCGCTGCGCGCGCGGGCGACGTCCCGCGCCTTGCGCGCGGCTTCGCGCACCTTGGCGGACTTGATAGACTTCTCGATGATTTTCTGGGCGACGGCGGCGTTGCGAAGGTCTTCCAGGTATTCGCCCATCTTCTGCAGGACCAGCGCCTCGATGACCGGACGGACCTCGGTGTTACCCAGGCGCCCCTTGGTCTGCCCCTCGAACTGGGGGTTGGGGACGCGGACCGTCAGCACGGCGGTCATGCCCTCGCGGTAGTCCTCGCCCGCCAGGTTGTTGTCCTTCTCCTTCAGGGCGCCGATTTTGCGGGCGTAGTCGTTGAACGCCCGGGTCAGCGCGGCGCGGAACCCCACCTCGTGGCTGCCGCCCTCGGCTGTGGGGATGTTGTTGACATAGGAAAAGAGGGACTCCGTATAGGAGTCGGTGAACTGGATGGCGGCAGACATCCAGACGCCCTCCCGGGCGGCTTCCAGGGTGATGACACCCTCGTGCAGGGCGTTCTTGTCCGTGTTGAGGAAGCCCACGTAGTCGGCGATGCCGCCTTCGTACTGGAAGACGCGGGGCTGGTCGGCCGGGGCGGGCTGCCGCTCGTCGGTGAAGCGCACCAGCAGGCCCCGGTTCAGGTAGGCCAATTCGCGCAGCCGCCGCGCGACCAGTTCGCCGTTGAACTGCGTCTCCTCAAAGATGGCCTCGTCGGGCAGGAAGCGCACCAGCGTGCCCCGCTTGCGGGTGTTGCCGACGCGCTCCAGCGCGCTGACGGGATGGCCGGGCTTGATTTTCTTCGTCTTGGGGTCCTGGACGGTCTCAAAGCGGATGCGCCAGTGGGTCCAGTCCCGGAAGCTTTCCACCGTCATCCACCGGCTCAGCGCGTTGACCACGGAGGCGCCCACCCCGTGCAGGCCGCCGGAGTAGTTGTAGTTCTGGTGGTCGAACTTGCCGCCGGCGTGCAACTTGGTGAAGATGACCTCGATGCCCGGGATTTTAAGCGTCGGGTGCGGGTCCACCGGCAGCCCGCGGCCATTGTCCCAGACGCTGGCGGAGCCGTCCTGGTGAAGCGTGACCGCGATTTCGGTCGCGAAGTCGTTGGCCGCCTCGTCGATGGCGTTGTCCACGATTTCCCACAGCAGGTGGTGAAGCCCGCGGGAGCCCGTGGTGCCGATGTACATGCCCGGCCGCAGCCGGACGGCATCCAGCTCTTCCAGGACCTGGATATTTTCGGAGGTATAGCGCTGCGTCATCCGGTCTCCTTGCACAACGCGAGCCGGCGTAATGGCCGGCCGCGATTCATTTTCCGCATAAAGTATAGCATACGCGGCCCCCGGCGACAAGAAAACGCGCGGTGCCCTGGCGGTTTACAAGCGGGCGGAAACATGGTACAGTACGCTTTGCGGTTTAATCCGGCGGCTCGGGTCTGCGCAACTCCGGCGCGATGCTGGGCCGGCGGGGATACGGCGGCAACCGCCCGCACAATATAAGGAGGAAACCATGGACAAGGAAAAGAAATCCCAGATCATGACCCAGTACGCCCGCCACGAGGGCGACACCGGCTCCCCGGAGGTGCAGATTGCCCTGCTGACCGAGCGCATCAACCACCTCAACGAGCACCTGAAGGAAAACAAGAAGGACCACCACAGCCGGCGCGGCCTGCTGCTGATGGTCGGACAGCGCAGGGGGCTGCTGGACTACCTGATGAAGACGAACATCGAGCGCTACCGCAGCCTGCTGGTCGAACTGGAACTGAGGAAGTAAGGAAATCAGACAGCCGGGACTCGACAGGGGTTTCGGCTTTTTTGGTGGGACGCGCGGCGGGAAGCCCGCGCGGAAGAAGAAGGAGAGAAAGACAGACATGGAACCAAGAACGTACTCAATGGATTTCGCCGGGCGCAAACTGAGCTTTGAATTCGGCCGCTACGCCGAGCAGGCTTCCGGCAGCGTGCTGGTGCGCTACGGGGACACCGCGCTGCTGGTCAGCGCCACGGTGTCGGACCGCGCGCGCGACGGCGTGGATTTTTTCCCGCTGAGCGTGGACTATGAGGAGAAGCACTACTCGGTGGGCAAAATTCCCGGCGGCTTCATCAAGCGCGAGGGGCGCCCCACGGAAAAGGCCATCCTGACCTGCCGGCTCATCGACCGGCCGCTGCGGCCCCTGTTTGACAAGGGCATGCGGAACGACGTGCAGGTGGTCGCCACCTCCCTGTCGGTGGACACGAACAACCCGCCGGAAATCCCGGCGATGATCGGCTCCTCCATCGCGCTGGCCGTCAGCGAAATCCCCTGGGCGGGCCCGACGGGCTCTGTGCTGGTGGGCCGAGTCAACAAGGAGCTGGTGCTCAACCCCGACGAAGCCCAGCGGGAGCAGAGCGACCTGCACCTGGTGGTGTCCGGCACCAAGGACGCCATCATGATGGTCGAGGCGGGCGCGCACGAGCTGTCCGAGGACGCGATGCTGGACGCAATCATGTTCGCGCACGAGGCCATCAAGGAGCTGGTCGCCTTCCAGGAGGGCATCATCCGGGAAATCGGCAAGCCCAAGAAGGAGTTCCCGCTGGTCACGACCGGGGAGGACGTGCGCGACGCCGTGCGCGGCTACGCGATGGACAAGGTGCGCTACATCTTCGACACCCACGACCGGCAGGAGCGCCAGGGCCGGGAGGAGGAAGTCAAGGCCGACGTGAAAGCCCGCTTCGCGGAGGAATTCGCGGGGCGCGAGGGCGAAATCGGCGACGCGCTGTACGACCTGAACAAGGAAGTCATGCGCCGCAAAATCCTGGACAAGGGCGTGCGCCCGGACGGCCGGGGGGAAGAGGACGTGCGCAGCATCTGGTGCGAAGTGGGCCTCCTGCCCCGCACCCACGGCAGCGCCGTGTTTACCCGCGGGCAGACCCAGGCGCTGACCGTCACCACCCTGGGCTCCCTCCGGGAAGCGCAGATGCTCGACGGCTTGTCCAACGAGGACACCAAGCGCTACATCCACCACTACAACATGCCGCCCTACGCCACCGGCGAGGCCGGGCGCATGCGCTCGCCCGGGCGGCGCGAAATCGGGCACGGCGCGCTGGCGGAGCGCGCACTGGAGCCGGTCATCCCCAACGAGACCGAGTTTCCCTATGCCCTGCGGCTGGTCAGTGAAATCCTGTCCAGCAACGGCTCCTCCTCCATGGCGTCGGTCTGCGGCAGCACCCTGTCGCTGATGGACGCGGGCGTCGCCATCAAGGCGCCGGTCGCCGGCGTCGCGATGGGGCTCATCAAGGACGAGGGCAGCGACAAGGTGTCCGTGCTCACCGACATCCAGGGCCTGGAAGACTTCCTGGGCGACATGGACTTCAAGGTCGCCGGCACCATGAACGGCATCACCGCCATCCAGATGGACATCAAAATCAAGGGCATCGACAAGCCCATCCTCAAGCGCGCGCTGGAGCAGGCGCTCCGAGGCCGGCTGCATATCCTGAAAATCATGCTGGACACGCTGCCGGAGCCGCGCAAGCAACTGAGCAAGTACGCGCCCAAGATCATCACCTTCTTCATCAACCCCGACAAGATCCGGGAAGTCATCGGCCCCGGCGGCAAGATGATCAACAAGATCATCGCGGACACGGGCGTCAAGATCGACATCGAGGACGACGGCCGCGTCGCCATCGCCACGCCGGACGAGGAGGCGGCCTCCAAGGCGCGCCGCATCATCGAGGGTATCGCCAAGGACGTCGAGGTGGGGGAGGTGTACGAGGGCAAGGTGGTCCGCATCCTGAGCACCATGGGCGCCTTCATCGAGTTGCTGCCGGGCAAGGACGGACTGCTGCACATCTCCAAAATGGCCAACGAGCGGGTGGAGAAGGTGGAGGACGTGCTGTCCATCGGGGACATGGTCGAGGTCAAGGTGTCCGAGATCGACTCTCAGGGCCGCGTCAACCTGATCCGCAACGACATGGAATACAAGCCCCGCACCTTCAACCGCCCCGGGCCGGGCGAAGGCGGCGGACGGCCCCCGCGGCGCGACGGGCGCCCGCCCCACAGGCAGCAGGGCTGAGCGCGCGTCCCAAAAATCACCCCAAAACACAAACTCGGCTTGTCCGCAACGTACGGCAAGCCTTGTTTGATAAAGGAGCGGCATGATACAGACCCTGGTTCTGGACAACGGGCTGCGGCTGGTGGCGGAAAGGCTGCCCTACCTGCGCTCCGCCTCCGCCGGCTTGTTCCTCAAGGCGGGCTCCATGCTGGAAACGCCCGGGGAGAACGGGCTGTCCCATTTCATCGAGCACATGGCCTTCAAGGGAACCCAAGGGAAGAACGCGCGGCAGATCGCGGAGGAAATCGACCTGCTGGGCGGCAACGTCAACGCCGGGACCAGCAAGGTGGCCACCAGCTATTACGCGCGCACCACGGACAAGGACCTGCGGCGCTCGCTGCAGCTGCTCGCGGACCTGACCGCGCGGCCGGCGGTCAAGGCGGAGGACTTCGAGAAGGAGCGGCAGGTCGTCCTGGAGGAAATCGCGATGGAGGCGGACACGCCGGAGGACCTGGTGTTCAACCTCAGCCACCGGGCGGTGTTCGGGGAACAGAGCCTGTCGCGCACCATCCTGGGCGGCAGGGACGCCATTTCCGGCTACACGGTCCAGGAACTGACCCGCTTTATGAGCCGGTTTTACCAGCCGGCCAACGCGGTGCTGTCCGTCACGGGGCGGTTTGAGTTCGAGCGCCTGGCCGAGTGGGCGCGGGAGGCCTTCTCCGGCTGGGAGGGCGGGCAGACCGCCGGATACCCGCCAAACGCGCCGCTTGAAGGCGTCAGGACCCTGGTGATGGACAAGGACACGGAGCAGGCGCACCTGTGCGTGAGTTACCCGGGGGTGCACAGCCTCCACCCGGACCGCCACGCGCTGGCCATCCTGTCCACTGCGCTGGGCGGCGGGGTATCCTCCCGGCTGTTCCAGCGGGTGCGGGAAGAGCGCGGGCTGGTCTACAACATCTATTCCATGCCGGCTTTCTACCCGGCGTGCGGGGAGTTCATCATCTATGCCGCCTGCGCGCCGGGCAAGCTGGTCCAGGTGCTGGACCTGGTCCGCCAGGAGACAGACGACCTGGCCCGCCACGGGCTGCAGGAAAAGGAGTTCGAACAAGCCAGGGCGCAGATGGAAACCGGGTTTGTGTTGGGCATGGAAAGCGCCTACCAGCGCATGTCCAGCCTGGGCATGAACCTGCTGATGCACGAAAAAATCGTGACGCCGCGGGAGACGCTGCGGAAAATGCGGGCTGTCAGCCGCGCGGACGCCGGCCGGGTCGCGCGGGATATCCTGGGCGGGGACGCCAAGTACGCCTTCGTTGGCAGGCAGGTCGCCAAGCATCTGAAAAAGAAGGGAATCGCAATCGATGGACAGGCTTGAGGAGATGCTGGACATCCAGCGGTCGCTCAACGAGCGGATCAAGGAGAAGCGCGGGCTGCAGGGCATCGACAGAACCGTCTGGCTGCAGAGATACGCGCTGGCGATGCTCAGCGAGACGGCGGAGATGCTCGACGAGGTCAACTTCAAGTGGTGGAAGAACCCCAAGCCCGTCGACGATGCGGCGCTGAAGGAGGAGCTGGTGGACATCCTTCATTTCTTCCTGAGCATGTGCCTGGCCGCGGGAATGGACGCCGAGGAGATGTACCGGATTTACCTCGAAAAGAACCGGGAAAACGTCGCGCGGCAGGAGGGGAGGAGCGAAAAACCTGGTTACGCCGCGCCTTAGGCCGGCAGCCTTCCCTTCATTTCAATTTTATGTCCGATTGTTTCAAACTTGCAACAAAGCCGCGCATCCGCTACAATCACGCCAAGGAGGCGATGCACGTGCGCAGAACCCTTACCATCATCATCCTTTGCGTCATGGCGGCGGTTTTCCCGGCGGGGGCGGAAGGAGTCAGCCTTGAGGCCGTCACGGCGGAGCAGGGGGGCAATCGCGTTTCCTATCCGCAGCTGAGCGGGATGGGCAACGCCTTCGTGCAGGACAGCGTCAACGCGCAAATCCGGGAAAAAGCCCAGCCGTACCTGGACACGCTGGCTGCGCTGGGCGCCGGCCTGGGGGGCAGCCTGCAGGCAGGGTATGAAACCTGGCTTCTTCCTTCCGCGACGGGGCACGACCTGCTGGGCGTGCTGCTCTTTGCGCAGGGAAAGCTGCCAGGCGGGCGCAACGGCCATCAGCTGGTGCCCATGGCCTTCGACCTGGCCAACGCGCAGGCGGTCGCGGGGGAGGACTTTTTCATGGACGCCGCGCAGGCGCAGGCGAAACTTGAAGAAATAACGGATGCCATGCTTTCGGACAGCCATTCCAACTACCTGGACGTCAGCGCGCTGGCACCCTTTCCCGTCGGCCGCGCCGTGCCCACGGGCGAAGGCATCCTGTTTTACTACCCGGAGGGCGGCATGACCTGGCTGTCCGGGAAAAGCGCGTCGGTCTTCTATCTGTACCATGAGCTGGCCCCGCTGCTGAACCTGGACGAAGGCTCGCCACTGGGCGGCGCGGGGATACAAGGCAAGCTGCGTCCCTCCCCGGAGAGCGGACGGCTGATTGGTGAAACCGCGCTGGCGGGACGGCTGCCGGGGTTGGATGCCGCCCTGGGCGGCGGGCTGGGCGCGCTCATCGAAACGCACAGCCTGCTTTACGACCCGGAAGGGTTCCCGGGCGGGGAAAAAATCCAGCTGGAGGACGACCGCTACCGCGGGACAGCGCTCATTACGGCGGACGGGCAGACGGTGTCCGGGCTGCTCTCCCGGCGCATGAACCTGTTTGGCCTGACGACCGGTGCGTCCTCGCGGGCGGAGGCGCGCCAGGCGCTGGGCGAGCCCGCCGGCACGCTGCCCATGGACGAGGCGGCCGCCGGACTGTACGGCCTTGGCGCGGGAGAGATGGACACCTACCGTTTCGGGGACAACGACCTGAGACTGGTGTTCGGCCAGGACGGGATTTTGGACGCTGTCTGGCTGAGCCGGGCAGAATAACACGGAAGGGGACGGCATGACGACCGCCGCCAGAAAGAAGAAGACCAGCGCGAACCCGCGCTCCACCGACCGCGGCGGAGCGGTGCTGCTGCCCCTGGGCGTGGCACTGATTGCGTTTGGCTTCATGATGCTGCTGGGGGCGACCATCCAAAGCGCCGCGCAATCGCTGATCGTGTTCAAGAACATGGCGATCGGCCTGGGCGGCGGGCTGTACCTGCTGGTGCCGCTGTTCATCCTGTGGCTGGGGGCGCTGGCCTGCGTCGCCGCCAAGCGGCACGTGTCCATGTACGCCTTCACCGTCGCGTTTCTGCTCCTGCTTGCCGTCGGCGCGCTGATGACGCTCACGCTCAACGTCAACGACCGGGAATACGGCAACCTCATGGATTACGTGCGGAACCTCAATTCCATCGTGCGCAGCGCCGCGGTCCCGGACAGCATGGGGGAATACCTGCGGGCGGCCTATCACCGCTATTACGGGCGTTTCGCAGGTGCGGGCTTCTATCCGGGCGGCGGCGCCCTGGGCATGCTGCTGGCCTATCCCCTGCATACGGCGCTGGGTAACGTGGGCGCGGTGGTACTGCTCGCCCTGGCGGCCGTCGGCCTTGTTTTCGCCCTGTTCAGGCAGAATCCCGCCGCGCTGATGCAGCGGCTGAGCGACCGGAAAGGCCAAAGGGCGCAGCGCAAGCCGGTAGCGGCCCCGCAAGCGGAAGCGCAGCCGCTTCCTCAGCAGGAGGAACCGGTATACCCGGAGGACGACGTTTCCTTCGAGCCGGCCCAGCCACAGCCCGCCTGGCCCTCACGGCAGTACCCGACGGCCGCTTATCCGCACCAAGAGCCGGAAACGGAGCCGGGTTTCATCCCGCAGCCTGCAGGCGGCATGATGGCAGACGCCGCCGCATTGCCGGAAACGTATGCCTGGCGAGAACCGCCTGTGCCTGTCCGGGCGGACGCGGAACAGGCCGGATTGAAGCCCGTGGCGCCGAAGCCGGCTCAGCCGCAGTGGCAAGCGGTTGCAAGCCGCAAAACCGATGACAGGCCGACGTCGGTTGACACGCCCCCGACACCTTCCATGCAAAAGCCCGGGTCGGACGCGACCACTTTCCAAACGGCGCGCCGCGAGCGGGTTGGCACAGCCCCTGAACAGGCCCCGGCGCTGGAAAAGCCTGAAACGCGCGACGCTGCCACGCCGCCGGAGACCCGGACAGCGGACGCCCCGCCCCGCGGGCACACGGAGCCTGCGGCGCAGGCCGCGCAAGGGCGGAATGGAACGTCGACAAGGCAGGTGGCTGAAAAGCCGCCCGAAGAGAAGAACGAAACCGCCAAGCCCGCAGCCGCAGCGCAGGCGCCCGCCGCCCCTGCCGTGCCCGCACCCCGGCGCGAGAAGCCGGTTCCCCCGGCCACCCTGGACGGCATGGCGAAAGGCCCGGAGCCGCGGCAAATCCGCCTGGCCATCGACCACTACGAGATTCCTCCCATCCGGCTGCTCAGCGAGCCGCCGGCGGCGGAGCACCCGGACACGACGCAGGAGGACATGCAGCGGGCCGACAAGCTGATCGAGACGCTGCAAAGCTTTTCCATCCCCGCCCACCTGCACGACATCGTGCACGGGCCGACGGTGACCCGCTTTGCCATCCGGCTGGCCGAGGGCGTCAACGTCAGCAAGCTCCGCAGCGTCATGGACAACCTGACCATCGAGCTGAAGGCCAAGGGGGACATCCGCGCGGAAATCCCCATCCCCGGCACTTCCTTCGTGGGCCTGGAGGTGTCCAACGACCGGACGAGCAAGGTTTACCTGCGCGAGGTGCTGACCTCGCCCCGGATGATGGAATCCCGCTCGCCCACCGCGGTCGCCCTGGGCAAGGACATCACCGGCACGCCCATCGTCTGCGAGCTGATGGACATGCCGCATCTGCTGATCGCCGGCGCCACGGGCAGCGGCAAGTCCGTGTGCATCAACAGCATCATCTGCAGCATCCTCTACCGGGCCTCCCCCCGCAACGTCAAGCTGATTATGGTGGACCCGAAATTCGTCGAGCTGCAGCCCTACAACGACGTGCCGCACCTGATGATGCCCGTCATCACCGACGCCAAGAAGGCGACGGCCGCCCTGGACCGGGTGTGCCAGATGATGGACGAGCGCTACCAGATCCTGATGGAAGCGGGCGTGCGCAACCTGGACGCCTACAACCGCAAGCTGGCTCCGGACGAGGATCCGCTGCCGCGCATCATCGTCATCGTGGACGAGATGGCCGACCTGATGACCGTCGCCGGGAAGCAAATCGAGGAGAGCATCAAGCGTATCACCGCCAAGGCGCGGGCCGCCGGCATCTGCCTCATCCTGGCGACGCAGCGGCCTTCCGTCAACATCATCACCGGCGTCATCAAGGCCAATATCCCCGGACGTATCGCCTTCCGCGTCAGCTCGCCCTTCGACTCCAAGACCATCCTGGACAACCAGGGGGCGGAGAAGCTGCTGGGCTTCGGGGACATGCTGTACCGCTCCACGACCCGGGAGCCCATCCGCGTGCAGGGCTGCTTCGTGGCCGACAAGGACGTGGAGCAGACGGTGGAGTACATCCGCAGCCGCAACAAGGCCGAGTACGACCTGGACCTGATCGAGTATGTGGAGAAGGCGGACCAGCCAGAGAACGGCGGGGGAATGGGCGAGGGAGCGGACGCGGGCGAGGGCGAGTTCGACGAGCTGCTGCCCCAGGCCATCGAGATGGCGGTGGAATCCGGCCAGATGTCCATCAGCATGCTGCAGCGCGTGCTGCGCGTCGGCTACGCGCGCTCCGGCAGGCTCATCGACGAGATGACGCGCCGGGGCATCATCTCGGGGAACGAGGGCACCAAGCCCCGCAAGACCCTGATGACCCGCGAGCAGTATATGGCCTACCTGGAGCAGGGGGAGTAGCAAGCCCCGAGCATCGAATCTCTTATAACCTGATTGCCAGGCTTCCCCAGACGGCGAGGGCAAAGCCCAGCAGCATCAGCACAATTTCCGGCCAGGCCGGTTTTTTTCTTTCGCCGGCGGCGAGGTAGAGCAGCGCGTAGGGCAGCAGGTCCGCCGCGTAGCGGGCGCCGTACTGGTACCCGCCGAAGGTACGATGCAGCAGCAGGAAAAACAGGTGGGTGAAAAAGAAGGCGAGGACCGCTGCCTGCTTCAGGCTGAAGGCGCGTTTTAAAGCATCCCGCAGCGCCCACAGCGGCAGGAGCAGCAGCAGGGGATTGGCGAGGAAGAGGGAAAACCCGAATTTCTTCAGCCCCAGGGCGCCGCCGGAGGGGTCAAAGGGAAGGGAAAACACGTATTCCCGGATGTTCTTCCCCAGATGCCTGATGGAAAACTGCGTGCCGCCCTGGAAGGAGAATTCCGGCAGGTGGCTGTGGCCGAACTCAAAAGGGTTGTCGAAACGGTGCCAGTTGTAGGCCGCGTACGTCAGGGCGACGAAGAGGCCGAGAAGAATGCCCGGCAGCAGGCGGAGCAGGGAGGATTTGAGGCAATGTCCCCGCCCGGCGCGCTCTTTCATATATAGCAGTAACAAAAGCGGGCCGTACAGCGCGTTGAAGGGGCGGCAGCCGACGGACAACGCGTAAAACAGGAGCCCACAGACAGGCCGGTCCGCGTCCATCCGCTCGACGGCGCAGAGGATCAGCAGGAAGGCAAGGACCTGCGCCTGGTACCAGACGGCGCCGGACCAGAGGAGCGGCAGCAGGGAGGAGGAGAAGCATCCTGCAAAGGCCCAGAAGGCCGCGGACGGAGCGGGAAAGCCTTTGCGCAGCAGGAGCCTGTAGGCGACAAGAAGGGCGAGCAAACCGTACAGAAGGTTCAGCAGGCCGTCCGGGACGTTCGACCCGAACAGGAAGGTCATCAGGAACACCGGGACCGACGGGACGGGGGGGAAGCTGACGAAGTACCGGCCCTGATAGATGGCAAGCTCCAGGTGCGGCACGTCGCCGTCCAGGAAGGCCTGCCCCTTGCGCCAGGCCAGTGCCTGGAGCGTATAGGTGTTGTAGGGGGAAGGCGTCATGGGGGAGGTCTCCAGCATGGAAAGCATGAGAAGGGACAGAAGCAATAAAGCCGCCGCCAGCGCCGCGGCGCCCTTTCGCGCATGGCCCAATCCCCGCATATCGTCCCTTCCCTCCCCCTTTGCTCCATGAAGTATAGCGGCTGATTCCGCGGCTGGCAAACGGAAGCGCTGTTCCGGAAACGTACCTTGAAGGCATAATTGGGACGCGATTCGAATTGACATTTCTCCCCTTCCATGATAGTATCCGCATGTTCTGTATTTCTTTCAAAAAGAGGTCGAGTTTTTTTGTGAGGGTCTATCAGGTCGAGGAATTAGAGGGTTGCCTCAGCACGCCTATGGTCGTATGCCTGGGCGTTTTTGACGGTGTCCACCTGGGGCACCGCAAGCTGATCGAGGAGTCGGAACGCATCGCGGGCGACAAGGGCATGACGGCGCTGGTGCACACCTACGACCCCCTGCCCGCGTGCGTGATTTCCCCCGACAACTGCCCCTGCGAGCTGACGCCGCTGGACATGAAAATCAAGCTGCTGGAAAAGGCGGGCGTGCGCCATGTCGCGGTGAGCCGGTTTACGCAGCAGTTGCGGCTGATGCCAGGGCGGGACTTCTTCGAGCAGGTGCTGCTCGGCAAGCTGAACGCCCGCCACATCGTCGCGGGGTTCAACCATCATTTCGGCTACCGGGGCGACACGGACGTGATGACCCTGGAAGCGATGTGCCGCCACGCGGGCATCGGGCTGAGCGTCATCGCGCCGGTCAAGACCCCGCAGGGACGCCTGGTTTCAAGCACAGCGGTCCGGGCAGCCGTCCTGAAGAACGACCTGAAGGCAGCCGAGGAGATGCTGGGCAGGAAGCCGGAACCGGAGCTGATCGCCTGCGCGCTGCGCAAGGCGCCCATCCAGAATCAATGAGCCGACGCGAATGGAGGATAAAAGCCGCATGAAGAACCGCATTTCCGCCTGGATTGTCCTGGGTGCCATCACCATCGTGGCGGCGCTGAGCCTGGCGGTGACCAACGAGGTGACCAAAGCGCCCATCGCGCAGCAGGCCGCGCTCGCGGAAGGGAGGGCCAAGCTGCTGGTGATGCCGGGCGCCGAAACCTTCGATGAAATCACCCTGGAAGACGGGAAAGTGCTTTTCGAGGCCAAAGCCGCGGACGGCGCTTCGCTGGGATTCGTCGGCAAAACGGAGCGGGGCGGCTACGGCGGGCCCGTCGAGGTCATCGCCGGCGTCAGCCCGGACGGCACCGTCACCGGCGTGAACGTGGGCGGCAGCAGCTTCTCCGAGACGCCCGGTCTGGGCGCCAAAGCCCGGGACGCGGCGTTTACCGACCAGTTCAAGGGCAAGAAATCCCCGCTCCGGCTCGGCGACAGCACACAGGACAACATGGTGGACGCGCTGACCGCGGCCACCATCACCTCCAACGCGGTGGTCGCGGGCGTCAATGAAATCGCCAAGCAGGTGAACGGATACCTGAACCCGGACGCCGGGAACGGCGGGCTTCCGGCTGCGGAGGGCACCTCCTACGCCGGTGAGGCGGAAGGATTCAAGGGGCCGGTCGCCGTGGTCGTGACGGTCAAGGACGACGGGACTATCTCCGCGCTGAAGGTTGGCGACGACCGCTTCCATGAGACGGACGGCCTGGGCACCCTGGCGCTGGAGCCGGAATTCGCGGCCTCCTTCGTGGGCAAGGCGCTCCCGGTGGCGCTCTCCGACATCGACGCGCTCGCCGGCGCGACGGTCACCACCCAGGCGGTGGTGGACGCCGTCAACAAGGCGTATGTAGACAAGAACATCGTAATCATCGGCCCCGCGCTTCCGGAAGGTACGTCTTACACCGGCGAGGCGGAAGGCTTCAAGGGCCCGGTCGCCGTGGTAGTGACGGTCAAGGACGACGGGACGGTGACCGCATTGAAAGTCGGCGACGACCGCTTCCACGAGACGGACGGCATCGGCACCCTGGTGCTGGAGCCGGAATTCACGGCCTCCTTCGTGGGCAAGACGCTCCCGGTGACGCTCTCCGACATCGACGCGATTGCCGGCTCGACAGTCACCACCCAGGCGGTGGTGGACGCCGTCAACAAGGCCTATGAAGACAAGATCGTCGTTTCCACCGGCCCCGCGCTGCCGGAAGGCACCCCCTATGCCGGCGAGGCGGAAGGCTTCAAGGGCCCGGTCGCCGTGGTGGTGACGGTCAAGGACGACGGGACGGTGACCGCGCTGAAAGTCGGCGACGACCGCTTCCACGAGACGGACGGCATCGGCACCCTCGTGCTGGAGCCGGATTTCGCGGCGTCCTTCGTGGGCAAGACGCTCCCGGTGACGCTGGACGACATCGACGCGGTCGCCGGCTCGACAGTCACCACCCAGGCGGTGGTGGACGCCGTCAACAAGGCGTATGAAGATAAAAACGCGGTCGGGGCGGCGCAGCCGGCCCAGACCTCCGCGCCGACGGCACAGCCGACAGCCGCCGTGACGGAAGCGCCGGTCGAAATCCCCGCGGACGCCGTCACAGCCCGGATGGAAGGATTTGCAGGTCCGGTCGCGGTCACGGTCGCCTTCGACGGGGAAGGGCACATCACCTTCCTGAAGGTCGGGGACGCCGACTTCAAGGAAACGGACGGCCTTGGAACCGAGGCGCTGAAACCCGCCTTCACCGGACAGTTCATCGGCAAACTGCCCCCCCTGAACCTCCGGGCGGCGGACGAGAACGCGGCCGACACGAACGTGGACGGAGTATCGGGGGCGACCGTCACCAGCCGCGCCGTCGTCGACGCGGTCAACGAAGCGCACGCCCAGGTGTTCCCGCAGCCGGCGGCGACCGAAGCGCCGGTGCTGACCGGCACGACCGTCACCGTCACAAAGGATGGCTTCATGGGGCCGGTCACGGTGCTGACCACCTTCAACGCGGACGGCACCGTGCAGTCCGTCGCAATCAACCCGATGGAGTTTTTCGAGACGCCGGGCTACGGCCAACTGGCGCTTGAAGGCGCTTACACCGAGCAGTTTGCAGGCAAGCAGCCGCCCCTCGCGCTGGCGGAAAAAGGAGCGGCCCTCAGCGAAAGCACCGTTCCCAACCTGACAGGGCCGGACGCCGTCACCAGCGCGACAAGGACCGCGCAGGCCGTCGTGGACGCCGTAAACGAAGCCTACGCCGTGTTCCAGAGCGTGCCTCAGGAATACACCGTGACCAAGCAGGGCTTTATGGGGCCCGTCGAAGTCAGGGTGACCTTCGGCGAGGACGGCACGGTCAACGATGTCAAAATCGGCGGGGAAGGCTTCGCCGAAACGCCCGGATACGGCGCCGCCGCAATGGAAGAAGCGTTTTCCGCCCGTTTTGCGGGCAAACGCCCGCCCCTGAAAATCAGGGAAGCGAACGAGGCGCCCGGCGAGCACCTGGTTGACAACATCCTAAACCCGGACACAGTCACCAGCGCCACCGCGACCATGCAAGCCATCCTCGACGCCATCAACGAAGCATACGCTTCCCGGCCCTGAGCGCATAGAAAGGCAGGCAATACCACGATGAGATTGAGTTTCAAGGGCGGCATCCACCCCCTCAGGGAACGGCACGAAGGGAAGAACGCCAGCAAGGGCCAGCCGATCAGGGCCTATATCCCGCAAAGCGTCTGCATCCCCATGGACATGCACATCGGGGCGCCCAGCGCCCCCGTCGTCGCCAAGGGCGACCGGGTCAAGATGGGGCAGGTCATCGCGACGGCGGTGGGCGGCATCGGCATCCCCGTCCACGCCAGCGTTTCCGGTGAAGTCGTCGCGGTGTCGCAAAAGCAATTGCTGGGGAAAAACCCGAGCACCTGTGTTGAAATCCGCAACGACCTGCAGGACGAATGGACGGAACTGACGCCCCTTGGCGAAGCGGAGACCGCGCCGGCGGAGCGGATTATCCAGGCGGTCCGCGACGCAGGCATTTGCGGCATGGGCGGCGCCTGCTTCCCCACGCACGCGAAGATGTCCCTTCCGGAAGGAAAGTCCGTCGACACAGTCATCTTGAACGGCGCGGAATGCGAAACCTTCCTGACCTCCGACCACCGGCTGATGCTGGAAGAGCCCGGTCGCGTGGTGGACGGCCTTCGCCTGATCATGCGGGCGATGAAGGTCAGCCGCGGCTTCATCGCGGTGGAAGAGAACAAGATGGACGCCGTCAAAGCCATGCAGGAAGCCGCGCGGGGCCGCGAGGGCGTCAGCGTGGTGGTGCTGAAGACCAAATACCCGCAGGGCGGTGAAAAACAACTGATCGAGGCGGTCACCGGGCGGCAGGTGCCCTCCGGCGGCCTGCCGATGGACGCGCACGTCAACGTCTTCAACGTGGGAACCGCCGCCGCGGTCGCCGACGCCGTCATCCTGGGCAGGCCCCTGGTCAGCCGCGTGACGACGGTGACCGGCTGCGTGAAGGAGCCTGCCAACCTGCTGCTGCGCATCGGGACGCCCGTGCAGGAAGCGATCGACGCGGCGGGCGGCTGCAGCGAGGAGCCCGGCAAGGTCTTCCTGGGCGGCAGCATGACGGGCATCGCCATGCCGGATACCTCGATGCCCATGACCAAGGCCAACAACGGCATCGTCGTGATGGGCCAGAAGGAAGCCGTCGTAGCGCCGCCCACCCCCTGCATCCGCTGCGCGCGCTGCCTGGCCGCCTGCCCCATCCGGCTCAACCCCCAGCGGCTCAAGGAACTGTGCGACCAGCAGGATTACGCGAAGGCGAAGAAGGAACACGTGATGGACTGCATCGTCTGCGGCGCCTGCAGCTACGTGTGCCCCGCCAAGCTGGAGCTGAGCCCGGCGTTCAAGGAAGCCAAGGACAAGATTACCGCGAGGAGGATATAAAAGGATGAACCTGCGCCTTTCCACAGGCCCGCACCTTCTGAGCCGGGAGAGCACCCAGACGCTCATGCTGGACGTCCTCATCGCGCTGATTCCCACGACAGCCGCGGGCATTTACCTGTTTGGCTCCAGGGCTGCCTGGGTTCTGGCTGTGGCAGTGATTTCGGCTGTGGTCTTCGAGTGGCTCTGGCAGAAGCTGACCCGGCAGCCGGTGCGGGTCAAGGACCTGTCCGCCGTGGTGACAGGCTTGATTCTGGGGCTGAACCTGCCCGCCCAGGCGCCGTTGTGGATGCCGGTCATCGGCAGCCTGATTGCCATCGTGCTGGTCAAGCAGCTCTTCGGCGGCATCGGCCACAATTTCCTGAACCCCGCCCTTCTGGCCCGCGGGATTCTGCTGGCTTCCTGGCCGGCACATATGAGCGTGTACTATCTGCCCACGCGCGTGCTGGGCGCGACCAGCGTCGCGCCGGCCGCCGACATGACCAGCGCGGCGACCGCCCTCCTGCGCCCCAGCGGCTTCGCCCCCTATGACCTGTTGATGGGCAATATCCCCGGAACCATTGGCGAAGTCAGCAAGATCGCCATCCTGATCGGCCTGTTGTACATGCTGTTCGTCGGCACGGTCACCTGGCATGTCCCTGTGGTTTTCGCCGGCACAACGGTCCTGCTGACCTGGATTCTGGGCGGTGACCCGCTGGCCTCCCTGCTCTCCGGCGGGCTGCTCTTCGGCGCCGTCTTCATGGCGACGGACTATGTGACCAACCCGATGACCAAACGGGGACAGGTGGTGTTCGCCGCCGGGTGCGGGCTGATCGTCACCGTCATCCGGCTGTACGGCAGCTATCCGGAGGGCGTGACCTTCGCGATCCTGCTGATGAACATCCTGACCCCGCTGATTGACCGCCTGACCGTGAGGCGGATTTATGGGATGGTGAAAAAACATGCGTGAAAATAAGACCTTCCGCGGCGTCTTCCTTAACGGCGTCCTCAACGAAAACCCAACCTTCCGCCTGGTGCTGGGCGTCTGCCCGACGCTGGCCTCCACCACCTCCGCCACCAACAGCATCGGTATGGGTCTGGCGGCGACCTTCGTGCTGGTCGGGAGCAACATCGTCATCAGCATGCTGCGCAACCTGATTCCCGACAAGGTGCGCATCCCCGCCTACATCGTGGTCATCTCCACCTTCGTGACCATCGTGCAGATGCTCATCCAGGCCTTCGTCCCCTCCCTGTACGAGGCGCTGGGGCTGTTCATCCCGCTGATCGTGGTCAACTGCATCATCCTGGCCCGGGCGGAAGCCTTTGCCGGGAAGAGCAGCGTCTTCCTCTCGGCGGCGGACGGCTTCGGAATGGGTCTGGGCTTCACAGGCGCGCTGCTGCTCATCGGCGCCGTGCGCGAGCTGCTGGGCAACGGCACCCTGTTTGGCAACAACATCCTCGGCGGCGGGTTTGAGCCGATGCTGCTGGCCGTGATGGCCCCGGGCGGGTTCATCCTCTTCGGGCTCATCCTGGGCATCGTCAACGCAATTACGGACCGGATTAGCGCCCGGAAAGGAGCGAAGGCCTAAATGGAATTCACACTGACGAATTTCCTGCTGTTCATGGTCAACTGCGTGCTGACCAACAACTTCATCTTTTCGCGCTATCTGGGGTGCTGCCCCTTCCTGGGCGTCTCCTCCAAGGTGGAGACCGCCGCGGGCATGGGCATCGCCGTCACCTTCGTGATGGGCCTGGCTTCCCTGTTTACCTACGCGGTGTACCATTACATCCTGGTCCCCCTGCAAATCAGCTACCTCATCACCATCTCCTTCATCCTGGTCATCGCCGCGCTGGTGCAGTTCGTGGAGATGTTCCTGAAGAAGTCCATGCCCTCGCTGTACAACGCGCTGGGCATCTACCTGCCGCTGATCACCACCAACTGCGCCGTGCTGGGCGTGACCATCCTCAACATCGACAACAAATACAACATGCTGTGGTCCGTGCTCAACGGCGTGTTCGGCGCGCTGGGCTTCCTGCTGGCCATCGTGCTGATGGCAGGCGTCCGCGAGCGGCTGGAATCCTCCAACATCCCCAAGGCGTTCAAGGGATTCCCCATCAGCCTGGTCATCGCAGGCCTGATGTCCGTGGCCTTCCTCGGCTTTGCCGGGCTGGGCAATTAAGGGGGAGGAAAGATGGATTACGCTGCGATTCTGAAGGCCGTCGCCGCCCTGGGCGGGCTGGGGATTCTCTTTGGTCTGGTGCTGTCCTTTGCGGACAAGAAATTTGCCGTGCCGGTGGACGAGCGCTTCACCCTCGTGCGCGAAGCGGTCGCCGGCGCGAACTGCGGCGCCTGCGGGTACGCGGGCTGCGACGCCTACGCCCAGGCGGTGGTCAAGGGCGAGGCGGACATCAGCCTTTGCACGCCCGGCGGTCAAGCGACCCTGGACGCGCTGGCGGCCATCATGCAAAAGGAATCGGCCGTCGCGGAGGTGCAGGTCGCCCGCGTGCTGTGCCAGGGCGAGACCGGCGTCGTGAAGCCGCGCTACGACTACAAGGGCCCTAAAACCTGCCATATGGCGGTTTCGCTGTCGGGCGGGCCCAACCTGTGCAACTGGAGCTGCGTCGGTCTGGGCGACTGCGTGCGGGTCTGCCGGTTTGACGCGATGAGAATCGAAAACGGCATCGTGGTCATCGACGAGAACAAGTGCACCGCCTGCGGCATGTGCGTGCTGGAATGCCCGCGCAGCGTCCTGCGCCTGCTGCCCAAGGCCGCGCGGGTGACCGTGCGCTGCCGGAACGAGGCCAGGCCGAAGGAAGCCCGGGAAGCCTGCTCGAAAGCCTGCATCGCCTGCAAGCTGTGCGAAAAGGCCTGCGCCTACGACGCGATTCACGTGAACAACAACGTCGCCCGGATTGACCCTGCCAAGTGCACGCTGTGCGGCGAATGCGTCAAGGTGTGCCCCATGAAGTGCATCGAGCAGCTGCCTTGAGACCATGAGCGGCTCCGACGTTAAAAATCAAAAGGACCTTCGCGCGCAGGCCGGCCTGCGCGCGTCCCTTATCGGGCTGATCGCCAACGTCGGCCTGGCGGCGGCCAAGATTATCGCGGGGATGCTGTCCGGCGCCGTGTCCATCCTGGCCGACGGCGTGAACAACCTGTCCGACGCCGGCTCCGTCGTCGTGTCGATGCTCAGCCTGCGCATGGCGCGCAAGCCTCAGGACGCGGACCACCCCTTCGGGCACGCCCGGATGGAGTATATCGGCGCGCTGGCCATCGGCGTCATTATCCTCTATATCGGCATCGACCTGATGAAGCGCAGCGTCCTCGCCGTGCAGACCCCGGAGATGCCCCGGTTTTCCTGGCTGCTGGCGAGCGTGACAGGACTGGGCATCCCGGTGAAGGCCCTGATGTACCGGCTGTACCGGAAGACGGCGAAAAAGCATGATTTCCCGCCCCTGATGGCCACGGCGCAGGACAGCCAGAACGACGTAATTATCACCAGCTCTGTGCTGGCAGGCTTGCTTTTGTCCCATTTTCTGGGCGTCATCCTGGACGGCTGGCTGGGCGTACTGGTTTCCGGCTTCGTCCTGTTCAGCGGCATCCGCTTGATCAAGGGAACGGTCAACGACCTGATCGGCGGAAAACCGGACCGTGAATTGGGAAACCGGGTATTGGACATCCTGAGGGGATACCCGGAAATCCTCGGGCTGCATGATTTCGTGCTGCACAACTACGGACCGGGCCGCTCGATGGCGTCGGTCCACGCCGAGGTCAGCGCGGACGCCCCAATCCTGGTCATCCACGAGGTCATCGACCAGGCGGAGCAGGAGGTGCTTACGAAACTTGACCTGCCCCTCATCATCCATATGGACCCCGTGGTGCCCGACGACGCGCCGGGGCAGGGAAGAAAGGCGCGCATCGCGCAGTACCTGTCTGAAATGAACCCTCCCCTGTCCCTGCACGACTTCCGAATGGTGCCCGGGAAACGCGTCATCAAACTGATTTTCGACGTGGTCGTACCGGTCGACTTCGAGGGGGAGGACGAGCTGGTCAAGAAGGTGGACGCCTTCGCCAAATCGCTGGACCCGCGGCATCAATGCGTCATCCGCATCGACCGGGACTATTTCCCCGAGACAGGGCAGGAGGCCGGGACATGAAGACAAGGGAGCGGCTCGTACTGCTTTTCCTGGCGCTGTCGTTCCTGGCGGCTCCATGCTGCGCGACGACAGGCGCGGAGGAGGCGCTCAACGACCGGGAACTGACGGACCTGCTCTATGAGCTCAACCGCGAGGAGGAGGAAGGTTCGGAATTCCTGGTGCTGCCGGACGATTACAAGGAGCCCCTCACCGGGGTGGACGGGGTGTACAGCCTGCTGCTGGTGGGCGTCGACGTCGACCACGCGGACGTGGCCGGGCGCAGCGACACGATGGTGCTGGCGGTGCTGAACACCCGGACGGGCAGCGTCAGCCTGGTTTCTTTTTTAAGGGATTTGTACGTGGAAATCCCCGGGAGGGGGCATAACCGGCTCAACGCCGCCTATGCCTTCGGCGGGCCCCA
>Ga0209613_1000202_pt1 | contig 78322 bp, 69 predicted proteins | sample BioC13SIPDNA_2_FD_185747 | JGI IMG/M metagenome (GOLD analysis project Ga0209613, IMG submission 185747) | Anaerobic biogas reactor microbial communites from Washington, USA - Biogas_R2_A C13 SIP DNA (SPAdes) (version 2) | ecosystem: Engineered > Bioreactor > Anaerobic > Unclassified | place...
GGGGATCGAGAACAAACTCCATTACGTTCGCGATGTTACCCTCGCCGAAGACGCCTCGCAGGTGCGCACGGGACACGCGCCGCAGGTCATGGCGGCCTGCCGCAACTTCGCCATCGGACTTCTCCACGCTTTCGGGGCCCCCAACATCGCCGCCGCTCTCCGACGCAACGCCGCCCGACCTTCGACCGTCCTCCGATGGATCAACTCGCCCATCACTCAACGAAAATGAAAAGACCCTGGCTGGATGTCTACGGGGGGTTGATCAAGGTCGTCGCCTTCGGTATCCTCCTCTGCCTGATCTGCTGCACGAGTGGGCTCTCGGCCCGAGGCGGGTCGCGGGGCGTGGGACGGGCGACCACCTCCTCCGTCGTCATCTCCCTGCTCGTCGTGTACGCCCTGAACTACCTTCTGGGCGTCTGCCTCTGGTGAGCGCCGGGCTTCCGGCGAAGGGACTCCACCCGCCGAAGTCAGGAGCATCGCACGCCCACGGGACCCGAGGCTGACCATGACCCTCGTTCGCGTCGAGAACCTTGCCAAGAGCTTCCGAGTCGCCGAGCGGTGCCCCGGCATGTGGGGTGCGGTGCGGGGACTGGTGGCGCGCGGGTATCGCACCATTCAGGCCCTCGACGATGTCAGTTTCGAGCTGAGCGCCGGCGAACTCGTTGGCTATATCGGCCCCAACGGCGCTGGCAAGTCCACCACGGTCAAGGTCCTGGCGGGCATCCTCGTGCCCGACTCGGGACGATGCGAGGTGCTTGGGCGCGTGCCCTGGCGCGAGCGCCGCGCCAACGCCCGAGACGTAGGAGTCGTCTTCGGCCAACGCACCCAGCTTTGGTGGGACCTGCCCGTCGCTGAGTCCTTCGACCTCCTCCGCGAGATCTACGCGGTGGCCCCAGCCGACCACCGGCGCGCCCGCGGCGAGCTCGTCGAGATGCTCGATCTGGGCGGCCTGCTCAATGTCCCCGTGAGGCAGCTTTCCCTAGGCCAGCGGATGCGCTGCGACCTCGCGGCCGCGCTGCTCCATCAGCCGCCGATCCTCTACCTCGATGAGCCCACCATAGGTCTGGACGCCCCCTCGAAGCTGGCCGTCCGGAGCTTCGTCCGCACACTCACCCGCGAGCGCGGTGTCACGGTTATCCTGACCACCCATGACATGGATGACATCGAGGCCCTGTGCCAGCGCGTCATCCTCATCGCCCACGGCCGGGTCCTCTCCGACGGCTCCCTGAAGGACCTCCGAACCCAGGTCAGCCGCGAGCGGCGGCTCGTGATCGATCTCGCCGACCCCATGGCCGAGATCGCGGATCCCCGCGCCACCATCACCGCGCGCGAGGGCGCGAGGGTTACGGTGAGCTTCGACCCCGATCGCGTAGCGGCGCCCGAGTTGATCGCTCAGCTCTGCGCTAGGGTCGCCATCCGAGACCTCACGATCGAGAGCGTTCCCATCGAGGAGATCGTGGCCCAACTCTACCGCGAGAACGGCGCGCCATGAGGCCCTATATCGCCGTCCTCAGCGCCAACTTCCGCATGATGCTTCAGTACCGAGCTGCGGCCTTCGCCGGCGCCGTGACCCAGGTGTTCTGGGGACTGATCCGCGTGATGGTCTTCGAGGCCTTCTACCGGTCGTCCAGCCTCGTCCACCCTATGGGCCTCGATGAGGTGGTCGACTACGTGTGGCTCGGACAGGCCATGCTCCTGCTCACCACCTTCGGACCGGATCCCCACATCAGAGAGATGATCCGCTCGGGAAACGTGGCCTATGAGCTGACTCGCCCCACCGACCTGTACGGCTTCTGGTATGTCCGCTGCCTGGCCGCTCGGACCGCCCCCGTGATCTTGCGCGCGGTGCCCCAGCTCCTCATCGCCGGCCTCTTCTTCGGCCTCCGAGCGCCGGCATCACCAGCCTCGGGCGCGGCCTGGATCGCCTCCACCCTCGCCGCCATGCTCCTCTCGGCGGCCTTCGGTGCCGTCATCTCCATCACGCTACTGTGGACGATCTCGGGTGAGGGCGCCAGTCGGTTCCTGCCTGCTGTGAGCTGGTTGCTCTCCGGCAACATCATCCCCCTCCCGCTATTCCCCGAATGGGCCCAAGGCGTCCTCAATGTCCTGCCCTTCCGTGGGCTTGCCGACACCCCGTTCCGCATCTACATGGGGCACATCGGACCGGGTGAGGCGTTGCTCCCCATCCTTCATCAAGTCGTGTGGGCAGCGGCCTTCGTGCTGTTCGGGCGGTGGCTCCTGGCCCGAGCCATGCGCCGCGTCGTCGTGCAGGGAGGGTAAAGGATGGCGCGCCTGGTTCGCCTCTATATGCACTATGCCGGCATCTCCATCCGAAGCCAGATGCAGTACCGGGCGTCCTTCGCCATGGCGGCCGCCGGCCATCTGGTCGTCACCGGCTTCGGCTTCGCGGCACTCGCCGTGCTCTTCCGTCGCTTCGGCTCCCTGGTCGAGTGGAGCCTTCATGGGGTGGCCGTCCTGTACGGCATCACCCACGTCGCCTTTGCCCTGGCCGAGGCCTTCGCGCGAGGCTTCGACGTCTTCCCCGCCATGGTCCGCGACGGCAGCTTCGATCGACTCCTACTCCGACCCCTGAGCACCGCTTTCCAGGTTGCAGCCAGTGAGATCCAGCTCATGCGCATCGGACGCTTGACTCAGGGCCTCGCCGTCCTGGGCTGGGCCCTGGCTACGGGCGGCTTCTCCCTCGGACTCGCCCACTGGCTCCTGGTACCCCTCGCCATCCTCGGGGGCGCCTGCCTCTTCTCCGGTCTCTTTGTGCTGTCTGGGGTACTGAGCTTCTGGACCATCGAGACACTGGAGGTCGTGAACACCGTCACCTACGGCGGAGTGGAGGCCACCCAGTACCCCCTCTCGATCTATCGCCCGTGGTTCCGGCATCTCTTCACATTCGTCGTGCCCCTCGCGTGCGTGAACTTCCTGCCCGGCGCAGCCCTGATGGGGATGCCCGAGCGCGCGGGAGCCCCCGAGTGGTGCCTATGGCTGGCCCCTTTCGCGGGCGTTCTCTTCCTGCTTGCGAGCCTCCAGGTGTGGCGGGTGGGGGTCAGACACTACACCTCGACGGGGTCGTAGGGTGCTTCTCGGTAGGCTGTTCGTGACGGCCACAGGGGCATCTGCCTGACCCGAAGAGCCCAGCCTCTATGCGGCCCGTTCCACGCGTCACTGCGCCATCGGCGGCGGCTTGCCATACTGGATGACCGGCGGTCGCAGGGACACGGACGGGCCCAGGGAGGTACTCGAGTCAGGCGCCTCCGTAGGAGTGAGGGGGAACTCCAGGTACTCCTTCATGCCGCCCCGCGGATCGGGTTCTCCCGCCGCGATGAGTGCCGCGCGAAGTCGTTCACCGACGGGCTGGGCGTCCGCCAATGCCTCGCGAACCCGCGCGTCGCGCTCCTGCCACGCGCGTACGAAGGCGCCCTGGCGGATGGCCTCCTCGCCGGCGGTCCGGAGCGAGTCCAGCAAAGGGTCCGCCTCACGGCTGTCCTCCGCCTGGATGATGACGGCATGGCGGTTCATCTCGAGTATCAGTTCATCGATCGACGCGCCCAGCGCTGACTCCTGGGGCGGCTCGTTACGCGCGGCTCGGAGGGCGATGAGGGCGTTGCGCTTGGTCGCCGTTGCGTCCAGCAACAGGCTCGTCCCCAGGTCCAGGGACGACACCGCGTCCGCCATCGTGCAGGAGGAGTAGACCAACCGATCCAGCTCCGTCGTGATGTCCACCTGCTCATCCGCCGCCACCTGCAGCAACGTGCTGAGCTCGCCATGGGAGGCCGTGATCGCGTAGAAGCACAGCTTGAGCGCGTCGAGCTGCGCGTAGTCCTCCGGGGAGACCCCTGGGAGGTACGGCGGCACACCCTCGGCGGCACGTTGGGCCGCCGTCCGCCGGATGTCCGCCACGAGCGCGTCGAGGGGCTCGTCGCCCGCGACGCCGAGCAGCCGCCGGGCTTCCACAACCAGTTCAGGGGGGCTGTCGGGATCGCCGAACTGCATCGCCGTCTCCTGGGTCGCGAGCTCGGCGATATCCTGGGTAGCGGCCAGCAAGGGAGCCTGGGAAGCGAGTCCCATGATGCCCGCCGCCAACGCCTTCCGCTCCGTCTCTTGGCGGTAGCTCCGTATGGACTGGGGAATCACCCAGCCCACCAGCAGGGATGCCAGGGTTACAACCAGGAGGACCACGAAGACAGGGCGGAGCCCGTACCGGCTACTCAGGGCCCTCAGCCATGATGACATACCCCGAGTCTGCGCTCTCGGCGTATCGGAGCCCGGCCATGCCGCTGAGTCGCTCGACCGCTTCATCCACCGTCACGTCCTCGAGGGTCGCGTGTATCCGCACCTGGGCGTACGCGCCGGCTTCCAGTTCGATCCCCACGCCGGACACATCGGCCACCCGCTCCAGGGCCTCGTCCAGTGTATCGCCTGCGAACCGGAACGTGTAGGTGGGCGGCGGCTCGGCGGCCTCGGTGTACCCTTCCTCGGCCGGTGCCATGGGCCCCATGGTCTGACCCTCCGCCCCGCCGAATCCGCCGTAGCCCCCCCCGCCCATGGTGGGGCCTTGCGCCCCGCTAGCCGACGGCCCCAGAGGTCCCGGAGCCTCCTCCATGACGACAGTGTCGAAGGGGCCCACCGGCGCCGATGGCTCCGTCGCGATGGGCGGCGCAGCGGCGGGCGACTTATCGGAGGCTGGCGGCGGCGCGGACCTCGTCACATGGGAGGGGGGCGTGGCGTCGCCCCGGCTCTCGGGCGTTGCGGCGCGGCCGGACCGACCCATCGCGGCCGTCGACGGTGGTCCAGACTGCTCGGTGGGGTCGGCGGTCGCTGCCTCCGACAGCGTCGCCTCGAGGCTCGCCGTCTCTTCGACCGCGGCAGGCGCCTCGTCCTGTGCGGTGAGTGATCCCGGCGCCACAGCGGCCTCCGGGTACATACCCTCGCCCGGAGTCACGCCGCCCGCGGGCGCGGACATGGCCAGGCCGCTCGTGGCGTCCCTGTGCAACACTGCGTTCGCCCGCAGCCACATAAGGCCGCCGGCGCCAACGATCACGAGCACCGAGGCGGCAGCTGCCAACAGCCCGAGGCTGGGGTGGGACATCAGCCGCCCCAAGGGGCTCCGGTCCCGCGCCTCCGCCCGCACCGCGGCCATCACGCCGTCCGCGAACCCCTCACGTGCCGGAACGGGGCCTAGGGACCCGAGGAGTTCCCCTGCCGCCACGAACTCACGCAACGCGTCTGCGCACGCCGGGCATGTCCGTAGGTGCTCCGCCGCCTCCGCGGGAACGGGCTCGCCGCGGCTGTGCGCCAGGAAGTACTCCTGCGCCTTCTCACATGTCATGGCGAGTCCCCCTCCCGGCGTCGGATTCGCCTGCATCCCTATGACCACGGTTCACTCGCTGTTGTTCCAGCAGAGGCGCGAGTTGATGCCTGAGGGCGTGTCGGGCCCGGTTGAGCCGCGACTTCACCGTTCCCATGGGCAGCCCGACGACCTTGCAGATCTCCTCGTAGCTCATGCCCTCGATGTCGAAGAGGATGAGGAGCTCCCGATGGTGGGGCGAGAGCCGCACCAGAGCGCGATGCACCAGGTCTCGCGTCTCCCCACGCTCCGCCTCCCCGTCCGGGCCAAGGCCGGGGTCGGCTGGCTCGGGGATCGCTCGCTCCTCGTCATTGCCCTCGTCCAGGGAGACCTCCCCGCGCCGACCGCGCCGCCTCAGACTGTCGAGGCACGCGTTGTGGAGGATACGGTAAAGCCAGGTGCTGAAGGTAGACTGCTCCTGGAACTTCCCGAGGGAGCGCCACGCGGCGACGAAAGCCTCCTGGGCGGCATCGTGGGCCGCGTCGAGATCGCCCAGCATCCGGTAGGCGAGGCTGATGGCGCGCGTCTCGTGCCGCCTCACCAACGCGTCGAAGGCAGCGAGGTCGCCATTCCGGCTCAGCCGCACCAACTCCGCGTCGGAAGCTTCCTTACGCATGGCCATGAGCGCCTCACGGTGCTACAGGGTGGCGAACGATCGTGTCCTCAGGCAGGTTCCTTCTCCGAGGCCACGGCATAACGGCAGGCCTCATAGAGCTCGTCATGGGTGATCCGCCCACCCCGCAGATCCGCGAACATGAGCTGGTTCAGCCGCTCGAAGATGTCCGGACGCGACACGGCTTCCGTGTGCCAGGAGTTGATGTACTCCTTCAGCCGCTCCATGCGCTTCTCCGGGATCTGATCGATGTGAGCATGGACCATGGCGAGCACTTCTTGCACGTCAGCGCTGCTGAAGTCGCCCGGCTCATGGGCGTGGGGCAACGAGAAACGGCCCAATTCGGGGACGAACTCGATGTTGATCTGGTTCGTCGATCCACCGGGCGTCTCATAGATGATCCCGATGTTGACCTGCCCCCCATCCTCCCACGACTGGTACCGCACGTTCCCGAAGGCGACGCACCTATCTCTGCCTGGATCGGTGCCGCGTTCGTCCTGCTGGTAACGCATCATCAGGTGCTGCAGAGCCTGCAGGAACTCGTTGATGTGTCGCTTGCACACGTGGAGCTTCACCCCATGTTGTTCCGCTGCACCCATCGGGCGCGGAGCTGGCCGCAGGCGGCGTCGGCGTCTCCTCCCGCGCTGCGCCGCACTGTCACGTTCACGCCGCGACCCTCGAGGACCTCCCCGAACCGGGCCGTGCCCTGAGCATGCGGCGCCGCGTAGGCTCCCCCCTCCACGGGGTTCACGCCGATCAGGTTCACGTGGGCGCCTCGCCCGATCAGCTCCGCCAGTTGAGTCCCGTGCCCAGTGCCGTCGTTCACCCCGGCGAGCAGCGTATACTCATAGGTGACACGCCGGCCGCTCGCTTCCTCGTACCGCTTTGCCGCCGCGACCACCGCCGGCAACGGGTCCGGCTGGCGCGGTATGAGCGTCGCCCGAAGCGCGGGGTCCGCCGCGTGGACAGACACGGCCAGCCTCACCCGACGCCCCGAGGCGGCCAGACGCTCGATGCCCTTCACCCAGCCGACCGTCGAGAGGGTGATGCTGCGCTCGGGGATGCTGTAGGCCTTGCCATCGCAGAGAAGGCACAGCGCGTCGAGCACACCCTCCAGGTTCAGGAGCGGCTCGCCCATTCCCATGAACACAACGTGCTGCGGGACCCGCCGCTCCAGTGCCGCCGCCAGCACCTGCCCCGCGATCTCCTCGCCTGCCAGGTTGCGCTTCAACCCATGGCGCCCGGAGGCGCAGAACCGGCAGCCCACCGGGCAGCCCAGCTGGCTGGAGACGCAGACCGAGAGACCCCACGGGCGCTCCATGGCGACGCACTCCACCGCGTCCCCATCGGCGACCTGCACGAGCAGCTTCTCCGCGGCCACATCGCCGACGCGCTCGAGGATCCGAGGCCCCAAGGGGCAGACACGCTCGGCGAGCGCCGCCCGCAGCGACTTCGGCAGGTTGCTCATCGCCTCCGGGTCGCTGATACCCTTCTCGAAAACCCACTGCGCGATCTGGCTCCCCCTGTAGACCGGCTGCCCAAGGCGCTCGGCCATCGCCGGCCGACCCTCGCGCACCAGTCGCAGAAGCTCCAGACCGTCACCCATTGCCATCGCCGCCGTCGATCCGCTTGAGCAAGACGCGTTCGTGAGGGATGAACCCTTCGTGCTCGTAGAAGCCCATGGCGTCCGCGTTCGCTTCATAGACGTGGAGCCGAGCGTAGCCCGCGCCCCGCTTCCGGCCCCACTCGTAGGCGGCGGCCATGAGCGCGGCGCCTATGCCCGCTCGCCGGTGCTCCGGCGCCACCAGCAGCTCGGCGATGATCACGTCCGGCGGGCCCACGAAGATGGGCGGCCGATCCCTCAGGGCGAGCAGGCTGTACCCCACGAGCCGACCATTGAGTTCGGCCACCATCGCCTCCGAGTCCGGTTCGAGTAGGAAGTCGTGCAGGTACGGCGCCCACACGGCCTCGAACTCCCCGTAAGTCTGCAGCGGAACTGTCCCCTCGGGCGTCAGCCCGGCGTGGTAGTTGAGAAGGTCCCACGCCAACTCCGTTAGCGGTGCGGCATCCCGCGCGGTCGCCACTCGAACGCGGCATCCTGTCCCACTGCGACTCGGCATGCTGAGAGAGTACCACACCAGTTGGCGCCGCGCGCCCTCGGCGACACCTTCATCATATTGGTAGTTGACACTTATATACTCATATAGTAATGTTAGGCGCGTCAGGGTCGCAGCTTGCTCAGCGTCGGCGCAGGGATGCCCACGCGGAGAGGGAGCTGCCGACACCTACACGACATGGCGGCACGGTCAGGTGTCAGGTGTGTCGTGCCAGCGCCGGAGTCGTGGCGCTGGCGTAGAGGGTGCTCATCCCTTACTGGAACAGTCTGGAGGAACGGCGCCATGCGACGCGATCGGCTGCGTACTATAGGGGTTGCGGGTGCCTCGGTGGCACTCGCGGCATGGTTCATGATATCCGGCTGCGGCAAGAGCGAGGATCGCGTGTCCCACAATGCGCAGCGGGCTCCGGTTGCCGTCTCTACGGTCATGGCGGCCTCCCAGGGCCTGGCTGACTACACGACCGTCTCTGGCCGGGTGCAGCCGATCATGCGCGCCGAACTCGCGGCCAGCGTCATGGCTCGAGTCCGCGAAGTACGGGTGTCCGAGGGCTCCCGTGTGGCCGCCGGCGACGTCCTCGTCGTCCTCGACGCGAACCGCGCCTCCGCCGAGGCGAGCCGCGCCCACGCGGGCGTAATGACCGCCCAGGCTGCCCTCGAACAGGCCCGCCTCCAGAGCGACATTCAAGCGACTGCCTCCGAGACCGGCCTAACGAAGGCCCAGCAGGACCTCCGCATGGCCGAATCCGGCGCACGGGTCGAGGAGAAGATCCAGGCGGACGAGGGACTCCGACAGGCCGAGGCCGACCGCACCAGGGCCGCCGAGATGCTGGACATGCTCCGCGAGGGGGCCCGGGTGCAGGAGCGTGCCCAGGCCGCGCAGGCCGTCGACGCGGCCCGGGCGCAGGTAGCCCAGGCGCGCGAGGGCCTCGCGGCGCTGATCGAGGGGGCTCGACCCCAGGAGCGCGAGCAGGCCAGGCAGAGCGTCGAGCAGGCTGAGGCCGGGCTTCGGGCCGCCCAGGCGCGGCTCGGCGAGGTCCAAGACCAGCGCGCGGCCCAGATGCAGGCCCAGTTGGCCACCGCCGAGGCGGCCTTCGAGACAGCCGACGCCACCTTCCAACGGATGCGCGCGTTGTATGAGGCCGAGGTTATCAGCGAGCAGCGGTTCGACGAGGCCAAGCTCGCCCATCAGACCGCCCTCAACCAGCTGACCGTGGCCCGGCAGGAGGCCTCCCTCTTCTCCGACGGGCCCGATGGCGAGGCCGTGGCCCAGGCGCGCGAAGCGGTGAGGCAGGCTGAGGCGGCAGCCCTTCAGGCCAGGCAGCAGGCGTCCCTCGTCGAGGAGGGACCTCGACAGCAGGAGATCGAGGTCGCCCGTCAGCGGGTTGCCGCGGCGGAGGCGGGGCTGGCTCAAGCCGAGCAGCAGGCCTCCCTAGTGGAGGAGGGACCGCGCACCCAGGAGATCCGCCAGGCGGAGGAGGCCCTCCGTCAGGCAGAAGCCCAGGTCGAGATCGCCCGCCAGCAGCGAGAGATGGCCTACTCGGGCGCTCGTCCCGAGGAGCTGGAACAGGTTCGCGGCGCCTACCTGTTGGCCGTAGCGGGCATGGCCGAGGCGGATATCGCCGTGCAGGCCGTCGAAGCGGCCCAGGCTCAGGTCGCCTACGCCGCCGCCGCCGCGCGCGCCGCCCAGGTGATGGTCGACGACCACATCATCCGCGCCCCCTTCGATGGCGTTGTCATCGGCCGGAGCGTGGACCCGGGTGACATGGCGTCACCGGGCATGATCCTTATTACCATCGAGCCCGACGCCGTCTTCAGGCTCCACTGCCAGGTGCCCGAGCGGCAGCTCGCCAACCTCCACCTCGGTCAGGCCCTGTCCGTCACCCTCGACTCTCTCCCGGATGAGGACCTCACCGGCGAGGTCAGCAGCATCACTCCCGCCGCCGATCCAACTACCGGAACCGCTCTCGTGAAGGTGGATCTCCTGCCTCACGAGGGGGTCCGCTCCGGCATGTTCGGCCGGCTCCACATACCCCTGAGCAAGGAGCAGGCGGTCACCATCCCCGCCGAGGCCGTGTGGAGCAAGGAATCCCTCACAGGTGCTTGGGTGGTCGCCGATGGGCGCGCCATGCTGCGCTTCGCCCGCTTCGGCCGTGAGGAGGCCGGTCGAGTGGAGGTCCTCTCGGGCATACATGCCGATGACCAGGTCATCGTCGATGCGCCGGCGACGCTGAAGGATGGCGACCCCGTTACCCCCTCAGGGGCGGGCGGGGCCAGCGCGGAGGTGGCCGAGTGAACGCTGTCGGGGATCAAGTCACTCGGACAGGGATCGCCGGCCGGGTGGCCCGGGCCTTCATCAACTCACGGCTGACGCCGATCATCGTCATCACGACGATCGCCCTAGGGGCCTTCGGCGCGCTCCTCACGCCGCGTGAGGAGGAGCCTCAGATCATCGTTCCGATGATCGACATCTTCGTCCAGATGCCAGGGGCCAGCGCCGAGGAGGTCGAGCAGCGGGTCGCGACCCCCATGGAGAAGCTCCTGTGGGAGATACCCGACGTCGAGTACATATACTCGACCTCCATGCCCGGCGGCGCCATGGCCATCGTTCGGTTCCTCGTGAATACCCCTGAGGAAGAGGCCATCGTTCGAACCTACAACAAGATGTACTCCAACTTCGACCTCATCCCTGAGGGGGCGAGCCAGCCCCTCATCAAGCTCCGGTCCATCGATGATGTGCCCGTCCTCGCCATCACCTTCTATGGCGAGGGGTACGATGGCTACGAGCTGCGCCGCGTCGCGGCCGTCGTCGAGTCCCACCTGAAGCAGCACCCCGAGGTCTCCCAGACCAACCTCATCGGCGGCTACCAGCGGCAGGTCAGAGTCGTTCTCGATCCCGACCGTCTGGCCGGCCACAATGTCAGCCCCGCCATGGTCGCAGGGGTCCTGCGGACTGAGAACACGCGGATCCCCTCCGGCAGCTTCACCCGTGACAACGAGGAGATCCTCGTCGAGACGGGCGAGTTTCTCACCTCAGCCGACGAGGTCGGCGCCGTGGTCATCGGCGTCCACGACGGCCGGCCCGTCCGAGTGCGGGATGTAGCCCAGGTCATCGACGGACCCGAGGATCCCTCCCGCTACGTGATGGTGGCCCCGGGCGCGGCTTGGCATGAGGCGCACCCGGACGTCATCGCTCCTCCCGGAGCCGCCCACGCCGTCACCCTATCGGTGGCTAAGCAGAAGGGCGCCAACGCCTCCACCGTGGTCGAGAGCCTCCTGGAGCGAGTCGAAGCGATGCGCGGCGAGTTCTTCCCCCGCGACATCCAGGTCCTCACGACCCGGAACTACGGTGCGACGGCCAAGGAGAAATCCGACGAGCTGCTCGAGCACCTAGCGATCGCGACTCTCTCAGTGACCCTGCTCATCGCCCTCGCCCTTGGCTTCCGCGAGGCGGGCGTCGTGCTCGTCGCCGTGCCCGTCACCCTGGCCCTCACCATCCTCGTCTTCTACGTTCTCGGGTACACCCTGAACCGGGTCACCCTGTTCGCCCTCATCTTCTCCATCGGAATCCTGGTCGATGACGCCATCGTGGTGGTCGAAAACATCGTCCGCCACTACCGGCTGCCCGAGAGCCGGGGGCGGCCGATCGACACCGTCGTGGTTGAGGCGGTCGATGAGGTCGGCAACCCCACCATCCTCGCGACCTTCACCGTCGTCGCCGCTATCCTCCCCATGGCCTTCGTGCGCGGCCTGATGGGCCCATACATGGAGCCCATCCCCGTCGGCGCTGCCGCCGCCATGCTCTTCTCCCTCATCATCGCCTTCGTCATCTCCCCGTGGGCCTCCCTCCGGCTCCTCAAGCGTGAGGGCAGCGGTCACGACCATGGCAAGGAGGGGTGGTCCACCCGTCTCTACCGGCGCGTCATGGGGTCCCTCATCCACAACAAGGTCGCCCAGACCGGCTTCCTCCTCGGGGTCGTGGTCCTGCTGTTGGCGGCATGCTCCCTCGTCGCTCTGAAGGTCGTCCGCGTGAAGATGCTCCCCTTCGATAACAAGAGCGAGTTCCAGGTCATCGTGGATATGGACGAAGGGACGACCCTCGAGGAGACCTCCCTCTGCACTCGGGAGATCGCCGAGTACCTGCGTACCGTCCCCGAGGTCTCCGACCTCCAGGTCTACGTCGGCGCCTCGGGACCCCATAACTTCAACGGCCTCGTGCGCCATTATTTCCTCCGCTCGTCGCCCCACCAAGCCGACATCCAGGTCAACCTCATCGATCGCCATCACCGCAAAGCCCAGAGCCATGACATCGCCAAGCGCGTCCGGCCGGGGGTCGTCGAGATCGCCCAGCGACACGGCGCCAATGTGAAGGTGGCCGAGGTGCCGCCGGGGCCGCCCGTGCTCCAGACCCTCGTGGCGGAGATCTACGGGCCCAACTACAAGCGCCAACGGGAGATCGCCGCCGAGGTCATGGAGGTCTTCAGATCCACCGATGGCGTGGTCGATATCGACTGGGAGGTCGAGGCTCCTCAGCCCAAGGTCGAGTTCGCGGTCCGGAAGGACCAGGCGGCCCTTCTGGGCATCACGAGCGAGCAGATCGCCCAGACCCTCCGCATCGTGAGCGCCGGAGCCGATGTCGGGCTGGCTCATATCCCAGACGAGAAGGAGGATGTGATCATCCGGCTCGAGGTGCCGCGCGGCCAGCGAGCCAACGTCGCTCAGCTGGAGGCCGTACGGGTCATGTCCGCCTCAGGTGCCCTCGTTCCCATCGGCGAGGTTGCCGATGTGCGGGAGACGACGGCCGAGAGCAACATCTACCACAAGAACCTCCAGCCCGTGGTCTACGTCATGGGCGATCTGGCGGGCACGGCGGAGTCTCCCGTCTACGCCATCCTCCAGATGAACCGCGTCCTCGAGAAGATGACCCTCCCCGAGGGGTACACCATGGAGCGGTTCACCACCCACCAGCCCCACCTCACGGATCGCTACGCGATGAAGTGGGACGGTGAGTGGCACATCACCTATGAGGTCTTCCGTGACCTGGGCATCGCCTTCGCCGTCGTCCTCATCCTCATCTATGTCCTGGTCGTCGGGTGGTTCCAGGACTTCGTGACACCCCTGGTCATCCTCTCCGCCATCCCCTTCTCCCTGGTTGGCATCATCCCCGGCCACTGGGCCATGGGCGCCTTCTTCACCGCCACCTCCATGATAGGGTTCATCGCGGGAGCGGGGATCGTGGTGCGAAACTCCATCATCCTCGTCGACTTTATCGAGCACCGGCTACAGCACGGGTACCCCCTTGATGAAGCGGTCATCGATGCCGGGGCCATTCGCTTCCGGCCCATGCTCCTGACCGCCGCGGCCGTGGTCGTGGGTTCCAGCGTCATCCTCTTCGACCCCATCTTCCAGGGCCTTGCTATCTCCCTGATGGCCGGCGAGGTAGCGTCGCTCCTGCTCTCCCGGGTCACCGTGCCCATCCTCTACTTCGTCGACCACCGCCGGCGCGCGCGGCCTGTATCGGACGGGCCTCCCGCGGCTCCCCCTGCCGTGGCCCCGAGCGAGGAGGTAACCCCGTGAGATCGGCACTCATCCTCCTAGTCGCTGCCTTGGGCTCCGCGTGGGCCCTCGCCCAGGAGCCCCCCGTTGACGCGGACGCCGTCCCCGAGCCCCGACTCGCCGTCTCCGCAGACGAGGTCGCTCTGCCCGAGGGGCCCCTCGCCCTACGCGACTGCGTGACGGTCGCCCTGGCCTTCAACCCCCGGCTAGTCGCCGCGAACGCCCAGATCAGGGAGGCCCAAGCGGCCCTCACGGGCGCGAAGGGCGCTGACGATCCAAGGCTCTCCCTGAACGCCGCGAGCATCCTGCTCGAGAAGCAGCCCAGCCTGGATGTCGAGGGCTTCGGCACCTTCCTCTACGGCTCCCGGCTCAACTGGGATGTCGGGCTGAAGCTGCAGATCCCCATCTACACCTCGGGCAAGACGGGCGCCTACAAGGACCAGGCCGAGGCCATGCTCGATGCCGCCGTCTCCCTCGCCGCTCGCGAGCGCCAAGCCGTAGCCCGTGATGCCGTCCGCGCCTACTTCGGGGTCCTCCAGGCCCGCGCCATGGCTGAGGTTGCCGAGACCCAGGTGCGCGCCCTCGAGGCTCAGCATGACGCCGTGAGCCGAATGCACGGCGTCGGCCTCGTCTCCAAGCTCGATCCCCTCCGCACCGAGGTGGCTCTCGCGGGCGCTGAGGAGATGCGCACCCGAGCCGCGAACGGAATCGCCATCGCCATGGCTGGTCTGAGGGCTGTCATGGGCCTGCCGCGCGAGGTTCAGTTCGAGGTCAGCGGCGAGTACGCCAGTCCCGACCTGCCCCCCGACCTGGAGGCGGCCATCCGGGAGGCCCTCGAGTTCCGGCCCGAGGTCTCCACCGTGCAGGCCTACCGGCGCGCGGCCGAGGCCGCTCGGGAGATTGCCGACGCCGGCAACGATCCCCAACTCGGCTTCTTCGCCCAGTGGGACTTCGCCCGCGACACCCGGATGCCGAACACCGGGAACTGGTCCCTGGGGCTGGGCCTAACCTGGGACATCTTCGATGGCGATGAAGCCAAGTCGGGCGAGGATCAAGCGAGGGCGCGCATCGAGCGCATTGAGGCCGAAGCCCAGGCCCTCCGCGACGGCATCACCCTCCAGACCACCCAGGCCTTCCTCGAGATGCAGGCGGCTGAGGAGCGGGTGCGCACCATGGAGGCGGCGGTGCGGAGTGCCGAGGAGGCGGTCGAACTGGCGGCTGTCGGTTATGCCAACGACATCACGCCCCTCACCGATCTTCTCACCGCAGAAGCGGACCGCACGAAGGCGAGAAACGACTGGGTCATCGCCCAGAATGACCTGCGGGTCGCGATGGCCGAGCTGATGTACGCAATGGGACGGTAGGGGAGGGGGCCGCCGTCGGGCGGCCGTTCCCCGTCGCCCAGATGTGCCGTTATACTGTCCTCCGTGTACGGCCTTGCCGATCGGAGACAGCCGAGGGGCCGCGTCAGGCGTGCGCGGCCACTGGATAACATGAGACCATGAGGTGAGAGACGATATGGCGAACGTTCCCGCGGTTACCGATAGCGACTTCGAGGAGAAGGTCCTAAAGTCCGACAAGACGGTCCTCGTCGACTTCAGCGCCACCTGGTGTGGGCCCTGCAAGCAGCTCGCCCCCATCATCGCCGCCCTGGCCGAGGAGCTCGAGGGCGAGACGGACGTCTACGGCGTCGACGTCAACGAGAGCCCCAACACCGCCCAGAAGTACGGCATCATGGCGGTGCCGACCCTGATCGTGTTCAAGAACGGCGAAGAGAAGGCGCGCGAGGCCGGCTTCATGCCCAAGGCCAGGATCCTCGATCTCATCGACCGAGCCGGCTAGGACCGACCAGTGACCGGAGATCGCATCCGGCCGCCATCCCTGAGGACGCGGCTCGCGGGGGCCACAAGAGTGTCCTTGATTCACTTCACGGCGCCCTGGTGCCCCCCTTGCCGTTTGCAGTCCGCGGAGGCGAGGCGCTTCGCCGAGGCGGCGGATGACCCGATTGGCTTCATCGAGGTCGATGTGTCAGCCGACATCACTGACGCCCGAGATCTCAGCATCGTGGCGGTGCCCACCTTGCTGTTCATGGCCGGAGGGCGGGAGCTGCGCCGCCTCAGTGGCTTCTGCACCCGAGATGAGATCGCTGCGCTCTATAACCGCCTGCGCGAATAGGGCGCCAACCACTCCTAGACTCGACCGAAGGGATCGATGAGATGGACACCGTACTCGCCTGGGCGGACGGACTCTCCTCGCGTGTGGCCGAGGCCTTGGCCAGCGGTTCCCCCATCGCCTACCTCTTCGTCTTCCTGGCGGGCATCCTGGCTAGCCTCACCCCGTGCGTCTATCCCATGATCCCCGTCACCATCGCCGTCATCGGCGGGCAGACCAAGAAGGGCCCCAAGGAGGGCTTCTTCCTGTCCCTCGCCTACTGCACGGGCATCGCCCTCACGTACGCCACCCTCGGCGCGGGCATGGCCGCCCTGGGCCGCGCGACGGAGCGGGCCTTGGGCCAGGGCACCCTCGCCCAGAACCCCTGGGTGGCCCTGGGCATCGGCATCATCTGCCTCGTCTTCGGCCTCGTCATGTTCGGTACCATCACCCTCCCCATGCCCTCGGGGCTGCAGCAGTGGCAGAGCCGTCGGCGTGGCGGGAACTACCTGGGCGCCTTGGCCGCGGGCATGGTCTTCGGCACCGTGGCGAGCCCCTGCCTCGCGCCCGTCGTCGGACTTATCGCCGTCGAGATCGCCAAGACCGGCCGCATCGCCTACGGCGCTTCCATGCTCTTCACCTTCGGCCTCGGCCTCGGTGTGCTCTTCCTCATCATCGGCACCTTCTCCGGCGCCCTCTCCTCCATGCCCAAGGCGGGCGCCTGGATGGACAAGATCAAGGGCGTCTTTGGGTGGCTCATGCTCGCCATCGCCGCCGGCTACTTCTTCCACGCCGGCAGCCTCCACGCCACCGCCAAGGTCCGCGCCGCCGAGCAGCTCGCCCTGGAGCAGGCCGCGAGCCAGGGCGTCGAGGCCGGCGCTCCCGTCGGCGAGGCGGGGCCGCCACCCTATACCATCGTCCCCGGCTCCCTCCAGGCCCTTCCCGTGGGGGCCAAGGCGGGGGATCCCGCCGTCGACGCGCCGCTCCTCGCGGGCGACAACTCCCGAGCGAGCCTCTCGGCCCTGTGGTCCCAGAGGACCCTCGTCCTCGTCTTCTCGGCTGGGTGGTGCAAGAACTGCCCGCAGGAGGTCCCCCACGCCAACGAGGCCTTCCGGCAGTTCGGCGAGCAGGCCCTCTTCTTCGAAGTCGGCACGACTCAAGCATCCGCCGTCACCCGGAGCTGGGCCGGCAAGCACGGCGTGAAGTACCCTCTCATGTTCGACACGGGCGGCGATCTGCTCGCCGCCTACAGCCCCGAGGATCCCATGGGCCTGCCCCTAACCGTCGTCATCGCCCGCGATGGCGCCCTCCTCTACCGAAGCGTGAGCTTCCCCACCAACATCGGTGACCTCATCGCCGAGGGGAACGCTCGCGAACCCTCTGGGACCCTCGCGATCGCGGAGGAGACTGCCGCTGAGGCCGCCGAGTCCGAGGCCGCTGTTGATGCGAGCATGATCGAGGGCGAGGCCGCCGAGCCGGGTGAGGGCCCCTACACCCTTGCCCCAGGCACTGTGATCGACGCCTCTGCGGGGGAGGGGAACCCGGCCCCCACCGTGAGCCTGCAAGATAGCGTCGGCGGCGCCTTCACCCTCGGCGACTGGCGTGGCCAGTACGGCATCCTCCTCGCCCTCTACGCGGGCGAGGCGTGGGAGGTCACCGACGCCATCGCCGCCGTCAACGCCGTGGCCGAGGCGAACTCCGAGTGGCTGAAGGTCCTGGGCGTCAGCGGCGCCACGAGCGCCGAGGAAGCCGCCGTGTGGGCCAGCGAGAACGAGATGGCGCACGATGTCGTTTTCGACCCCGACCACGCGGCCCGGCTCGCCTTCGCGCCCGAGGACTCACGCAGCCCCGTCTTCGTCTTCATCAACCTCGATGGGGAGATCATCTACCAAGGGGAGTGGCCCGGTGACGATGCCGCCCAGGAGCTCGCCCGCACGGCCGCGGGGGAGTGATACCGTGCGAGTCGCCCTCTTCGACATCGACGGCACCCTCTACCCGAGCGGGTGCCTCCTGACCGAGCGCCTGGATCGCCGCATCACCGAGTTCGTGGCCGAGCACCTCGGCCTCGACATCGAGGCCGCCGACAGCCTGCGCAGCCGCACCCTCCGCGCCCACGGTTCCACCCTGCGAGGGCTGATCGCCCTCCACGGCGTCGACCCCGACGTCTACTACGGCTTCCTCTCCGCCGTCGACCCGCGCGACTACCTTCGGCCCGACGAGCGGCTCAGGGCCATGCTTGGCCGGATCACCGCTCGGGTCGCCGCCTTCACGAACGCCCCGCGCGGCCACGCCTGGGGCGTCCTCGAAGCCCTCGGCGTGGCCGGCGCCTTCGAGCGTGTCTACACCATCGAGGAGACCGGCTACCGCGGCAAGCCCGATCCCGCCGCCTATGAGGGCGCTCTCCACGCCCTGGGCGTGGACGACGCCACAAAGGTCACTATGGTCGAGGACACCCGGCGCTTCCTCGCGCCCGCGAGGGACCTTGGCATGAGCACCGTGCTCGTTGGCGGAGTGGCGCACGGAGACCGCGCGGCTGATGTGGTGATCGACGCGATCCATCGCCTGCCCGATGCGGTGCCCTGGCTGTTCGAGCCCGCCTGAGAGGTGCCGCTACTCGGCCGCGGGTGCGCCCGAACCGTGGCAGTCCAGGCAGTTCACCGAGTGGCCCGGGGCATCGGACACGGCATCGACGTGGTTCCTGGCCCAGCCGTATCCGCCGGCGAGCAGCACCGCGACGATCCCGATGAAGGTCAACAGGGGGGCCACCCAAGCGCCCTTGCTGGCGAGCCGCTCGAGTTCCGGCGTACTCTCACCCATGGGAGGGGTGTGGGGCATCAGTACTCATCTCCTCGCGTGACACACCCCCGACCACCGGAGTTATGCCTCACAGGCGGGGCCAAATGGAGTACGGAATGGCTATCTCGGGCGGCGATTACTTCTCGCCGTACACGACGAAGCTCCCGCGGAGTGCCTTCGCGGCAGCCAGCGGGAGCTTCATCGTACCCAGCGTGAGAGGGTGCTTACGGGCCGGAGATAGCCTCGACGGCGCACTCCCCGACGCACGTGCCGCAGTCGGTGCACTTCGCGGCATCGATGACATAGGCGCCGTCGCCCTCGGAGATAGCGCTCTCGGGGCAGACCGCCTCACAGGCGCCGCAAGAGATGCACGTATCCGCGTCAATCACATGGGCCACTGGTGGGCCTCCTTCCAGGTGCCAGGAAACTAGGGGACGCCTAGCGCCCCCGAGATTGCAGGTATGGAGCATACCCCCTCATAATGCGCTCTCTCGGTCTCCACTCCTCCTGTGGCTCCGGATTCCGCTTCGCGTCCCGTGCGAGGGAGCTTCCGCGACCGCTCTAGCGCCCAACCACCACGACCGGGAGACCGTTCGAGGCGCCGGCGGCCGAACTGGCTCGGAGGTCGAAGAGGTCCGCGTCCGCGATCTCCCCGATCCCGGCGTTGATGCCATCCAGCTCCTTGGACATATCCCGCAGCGTCCCGTTCATCCTATCGAGTTGCCGGACCACGTCGCTGAGGTCGTCCGCCGCCGCCCGCGCCGGACTCTGGAGCATCACTGCCAGATTCATCACCAGCGCCGCGAGCACGAAGAAGAGCAGTACGTGCGTGAGCGTGAGGTTCTTCATGGGTTCCGTCCTCCTCAGTGAGTCGGGCCCACTGCCCGACCGTGGCGTCAGCGGCCCCTTCCCCGCCGCCGCGGCCACTCCTACCTTATAGGGCCGAACTCCGTGAGGAGGTTCCGAATGGTAACGAGAGGATCACCACGACGGGCGGGCATCAACCAGCAGCCCAATCGCCACACCGCACGTAACGCCTCACCCCATCCACAACCCGTCCCCGATTCGGGTATCATCTATGTACGCGCGCTGTGGAATACCGCTCCTATGCTGCGCGTCATCATCAGTGGACACGCTACCAAGAATGACTCTGTGAGCGGGGCTCGATGCCCTGAGGGAGATGAGGAACATGACCAAGTCCGCAAAACACCTCGCGCTGGTCGCCGCCGTCCTCGGACTCGCCTCCGTGGCCGCCGTCGCCCAGGGACCCGGATGGCAGGGCCCCTACGGCCCCGGCCTGGGCGGGCACGGCTGGCAGGGACGGATCAACCAGGTCGGCGACCCCGCCCTCGAGGCCGCCATCGCCGATACCTATCAAGCTATACGCCGCGCCCAGTGGAACCTGCGGGTCCTGACCAACCAGGGCGCCGACACCACCGCCGTCCAGGCTGAGATCCAGCGGCTCCGCGACCAACTCCAGGCCCTCAACGAGCAGGCCGGCCTCTGCATCGGCGCCGGACCCTATGCCTTCGGGCTCGATGGAGCCGCCGGCATGGGTGGACGCTTCGGCGCAGGCTTCGGCGCACCCAGGGGGTACGGGTACGGCGCTGGGCCGCGTGCCGGATGGCGCGGCTACGGTGGCGGACCCGGCTATGGCGCGGGTTACGGCCCACGCTTCGGCGCGGGCTACCGCCGCGGACCCGGCTACACCCCCGATGCGTCCGCCGGCCTGAACCTGTCCACCCTGAACAACATGGTCCGCCGCGCCCACCAGCAGCTCTTGGCCGCCCGGGACGCCGGTCAGGACACCACCGCCCTCGAGGCCGAGATCAGGCGTCTGAGCGCCTTGCGCGCTCGGTCCCTCCAGGGCCAGTAGCTCCATCGCCATACCATGGGCCGGCCCTCGCGGCCAGCCCATGGTATGGCGTCGGCCCCCACCGGGCCCGTATACCATATGGTATAATCCGTCGACTGCGACCCACGAGACCGCCGATCGCGCCGCCAGCTTCCCTAGGCCGCGGCCCGCGGAGGCTTGGGCGTGCCTAACGACCCCGGCAGAGACGGCGTGCGCCCCACGCCCCGTCCCCGCTCGGGGCGCCCCCCACGCACGGAGGCGGGAAGCAGAGCCGAGCTGGAGGGCAGGGCTTGAGCGAGACGACCCAGAGGATACGCAACTTCTGCATCGTGGCCCACATCGACCACGGCAAGTCCACTCTCGCCGACCGGCTCCTCGAGATCACCGGCCGCGTCAGCGGGGGCCAGATGCGGGAGCAGTACCTCGACCAGATGGACCTCGAGCGCGAGCGCGGCATCACCATCAAGGCGAGCGCCGTCCGCCTCGAGCACACCGGCCGCGATGGCCAGCCCTATGTCCTGAACCTCATCGACACCCCGGGCCATGTGGACTTCACCTACGAGGTCAGCCGAGCCCTCGCCGCCTGCGAGGCCGCCATCCTCGTCGTCGATGCCGCCCAGGGGGTAGAAGCCCAGACCGTCGCCAACTACCTCCTGGCGCTGGAGCATGACCTGGAGGTCATCCCGGTCATAAACAAGATCGACCTCCCCGGCGCCCGGCCGGACGCGGTCAAACACGAGATCTTCGATGAGCTGGGCCTGATCCCCGACGACGCCCTCCTCGTCAGCGCCAAGACGGGCGAGGGCTGCCGCGAAGTCCTCGACGCCATCGTCGATCGCGTCCCGCCGCCCAAGGGCGACACCGAGGCGGCCCTCCGCGCCCTCGTCTTCGACTCCAAGTACGACCCACACCAGGGCGTCATCGGCTTCATCCGGGTCGTCGATGGCTCCATCACCGCCAAGGACCGGATCAAGCTCATGCAGGGCAAGCAGGTGCACGACGTGGAGCAGGTCGGCATCTTCGATCCCGAGATGGTCCCCGTCGAGAGGCTCTCCACGGGCGATGTGGGCTACCTCTCCGCCGGCGTCAAGAACGTCCGCGACCTCCGCGTCGGCGACACGATCACGAGCGCCGCGACGCCCGCCACCGAGCCCCTCCCCGGATACCGGGTCGTGAAGCCCGTCGTCTTCTGCGGCCTTTACCCGGTGGAGAACAAGGACCACGACGACCTGCGCGACGCCCTCGAGAAGCTCCAGCTCAACGACGCCGCCCTCACCTTCGAGCGTGAGTCCTCCGAGGCCCTCGGCTTCGGCTTCCGAGTAGGGTTCCTGGGCCTCCTCCATCTCGAAATCGTCCAGGAGCGGCTCGAGCGCGAGTTCGACCTCGCCCTGATCGCCACATGCCCCAACGTTATCTACCGCGCGAACATGAGCGACCACACGTCTCGCACCATTGACAACCCCGCCGACTTCCCCGAGCCGACCTTCCTGGAGTCCATCGAGGAACCCTACGTCAAGATGGTCATCATGACCCCCGAGGAGTTCGTCGGCGGTTGCATGGAGCTCTGTGAGTCCCGCCGGGGCGCCTTCATCGACATGCGCTACGGTGAGAGCGGGCGGGTCCACATCACCTACGAGCTGCCCCTCGCCGAGGTCATCGTCGACTTCTTCGACTCCCTGAAATCCCGCTCCCGCGGCTACGCCACCATGGACTACGAGATCCTCGGCTACCGCGAGTCCGACATGGTCCGGCTCGACATCCTCATCAACGAGCAGCAGGTCGATGCCCTCACCGCCGTCGTCCACCGCAGCCGCGCCTACGAGCGTGGGCGCGAGATCGTGGACCGCATGAAGGAAGTCCTCCCCAGGCAGCAGTTCAAGGTCAAGATCCAGGCCGCTCTGGGACGCAAGGTCATCGCCGCCTCCTCCATCTCGCCCTTCCGCAAGAACGTCACCGCTAAGTGCTACGGCGGCGACATCACCCGCAAGCGGAAGCTCCTCGAACGCCAGAAGGAGGGCAAGAAGCGGCTGAAGATGATCGGCTCCGTCGAGGTCCCGCAGGAGGCCTTCATGGCGATCCTCAAGCGGGACGACTAGCCATGAGCCCGGAGCCGGGCCTCGGTGTCTACGTCCACATCCCCTTCTGCCTCCGCAAGTGCCCCTACTGCGACTTCGCCTCCGTCCGCTACCACGACGGCCTGGCCGACCGCTACCTGGACGCCCTCCGCCGCGAGATCGACGCCCTGGCGCCCGCGGGGCGACCCGCGGCTACCGTCTACATCGGAGGAGGAACGCCGACGACCCTGGGCCCGGAGCGCCTCGGACGGCTCGTCGAGTGGGTGCGGTCCCGCCACGAGGCGCGTCCCGACGCCGAAGTCACGATTGAGGCCAATCCGGGGGCCTTTGACCCTCTTTTCGCTGAGGTTCTGCTCGATTCCGGCGTGAACCGCGTTTCCGTGGGGGTTCAGAGCTTCGATGGCGCCGTTCTGAAATCGTTAGGGCGCATCCATTGCTCAACAGAGTCCCTGCAAGCGCTTGCGGTTGCGCGGAGGTTCCCCACCTGGTCCCTCGACCTGATGTTCGGCGTCATGGGCCAGAGCCTCGAACAGGCCGTCCGAGACGCCCGGTTGGCCGTCGAGAGCGGCGCCTCCCACGTCTCCGCCTACTGCCTCTCCCTGGAGGAGGGCACGCCCCTCCACGCCCGCGTCTCCCGAGGCCTCACGCCCGCACCCGACCCTGGCCTCCAGCGCGCTATGTTCGACGCCGTGGGCGACACCCTCGAGGCCGCCGGGCTCCGCCGCTATGAGATCTCCAACTTCGCCCGCCCCGGCCACGAATCCCGCCACAACCTGGCCTACTGGCGCCGCCAGGAGTACATCGGCTACGGCGCCTCAGCCCACTCCTATCTCGGTGGGGAGCGGCGATGGAACGTCCCCGACCCCGCGGAGTATGCCGGCCGCGTCGAGGCCGGAGCCGCGCCGGAGGCGGGTCGGGAGGCCGAGACGCCCCAGACGCGCTACCTGGAGACCCTGATGCTGGGCCTGCGGATGCGCGCCGGCGCGGGGCTGGAGGAGCTGGCGCGGCTAGCGGCCCGGGCCGGCGAGGCGGGTTTCGAGGAGCGGGTGGCGAGCCAAGAGGCCTTCGGATGGCTGGAGCGGTCCGAAGGCAGGCTGCGCCTCACGCGCCAGGGCCTGCCCCTTGCCGATTCCGTGATCCGCGCCCTAGCCTGACGGCTCGTCCACGGGGCCGATATCCACGGTCACGGTCACGGTGTTGATGTCGCTCGGCGCCACGCCCTCGGGGGGCCGGAGACTGACGCTGGACTCGAACCGGCCCGTGCGGCCCTGCACCTCGACGGCATCGGTGGCGATCCGGCCGCCCAGGGCCTCCAGGGCGGTGCGGGCGCCCGAGACCTCCACCGACTGGGGCTCCACGGTGACGCCGCGGACCTCGTAGCCCTCTGCCGGCTCGCCCACGATCTCCGGCCGCACCTCGACCCAGTTGCTGGTGGCCTGGGCGGGGAGCTGGACCATGACGTACTGGGGCTCGATCTCCACCCGGCTCCGCGGCAGGTACGATCCATCGGCCGCGATGGGCCGCACTCCCACCTCGTCGACCACGCGCTGGGCGAGGTCGAACTCCCGGACGAAGGCCTGCACCGCCACGATCCGCTCCACCACCGCCTTCTCGCCCCGCACCGTCACCCGGTCGGGGAGGACGATGGGCGCGGGCATGCCGGGATCGCGCTGGGGGACGACCTCCACGTTGACGGGGACCGTCTTCACGTCGAGGGTCTTCACCGTGTAGGTCACGTGTTTCGGGGTGAGGGTATCCACCCGCACCCCCTCGACGAGGGGCGTGATCTCGACGGGGATCTGCCCCGTGCTCTCCGTCATCTGGTCGAACTGCACGCTCGCCCGGAGGCTGAGGGTGCCATCCTCGTAGGCGCGAATGTTCTTGCGCTGGCCCACGATGGTCACCGTCACTTGGGAGGGCTCCAGGCTGGGCTCCGACGGGACCTTCTCGTCCTGGCCGCGAACGGTTACCTCCAGGGTCGCCTTGTACGACTCGACGGGGTTGTCGGCGATGGTGCGGGCGAGCCAGATGCCCAGCCCCACCAGCACGGCGAGGACGACTCGGCCGATGGGAAGGCTCCCCAGACGCGCGCCGAACCAGGAGTCTCCGCCCGCCACGGGCGATCCGTTAGTCATCGCTCACCTCCCGCCGGATGGACAGGGCTCTGCGCTTCGGCTGCTCGCCCACCAGGTCCCTGAGGACGGCCTCCAGCTCGTCGCGCGGCAGGTCGTACTGTATCTCCCCCGCCATCGCCAGGGAGACGGCGCCCGTCTCCTCGCTCACCACGAGGCAGAGGCAGTCCGAGGACTCGGTGATGCCGATCGCGGCCCGGTGGCGCATCCCGAAGGTCACGTCCAGCTCGGGGTTCGTGGAGGCGGGGAACTGGCACGCCGCCGCGGTGAGGCGCTGATTGCATACGATGACCCCGCCGTCGTGAAGTGGGCCGTTCTGCACGAAGATCGCCCGGAGCAGCTCCGCCGAGATGTCCGCGTCGATGAAGATGCCCGTGGCCATGGCCTCGGCGAGCGGCGTCGAGCGCTCGATGGCGATGAGGGCGCCCGTGTGGTCCTTGGACATGCGCAGGCAGGCGGCGATGAGCCGGTGGCAGGTGTCCTCGGTCACCGTGGTGCGGCGCACGAGGAGGCTGCCGAGGTGCGAGAGGAAGGTCCGCAGCTCACCCTGGAACAGGATGATGAGCCCCACGACGCCGGGGACGAGGGCCATGCCCATGAGCCACGTGACCACGGGCAGGACCATGCTGGCGACCCAGTAGAGCGTGAGGAGGAAGGCGACGCCCCACGCCATGCGCCCGGCCCGGGTGCGAGCGAGGGCGGCGAGGATGACGTAGGCGATGGCGATGACCGCCGCCATGTCGACATAGTCAAGCGCCGTCGCGTGACGGAAGGCCTCAACGGATTGGTAGAGGATCCACTTGGCGCCTTGAGTCTGTTCCGTCGGCATCACTTGATCCAGCGGTCATGGGATGGGCGGAATACACCGTATACCTTGGACGGTACTCTCCGAGGGATAGGTTCCTTGCTTTCTGCGCGGCGGCCCCGATGCCCTGCGCGTACTCGACTGGTGTGGCGGAAGGCTTGGTAGTAGAGGCTCGAACCATCTGGGTACGCCCTGACGGTCACCCGCCGCCTCCCAACAGCAAAGAGCCGGCCTTTCGGCCGGCTCTGAACCCCCGCGCTCTCGCGCGGAGGGGGGTCACAACACACTGTGTGTATACCCCAGTGTAGCCTGATCCCCTTCCCTGTCAACGGATGAGGCGCGGAGCACGTCCCCGCCGCGTTTGCCACGAACGTGGCGCACTGGGGAGGGCGTGCCCATGGACACAGCAGGACCCGTCGAGCGGCTCACGGCGCCCGATGACGCCAAGCGCGCCGTGGAGGCGCTCATCGAGCGCTACGCGAGCCAGGCCGATCACTACGCCACCGACCGGCAGATCGACCGCCTCGTCTACGACCTCTACGGGCTCACCGACGAGGAGATCGCCATCGTCGAGGAGGCGACCTAGACCCCCGCAAAAAAAAGACGCCCGGAGGGAAGGGGATCACGCCCCCGAGCGGGAACTACACTCCTCGGCCGGTTCCGGGTGCCCCACCACCCCTTCTGCCACCCAGCAGGCCCACCAAGTCACTCGGGGCCGGCCATTCTCCTCCCTGCCGTATACATCGAATCCCACCAAACGGAGAGTGGTATCTCCGTTTGGTCGCTGGCTGAGCGGCGCGGCCGGTCTCGGCGACGGCGCTGCCGCCCCTTCCCCGTCCGGAGCTCCTCCGAGCTGGGGCCTCGCGCCCCAGCCGGCCGCGCCGAGAACTGCACTAGAACTCGACCGTGTCGAAGGTCGGGAGATGGGGCTGGTTCTGCCTCAGCATCTCCTTGACCATGTCCCGAGCCTCGGCGAGGGACAGCACGGCGGCCGTCAGCGGGTCGTACATGACCGCCTGGAACACCAGCTCGGGATTGCCCGTGAGGCATGCCTCGACGGCCATCTCCTCCACCATCGCCGTCGTGCTCGTGAGCGGGAGGACGGTCTGAGGCAGGTCGCCGACGTGGACGGAGTTCAGGGCGCCCTTGCTCGCGAAGACCGGGACCTCGACGCAGCAGTCGGGCGGCAGGTTCGTGATGAGGCCCTTGTTCGGCACGTTCCCGTTGAAGCAGAACGGCTCGCCGCCGAGCCACGCGTGGAGGATGGACGCGGCGTACTCGTGGCCCCGGGCGAGGTTCAGGGGTTCGGGGTTCTCGAGCCAGCTGATGATGCCATCCTTCCAGCTATGCTCCATCTTCCGGTACTCATCGAGGATGTACGCGTAGCGGCCCGGATTCCAGCCCGTGCCGTGGGTGCAGTACTTCTCGATGAGGTCGGGGCGCTTGCGGAACCACCAGTTGTACTCGGAGTTGTGGCCCGAGGACTCGGTGACGTAGTAGCCCGTGGCGAGGAACATCTCGTTCCTGACCAGCTCCTCGTTGTAGATCTCCGGTCGGGTGGTGATCGCCTCGCGGATCTTGGGGGTGGCGTCCTCGTTGTTCCAGAGGTACTTCACGAACCAGGCGAGGTGGTTGATGCCCGCGCAGGTGTACCGGATCTCGTCCATGGGCGCGCCGATCCAGTGGGCGAGCATGCCGGCCGTCCCCTGGACGCTGTGGCACAGGCCGCTGACGGTTACCTTGGTCTCCCGCTGCATAGCCCGGCACAGCATGGCCATGGGGTTCGTGTAGTTGAGCATGATGGCGTGTGGGCACACCTGCTCCATGTCCTTGGCGATGCTTACCATGACGGGGATGGTGCGGAGGGCTCGGAAGATGCCCGAGGGCCCGCGCGTGTCGCCGACATTGGTGTCGACGCCGTACTTCTTGGGGATCTCGATGTCGTGACCCCATATGTCCACGCCGCCGGCGAGGATGGTGACGAGGACGCCATCGGCGCCCTGTAGGGCCGTCTTGCGGTCGAGCGTCGGTTCCAGCTTGGCGGAGTACCCGCCCTCGTCGATGATCCGCTGGCATGCCTTGGTGGAGTACTCCAGCCGCTCCTCGTTGATGTCCATGAGGGCGAGGGTGGCGTCCTCCATGCTGGGGAATGTAAGGATGTCTTTCACGAGAGTGCGCGTGAAGCCGAAGCTCCCCGCACCGATGAACGCGATCTTGGCCACTGGTGGGTGCCTCCCTTGGTCGGAGCGAGTGATGGACTGCACTGGGTGTGTTCGACCCGCCCCCGCGGAGTCCTGTCCCCGTGACTCCGGTGAAGGAGAAGTTGCCTTCCCCGTCCTAACCTCCAGCCATCAGCGCCGAACCGTCTGGAGGATACTGGACCATGACCCACCGCGAGCGCTTCAGGGCCGTCATGCGCTACGAGGAGTTCGACCGCCTGCCGATTTGGCACTGGACCGAGTGGCCCGAAGTCACCCAGGAGTGGGCGGAACAGGGGTTGGCGCCCGATCAGGACCGCCGGGCGTTCTTCGAGACCGACCCGTGGCCCGCGGGGGTGCCCGTGAACCCCGACCTCTATCCCACCTTCGAGTTCGAGCTGCTCGAGGAGACGGAGGAGTACCGCATCTATCGCCAGGGCGACGGCGTCGTCTGCCAGGACTGGAAGCATAGGAGCTGCATCCCGCACTACATCGACTACATCCTCCGGGACCGGGAGAGCTGGCCGGAGTACAAGAAGCGCCTTCAGCCCCACCCGGACCGCATCGCCCCGAACATCGACGAGGTGTGCGCGGCGCTCAACGCGGGGGACAACCCCGTCGTCATCACCTGCGGCGGCCTGGGCGGATGGATCCGGAACTGGATGGGCGTCGAGAACCTCGCGTACGTCCAGATGGATGACCCGGACCTCTTCGCCGAGATGTGCGACACCATCGCCGATCTCTGCTGCTGGATCTTCGACCAGGTGCTGCCCAAGGTGAGGGTCGACATGGGGTGGGGCTGGGAGGACATCTGCGGCCGCAGCGGGCCGCTCATCAGCCCCCGACTGTGGGAGCGCTGCGTGGTGCCGGCCTACGGCAAGATCTCATCGAAGCTGCGGGAGTACGGCTGCGACCTCTACCTCGTGGACTGCGACGGGTACATCGACGACCTGGTGCCGGGTTGGATGGAGGGCGGCGTCAATGTGATGTTCCCCATCGAGATCGGCGTGTGGGGCGCCGACCCTATGGCCTTCCGCCGGCAGTACGGCAAGGAACTCCGGGTCGTCGGCGGCGTGGACAAGCTGGCGATCCCCAAGGGCCCGGCGGCCATCGACGCCGAGCTGGAGCGCCGCCTGCCGCTCATGCGCGACGGCGGCTTCATCCCCCTGCCGGACCACCTTATCGTGCCGGGCACGAGCGTAGAGAACTACCGCTACTACTTCCAGGCCCTGAAGGCGATGCAGCCGAGGGTCGTGGGCTGACGCGACGGCTCCCTCATCACGCGGCCAGGAACGGGTCCAGGTCCTCCTCCAGCGTCCGCCGGGCGCGGTAGACCATGGACTTCACCGCTCCCTCGGTGGTGCCGAACATCCTGGCGATGTCCTTCACCGGCGTGTTCGTCCCCGTCCGCAGCTCGTAGCAGGCGCGGCACCGGGCGCTCATGCCCGCGAGGCTCTGGGCGGCCCGCTGACGCATCGACCGAGCGACGGCCTGGTCCTCCACCCGCGGCTCCGGGGAGGGCACGTCCCGCGAGCCCTCCTCGCCGTCCGGCTCCATCGGCTCATCGAGCGAGTAGAAGGTCAGCTTCCCTCGGTGCCGTAGGAAGTCGACGCACCGGCGCCGGGCGGTGGAGTCGAGCCAGGGGTGGAACTGGCGCGCGTCACGCAGGGTGTCCAGGGACTGGAAGGCCTTGAGGAGCACCTCCCGAACCAGGTCCTCGCGATCCTCGCGGTTGGTCACGTAGGCTCGGACGACCGAATGGACGCGCGGCTCCGACCGCTCCCAGAGAAGCTCGAAGGCGCGGGCATCCCCGCGCTGGACCCGATCGACCAAGGCGGCGGTGGAGAGCCTCTCAACGGCGATGTGTGACATTATGATCACCTCCAATGAGTGATGTGTGCAACGGATTTGCCACCCCATCTGGCCCCTCCAAGGGCCCGAATCGGCGGAAACCGCCAACATCGCGCGGAATCCGCCACATCCGCTGAGGTGTAATGGCGGAAGCCGCCAAGGCGACCATCCTCGCAGGGCGTTGGCGCTGCGGAGCGAAGAAGGCTAGGCATCGTGATCGACCGATCCTGGGGAGGCGAGAGCGCCGATGGCTTACGAGGATCTCATCAAGTACCTGCGGTGCCCGGCCGATCGGGCGCCGCTGGATGCCTTCGGGCAGGCCGTGCTCGTGTGCACGCGGTGTGGCAACGCGTACCCTGTGCGCGACGGCGTGCCCGTCATGCTCATCGACGAGGCCGTGCAGCGCGAGGGCGCGGAAGCCTTGAAGCGGTACAAGGCGGAGGCGTCGGCCGGCGAATCGGACTCGGCCAGCGAATGACCGTCACGGCGGAGGGCGGCTAACCGGGCCATGGTCTCAGTGTGTGTGGTCAACTGGCGAACCACCGACGAGACCTTGGCGATGGCATCGACCCTCGCCGCCGGCGCGGGCGACCTCCCGTGGGAGCTTATCGTGGCGGACAACGACTCGGGCGACGGCTCGGTCGAGCGGCTCGCGGCGGAGCTGCCCGAGGCGACGGTCTTCGGCACGGGCGGCAACCTCGGGTTCGGCGCCGGTGTGAACCGTGCCGTGGAGCGGGCCTCCGGGGAGTGGCTCTTCATCCTCAACCCCGACACCCGGGTCCACGAGCGGGCGATCCAGGTGCTGGTGGAGTACCTCGCCGAGCATCCCGAGGCGGGGGTCGTGGGGCCGCGGATGATCGACGGCGAGGGCCGGCGGCAGCCGTCGGCCCGGCGGTTCCCCACCGTGGGCGCCGCCCTCTTCCGGCACACCCCTCTCGGCCGGCTCTTCCCCGCCAATCGGTACGCCGCGAGCTACCTCATGGATGACCTCTCCCTGGACCGGCCCGCCGACGTGGACTGGCTCTCGGGCTCGGCGATGATGTTCCCCCGGGCCGCCTTCGACGCCCTGGGCGGGTTCGACGAGGGCTTCTTCATGTACTGCGAGGACATCGACATCTGCCGACGGCTGTGGGACGCGGGCCGCCGCGTGGTGCACCATCCCGGCGCCGTCGTGGAGCACACCATCGGCGCCGCCTCGGACAAGGCCCAGGCGCGGATGATCCGCGAGCACCACCTTAGCATGGCGCGCTACTACCGGAAACATCTCCGGGACCGCACTCCGCTGCTCCTGAGGCCCCTGTACCCGCTAGGCATCGGACTCCGCCACGCGCTGAGACAGGCCCATCGCCGGAGTCTGGAGCGGAAGCAGGCCCGGCAGGCCAAGGGGCGCCGGTGATGCCCAAGCCCCGCCGGCGCGGTCCTCGAGGCCAGCCTCCCGCCGCCCCGGCCCCCCTAGCGGCTCTACGGGGCCTCGACCCCTTCGTCGAGGGACCGCTGCTTCTGTGCCTGTTTCTCGGCCCATGGCTCGCGGCATTCGATACAGAGGTGGCGGGCCGCTGGCTCGACGCGGGCTTGGGCCTGTGCTGGGCCCTCTGCGGCGGCCTCATGCTTGCGGGCAAGCGCCGGATAGCGTCCCCGGGCCGCGGTCCGCTCCTGCTCCTCTGCCTCTGGGCGATCCTAGTCGCCGCCGCCGTGAGCGCCACCGTGGACCGCGGGTACAGCGTGCCTGAGCTGACGCGGATCTGCGCGGCGGGAGCCGCCGCCTTCGTGCCCCTGTTAGTCCGGCCCGAGCATCGCGAAAGCGCGGCCTACCGTGTGGCCATCGCCCTCGTGGCGGGCGGCCTCATCGCCGCCACGTCGGGGCTCACCCAGTGGCTCCGAAATGCCGTGACCCTCGGAGCGTATGACTGGCGGACCTTCGGAACCTTCACCAACCCCAACGCCCTAGCGGGTTACCTGGCGCTCGCGACCCCTGTGTCCGTCGCCCTCGCCCTGCTCGCCCGGGAGCGCGCGCTTCGGCTGCTGGGCTGGTTCGTGGTGGCGGTCATGGTCTGCGCCGTGCCGCTCACCCAGTCCCGGGCGGGCATCGGGTCCTTTCTCGCGGGCCTCTTCCTCTTCGCGCTCCTCGCCATGCCCGGGTCGGCCCTGCGCCGGCTCAAGGTGGCCGGTGGAGGACTGGCCCTGCTGATCCTGGCCTTCCTCTCCATCAAGCCCCTGAGCGTGCGGCTCGTCACGACCTTCACGGTGAACCACTCCCTGATGTTCCGGCTACACTGCTGGAAGGCGGCGTGCGCGGCCGCCCTGGAGCGTCCCCTCCTGGGTTGGGGCCCGGGCGCCTATCCCATCGCGCACTCCGCCGTCGCCGACGTGGGGCCAACGCTCCATGCCCACCAGGACGCCCTCCACGTGGCGGTGGAGAGCGGCCTGCCCGCAGCGGCGCTGCTCATCGGTGCCCTCGTGTGGGCGGCCGCCCGCGCGTCGCTGCGAGCCGAGCCAGGCCGCGGTCGCCTTCTGCTCATCGCGGCGGCGTGTGGCGTTGTCGCGGTCCTCGTCCACGGACTGCTCGAGTCCGACCTGACGGTGAGGCCGACCCTGGTCGCCCTGATGGCTCTGGTAGGCGCTGCGGAGCTCCTTGGCGGCAGGGTCCCCGAGCCGCGGAGCCCACGGTGGCTCGGCGTCCTGCTCCTGTTGCTGGGGCTGGGCGTCGTCACGACGGCCGGGTCCGTGGCCGTCTCCGGTGCGGCGATGCGGCGGGCGGAGGGGAGCGAGTCCACGGGGATGGTTGCGGCCGCCGCCCGCCAGTATGACCGGGCCTTCGCATGGTTCCGCCCGGACGCGACGCCCCTGCGCAGGAAGCTCGCCCTGGATCCCGCGTCGATCCCCGATCTCGAGACCAGCTTCGCGCCCGTGCTGGCGGCGAATCCGCGCCGCGCGGTGAGCCACGAGGCGCTCGCCGACTGCCTGGTTCGGGTGGGCGAGATCCAGCGCGCCGAGCCGCACTACCGCCGAGCCACGGAGCTTGCCCCGACGCGCGTGATGTCGATCCTCGGGCTCGCCACCGCCGCCGAGGAGCGTGGCGACACCGAGGCGGTATGGGCCCACGTGCGCGCCTTGGCGGAGCTGGAGGCCTCACCGTACGGCCTCTACCGCGCTGTGCCCGAGATGCTCACCCTGGAGTTCGTCATCCCCAAGGCCTCCGCCGCGGAGATGGAGGGCCCGGGGGGCATCCACCACTTCGCGGCAGGCGTGGAGGCGGTGGACGCCTACCTGGAGACCCACGACCAGCTGGACGCGCAGTTCTCGAAGCAGTACGACGGGGATCGGACCCTGGTGGACCTGAACCTGCGGATGCGGGGCCTTCGCCCGAGGACCGTCGCCCAGGCCCGGATGATGCGTGCCCGCCTGAGCTGGATGCGGGCGGAGGCCGCCGAGGAGCCGACCGAGAAGCAGAATCTCCGAAACGAGGCCATTCACGCCGACGCCGCGGCCGTGAGCAGGATGGATCGAGGGGCATGGCGGGGCATCCTGGTCGAGACTGCGGCGCTCCGCGCCGAAGGAGGGCTCTAGCGATGCGCGTGCGAGTCATCAACGGTCCGAACCTGAACCTGCTGGGCCAGCGGGAGAGCCAGATATACGGCGTCGAGAGCTTGGCGGCGGTCGAGGAGCGTATGCGCGACCTGGCGGCGGAGCTGGGCGTGGAGGTCGACTTCGTGCAGTCCAACAGCGAGGGCGCGCTGGTCGACGCGATCCAGGAGTGCCGGGGCCAGCGAGACGCCATCATCATCAACCCCGGCGGCTACACCCACACGAGCGTGGCGATCCACGACGCGATCCGCGCGGCCGAGGTGCCCGCCATCGAGGTTCACGTCAGCAACATCCATGCTCGGGAGGGGTTCCGGGCGACCACGATCACCGGCGCCGCCTGTGTCGGGATCATCTCCGGCATGGGCGTCCTGGGGTACCCCCTGGCTCTGCGCGCCGCCGTCGAGCTTGCGGGTCGGGAAGGGTAGCCGCCCCGCGGCCACTCGCTGGAGGATACGCCGGCCTCCCTCGCGAAACGCACGAGACCCTTCACGCTGGAGGCGCCCCCATGTCGGATCGACGCGTCATGCACGTCATCTCGCACACTCACTGGGATCGGGAGTGGTACTTCACCCTCCAGGACTTCCGCACTCGGCTCGTCGATCTCATCGACGCCTTGCTTGACCTGCTGGACCGCGACCCGGGCTTCCGAACCTTCCACCTGGACGGCCAGACCGTGGTCCTCGAGGACTACCTGGAGGTCCGGCCCGAGCGCGAGGCGGACCTCAGACGGCTCATCAAGGATGGTCGCATCCTCATCGGCCCGTGGTACCTCCTGAACGACGAGTTCCTCACGAGCGGCGAGGCGACCGTGCGGAACCTCCAGATCGGGCGCCAGATCTGCGAGGACTACGGGAGCAACATGCGCATCGGCTACCTGCCGGACCAGTTCGGAAACATCGGCCAGATGCCCCAGATCCTCGCCGGCTTCGGCATCGACACCGCCGTCTTCGGCCGGGGCTGGCAGCTTGTGGATGACCGCAAGTGCGAGTTCCTCTGGCGCGCGCCCGACGGGTCCGAGGCGCTAACCTCCTTCATGGTCCACTGGTACAACAACCTCCAGCGGATCCCCGAGGATCCCGATGAGGGTCTCGCCTTCGTCGAGCGGGCCCGCGATGCGTTGGATGCCGTGACCCACACCGGCCAGCTCCTCATGATGAACGGCGTCGATCACCTCTTCGCACAGGAGAACCTGGCGCCCATCCTCGAGTCCCTGCGCGGCAGGCTGCCCGAAACGGACGAGATACGCCATTCGACCCTGCCCGACTACTTCGAGGCTGTGCGGGCGGAGGTCGCCGAACGCGGCATCGAGCTGGGGGTGCATGACGGCGAACTCCGCGAGGATCGCCACGGACAGATCCTGGCGGGCACCCTCTCCACCCGGATGTACCTGAAGCAGGCCAATGACGCGTGCCAGCGCTTGCTGGAGCGAGTGACCGAGCCCCTGGCGACCATGGCCTCCGTGGCGGCTTCCGGCGCATACGCCTACCCCGAGAGCTTCCTCCTGATCGCCTGGAAGCACCTTCTCCAGAACCACCCCCATGACTCCATCTGCGGCTGCTCCATCGATCACGTCCACGTCGACATGAAGCAGCGCTTCCGCGACGCGGAGCAGATCGGCCGGCTGCAGAGCGAGCGGGCGCTCACGGCCCTCGCGCAGCGCCTCGACACCTCCGCCGCCCCCGAGGGTGCGGCGACGGTCGTTGTCGCCAACCCACTGCCCTGGGAGCGTACCGATCCCGTGACCGTCGTGGTGGACTTCCCCATGCCCGACGCGCCTCACGCGGTGAAGGTGCTGGATGCCGCCGGCGAAGAGGTGCCGGCCGGGGTGGTAGAGGTCAAGGCGACGGCTCGCCGCATCTGGTCGCCCATCGCCCTTCCGAAGTCCGAGCCCGTGCGGCGCTTCGTCCTCTCCCTTGTGGCCGAGGCGGTGCCGGCGACGGGTCTCAAGACCCTTCACATCGCGCCCGCCGGGTGGCAGGCGCCCGAGCCGCCCGAGTTGCTTATCGACCCGCGCACCGTGGAGAACGAGTACCTCCGGGTCACCGTCGAGCCGAACGGCAGCCTGACCCTCCTGGACAAGGTCACGGGCTACACCTACCGCGATCTGCTCACCATCGAGGAGAGCGGCGACGTGGGCGACGAGTACCGCTACCTCGCCCCCGTGGCCGACCGCACCTACACGACCCACGGATGCAGCCCCTCCATCACGGTGCTGGAATCCGGCCCGGCCCGAGTGCGTATCGAGATCCGGGGCGTCTTCGAGGTGCCCGAGGCCTCGACGTCGACGGGACGCGCCACGGACCTGGTGGGGTGCGGCTTCCGCACCGTTCTCTCGGTGAGCCGCGGCGTGCCGCGAGTCGATGTCGAGACGACGATCACCAACGCCGCCAAGGACCATCGGGTCCGCGTCGCCTTCCCAACGGACCTGGAGACCGACGTGGCCCAGGCCGAGGGTCAGTACGATGTCGTCACCCGAAGCCGCCCGCCGGCGGAGTGGCCCCACGCGACCCAGTGCCAGCCCCAGCAGGGCTTCGTGGCGGCGGGAGATGGCCACCGCGGGCTGTGCATCGTGAACCAGGGCATGCCCGAGTACGAGTTGGGCAACGACGCGCGCCGGACGCTCTACCTGACGCTGTTCCGCGCCGTCGGAGCCCTCAGCAGGGGCGGCGAGGCGGCGGTCGTCGATCTCACCCCCGGGGCGCAGATGCTCGGGGAGTACACCTTCGGCTACTCCATCGTGCCCTTCGCGGGCGATCTGCTCACCAGCTACGCGCCGCGGCAGGCCCATCAGGCTCGTGTGCCGCTGGAGACGATCCAGACCGACAGCCACGAGGGAGACATCGAGGACGGCTGGAGCCTCCTCTCCCTCGCGCCCGAGTGTCTCATCCATACGGCGACGAAGCGCTCGCCCGACGGCGAGCACCTCGTCGTGCGCTGCTTCAATCCCCGGGAGACCGCCGTCGACGGCGAGCTGCGGATCAGCGCCTCCATACGCGCGGCCTGGACCGGGGATCTGATGGAGAAGCCGGTCGAGGAGATGGGCGTCGAGGAGGGCGTGGTGCGGTTCACCGCCGGACCGAAGCGGATCGTGACGCTCCTGCTGGCCCTCGGCGAGTAGCCGAGAGAGGATGCTGCGGTGCCACTGGATGACCTTCGGAAGCAGATCAACGAACTAGATGAGCAGATCGTCCGGCTACTCGACCAGCGCGCGCGCGTAAGCCTCCGGGTGGCCGAGGAGAAGCGCATGGCGGGCGAACCCTCGGCCGTCTACTACCGCCCCGAGCGGGAGCGCGAGGTGCTCGAACGCGTCGCGCGCGCCAACCCCGGCGCGCTGCCGACCGAGTCGCTGAGGGCCATCTACCGGGAGATCATCTCCGCTTCGAGGGAGCTCCAGAGGCACCACATCGTGGCGTACTTCGGCGCGCCGGCGAGCTTCACCCATGCGGCGGCGCTCCGGCACTTCGGCCGCCAATGCCAGTTCACGCCCATCGGAGACATCCAGGGGATCTTCTCCGCCGTGGAACGCGGCGCCGCCCACTTCGGCGTCGTCCCCATCGAGAACTCGACCGAGGGCATCATCCCCGCGACCCTCGACCAGTTCATCAACTCGCCCGTGCGGATCGTCGCCGAGGCCTACATGGAAGTCCACCACAACATCATGGCGACGTGTCCGCTGGTCGAGGTGCGCACCGTCTACAGCCACCCGCAGCCGCTGGCCCAGTGCCAAGGGTGGATACACCGCATGTTACCCGAGGTCAAACTCGTCGAGGTCAGCTCCACCCCCATCGGGGCCCAGATGGCCCGGGATGATCCCTCGGGAGCGGCCATCGGCACCAAGCTCGCCGCCGATCTCTTCGGCCTCGCCATCCTCGAGGAGCGGATCGAGGACTACGCCATCAACCGCACCAGATTCTGGGTGCTGGGGCGAGAGACGCCCGAGCCGAGCGGCAAGGACAAGACCTCCCTGCTCTTCTCGACCCGCCACGAGTCGGGCTCCCTCTTCCGCTCCCTGGAGGCTTTCGCCGCCCATCGGATCAACCTAACGCTGATCCAGAGCCGGCCGACGAAGCACACGGCATGGGAGTACGTGTTTTTCATCGACTTCAACGGGCACCCCAACCAGGATAACGTCCAGGCGGCGATGCGCGAACTAGAGCGCAACTCGGTGTTCGTGCGAGTGCTCGGTACGTACCCAGAGGCGGTCTGAGGGCCGGAGCGGCCCGGATTCTGTGAAACTAACGTCCTCCGGGAAGCGTCCCAGGCCAAGAACTGTACAAGCGACTTGATCCCACAGGCGCGCTTCGGAGGGGTTACCGCACCTTGGCGAAGGCGACGGTCATTGCCACCGGCCGGCCCAACCCGCTTCTGTTCCTGATGGCGTTGGCGCTTCCCGTGCTGGCGGCCCTGTCATATTCCGCCAACGTGGGTGCTGCTCCCGCCGACATCCTGCTGCCGCTGACCGCCGTTGGCATCGTCGCGGTCGGCTGCTACATCTGGATGCGCGTGCGGATCCCCAACGCCGACCAGACCCTGTTCAGCATCATCCTCGCCCTCTCCGGAATAGGGCTCGTGATGATCGCCCGGCTCGATGCCGACCTGGGCTCCGAGCGGTTCACCAAGCAGGTGACGTGGATCTGCATCGCCCTCGTGGTGATGGCGCTGACCGCCACGAGCGTCCGCCGGCCGGAGAAGCTCGCCGCGTTCCAGTACGTCTCTGGCGTGGTCGCCGTGGTCCTCTTCCTCGCCCCCACGCTGCTCCACGCCGTCTTGGGGGGCGTCGGGGAGATCCGCGCCGACGAGGTCAACGGAGCGCGGCTGTGGATCCAGTTCGGCAACTACCTCTCCCTACAGCCCTCGGAGTTCGCGAAGATTCTCGTCGCCATCTTCCTCGCCGGCTACCTCACCGAGAAGGGCGACGTCCTCGCCCACTGGCCCTACCGCCTCTGGAACCGGATCGCCCTCCCACCCCTGCGTCACGTGGGCCCGATCCTCCTCGTCTGGCTCGCGAGCCTGGGGCTGCTAGCCGCCCAGCGGGATCTCGGCTCAGCGCTGCTCATCTTCTGCCTCTTCCTGGAGATGCTCTACTCAGCCACCGGACGCGCCGGATACCCCTTGGGCGGCCTGGCGCTCTTCGTGATCGGCGCGGCCTTCCTAGTGAGCGCCGGCGCCGAGGGCATGTTCTCCCACGTGCAGACGCGGATCCAGGCCTGGCGCGACCCCTGGCCCCACGCTGACACGGGCGGGTACCAGATGATCCAGTCCCTCTTCGCCTTCGCCCAGGGCGATGTGCTCGGGACGGGGCTGGGGCAGGGGATGCCAACGCGCATCCCCGAGGTGTCCACCGACTTCATCTTCGCGGCCATCGGCGAGGAGCTGGGGCTGGTCGGGACCTGCGCGGTCATCCTGCTCTTCTCCTTCCTCACCGTCCGAGGCTTCGTGGCGGCGGGGCGGGCGAAGGACGACTTCTGCGCCCTCCTGGCGGCGGGCCTGACGGCGGGCATCGTCACCCAGGCGGCGATCATCATCTGTGGCGTGACCAAGTTCCTCCCCATGACCGGGATCACGTTGCCCTTCGTGTCCTACGGTGGGTCCAGCGTGGTCGCCAGCGCCATCGCCGTCGGCCTGCTCATCCGCATCTCCGCCGACCCCACGCCCACGCCGCGGCCCGCGGGAGACCGCCCTCGGACGAGGCCCCTCGCCTGGCTGCACCTCGTCCTATTCGCCCTGCTATCCGTCTGGCTCGCCTACTGGAGCGTTATCCGCGGGCCCGAGCTGAACGTCCATCCGCGCAACCCGCGGCTCTACGTGGCCGAGGAGAAGATTCAGCGGGGCCAGATCCTGGATCGGCGCGGCAACGTGCTCGCCGAGGAGGACGCCGAGACGGGCGAGCGCACCTACCCCTCGGCCCGCGCGACGGCTCACGTCGTGGGGTACACAACCCGGCAATACGGGAGCGCCGGGATCGAGGCCACCGCCGCCGGGTGGCTCCTGGGTCTCGAGCGGCCGGACTCGGGAATCGCCGACCTCGTGCGGCAGGCTCGAACGCGCTCACGCGGGCTGCCTGACAAGGGGAACGACGTCACCCTCTCCATCGACCTGGCGCTGCAGCAGCGGGGCCACGAGCTCCTAGGCGGGGAGCAGGGCGCCATCGCGGCGATCAACCCCAAGACCGGCGCCATCCTCTGCCTGGTCAGCCGACCCACCTACGACCCCAACGACATCAGCACCATCCTCGCCGAGACGGCCACGAACCCGTCGGACACGCGCCTGCTCAACCGCGCGACCCAGGGCCTCTACCCGCCGGGCTCCACCTTCAAGATCCTCGTAGCCGCCGCCGCGCTGGATGCCGAGCTCGTGAAACCGCACGACCGTTTCACCTGCACCGGGGAGGAGATAATCCGGGGTGACCGTATCCGCTGCTGGAACCGTGCGGGTCATGGCGACATCGATTTGCATAGGGCGATCACCGAATCGTGCAACATCTACTTCGCGCACATCGGGGAACGCTTCCTACGCGCGCCCGGGGAGGACGGCCGGAAGCTCTTCATCGACTACTGCGACAGTTTCGGCTTCGGGGCCGTGCCGCCGGGTGGCTCCTACACCGTGGAACCCAGCCGGGTGCCGCGGGGCGAGGAGATGACCGATGCCATGCTCCTCGAGTGCTGTTTCGGTCAGGGCGCGCTGATGGTCACGCCACTACACATGGCGATGATCGCCGGCGGCATCGCGAATCGGGGCGAGGTGATGGTCCCTCAGATCATCGAGCGAGTGAACTCGCCGGCGGGCGAGACGATCTACTCGATGCAGCCCCAACGCTGGCGCTATGCCGTGACGGGCCCGCCAGCGGAGTATGTGGCCCAGGTGATGCGTCAGGTCGTCACCGAGGGTACCGGACGGGCGGCCGGACTGTCGTCGGTCGAGGTCGCCGGCAAGACGGGCACGGCGGAGACGGGGCGAGGTCCCGCTCACGCCTGGTTCGTCGCGTACGCGCCGGCCCAAGACCCCGAGATCGCCGTCGCCGTCATCGTCGAGAACAGCGGCGCGGGAGGCGGCGCGGTGGCCGCGCCGAAAGCAAGGGAACTACTGCGGACCTACTTCGCGCTCTAGCCCCCTGCGGGCTCGGCGCCGGTGAGCGAGGAGACCTGCCCATGGTTGGGCGCAAGCTAGATAACGATCGCTATGAGCTCCTGGAACTCCTGGGTGAGGGTGGGGCGGCTCGAGTCTACCGCGCCCGAGATCATCTCCTCGGCCGTGACGTCGCCCTGAAGCTCCTGCGGCCTGAGCTCGCCAGCGAGCCCGGGGCCGCCGACCGCTTCCGACGCGAGGCTACCGCCGCGGCGGGACTGAGCCATGCGAACATCGCCCAGGTCTACGACATCGGCGTGGACGAGAACGGGGTGCCGTACTTCGTCATGGAGCTGGTGGCGGGAGGCACCCTCCGTGACCTCCTCGACGCGCGCGGCAAGCTGCCCGCCGCCGAGGCCGCGGCCATCGCCAAGCAGGTTGCCTCAGCCCTACGCCACGCCCATGAGAATGGGATCATCCATCGCGACATCAAGCCCCTGAACATCCTCCTCGGCAAGGACGGCCAGGCCAAGGTGGTCGACTTCGGCATCGCCCGAGCCCTCGCCCAGAGCCAGGTCACCCAGGCGGGGAACATCCTCGGCTCCGTGCGCTACGTGTCGCCGGAGCAGGCCCGAGGCGAGATGGCCACCCCCCAGTCCGACCTCTACTCCCTGGGAGTCGTTCTCTTCGAGCTCCTCACGGGCCGGCCACCCTATGATGGCGACAGCCCCGTGAGCATCGCGCTCAAGCACGCCGAGGCGGCGGTCCCCAGCCTGGCCGCCATCGACCCCACGATCCCCGCCCCCGTGGTCGCCATCGTGGAGCGGGCCATGGCGAAGGACCCGGCGCACCGGTACATCCGCGCCTCCGAGCTCCAGAGCGACCTGGAGGCTTGGGAGAGTGGGCAACCGGCGCCCCATCGGGCCCCCGTTCGCGCCTACGAAGCGACGACGGTCATCGAGCGGCCCACGCTGCCGCCGCGGCCCCAGCCCACCTATCCCCAGCGTTCGCCCCTCGCCGAACCCGCTGAGCCCGATGGCATGTCCACCCTGACCATGGTGTTGGTGGCCCTCACCGCCGTCGTGGTCATCTCGGGGATCGGCATCCTGTGGTACCTCAGCCGTGGCGGCGGCGGAGCCGGCACGGACCCCGAGTCCGGCACGACGATGGTCATCGCGACCATGCCCCAGGTCGAGGGCCTGCGCCGCACCGTCGCCCTGCAACTCCTGCGCCAGGCGGGCGTTCAGGAGAACAGCGTCTTCATCGAGGAGCAGGAGGACGAGAAGCAGACTCCCAACGTCGTCGTCCGGCAGTACCCGCCATCCGGGGCCCAATGGCACCCGGGGGACCGGGTGACACTGGTCGTGACGAAACGGCCCGAGGAGCCCCTTGTCGATACCGTCGCCACGCCTGACCTCATTGGCCGCACCGTCACCCAGGCCAAGGCGATCCTCGAGTCGTGGCAGCTCGACGCCGACGTCATATCCGACCCCGGCGCCGAGGGAAGCCCGGGCGAGGTCGTCATGCAGGTGCCCGTGCCCGGCGACATGGTGCCCCCGGGATTCGCCGTGAGGATCTACATCGTCCCCGAGACCGCGGCGCCCGCCCAGCCCGAGCCACGCGCGCCCATCACGGAGCCGGAGGAGCCCGAGCCTCACGTGCCCATCGCCCCGCCCCCGTCCAAGCCGGACGAGCCTGAACCGAAGCCTGAGCCACCCGTAACCCCGCCTGTGCAGCCCCCGGCGCCCATCGACGAGGTGCCCTCGGACAGGCCTGAACCGGGAGATCTGTGATGCCGCCTTCCTGCAGTGCCGTTCCTCGAGCGCTGGCCCTAGTGGCCGCGCTGACCCTAGCGACTGTCGGGCTGGTCGCCTGCGCGCGCAAGCCCCAGGAGGGCCCATCGGGCGCTGGCGGCGTCTCCGCGCCAGCCCGCACCGTGGTGCGCTTCGCCTCCGTGTGGGTGAACCCGCCGCGGCAGCCCGCCCTCGAGAAGGTCGTCGAGGAGTTCGAGGCGCTGCATCCCGAGATCGACATCGAGGTCACCTACACCGCGCCCGATGACTACAAGATGGCGATCCGCACCCAGGTCGCCGCGGGCGAGGCGCCGGACGTGTTCTTCGTGTGGCCGGGGGAGTGGCTGTGGAAGTTCGCTCGCGGCGAGCAGGTCATGGACCTCACCGATGAACTCGCGAAGGACGGCTGGGGCGACCAGTTCCTCCCCAACTCCATGCCCCTCTTCCAGTACGAGGGCCGCGCCTACGGCGTTCCCATGCTCATGCAGTGCAAGTACTTCTTCTATAACCCCGAGATGTTCGCCGAGCGCGGCCTCTCGGAGCCCCAGACCTGGGATGATCTCATCACCATCTGCGAGACCTTCAAGCGGGAGGAGATCGTCCCCATCGCCCTCTCGAACACGGACCGCTGGCCGCTCCACCACTATGCGACCATCCTGTGGCAGCGGCTCGTCGGCGAGGATCAGCTCCTCCGCGACCTGGACCGCGCCACGGGCGGGGCCTACGCCCATCCGGGCTACCGCCAAGGGCTCGAGATGCTCGAGGAGCTCGTCTCCCGGGGCTACTTCACCCCCGGCGCCAACGGCGAGACCCGAGACTCCGCGCGACTGCTCTTCGCGACGGAGCAGTCCCCCATGTTCTTCACCGCGACGTGGGACCTGGGCTGGTTCCTCGATGAGCGGCAAACGCCCCCCGAGTTCATCGACAAGTGGGACATGTTCCAGTTCCCGAGCGTTCCGGGCGGCGAGGGGAACCAGGACTACATGATGGGCGCGCCCGATGGCTACGCGGTCTACTCGGGCACCAAGGTCAAGGACGCGGCGCTGACGTGGCTGCGCTACTTCACCTCACCCGAGGTCGGGCGGCAGCTCGTGACCGAACTCCAGGAGCTCGTGTGCGTCCAGGGCGCGGTGACCGATCAGAACGCGGGCCGGCGCCTCCAGAAGTACGCCAACGACCTCTCCTCCGCGCCGGGCGTCATCCCCTGGGCCGACATCATGCTCGAGAGCAGCGCTCGCGAGGCCTTCCTCGATGCGCTCCAGGGGATGCTCGATGGCACAGTGAGCCCGGAAGGCGTGCTCCAGCGCTTGCGCGAAGCTCACGCCCAGGCCCGAGTGGAGGCGGCGAGCGAGTAGGCGCCGCGGGGGAGGGGGCCCATCTGGGAGGGGTGTGCCTCATCGGCGCCCAGGTCAGACACCGGACCGCGCATCGCCTCATCCCCTATGGCTTCGTCGCCCCCGCCCTGGGAGTCTTCGGCCTGTTCGCCCTCGGGCCGATCCTGTTCGCCGTGGTGCTGGCCCTCTTCCACTGGGACCCCGTCGGCGGGACCACTCGCTTCGTGGGGCTCGGCAACTTCTCCCAGATCCTCACCGATCCCCGCACCCACAGCGCCCTGCGCAACAACATCCTCTGGATCGTCCTGTCCCTCGGCATCCAGCTCCCCATCGCCCTGCTCCTGGCGGCGACGCTCAGTGACGCCTCCCGAAGCTCTCGCTTGCTGCGGACCCTCTTCTTCTCGCCCCTGGTGATCCCCGCCGTCGCCATCGGGCTGCTGTTCGGGATCATCCTCGATGGCCACTTCGGGTCCCTCAACGCCGCCCTGGGCCTTCTGAAGGGCGAGGCGGTTCGCATCGGCTGGCTGTCCGACCCCAGGCTGGCCCTCATCGCCCTCATCGGCGTGGCGTGTTGGCAGTACACCGGCTTCCACATGATGGTCCTCCTCGCCGGCATCCAGAGCATCCCCCACGAGCTCTACGAGGCCGCCGCCCTCGATGGCGCGGGGTGGTGGGCGCGGCTCACCCGTATCACCCTGCCCCTCCTCCGCCAGGTGCTGCTCGTCGATGCCCTGCTCATCGCCATCGGGTCCATGAAGGTCTTCGACCTCGTCTGGGTGATGACCCGAGGCGGCCCGAACAACGCCACGGATGTCCTCGCCACCCACATGTACTCGACGGCCATCATGTCCGAGCAGATGGGCGCGGGGAGCGCCATCGCCCTCCTCATGCTCGCCATCACGCTGGGCTTCGCCATCATCCACGCCCGGCTCGCCGCCCGAGGGGGTGGCGACTGATGCGTCGACTGACGGCGATCGTGGCGCGGGCGGCGGTGACGCTCCTCGCCCTGGTGATGCTGAGCCCCCTGCTGTGGGCCGCCTTCGCCTCGGTGAAGCGGGGGTTCGACGTCCGCAGCGCCCCCTTCTCCATCCCCGATGATCCCTCCCTCGAGTCCTACCGCGACGCCATCGAGGGCGGGCTGCTCGCGGCGATGGGCCACTCGGCGCTCATCACCGGCCTCAGCGTCGCCATCGTCGTGGCCCTGGCCTCCTTGGCGGCCTACGCCTTCGCCAGGCTCACCTTCCCCGGCCGAACCGCCCTGCGAACCCTCATCCTGGCCGGGATGATGGTGCCCGTGCACGCCGTGCTCATCCCTCTCTTCATCATGGCCTCGCGCACCCAGGTGTCGGGCCAGTGGTACTCCCTCATTGGCCCCTATGTGGCCTTCGCGCTGCCCCTCTCGGTGTTGCTCCTCACCGCCTACTTCGCCGACGTGCCGAAGGAGCTCGAGGACGCCGCCCGGCTGGACGGCTGCTCGGACCTGGGAATCTGGTGGCACGTCGTGCTGCCCATGTCCCGCGTGGGGCTCCTCACCGTCGCGATCCTGCAGGGCGTGTGGATCTGGAACGAGTACCCCATGGCCCTCGTGCTGCTCACCGGATCCTGGAAGACCCTGCCCTTGAGCCTCGCCGAGTTCCGGGGCGAGCACACGGCGAACTGGAGCGCGATCCTCGCCGCTGTCATCATCGTCGCCGCGCCCATGCTTACGCTGTTCTTCCTCTTCCAGAAGGTCATCATGCGAGGCATGACCGAGGGCGCCCTGAAGGGGTAGGCGGGCCCGGCTCGGGGGGCTGCCCCTCTGGCGCGCTCTGGTGTACCCTGTGCCTGTGGTCATCGTTGAGCGCGCGCGGCTTCGCTCCCTGTGGTGGAGCCACCCGGGGAGGCTCCGATGGGAGGGACGGGTGTACCCGGCGCCATGAGACGGCTGCTCACGCCCCTGGTCGAGCGGATGCTGCTTCGGTCCCTGAAGGGGTACTTCCGCGCCGTGCGCTTCGCCAGCCGCGCGCCCATCGATCCGGAGAAGCCCACCATCGTCTACGCCAACCATCACTACTGGTGGGACGGCTACCTCCTCCACCTCCTGGCGCGCGAGCTCCGGCCGGGCCGAGCGATGGTCTGGTCGCGGGAGCTCGGCCTCTTCCGTCCCTTCGCTCTCCTCGGAGCCATGCCGTTCCCGGCCGACGACGCCATCAGGCGCGCCTCGACGGTCCGCCGGTCCCTCCGCCGGCTCCGCGAGGAGCCCTACCTGCTCTTCGTCTTCCCCGAGGGCGAGAGCCATCCCGCGCCCAAGGTCGACCCCTTCCTCCCCGGCCTCTACTGGCTCGCCAAGCGGCTGCCCGAGGTCGCCTTCGTGCCCCTGGCGATCCACATCGAGCAGGCCACCGAGCAGTTCCCCGTCGCATGCCTCATGACGGGCGAGCCGCTCCGGCCCGGTCTGGAGCGCCGGGGCTCCTGGCTCGCCGCCGCCCGCGAGCCCATCGTGGAGATGCTCGAGGAGTTGCGCGACCCCGATCGGCGCGCCAAGCTGGAGTTCCGGACGCTCCTCGAAGGCCGGCCCTCCACCCGGGAGCGCCGTTGCGGGCCCGGCCTCGACGTGGTACTGTCGGGGATGGCGCGGGATCGAGAAACTAGGACCACCGAGGGGGAGGGACCGTGATGGCCGCCGAGACGCTCCCGGAGCCGCTGCGCTGCATCGGCGCCTACCTCGAGACCTTCACGCCGCCCAACGAGCCCTTCGATCCCGTCGGCGAATGGACCCACACCTACAGCATCCGGCTCATCCACCAGTTCCAGGGCGTCCAGCACTGCGACGCCGTCGGCGTCCTCCGCCTCATCCGCAGTCAACTCGGCGTCGGCGTCATCCGGATCAGCGTGGCCCACGCCCCGCGGCAGGCGGGACCGGGCTGGGACCGGGTCGACGCCACCCTCTCCTGCGCCGACGACCGCCTCTCCTCCCTGCGCGCCTGGGACTCGAAGACCCGCTTGGTCCGCAACGACGGCGTCGTCATGGAGGGGACCGAGTTCCGCGCCCGGGGCGTCGTCGAGCGCGGCCGGATCGTCCGCATCAGCGGCGGCAAGATCGAGCACCCCGCCCAGGGCCCCGTCACCACCGACTGGGGCCTCATCGACGCCGTGCAGCGGTTGCCCCTCGAACCCGCCCGGATCGAGGACTTCACCGTCCTCGAGGAGCTCGACGCGCCGCGGCTCGGCCAGCGCCTCGTCTACTGCGGGCCCGTCGAGGTCCCAACGGCCTCGGGGGCCGCCACCCTCCACGGCTTCGAGCGCGCGGGTCGAGGCGTCCTCCCCACCACCTACTGGGTCGACGAGGAGCATCGCATGTGGTTCGCCATCGGGTCCCTTCGCGCCGTGCTGCTGGAGCCGGGGCTCCAGGTCCCGGAGGTGAAGGACCAGTGAAGGGCCGTAAGAGCGTCTCGCGCCGCGACTTCTTCGGCAAGGCCTTCGGCGCCGCGAGCGCGGGCTGCGCCGCCGCCAAGGCCTTCGCCTCGAGCCTCGGGCCCGGCAAGGGGCCGAACATCGTCTTCATCCACACCGACCAGCAGTACGGCGGCGCCCTCTCCGCCCACGGCGACGAGTTCCTCAGCACCCCCAACCTCGACCGCCTCGTCTCCGAGGGCGTGGACTTCCGCCGCTCCTACTCCGCCAACCCCGTCTGCTGCCCCTCGCGCGCCTGCTGGTACACGGGTCGCCCCTCCACCGAGAACGGCGTCATCATGAACGACCGCTGGCCCCTCCTGCGCGACATCCCCGACCTGGGCCAGTGGTTCCGCGCCAACGGCTACCGCTCCGTCTATGTCGGCAAGTGGCACGTCACGGGCCGGAACGTCCGCGAGAGCTTCGACGTCCTCACCGAGGGCCACGGCATCGGCGAGCACGGCGACGCCGCCATTGCCCGTGCCGCCGAGGGATTCCTCCGCAACGCCGGCGGCGACAAGCCCTTCTTCCTCAACATCGGCTTCCTCCAGCCCCACGACATCTGCTACTGGCTGTTCAGGAACACCCTGCCCCTAGAGGAGTGCCCGTACGGCGTCGCCGACGAGGAGCTCCCGCCCCTCTACGACAACTGGGCCTACGACCCCCGAGAGCCCGAGTTCTTCCGCCAGCACTGGCGCGACTCCGGCGCGGCGCTCCACATGGCCCAATGGAAACCCTGGCAGTGGCGCTACTACCGCTGGGCCTATGCCCGCCATGTGGAGATGGTCGACGCCCACATCGGCCGGGTCATCGACGCCCTGGATGACTCCCCCTTCGCCGACAACACCCTCCTCGTCTTCAGCTCCGATCACGGGGACGGCATGGGGCGCCACCGGATGTTCTCCAAGATGTTCTTCTACGAGGAGGCGGCACACGTGCCGTTCATCGTGCGCTTCCCCGAGCGCATCGAGCGCGGGCTGCAGGATGACGAGCACCTCGTGTCCGGTCTCGACCTCGCGCCCACCCTATGCGACTTCGCCGGCATCGACGCGCCACCCAAGGCCCGAGGCCGCAGCCTCCGGCCCATCCTCGAGGGACGCGAGACCCCGTGGCGCGAGTACCTCGTCAGCGAAGCCCACAGGCGCGGCCGCATGGTCCGCACTCCCGACTACAAGTGGATCACCTACGAGGGCAGCCCCACCGAGCAGCTCTTCGACATGCGCGCCGACGCCGGCGAGCAGCTGAACCTCGCGGCCGAGGGCGGCAGGGAGGACGTCATCACCGACCACCGGCGGATGCTCGAGGAGTGGGATCGGCTCCTCGAGCATCCCGAACTGACGCCGGCCGGCTGATCGCCGGCCCCCCCTCCGCCAGCCATGGCCTACCGGAACATCATGTGCAGCATCACCGGGTGGGCATAGATGGTGCACCGGCCCCACTGGCTCTGGTCCAGCCGTTCTGGAGCCTCGATACCGACCAGCGTGTCGCCCTTCGGACTCAGGCGGAGCCAGTAGTCAGGCAGCGGCTCGCTGTCGAGCGGCAGCCGCAGCAGGGCGTCCCCGGGCCACCCGAGCATCTCGCGCAACGCTTGCGCGCCCAGGAGGTACACGCGATACGGGGTGAGCTGTGCCCGCTCCGACGGGTCGGGCGCCCGCAGATCCGACAACCATGTCAGGCTGGCGATGCGATCCGCCCGCATGGTCCACAGCACCATGGGCAGATCAGAGCCTTCATTGCTGTCGTCGGTCCGCTGGACGATCCCCACCAGCGTGTCGCCGACCTTCCAGGCTACGCAGGGGCCAGCGAGCCCGGGCAGCAGTCGGGTGAGCCCCTGGGGCGGCGAGTCCACGGTGGGCAGCGACTGGCCCTCGGGCACGCGGGGCGCGAAGGTCACCCCCTCAGGCTGTTTGATCTGCGCCACGGTGGCAACGTGCTTCCGCGCCTGCTTGGCGTCGACCAAGCCCGTGTACCTGGTGGCGGGCTTGCGGGGCGAACTGTACCGCATCACCCTGGTGGTGAGCGGGTGCTCTGCCGCGCGCTCGATCAGGGGCGGCTGCTCGCTGACCGTTATCACACTCACCACGTGATAGGCGGGCCGAAGGCACACGGCGATCACCCAGTACTCCCCATCGCTCCAGCTCACGACACAGTCGGGCCAGCGATTGCTGCAGGAGACGGCGCCGTCCACCTCGGCCAAGACCCGGGGATACGGGTGCATCGTCTGGGTCCACAGCACGCCGCCCTTATGCTCGCGTTCCGTCATCTTCCCGGTGCCCGCCGTCCCCGGCGGCCAGTTGAGCGCCCGTGCGCACGCCCGAGCCAGAGTGCGTGCCGGAAGGGGGTTCGACGCCCGGGCCACGAAGGTCGCCATGTCGGCCTCCAGATGGAGAACACAGCCCAGGTCCGCCGTCTTGCCGCCCCCGAGAGCGAGGCTGGCCCGGTACTGCCACTCGTACCGGTGCCACGTGAAGAGCTTGCCGCCCTCTGGACCGGGCGTGGAGGTGCGGGTGATGGAGACTGCGGACGGGTCCGGGCGCAGCTCCTCGACGAACAGCTCGGCAATCGCTCCCTGGCAATCGGCCACGACGTGCGCGCGCGTGGCTGCCGGAACCTGGATCGGCTGATGGGCCGGCCGCCCCTCCCCCCAGGGCTCGGGCGCTTCCACGCTCCCCCAGCCCTTGGCGGCGAGGGACAGGCCCTGGCACGTCCTGATCGTCTCCGCCAAGTCAATGGCCATGCTGGGCGCGGGCCAGAGCACGGCGATCACAAGAACAACCCAGAGAACTCTGAGACACGCGCGCGAACGCCGAATTGCCATGTTCGTCACTCCTGTCGCTCACCACTTGCGGGCCTGGCCGCCATCATCAAGAGCCTGCCTAGTACACCACCGTCCACGCCAACCGGGCGTCTCGGTACCCCAGGTCATTCGGCTCCGCTGCGGGATCAACCAGCCCCACCGAGCAGCTCTTCGACATGCGCGCCGACGCCGGCGAGCAGGTGAACCTCGCGGCCGAGAGCGGCAGGGAGGACGTCATCGCCGACCACCGGCGGATGTTCGAGGAGTGGGATCGGCTCCTCGAACATCCCGAACTGACGCCGGCCGGCTGATCGCCGGCCCCCCTCCGCCAGCCATGGCCTACCGGAACATCATGTGCAGCATCACCGGGTGGGCATAGATGGTGCACCGGCCCCACTGGCTCTGGTCCAGCCGTTCTGGAGCCTCGATACCGACCAGCGTGTCGCCCTTCGGACTCAGGCGGAGCCAGTAGTCAGGCAGCGGCTCGCTGTCGAGCGGCAGCCGCAGCAGGGCGTCCCCGGGCCACCCGAGCATCTCGCGCAACGCTTGCGCGCCCAGGAGGTACACGCGATACGGGGTGAGCTGTGCCCGCTCCGACGGGTCGGGCGCCCGCAGATCCGACAACCATGTCAGGCTGGCGATGCGATCCGCCCGCATGGTCCACAGCACCATGGGCAGATCAGAGCCTTCATTGCTGTCGTCGGTCCGCTGGACGATCCCCACCAGCGTGTCGCCGACCTTCCAGGCTACGCAGGGGCCAGCGAGCCCGGGCAGCAGTCGGGTGAGCCCCTGGGGCGGCGAGTCCACGGTGGGCAGCGACTGGCCCTCGGGCACGCGGGGCGCGAAGGTCACCCCCTCAGGCTGTTTGATCTGCGCCACGGTGGCAACGTGCTTCCGCGCCTGCTTGGCGTCGACCAAGCCCGTGTACCTGGTGGCGGGCTTGCGGGGCGAACTGTACCGCATCACCCTGGTGGTGAGCGGGTGCTCTGCCGCGCGCTCGATCAGGGGCGGCTGCTCGCTGACCGTTATCACACTCACCACGTGATAGGCGGGCCGAAGGCACACGGCGATCACCCAGTACTCCCCATCGCTCCAGCTCACGACACAGTCGGGCCAGCGATTGCTGCAGGAGACGGCGCCGTCCACCTCGGCCAAGACCCGGGGATACGGGTGCATCGTCTGGGTCCACAGCACGCCGCCCTTATGCTCGCGTTCCGTCATCTTCCCGGTGCCCGCCGTCCCCGGCGGCCAGTTGAGCGCCCGTGCGCACGCCCGAGCCAGAGTGCGTGCCGGAAGGGGGTTCGACGCCCGGGCCACGAAGGTCGCCATGTCGGCCTCCAGATGGAGAACACAGCCCAGGTCCGCCGTCTTGCCGCCCCCGAGAGCGAGGCTGGCCCGGTACTGCCACTCGTACCGGTGCCACGTGAAGAGCTTGCCGCCCTCTGGACCGGGCGTGGAGGTGCGGGTGATGGAGACTGCGGACGGGTCCGGGCGCAGCTCCTCGACGAACAGCTCGGCAATCGCTCCCTGGCAATCGGCCACGACGTGCGCGCGCGTGGCTGCCGGAACCTGGATCGGCTGATGGGCCGGCCGCCCCTCCCCCCAGGGCTCGGGCGCTTCCACGCTCCCCCAGCCCTTGGCGGCGAGGGACAGGCCCTGGCACGTCCTGATCGTCTCCGCCAAGTCAATGGCCATGCTGGGCGCGGGCCAGAGCACGGCGATCACAAGAACAACCCAGAGAACTCTGAGACACGCGCGCGAACGCCGAATTGCCATGTTCGTCACTCCTGTCGCTCACCACTTGCGGGCCTGGCCGCCATCATCAAGAGCCTGCCTAGTACACCACCGTCCACGCCAACCGGGCGTCTCGGTACCCCAGGTCATTCGGCTCCGCTGCGGGATCAACCAGGCCCACGGTCACCGCCCACGCGACGCGAAGGCGGGCCGTCGCGTCGTACGTCGAAAGCCACATGCTCACATAGTCATCATCGACTTGTCGCATAAGGGTCACTAGGTCACTAGGCGTCTGGTCGGCTGGCAGAATATGGCCTTCGATGAAGGGAGCGATCGGCGCATCGACATCCTCCCACAACGGATAGCGAGCCGGATCGGGCAGGAGGGCGCTGAGTTCGGCGGCGATCTCCGGGTCTGTGCTCCACCATGCCTCCTCGGCGGCGGCAACCCAGGGAGCGTTGGCGGCTTCGAGATCCCGCTCCAGCCGAGTCGGTCCGTCCTCCAGGATGCGCGCCCGGAGGAACCCGGCGCGTACCACCGCCTCCACCGCGTCGGACCATGGGACGGGCCCGCCCGTCGAGCGGATCCGGTGCCCCGCCAACTCGCGCTCTACCGTCAGCCCGCCGATGGCCCCCGGCAGAGCCCCCAACAGGTCGTCCAGGGTCAGCCCGTCCAGATCGGCCAGGACGACCTCCTCCCCGGTGGCCGCCAAGGCCTCGAGTATCAGCGGTAGGCCGTCGGGCAGCGGGTCCGACCGCTCGCTCATGTGGGCGCTCCATGCCGTCAGCCCATCGTAATCAGGGCCCAGCCCCTGCTCGACCCGGTCCTGCCACTCTGTGGTCACCTCGCCCGAGGGGAGCGTGGGCCCCAGGGCGACCGCGGCCCACGGCCCGGGAAGATGGATCAGGTCCACGGTGAGCCGGCTTCCCGCCGGCGTCGTGCACTCGATCCGAGGCGTCGGATCCACGCGGAAGGCGATCTGCTGGCTAGTCTGAAGCAGGTCGGCGAGGCCCAACACCGGCGTCCAGTTCTCCTGATCCTGCAGTGTGCGGAGCGCCACCGGAGGGAGCTGGTCACGGGGGAGGGTGAGGTCATATACCTCCTCTTCGTGGTACAGCATGGTGGGCGGTGAGGTCATGGTCGGCTCCACCCACTGGGGCTGCACTTGCAGTAAGGGCTCCAGTTCCGCGCGCAACTCCGTCACGTCAACCGTGCGGCCCTCTGCCAGCAGGGCCATGCGCTCAGGCCCCAAGGCTCGCAGCGCGGGGAGAGCGGGAGTGGTCGCTATCCGATGGTGGCCTGGGCCCAGGTTCTCGGGCATCGAATCGCCCGCCTCGATGGCCGGCCTCAGAATCAGCACCCCGGAGTCCAGCGTCTCCGCCACCAGCCGCTCGGCCTCGAGCTCGGACTCCAGGTACTCCCACACCGCCTCCCCCTTAGGCGCGCCCGGAGGCGCGAGGCACACCGTCCCCGCCCCCTGAGCGCGCGGGCCCATCGCGTTGGCTCGCTGGATCGTCGGGTCGATTGACCCGACCTCCTGAGCGCCCGGGCCCATCGCCATAGCGCACCAGACAGCTAAGATCAGCGCGAACGCCGCGCCCTTGACGCCCCTCGCGAGTGTCTTTCCGAACATCATGGATCCCCCCTCGACGCCGTGCGACAGCCTCGATCCCATAAAGCGACACGTACTATGCCTCTATAGACACCGCTTCCCAGCGTTTGTACCGATACAGTGTCCCTCAGTCCCCCGGCCATTACAGGCCCGAGGCCGTTCCGCCGACCCTCCGCAACGGCGCCGGCGCCCTCACTCCTCCGTCAGGTCGTAGACCCGCACATAGTCGACATAGAACGGGTCCGGCAGATCGGCCTCCTTGATGTCGCCCGCCCAGGTGCCGATCTCGTCGCTCAGTTTGATGTAGAGCGGCTCCTCGCAGATGCCGCCGTCGCTCGTCCGCCATACCTCCTTGCCGTCCACATAGAAGATGTAGGCGTCATCCGACCACCACAGGCCGTAGGTGTGCCATCCGTCCGTCAGATCCGGGACACGCGAGATCCACCCCGCCGACATGTGCTCGTCGCCATAGCCGTCCCAGTGGATGGCATGGTTGACTTGATCGTCGAGCGAGAACTTCTCGAAGATGTCGATCTCCGCGCCGTTGACGGCGCCCTCGCCGAGATTCCCTTGGCACGCGTTGTAGAGCCAGAAGGCCGACCAGTGCCCCACGCTCCGCTGGAGCATCACCCGGGCCACGAAGTACCCCTTCGCCTTCTCGTACTTGCCCCGAGTCCGCACGCAGCCGTCGACGAACTCATCGCCGTCCTGGAAGCAGTTGATGATCAGTTCCCCGTTGCCCGTGAGGCTGATCGCGTCGGGCCGCCACCAGCCATCCCGCCGGGCGTAGGCCGCGGGGATCTCCCACTTGGTCGTGTCCAGCTCATCGCCATCGAACTCGTCGTTCCAGACCAGCTCCCACTTCATCCCCGCAGGCGGCTCGGGCAGCTCGTCGGCGGGCTCCAGTTCTCGCTGGGCGAGGGCGACGCCGGCGACCACCAGGGGTATCGCGAACATCGCCAGTGTGGTCCACTTCATGGTAGGGCCTCCTCGGCATTGATGGACGCCCACTTCGCTGTGGCGGGGCTAATACCTGGCAGCCGCGAGAACTCGCGGGCTTGAACTAGGGCGCCGGGGGTGGAGGAGGCGAGGGGCCGGCCGCCGCTAAGGCGATGCGCCCATCATGCCCCCGCCATGATCCCCCCGAATACCAGGGCGATGAACACGAAGTAGATGCAGACGACCACGAGGGCGAGGGCCGTCAGGATGAGGCACGCGAGGCCCAGCCAGTAGGCCGCCTTCGTCATCCCGCAGTTCGGATACTGAGTGAGCGCGTTCTTCGCCATGAAGAAGGCGACGACGCCCGGGATGGTCGTTACCATGCCGGTGATCCCGACGATGGCGAGGATGAGCATCAGCACCGCGTTGGGATGCTGCTCGTTCATGCCCCCGCCGTGGTAGGCGGGCGGCGGCGTCGTCCCCGGCGGCGGAATGTAGGAGGGCGGATACGAGGGCGGCGGAGGCGGCGGCGCATAGAGGTGGACACCGCCCCTCAGGGCGTCCGCAAGGCTCAGAGCGAGGGCACTCATAGCGGCCTACCTCCCATCCGGACGACGCGAACACCGGTCTGCCGAAGCCAGAAGGGGCGGGAGGCAGGGCGCGCCTGCCTCCCGCGAGTTGCTAGCCTTGTCGCCCCTGCGCCTAGGGCATCGCCGAACTGACGCCGCCGCTGGCGGCCGCTATCGCGAAGAACGCGCAGTAACCCACGATACCGACGGCGGAGAAGATCATGTTGATCAGACCGAGCCAATAGGCCGCCTTCGTCATCCCGCAGTTCGGGTACTGCTGCATCGCGCCCCTCGCCATGAAGAAGGCGACCCAGGCCGCCGGTGCAAGACAGACAATAACCCAGCCCACAATGGCGAGGATCAGCATCAGAACCGCGTTGGGCGCCTGCTCGTTCATCCCTCCGCCCCCATACACGGGTGGCGGGGTCGTGCCGGGCGGTGGCGGCGCCCCAGGAGGAGGCGGCGGGGCCGAGTATCCTCCACCGCCACCGGGGGGTGGGGGCGGCGGAGGTGGCGGGGGTGGCGGCGGCGCGGCGAGGGAGATCCGGAACCGCAGCCAATCCATGGCGCTGGTCAGGGCGAGGGTCATACCTGCGTACCTCCGTTCGGTTTGGGTCGTGCCCAAGAAGGGGTCGCCAAGCGCCCCCACGAGGGAATACTAGCATAACAATTCCGGTTTTCGCTGCCGGTCTGTGCCAGACCTCCCCAATCTTGCCCCTTAAGTGTCCCAGCAGCTCCAGACGCGGCGGGGGCCGATAGGTCACGTCTGCACGGGACACACCGCAAACCCGGTCCACCCTCCAGGCGGGCCGGGTGCGCCCCGGCGAAACCCACACGAGTTACTCCGCCGCGGCCCCTTTTCCCTTCGTTCTCGCCTTCTTTGCGGTGCTCGGCTTCGCTGCGGCGGACTCTCCCTCTGAGGCCGCCTTCCGAGCCGCGGCGGGGCGCGGCCGGCCACGCCTCCGGCTCTCCCTCGCCTCCGCCTTCTCCTCCAACTCCTTGGCCTGCTTGCGGCACTCCGGGCTGCAGTAACGGGTTGCTGCGCGCTTGTCGAGCGGCCTCAGGAAGAGCTTCGCGCGTTTGTGCGCCCCTGTGTCGCACTTGGGGTTCGCGCACCGCATGATCTCGCACTGCTCGCCCCGCAGCGCCTCGAGGATCAGATGGGCGAACTCGACGACCTGCTGGTGCGCGGGCGGGTTCAGGTTCTCTTGCTCGACCCGCTGCACGGTCGAGCGGCCGCCCTGGTTGCCGAGCTGGTAGTGGGCCGGGCGCGACGGACGCAGGAGCCGGTTGAAGACCTGTCGGTCGGTCTCGGTGATCCGCAGCGACAGCGGCGCCCCCTCCTCGTGGCCGGGCTGGGTCCGCGCCTCCACGTACGCATGAGCTACCGACTGGACGGCCCGAACCCGCGCGATCAGCGCCTCGCGCCGCGTCACCGTCATCGTTCGAAGCGCGGGAGGCGCGTTCGCCCCGTGAGCGTGGGACATGGTGTCCCAGTTCAGAAGCGTCTCGGCCAGTTCGAGGTCGAGCTCTGGGGTGCTCACCGCTTCATCCCTCCCTGGAGTAATGCTAACCTTCACTCTCCCTATATATTCGAGCCAACGAGAGCCGATACCTGTCAGGTAGCCGCGACCAACTCCTGCCCGAGCCACGAGCGGCCGCCGCAGCTGATTCATTTCGCGAAATCGCCCTGTTTACAGTGTCACTTCCGGTTTTTGCCGAAAACCGGTCGATGGGCTTCACTTGTCACAAAACACGTCGTTTGCCAAAAATAGGTCTCTAGCCCTTGGGCCCCAAGCCTTAGAGGCCTGTCAAAGTGGCCTTTTCGAGCCTCCGTTTTTGCGAAAGGTGCCTCTGTACTTATATAAGGCGCGCGTGTCTGGAGGGGACCCCTGCGGACGCCCGCCACGCCGAAAGGCGCAGTTTCATCACTCGATATCGTGATGCGTCTCGAATCTCGGAAAGGAGGATGACGTCAGGACCGGCGCGTGCCGTAGTCCTCGATGAGCTGGAGGTAGAGAAGCGCGTTCTCCACGGGCACATTGTGGGGGATGTGGTTGCCCACGGCGAAGAAGTAACCGGGGCAGCGCCGCCCCAGCTCCCAGCAACGCTCGACCTCTGCCCGCACCTCGGCGGAACCGCCGAAGGTCAGGGCCCGAGTGTCCACGTTGCCGATGATGACCTTGGACTCGCCGTACTCCCGCACGATGAGTTCCAGGTCGGTGAGGGGCTCGAAGATGAACCCATCGGCCCCCGCCGCCGCCAGGTCATGCACGAAGGGCGTGAAGTCGCCGTCGGAGCAGAAGAGGATCTTCTTCCCCGCCGACTTCAGGATGTCCCACAGCCGCTCGTACCGCGGGAAGACGTACTGCCGGTACCACTCGGGCCGGAACACGGGGCCGCTCGTCCACACGATGTCATCGTGGCAGATGAACACCGGCGCCGTGGTCTTGGCCCAGGCGCGGAAGTTAGCTTCGGAGATACGGTAGAACCCCTCCAGCACCGCGTCGAAGCCTTGGGGATCCATGCCTCCCGCCGTGAGGAACAGGTCCCAGCCGAAGGCGGCGATACAGGCGGAGAACACCGTCTTGTAGTAGCCGCCCGTGTAGATCTGGTTGGGGTAGGCGGCTTGGGCCGCATCCCAGCGCTCCTGGAAGTAAGCGGCGCGCTCGTCCACATCGGGCACGCCGTAGACCTCATCCGGCCGAAAGGCGAGAACCTCGTCCGCGTCGGCGAAGGGGCACGAGATGTCGGCATCGTAGTCCGTCCCGCCCTCTTGGAACACCGCGTGGCCCATGTTCGTGGTGGGACCCACCCAACCCGGGCCGTCGTCGGTGCTCCAGAGCAGATCGTAGTTCGTCGCGTCGTAGAACCGCCGCCACGCGGAGGGATCCTCCCGTGGATCGACACCTACGACCGCCTTCACGAGCCGAGGGTGCGAGCAGTACTCCGTGTGGGGAATGGTGTCGGGCATTCGGAGGTGGATGGCGTCCCAGCCGCGCTGATAGCTCATGTGGCGCCTCCCGCCTCCGCCCGATTGCTACTCCATGCTCCGGGCGGTCAGCGTCGTCAGAGCCTCCGCCATGCGCGGGCTCAGGCGCCGGGGCCGGCGGGTGTCCAGGTCGACGCAGGCGAGCCAGACCATGGCTCGCCCCACGGCCGCCTCCGACCCCTTCTCGTACATGCGGTGGTCGAGGCGGAAACGCACCCGCCGGATCTCCGTGACCTCGGTGGTCACGCAGAGCACCTGCCCGTAGCGCGCTGGGCCCTGGTAGTTGATGTCGATGTGGGTGACGGGGTAGAGGTAGCCCTGCTCGAACTCTTCGCTGATGACGAGGCCCACCGACTCGACGGCCTGGGTCCGGGCCTCCTCCAGGTACCGCAGCATGGTCCCGTAGTAGACGACGCCGGCGGTATCCGTGTCGGCGAAGAGCGGTCTGATCTCCGTGGTGTGGATGGGCACGCAAGCTCCCCCTCGGTTCAGCGATGACGACGCGCCTCGGCACATTCTGCGCCGAAGCGCGCTTCCCTTCGCTACCAGGGGTCCATCGGGTCTGACTCGGTGGCCACGGCGACGCCGAAGGCCTCCGCCAGGCCCTGGGCCGCGGAATCCATGTGCTGGCCCTCCACCAGGCAGGACACGGAGTTGTACGCGTCCGCCAGTTCGAGGATCTCGATCTTCCGGCTTCGTAGGCACCCTACGATGCGCCAGAGGACGCCAGAGAGGTCGCGCATGGCCGGGGCGACCACCGACACGAGGGCGCACTCCCGGGCCATGGCGTACCGCATGTGCACCTGCTCGAAGAGAACCTTGACGGCTTCCACATCCTCGATCGCCACGCAGAAGCCGAGGCACTGGTTGTGGATCTTGATGAGAAACAGGTTGATGCTCTGATCGGCGAGGAGGCCGAAGATGTCCGCCATGGATTTCCGAGGAGCGTCACAGTAGGCCGAGAACTGGGCAACCCCGGGCCGGACCGAGATATGGGTGACGCCACGCTCGCGCTCGAAATCCAGAGAGGGGTCCGTCTCGGCCGGCGCTACCGGGAAGGTCTCTTTGATCACGCCTGCACCTCCTGAAGCTCCTCGACGCTCCGCGCCGACTCCGAGCCCTCCTGCGGCTCCAGCCGGTTCGTGATGTGGCAGAGCCAACGGTCGTCATCGCGCTCGGGGCGATCGGCGCGGTAGTGGGCGCCGCGCGACTCCTCGCGCCGCAGCGCGCCGCGGGCGATGAGCCAGCCGACGGTGAGCATGTTGGCGAGCTCCACGCCCCTGCGCGTCAGCGTCGGCTTCCGGTAGCGCGCGAGCTGGGCTTCGATCTTCGACAGCGCCTCCTCCAGGCCCTCCCGGCTGCGGATGATGCCGACCTTGCTCCACATGAGCTCCCGGAGGTCGTCGATGGCCTGGTCGATCTCCTCGGGCGGCGGGGCTGGCGGCGCCGGCTCCCCGTGGGGCGGGTGGGCCGCCCGGAGCTGCTCCTGGGCCTCCGTCCGCGACCGTCTGGCCGCCGACAGGCCCGAGAGGGAGCCGAACACCAGGCCCTCCAGCAGGCTGTTGGAGGCCAGGCGGTTCGCGCCATGCACCCCCGTGCAGGAGCACTCGCCCGCCGCCCAGAGGCCGGGAAGGCTGGTGAGCGAATCCGCGTCCACCCGCACCCCGCCCATGTGGTAGTGGGCCGCGGGCGTCACCCGGATGGGCTCCCTGCGCGGGTCCATCCCCTGGGTCAGGCACGCCCGGAGGATGGTCGGGAAGCGGCGCTCAAACTTCTCCGCCCCGATGGGCGAGCAGTCCAGGAGAACGTGGTTCGTGCCAGCGCGTTGGCATCGGTCGTAAATGGCCCGCGCCACCACGTCCCGGGGTCCGAGCTCGGCCCGGGGATGGTACTCGGGCATGAAGGCGACGCCGTCGGCATCCCTCAGGATAGCGCCCTCGCCGCGAACGGCCTCGCTCACCAGGAACAGGGGGTTGTCAGCCGTGGCCAGGGCCGTGGGGTGGAACTGGACGAACTCCATGTCCGCCACCCGCGCTCCCGCCCGGTAGGCGGCGGCGATCCCGTCGCCCGTCGTCACGAGGGGGTTCGTCGTGCGCGAGTAGACCGCGCCGATGCCCCCGCTGGCGAGCACCGTCTGGCGCGCGAGCACCACGGAGAGCTGCTCCGTGTCCAGATGGAGCAGCAGGGCGCCGATGGCGTGGCCCTCGGCGACGAGCAGGTCCACCAGGAGGGTGCGCTCCCGAAGGGCGATGCCCACCTGGAGCCGGGCGGCCTGGGAGAGCGTCCGGTGGATCTCCCTGCCCGTGGCGTCCCCGCCCGCGTGGGCGATGCGGCGGCTCGAGTGGGCCGCCTCCTGGCCCAGGGCGAGGGCGCCGTTCGCCTCATCGAACCGCGCCCCGAGGTTGAGCAGCTCCCGGATGCGCTCCGGGCCCTCGTTCACGAGGCGCGAGACCGTGTGGCTGTCCGAGAGCCCGTCGCCGGCGGCAAGGGTGTCGCTCGCGTGAAGCTCCGGGGAATCCTCGGGGCCCAGCGCCGCCGCGACGCCGCCCTGAGCATAGGCCGTATTATTCTCGGCGATGGTGTCCTTGGTGATGACGACCACGTGGCTCGTGGGCGCAGCGGCGAGGGCGCACGAGAGCCCGGCGATCCCGGTGCCGATGATGAGCACATCGCAGTGGGCACACGGGAGCATCGTGAGATCCATGTCGAACAAGTGCGTGCGGATCAACTCTGAGCATCCTCTTCAGCGATGACCTGGGGGGGAAGCATCTCATCCATGCTGCCCGAGCGGAGGCCTGCCAGATCCAGGGTCACGTAGTTCAGACCGAGGGCCCGCAATCCGTCAACGACCTGCGGGCGCACGTCACTCTGGCACAGCTCCGCGAGTTGGTCCAGTGGAGCCTCGATCCGCGCGGTGTGGTCATCGACGAGCCGGACCCGGAGACGCTCGATGCCGAGGCCCCGGATGAGCTCCTCCGCGGCGCCCACCCGCTGGAGCCGCGCCTCGGTCAGCGGCATCCCGTAGGGCAGCCGTGTCGCGAGGCACGGGGACGCCGGCTTGCGGGCCGTCGGGAGGCCCAGGCGAGCGGACAGTTCCCTGACCTCCGCCTTGTTGAGTCCCGCCTGCCTCAGGGGCTGGAGGATGCCCAGTTCGGCGCACGCCCGGAGCCCGGGCCGGTAGACGCCGAGGTCATCCGCCGTGGTGCCATCCGCCACCGCCGCCAGAGCCCGCTCCCGGGCGATGGCGAGCAGCGACGCGAACAGGGAGCGCTTGCAGTGGTAGCAGCGGTCGGGCGCGTTGGCCGCGACCAGGGGATCCGCGAGAGGCGTCGCCTCGATGGTGAGGTGCGCCGCGCCGAGAGCCCGGGCCAGGGCCGCGGCTTCGACGGCCTCGCCCGGCGGGTGCATGGCCGACCTGACCGTGACGGCGAGCACTCGCTCCGACCCCAGGGCATCCAGGGCGGCGCGCAGCGCCAGGCTCGAGTCCGCGCCACCGGAGAAGGCGACGAGGACCGATCCCCGCTCCGCCAGGACAGCCTGTAGGGCTCGGTGCTTGGCGTCCGGACCGTCCGCTGGCATGGAGACCTCCCGTCGGTCGCTTAGGGCTCGATGAGCGCCTTGACCCGCTCCATCGCGCCCGAGTGCATGGCGGCCATGGCCGCGGGCGTCTCATCGAGGCTGATGCGGAGGGTGATGAGGGGCTCGAGGCGCAGCCGCCCCGCGCCCAGGGCCTCCAGGGCGGTGAGCCACTCGTCCTCCTCGGCCCGGGGGCCCCAGAGGGCGTTCCAGACGCCCACGAGGGTCAGCTCCCGGCGGAGGGCCTGCCAGTAGTCGTACTGGCCCAGGTGGATGTCGCCCGAGGGGTTGCCCAGGAGGATGACTCGGCCCCGGGGCCGGCAGAGGCGCATGGACTGGGCGATGGTCGCCGCCACGCCCACGCCCTCGATGACGATGTCCGCCCCGAGGCCGCCCGTGTGGTCTCGGACCCATGACTCGGGATCCACGGCGGTGGGATCCGCCGCCTCGAACCCGAGTTCGGTGGCGAGGGACCGCTTCGTCGCGGTGCGGCTCAGCCCGAGGACTCGGGCCGCGCCGAAGGCCGCGGCCCACTGGCCCAGGATCAGGCCGATGGGCCCCAGGCCGATCACGCACACCGTCCGATCCTCTGCCTCGCCGGCCATCCGCAGCGCATGGAGGGCGATGACCGAGGGCTCGACGAGGGCCGCGACGTCGAGGGGAACCCCCTCGGGGGCTCGGTACAGGTGGCCCAGGGGAGCGACGACGAACTCGGCGAACCCGCCGTCCCGCCGCGACCCGATGTAGTCATAGGCGGAGGCGAGATTGGGGAGGCCCCGAGCCACCATGGGATCGTCGACGGCGGGGAGCATCGGCTCGATGACCACATGATCGCCCACGGCCCACTCGCCCGAGGGGCCCGCGATCTCACGCACGATGCCCGAGATCTCGTGGCCCGGGACGAGGGGAAGCTGATGGGGAGTGTAGTCGAAGGTGCGCCCGAGGTCGGAGCCGCAGATGCCGCAAGCGGCGACCTCGATGAGCGCCTCGCCCGCCTTGGGGACGGGCATCGGCACGTCCTCGCACCGGATGTCGCCTAGGCCGTGAATGACGCACGCACGCAATGGATCTCCTCCTCCGGGAAGGGATTCTGCCCCGCGCCGCCCATATGCGGCAAGGGTGATTCGGCTCGGGAGGAAGGTCTTGGCGGCCCCGGAGGCCGATTTCCGTTGGTGCGGGGCGGCGCTCGGGAGTAGCGGGCCGAGGCTGCGGCACAAAGGTGTCCCTTGGGGGAACCGCGTTTGTTTCTCCTCGTCATAAGCCCAGGCGGAGGCGATCGGGGGCGTAGAGTCCCCGACCCCGATCCCGATCGCGCGTTGCTGGAACGGGCGCGCGATGGGGACATGAACGCCTACGGCGAGCTGATTCAGGAGCACGAAGGACGAGTCTACGGGATCGTCTGCCAGTACGTCAGGGACGAGGAGGAGGCGCGGGATCTGACCCGGGAGGTCTTCTATAAGGCCTACCGGTCCCTCAGCAAGTTCCGGGGGAACAGCCGGTTCTCGAGTTGGATCTGCCGCATTGCCATCAATCGGAGCATCGACCACCTCCGGCGCCGCAGGAATGTGCGCATGGAGTCCCTCGACGCTCCCATCACCACCGATGGCGGTGGCGAGGTGGAGAGGGAGTTGCCCGATAGCTCTCCCTCGCCCGAGGATCTCCTGACCCGGGACGAGCTGGCGACCAAGATCCGGGAAGCGGTCGAGCAGCTCTCGCCCAAGCTCCGGACGGTGACGATGCTCCGTGAGTACGAGGGACTGTCCATCGAGGAGATCGCGGACGTGCTCGGGGTCTCCTCCGGAACGGTGAAATCGAGAATCTTCCGCGCTAGGGAACGTCTGCGCGGTCTCCTTGCGTCCTACGTTGGGGACAGTGATAGCGATGGCAGTGAAGAAGTGCTGTAGAACCTACAAAGCGGACATCATCGAGTCCATAGACGGGTGTCTGGACGCGGACAGGCGCGAGCGGCTCGAGAGCCACCTCTCGGTATGCCCTCGTTGCCGGGATCTGGCCCGCGGCCATGAGCGTATCCACACGCTCGTGGCCGCGGCTAAGCCCACCCACGCGCTCCGTGGATCCGTAGCGCCCGAGGTGCTCGCCATGGCGCGGGAGTCCGGCTCCCAGAGGCACGGCGCCGCGCTCTTTTGGGCGGGCGTTGGAGCCACGGTGGCCGCGGCGGCGATCGCCGTGTCGCTTCTCTGGCGCCCGGCTGGTCCCGCTGTCCAGCCCACGCCGGGGGCGCCCGGCACGGGGTCCTCGGTGGCCTACAGCCAGCCGCTCAGCGTCGATCTCTGCGCTCGGGAGCATGCCCGGGCCAGTCTCTCCTTCGCGCCGGCCGACCGAGCCGCATGGTCCCTCGCCCTTGCACAGAGCAATCTGCGCATCCAGGAGTAACCACGGAGATGGCAAGGAGTGTAGTGGCGGTGTCGAGATCGCCCCGACTGTCTTGGTTAGCTCTGCTGCTTGCCGCCGTGGGCGCGGCCTACGCGGCGCCCCCCGAAGCGCCACCCTCGATAGCGGCGCTGACGGTGTGCCAGCCCGTCACGGCGGACCTTCTCACCAAGGCCTTCACCGCCCACGACACGATCATCTACTATGCCCAAGGAGAGATCCGGGACAGCGCGAACGGCGGCGGACCCACCACCGTCCGCATCTATCGCAACGGCCGCCAGGACCTCACCCGGAGGGAGTACTACGCGCCCGGCCAGCCGGATGTGGTCATCATCGAGCGAGGGCGCGAGCGCTGGCAGAAGCAGCCCGATGGAAGCTGGCTGCATGAGAACCTTCTGCCGCAGATGCTGATCGGCTTCGCTCAGCGGCTCGATCTGCTCACCGCGAACTACGCGATCGAGCCCGCGGGCGAGCGCACCATCGCCGGCAGGCAGTGCTGGGGCTACAACATCCTCCCCAAGGCCTCGGGCAACCCCTCGCGGCTCATGTTCATCGACGCCGAGACCCACCTGCCTCTCCGTACCGAGAACGTGAACGGCTTGGGCGATCTCGTCAGCGTCACGAACTACTCCGAGGTGCGCTACGTGGACTCCCTGGACGCGGACCTCTTCCGCGCCCCCTCGGGCAACGTGGAGGACGACGGCATCGAACGCGAGGGGCCCATGAGCAAGGTCGATGCCGAGGCCCAGACCGGCTTCGCCGTGCGCGAGCCGGATTACGTGCCCGACGGCTACCGCTTCGCGGGGGCCTTGACGCTCAGGCAAGGTCGGAGCGTCGCGGTGCACATGCAGTGGTTCGATGGCCTGTCGATCATCTCGCTCTTCAAGCAGCGATCCGGGGGGACCCTGCCCTCGGGCAGCGGGTGGACCAGGCACCACGCCAACTCGGTGAGCTGGACCTCCGACGGCTTCTCCTATCAGCTCATGGGCGACATCATCCCCGCCGAGCTGTCTCGGATGCGCGACTCAGTGCGCTAGTCCCGAAGCCCGAGCGAGACCTCCGATGACGGCCGGCGCGGCCCCCCCGCGGCGGCCGCGTCGCCGACATTGACACCAACACCCCGAGCGCATAAAGTGAGACGAGGCTAACATCGTGGGGGCGGGACGCGCCGTGACGGTGCCGCTCTCCTCCAGCATGGAGGACTACCTCGAGGTCATTCACGAGCTCTCGGGCGACGGAGACACCCACTTTTTTTGCGTCGGTATTGACTCCAGCATCCCGAGCGCATAAAGTAAGACGAGACTAACATTGTAGGGGCGGGACGCGCAGTGACGGAGCCACTCTCCTCCAGCATGGAGGACTACCTTGAGGTCATTTATGAGCTCGCGGGCGATGGCCGGGGGGTTCGGGTCAAGCAGATCGCGGACCACCTGGGCGTATCCCTACCCTCCGTAACCTCGGCTCTGAGAACTCTCAGCGATGCGGGCCTCGTGACCCATGAGCGCTACCGCCCGGTCGAGCTGACGCCATCGGGCAGGGCCCGGGCCGACGCCCTCGTGAACCGGCACGACGCCCTCGTCCGGTTCCTCACCGAGATCCTGCTCGTGGATCTGGAGACGGCGGAAGGGGAGGCCTGCCGGATGGAGCACGCCATCGGGCCGGTCACCCTTCAGCGGTTGGTGAACTTCCTGCAGGCCGTCCAACGGTGTCCTCGGGGCAACGCGGAGTGGCTGAACCGGCTCCACGCCCGATGGCGGGGGCAGACCTGCGAGGAGCCGTGTGAGCCGTGCGTCCTGGTGCTGGAACCGCCGCTGGAGGGGGTTCCCACCCCGAACGGCCATGGCGCAGAGCCGGGTCGGGGGCTCATGCCGCTCTCGAGCGTGGGGCCGGGCGTGCGGTGTACCGTGCGGCACATGCGCGGCAGAGGCCCCAGCCGACGGCGCCTCGCCGACATGGGCATCTGCCGGGGCGTGCCCTTGGAGATCAAGAAAGTGGCGCCGCTGGGCGATCCCATCGACATCAAGGTTCGCGGGTACCATCTCTGCCTACGGAAGGATGAGGCCGCCCAGATCATGGTCGAGGTGGCCGAGTCGCCGCGCCAGCCTACCCACTGAGAGGAACTCCCCATGGCCGACCCACTTGTCATCGCCTTTGCGGGCAACCCGAACTCGGGCAAGACCTCCCTATTCAACGCCCTCACCGGCGCGCGCCAACATGTGGCGAACTACCCCGGCGTGACCGTCGAGGTCAAGCATGGCCGACACGTACTCACCGACGGCACCGAGGTCCGCCTCCTGGACCTCCCCGGCACCTACAGCCTGACCGCCTACTCCGCCGAGGAGCGGGTCGCTCGGGAGGCCTTGCTGGAGCGGCAAGCCGTGGCCATCGTCTGCGTCATCGACGCGTCGAACCTGGAGCGCAACCTCTACTTGCTCACCCAGCTCGTGGAGCTCGACATCCCCGTCGTCGTGGCTCTGAACATGGTGGATGAGGCGGAGCGGCTGGGCCTCGTCATCGATACCCGGCGACTGGAGAAGTTGGTCGGCGTCCCCGTCGTGCCCACGGTGGGTCGGCGCGGGGACGGCGTCACGGAGCTCATCGAGGCCGCCGTGAAGGTGGCGCGAGAGGGGCGGCGGCCCAAGCCCTTCTCCCTCAGCTCCCACGTCGAGGAGGCTGTGGCTGAGATCTCGCCCCTCGTGGCGAATCTGGACGGGTTGGAGCCAGGCCGGAAACGGTTCCTCGCCCTGAAGCTCCTGGAGCACGACCCGGAACTCGTGTCAGGCGCCCACCATCGCCTCCCTCAGGAGGTGCTCGACCGGGTCGAGGAGGTGCGGGCCGAACTGGAGGAGCACCTCGGGGAGGACCCGGAGATCCTCGTGGCCGACGACCGCTACGGCATCGCCGCTGGGGTCGCCCGGGAGGTGGTGGGTCGCAGCACCCAAGGCCGCGCCCGCATGGCGGAGCGGGTGGACTCGATCCTGACGAACCGCGTGCTGGGTCTGCCCGTGCTCGTGCTCATCATGTGGGGGCTGTTCGAGGGCGTCTTCCGCATCGGTGGGCCGCTGTCGGAGGGCATCGAGGTGGCCTTCGGCTGGTTAGGGGCGACCCTCTCCGAGTCGATGGCCGATGGCCCACTTCGATCTCTCGTTGTCGACGGAGTGATAAGTGGCGTCGGTGGCGTGCTCGTGTTCATCCCCCAGGTTATGCTCCTGTTCCTGGGTATCGCCCTCATGGAGGATACCGGCTACCTGGCTCGGGCCGCCTTCGTCGTCGATCGGATCATGCACGCCTTCGGGCTGCACGGGAAGTCCTTCATCCCCATGCTGCTGGGGTTCGGTTGCTCGGTGCCGGCCATCATGGCGACCCGGGTCCTGAGTGACCCCAAGGACCGGCTCACAACCATCCTCGTCGTTCCTTGGATGAGCTGCAGCGCTCGGCTCCCCGTCTACGCGCTCCTCATCGGCGCGTTCTTCCCCGCAGAGCGCGGGGGGGTGGTGCTGCTCTCGCTCTACTTCATGGGCGTGGTGCTGGCCCTCGTGGCGGCGCGGCTGTTCCGCTCCACCCTGTTCAAGGGCCCGAGCGAGCCCTTCGTCATGGAGCTGCCACCCTACCGGATGCCCACGGCGCGGGCGGTGGTGGTCCACATGTGGGAGCGCGCGTGGCTCTACGTGCAGAAGGCGGGGACGACGATCCTCGCCATGAGCCTCGTCATGTGGGCCCTATCGAGCTACCCGAAGCCGCCGGCGGGCAGCGAGATCTCGGACCTCGAGTACAGCATCGCCGGTCGCGCGGGCAAGGCCATCGAGCCGGTCATGGCGCCCGCAGGGTTCGACTGGAAGCTGTCGGTGGCCGTCATCACGGGATTCGCCGCCAAAGAGGTTGTGGTCTCGTCTCTGAGCACCATCTACGGCGTTGGCGCAGACGCCGCGGAGGTGGGCGAACTGCCCAGCCTGCGCGAGTCCTTGCAGGCCGACCCCGCAATGAATCCCTTGGTCGCCTATGCCTTCATGGTCTTCGTGCTACTGTACATCCCTTGCATCCCCGCGGTAGCGGTTGTGGCGCGGGAGGCGGGAAGCTGGAAGTGGGCGGGGTTCCTCGTCCTCTGGACGACCGGCTCCGCCTGGGCCCTCGCGACCTTGGTCTATCAGGTAGGGCGTCTCGTCGTGGGCTGAGCGGCCGGAGGTCCGCCGGTAGCGCGTCGCGAATACCACTCCGATACCCCGTGCGGCAGGGCGTGTAGGTTCTCGGGCGGGGTCGAGGAAGATGGTAAACCGTCCCTCCATGCGGGGAACTCGCGCGACAACCTGGACCCTGGCCGTCCTGACGGGCGTCCTGACCCTGGCCGCCCGGGCACAGGAGCCGGCCGGAGAGGCGATGCTCCTCGGCGAGGTCATCGAGGTGAGGGCCGACGAGGAAACGCTGACCGAGGCGCCGCTAGCCGGCGCGCTCGTGCTCCTGGGACGAGGCATCCTCCTGGACACGGGAGGCGACGGCCGGGACGCGGTGGTCCCGTCGGAGGACCCCGCCCTGCGGCCGCCCGTCGAGCTGGCTCACACCGATGACGAGGGCCGCTTCGCCGTGCCGCTGCCGCCGGGGGAGGGCTCCCTGGACGCCCTGGTCTGGAAACCGGGCTACACGCCCGTGCTCCGGCAGGGGATCGGCCTGGGTGAGCGCGCCGTGTTCCGGCTCCAAGCCGGTGCGCCGAGTCAGCTCCACGTGTCCCTCGCTCTGCCCGATGGCCGCCTCGTGCTGCCCGCGCTGGCGGACCGGGTGGGCCTGCCGTTCGTGGATGCCGGCCTGGGCCTGCTGATCCCGCTGCCCGCGGGCTACCGGCGCCAGGGCGGCTCGGGCATGTTCACCGTCGCCCATTTCACGGACGGGCCTGCCGATGTGCTCATCCTGCGAGCGCCCTCACGGCTCGACCCCGGGGACCTGGCGGAGCTTCTCCGCCAGCAGACGGAGCGAACCATCGGCGCGCCACGGCTCGTGCGGGCCCACGACGTGCTCCTCGATGGCCGGCGGGCGAGCTGGCGCGAGTTCGAGGGCGAGAACGAGCGGGCGGCGATGATCTACGCCAGCCGCCGAAATGCCTCGATCGTGATCCTGTTCGCCGCGCCATCGGCGGAGTTCGAGGCGCGGCTCGCCGTCTTCGAGGAGGCCATCGCCGCGGCCCGCTTCCTCGGCGGGCCCGCGAACCGTCCCGAGTCGGGCGAGAAGGTCCGTGCCCGCGGGCTCGGCGTGGAGATGCTCTTCCCCAGTCCCTGGACGGTCACTCACGAGGATGATGGCCACCTGGCGGCACGGCTCGGCGGCGCGGGGGTGGAGTTCCACCTGCGGCCCTACGCCGACGAGGGGGACCTCAAACAGGTGGCAACCGGGGCCGTCGCGGGCCTCGATACGGCGGAGATGACGGAGCCTCGGTGGATCCTGGTGGGCGGGGCCCCCGCCTGCGAGGTCACCGTCGAGGGGCGGGACCCGAGCATCGGGAAGTCCCTCTTCCGGCGCGCCGTAGCGATCCAGGCGGACCGGGAGATCCTGCTGGCGACCTTCGGCGGCCCCAGCGACGCCCGCGGGGAGAGCGAGGAAGCCATGGCGTCGGTTCTCGACTCGGTCGTGTTCATCGGCGAGAAGTAGACCGTCACGGAGGGATGCGGCATGGAGCGGATCGGCGTCGGCATCATCGGCGTGGGCCTCTTCGGCGAGAACCACGCGCGGCTCTACCGGCAAGACCCGCGCACGAAGCTGGTGGGCCTGTGCGACCTGAACACGGTCCGGGCCGACGCCCTCGCTCGGGAACTCGGCGTGGGGTTCGTGACCGGCTCCGCCGAGGAGCTTCTGGCGCGGGAGGACATCCAGGCCGTCTCCGTCGCGACCCCGGACTTCGCCCACACCGGCCTGGCCCTGGCGGCCTTGGCGCGGGGGAAGCACGTGCTCTGCGAGAAGCCCCTCGCCACGAGCGCCGCGGAGGCGCGACAGGTGTGCCGCGTCGCCGCGGAGGCGGGGCGCACCCTCATGGTGGACTTCCACAACCGGTTCAACCCGCCGTTCCTGCAGGCGAAGGCGCAGATCGACGAGGGGGAGATCGGGCGGGTGCGGTTCATCCACATGCGCCTCTCGGACACCCTCTATGTCCCCACGCGGATGCTCTCGTGGGCGGGCCGGTCCTCGGTGGCATGGTTCCTGGGGAGCCACTGCGTCGACCTGGTCCGGTGGCTCACCGGCGCCGAGGTCGCTCGGCTCTACGCGCGATCGACCTCGGGGGTGCTCGCCCGGCGGGGGATCGATACGGCGGACCTGATCGTGGCGACCCTGGACCTCTCCGATGGCGGCGTAGCGGTGATCGAGAACTGCTGGATCCTCGGGGACAACGCGCCCTCGGTGGTGGAGTTCCAAGCGCACATCGTGGGCACGGAGGGGCACATCAACATCAGTGCCGCGCCGAGCCAGATGGTCACGGTCTCCGCCGATGAGGGCCACCGCGCCCTGGACGTGCTCGCGGTGCAGAACACCCACGGGCGGCTGACCGGGTTCGCCATCGAGAGTATCCGGCACTTCGTGGATGTGCTCTGCGGCGAGGCGCAGCCGCTCGTCGATGGCCGGGACGGCGTGGCGGCGACGCGCGTCATCTGCGCGATTGAGGAGTCGGTGCGGGTGGCGTCGCCCGTCGAGCTGACCGTCGACTGGCCGTAGGGACAGCGCCGCCCCGAGGCGGCGCTGAAGGCCTCGACTGACCTCACCAGTGCGCTCTGACCTACCGGAAGGATGATAGTTTTGACCGCAATGAGACCTGTCCGAAGCAGTGGCCTGGCAGCCGCCCTGACCATCGTGGGAGTCCTCGCCCTCGCGGGCTCGGCCGCCGCGAAGGACCTCCGCTACACGGACATCCTGCGTGAGCTGACCGATCTGGACCGCCTGACGGTCTTCGAGCCCGGCGTCTTCGGCGGCCAATGCTCGAGCTACAGCCGCGAGGAGTACGTCGCGTGGGCGACCAACGCCGACTCCGGCAACTACATCCGCGTGGAGGAGAACGGCGAGGGCGTGCTCATCGACCAGGAGGGGCCTGGGTGCATCTTCCGCATCTGGTCAGCGAACCCGATGGGCAAGATCCGGATCTACCTGGACGGCGCCGAGGCGCCCACGTACGAGTGGGAGTTCCGGGACCTGTTCACAGGCGAACAGACGCCCTTCATCGAGCCCCTCGTCTACCGCCGGGACCGCGACACCCTGATGAGCGCGTCGAACTGCTATGTGCCCATACCGTTCGCGAGACACATCAAGATCACGTCGGTGGACCATGAGCCGCAGTTCTACATCGTGAACTACCTCACTTATCCCAAGGACTGGACGGTGGAGAGCTTCCGCCTGCCGCTGTCGGCTGAGCAGACGGAGGCTCTCCATGCGGCGGCCTCGGCCTGGGCGAGGCCCGGCACGGACCCGAAGCCCGCCCTGCCGGGGCAGCGCTCGATCCGGCGGCATGTGGTGATGCAGCCGGGGCAGACGGTGAACTTCGCCCAGCTTCCCGGTCCGGGCGTGATCCGCGCGATCCGCGCGTCGGTGGAGACGAAGCAGCGGTACGCGTGGCGGAAGATCGTGCTCTCCGGCGTTTGGGATGGGGCGACGCAGCCCCAGGTGCACAGCCCCCTCGGCGGCTTCTTCGGCTTCGACTGGGATCCCGTGGAGTACGGCAGCCTCATCGCGGGCTACCAGGGCGGCACGGCGTACTTCCACTATCCGATGCCGTACCGCGAGATGGCTGACCTCAAGCTCACCAGCTTCCTGGAGAAGCCCGCGCGCGTGACTTTCGAGGTGGAGTGGGCGCCCCTGGATGAGGCGCCGGCGAACATGCTCTACTTCTTCGCCCACTGGCGCCACGAGCGGGACAGCCGCTCCCTGGACTACCGGCTGCTCGAGACGGCGGGTCAAGGCCACTATGTGGGCACGACCCTCGCCGTCGACCACCCGGTGCCGGGCTGGTGGGGCGAAGGGGACGAGAAGGTCTGGATCGACGAGGACGAGTTCCCACGGTGGATCGGCACCGGCTCCGAGGACTACTTCGGCGACGCGTGGGGCATCCGCTACCTCAGCGAGCCGAGCTACGGCTGCACCGTGGACACGGGGCGGCGGACGAGCCCTTACCGCTGGCACTTCACGGACCGCATCCCCTTCAGCCAACGGTTCCGCATGACCATCGAGAACTACGGTCCGTGGTTCAACCTGGAGCATGACGAGTACGAGTACAGCAGCGTGGCCTTCTGGTATCAGAAAGAGCTCGTGCCGCCCGTCGGGCTGCTGCGGGACCACACCTACGTGGGGGGCAACGAGTACCTCCAGACGCCCTCCGAGTACCCCTACACCGCAGAGACGCTGTGGCCGACCCTCGACCTGGCCGAGCTTCGGTCCACGGGTCGGAGCATCCCCTGGACGGTGGAGGCCGAGGACCTGTTGCGGGGCGATGCGATGCGAGGGCTCGCTCAGGTCGTGAGCGACGCCGACAAGCCCTACGAGTACAACGGCGAGTTGGCGGTCACCTATCCCGCCGCCGCCGAGGGCACGTCGGAGTTCACGCTCTACGCCCTCGCCGACGGCGTCTACGACGTGCTGCTCTACACCGATCCGGGGCACGCGGCCTGCCCCGTCAGCCTGACGGTGGACGGCCAGACCCTGGAGGTCGTGGGCTCCCCCGAGCCGGGGGTGTTCGACCTCGGCGTGGCCGCCATGACCCGAGCGGGCTCCCGAGCCACCTTCCGCTTCCTGGAGCCGCTGTCGGCGACCTTGGATTGCATCCAGCTCCGGCCGGCCAGCAAGGCCGAGAACGCCGTCGAGATCGAGGACCTGCCCGTCCTTCGGACCATCGGCGGGGCGGAGGTCCGGACGAGCGCGGGCGTGCGCGGCCCGAGCGCGGGCCGCTATGTGGAGGTCAGCGGCGACTCGGCGGGGGATGGCCTCGCCCTGCCGGCGCCCGAGGGCGCCACGGCGGCCTACGTCCTCGGGCTTCGCGCCATGGTCGGGGATGGAGCGGGGGTCATCCAGGCCTTCGTCGATGGCCAGCCCATCGGCCCAGCCTGGGATCTCGCGGGCGAGGGGCCGTGGACGCCGGGCGACGTGCTCCCCATGGGGCCCGTTCCCGTGGGCGCGCGCGAGGTCGAGATCCGCCTTGTGGGCGCCGAGCCGGCGGCCACCCGCGCGGGGCTGGACTACTTCATCTGGCTGCCCCTCATCGTCCATCCCGAGAGCGAGCCGGGGGTGACGGCGAAGGTTATCGCGGCCCATGGCTGCCAGGTGCGGACCCAGGATCTGGGCGAGCGGTTCGTCGGCGGCCATCACCTCTGGGTGCAGCCGAGCAGCCTGGGCGCGTCGGTGGAGATCGCGCTGAACCTCCCCGAGACGGGGGAGTACGAGCTGGAGCTGCGTTACACGACCTCGTGGGACTATGCCCTCGTCCAGGCTTCCTTGGATGGCGTGCCCTTGGGCGAGCCGGTGGACTTGTTCAGCGAGCAAGTGGAGCAGACGGAGCCCCTCGTCTTCGGTCCCCAGCGCCTCGAGGCGGGCGACCACGTGCTCCGGTTCGAGACCGTCGGCAAGAACCCCGAGTCGGCGGAGGGGTACCTCATGGGGCTGGATTACGTGAAAGTGACGAGGCGCTGAGCCGACGGGCTACCCGCAGGGGGGCTCGGATGTCTCTTCGGATACAGGAGGTGAGCCCCCATGCGCTGGATCATCACGGCGATCGGCTCGGCGATCATCTTCGGGCTGGTGGCCTTCGCCGCGTACGACTGCGCGCCGAAGAAGCCGAAGATCGAGGGCGACAAGCCCAAGGAGAAGCTCCGGGAAGGCCGGTGGGCTTGAGGCTCGGCCGGGGCTACCCCCGCCGAACCTCCCACTTGCCCATAGCCCGGAACTTGGCGTACCGCTGATCGACGAGCTCGTCGACGGGTAGCGCCAGGAGCGGCTCGAGCCGCCGCACAATGGCCTGCTTGAGGGTGGCGGCCATGCCGATGCCGTCGTGGTGGGCGCCGCCGAGGGGCTCGGGGATGATCTCGTCGATCACCCCGAGTTCGAGGGCATCCTGGGCCGTGAGCCTCAGGAGCGCCGCCGCCTGCTGCACCTGCTCGGGCGCCGCGTTCTTGTAGAGGATGGCGGCGAAGCCCTCGGGCGGGATGACGGAGTAGATGGCGTGCTCGAGCATCATGACGACATCGCCGACGCCGATGGCGATGGCGCCGCCGCTGCCTCCCTCGCCGGTGACGACGACGACGATGGGCACCCGCAGGCCGCCCATCAGTAGCTGGGTGGCGGCGATGGCCTCGCTGATGCCTCGGGCCTCGGCATCGAAGAGGCACTGGGCGGCGGGCGTGTCGATGAGGCTGATGACCGGCATGCCCAGGCGCTCGGCCATCTCGAGCAGCCGCTGGGCCTTGCGGTACGCCTCGGGGTTGGAGCTGCCGAAGTTGCGCTCCTGCCGCTCCTTGGTGGTCCGGCCCTTCTGGTGGCCGATCACCATGACGGAATAGTCGCCGAGCATGGCCGGGCCGCCGACCAGGCTCTGGTCGTTGCCGTAGCGCCGGTCGCCGTGGAGCTCGACGAAATCGTCGAAGATGTGCGCGATGTAGTCCAGGGTGTAGGGCCGGTTGGGGTGGCGGGCGACGAGGACCTTGCGCCAGGGGGTCAGCTCCGAGGCGATCTTGCGCTTCTCCGCCTCCAGCCTGTCCTGGAGGGCGGTGATCTCCGCCGACAGGTCAACGTCCTGCTCGCTCTGCCGGCGCAGGAGGTCCTCCATCTCCTCCTGGATCACCCGGATCCCCTCCTCGAAGGGGAGCCAGCGGCTGGGGCTATACTTCAACGGAGGCCCCCTTACGCAGCGGAGCGGCGTACGTCATCCGGATGAGGCTCTCCAGGAAGCCGCGCATCTCGAGGCGCGGGACGATCCGATCGATCATCCCATGCTCGTGCTGGAACTCCGAGGACTGAGCATCGGCGCCGAGGTCGCTCTTGGTGCCCTTCACGACACGCTGGCCGGCGAAGCCGATCATGGCGCGGGGTTCCGCGATGATGATGTCCCCGAGGCTCGCCCAACTGGCGTAGACGCCGGCCATGGTGGGGTTGGTGAGGATGGTGACGCAGAGCTGCCCAGCCTGGCGCAGTCGGCCGATGGCGGCGGCGGTCTTCGCCATCTGCATGAGAGAGAGGATGCCCTCCTCCATCCGAGCCCCCGCCCCGGAGCCGGAAATGAGGATGCAGGGGCAGCGCTGATCCCGGGCGCGCTCGACGCATCGGGCGAGCTTCTCCCCGACGACCGAGCCCATGGAGCCCACGGTGAAGAAGGGGTTGGTGACTCCGATGGTCACGGGATGGCCGAGGATGGCGCCGGTGCCCACCACCGCCGCCTCCATCTCGCTGGTGCGGGCTCGGTGGCGCTTCAGCTTCGCCTCGTACCCCTCCATGTTGAGGGGGTTGACGGTCATCAGCTCGGTATCGGTCTCGACGAAGGAGTCCGGATCCAGGGTGATGGCGATCCGTTGCCGCGCCGAGAGCCGGAAGTGGTGGTCGCAGTGAGAGCAAACCCTGAGATTGCGGTCCAGCTCCTTGGAGTAGAGGAGTTGGGCGCACCTGGGGTTCTCACACTTCACCCACATCCCGTCGGGGACGCGAGCGCGCCAATCGCGCTCTGTGGCCATGCGGTCAACCCTCCGATCCGGGTCTGGGCGCCAAGCGCTGAATCATAGCCGGCAAGGAACCTCTGTCAAGCCGACCCGCCGCCGCAGGGACCATTCCTCGCTCAGTGTCTCCGCCCTTCCCCGTGGAGGCGAACCGAGGAGAGTGAGGGGGATGGAACGAATCAGGGGGTCGGAACGTTGAACAGGATGGGTTGGGGTGGGGGCCGCTTGTGCCGCTTGTGATAGGCTAGCCTCGCGGCTAGAATACTGACTTGCCCGGTATCCCTACGGGTCACCAACCAGAGGTGGTGCGAGAGAGCTATGGCGTTCACCATGAGGGGCCGGTTCGTGCTCACCGCGCTGATCATGACGGCATTGGCATCGGCTGCCAGCGCCCAGATCTCGCGGCACACCCGCGCGGCCTTCGGTCCCATCGATGAGAGATCGGAAACGCCGGCCCTGCGGGCCGCCCGCCTCGCGATCGAGGATGACGCTATCCGCCGTTTCCGAGCGACGGGCCAATCGCCCCGGGTGCTCGTGGACGGATGGGACCGCTTCCAGCGGGCGTGCGACCGGCATCAGTATGCCCAGGGCGCGCCCGAGCCGCTGCCCTACGGAACGTGGGGCGAGGCGAAGGAGTCGGCCCGGACCCTGGGGTACGACTACCTGATCCTGGTGGAGCTCTGGGCGGGGCAGGAAGCGCCGGACAACCCTGCGGCCGGCACCCCCGTGGAACTCAACTATCAGGTCTTCGACGCCCGGGACCAGTCCGTCGTCCACGCCCACCGGTTTGTGGGCAACACCATCGACCTCTCCGGCACCCTGGCGAGCTTCTGCCGCAACGTGGGGCTGAACATCGGCTACAACTCCAGCCCGCAGTTCGATGAGGCCGTCACCTCGATGCCCTGCGCGACCAATGACGCCTTCAGCTCGTATTGGATGGGCCGCGGCCATCTGGATCTCGGCATGTTCGACGAGGCGCTGGCGAGCTTCCAGGCGTCGCTGGCGTCTGATCCCGACTATCGCGCGCCGGCCTTGGGGGTCGCCGATGTGCGGCTGGCGATGGCCCGCCACGCCCTCAACAATGGCGAGTGGGACTCGGGCCTCACCCTCATCGACCAAGCCATCAGCGACTACGCGACGAAGGCCGCTTACGGGGGCCTCGCCGACTCGCTCCAGGTCAAGGCCGATCTCCTCATCGCCTCAGGCCAGAAGCAGGCCTCGTGGTTCGCGCGCAAGTCGGCGGCGAAGGCGCTCCTCGACTGGGGCCGCACCTCGGAAGCGTACACCGTGGCCCTGGATGTCTGGGACCAGATGAAGGCGGAGGGCGCGCCCGTCGACCCCGATGTGGCGTGGCTCCTCGGGAAGTGCAACGTCCTGCTGCACGGCCGGGAGGACGCGAACATGGCCCAGGCCGACGAGTACTTCGCCCAGGCCCTCGCCGTGGACGAGAAGCATGTGCCCACCCTTCTGGACCGCGGCCGCATGTATCTGGCGTGGGGATCGGCCTACGACCCCAACCTGGACGCGGACCAGAAGAAGTGGCGCATCACCTGGATCGGCTGGGCGGTCAATGACTTCCGGTCCGTGACGCTCCACGCGCCCGACGATCCGGAGGGCTGGACCGAGCTCGGCAACGCCTTCATGGCCTGGAGCTACCGCGGAGATGACATCTCCGCGGACGAGCGCAGCGTGAGCAACGACCAGATCGGCCAGGCCATCGCCCACTACCAGCGCGCCTTGAACCTCCTGAAGGCCCAGAAGCGGGAGTTGGACCCGGTAATGGGCCAGCTCTTCCTGAAGCTGGCCACCTGCCACCGCCGCATCGGCCGGATCGATCCCGCCGTGGATGCCGCGTGGAACGCCCAAACGATCCTCGGCACGGAGGACCCTCAGCCCTGGATCGAGCTTATCTTCGTGTTCGTCGACGGCCGGGACTTCGATCGGGCGCGGGCGACATACGACGAGGCCATCCTGGCGGTGCCCGCGGCCCCGAGCGAGTTGGAGAAGCTCTCGGCGTACATCGACCAGATGGAGGAGAAGTCGCTGGAGTCGGGCACCACCTTCCGTCCCCATCAGTGGCCGAATCGGCGCCAGTGGCCGCCCGAGTGAGTTAGCCGCACAGTCATAGCAGATCCGATAGAGGCCGGCGGCGCCGGCCTCTATCGCGTACGGGGCCAGGGCGAGGGACTTCCCTGGGCGCCGCGGCTGATCGGCTAGCCGTGCGCGCGGTGACCCTGAACGCCCGCTAGCCTCCGCGCGCCGTTGCGGGCGCCGCGATGGGGTCCAGCTTCTCTTTGAAGGCCACCAAGCAGATCTCGACGGCCTGCTCGACCGTCAACGTGCCGAAGTTGAGGCACAGGTCATAGGCCAGGGGGTCGCACATGTCGACGCGGAAGTACGCCTGTATGAAGCTCCTCTTCGTCGCCTCGTCCGACTGATGTAGGGTCCTGGTGGCCTCGGCGAGGCTCATATCGTGGAGTTCCATCATGCGGCGCAGCCTGTGCTCGAAGGGGGCGACAACGCGGAGGCGAAGCCCCCGCTCGGGCGGGAGGATGAACCCCACCGCCCTGCCGAGGAAGACCGAGGCATCGTGGAGCGCGATGGTCGTCACAGCCTCCGCGAGATGCCGCACGTACTCATCGCACCGAAGGAACCGTTTGTCGATGGTCCCGGAGATCCAGTCGTGGGTCTTGTTGTACCAGGTCTCGCCAAGCGCGGCGACGGCTTCGGCCCGCACATTGGCGCGCTCGGCGACGTAGTCCACAAGCTCGCGGTCGTAGAGCTTGTACCCCAGCCGCTCCGCCAGGGTCCTACCCAACTCGTTGCCATGGCTGCCACGCAGACGGGATATGGCGATATAGGGCTTGATGCCCTCCTCGACGGTGCTGTCATCCGACTCCGAGTGGCGGAGTCGAGCCTCCACATTCCACCGGTTCATCTGGTTCTCGACGAGGCGCTCTATTCCAACGCGACGGGGTCTCTCCATCTGCCATCGCTCCCTCGGATCGCGCGACGGGTCCCGATGCCGGGACGGGGACGAGGACGAGGACGAGGACGAAGGGTGCACCCACTATAAGCACCTGTTAGAGCGGTTCTCGGAAGTTTTCTCTAGTTATTGAGGAGGTACTTTTGGATAGCGCCTGAATATGCATTTCATGCCTATGCCATTGATGCCCAATGCAGAGAACTGCACGCTTGCGGAACTGGATGTAGCGATCCGGTGCTCGAAGCGTCAGCAGGACGCTTTCCGTATGCAGGCGATCAAAGCGCTGCTACTCGGTGTGACCCGCTCCGTCGTCGCGGAGCTGTTCGCCGTTACCGAACGCGCGGTCTACGACTGGA
>Ga0209613_1000210_pt1 | contig 77679 bp, 57 predicted proteins | sample BioC13SIPDNA_2_FD_185747 | JGI IMG/M metagenome (GOLD analysis project Ga0209613, IMG submission 185747) | Anaerobic biogas reactor microbial communites from Washington, USA - Biogas_R2_A C13 SIP DNA (SPAdes) (version 2) | ecosystem: Engineered > Bioreactor > Anaerobic > Unclassified | place...
AAAAAGGGTGATTTGACTGCGGTCTTCGCCCATTATGTAAGCCATTATTCCACCTCTCAATCACCCTAATTATTCGACTTTAACCAGCTTTTATCCTGCAGGTTTTTGGGACTTTTCACACAGTCTGGCGTGGCCCATGGCAACAAAATTGTATTGTCCGCCCACTCCGCTTACTACCCGTCCGTCCTCCAATTGGTCGGAAGCGATGGACCCCAAGAGGGTTGCTTTCATACCCGTATTGACGAAGCGGCCGTCTTTGCGCTGCAGGCGCCTTAGTTCCTCGTCGCCGTAAAGCTGGTTTACCTTTTCCACCCCGGACATGCCAAATTGCATGCGTTCTTCTTCGCTCATGTCATTTAACGCCTGATAAAATCCCTTGGGCCCGAAATAGAAGGCGCCCAGGATCACGGTTCCGCCTAAAAGCTTTTTGCCCAGCAGCTCTTTTATGGCATTTAAGCTGGCAGGATCGTTCAAATCCGCTGAGTACCTGGCCTCACCCTCACAAATAACACCGTTTTCATATTTCAAACCCTTTCGCAGGATGCCGAATTTAGTAAGGAAGTTGAAATCCTCTTCATCCAGGCAGGAGTGGATGGCTTTCATCTCCATCAGCCGCTCAAGAATGTCAGAAGGGATGTGATCTGCCTTCAGATACCCTTCATTGATCAGCTTCATCAAGGGCACGCTGTCAAAAACCTTGCGCTTTAAAATTTTATTTTTATAAAGCTGCATAAAAGCATCCACGAACATTTCAGAGGAGCCGTAGAGACCCTGTTCAAAGATCCCGGTGCCGCCCCACCGTTTGATGAGCGTTTCATAGCGCTGCGCGATCCCCGACTTCTGCAGAAGTTCCTGATACATATCATTATGGTCATTGCGCACCACCAGCCCGGCTACGATGGCGTCTCCCAGGGCGCCGATCCCCACCTGCAGGGTGCCGCCGTCCTTGATCAGCACGCTGGCATTGAGGCCGATCATATAATCAGGCACGGACACCGCATCTTTGGGAGCGCCGAACAGCGGATAATTAAATTGCGGACCGGCCAGGATCATATCGTAGCTGTTTCCCTCTATGACCGCGTCGCCGTACATGAAAGGCAGGTTCTGATTGACCTCCGCCATCAGAACGAATTTCCTCCCGGCAGCCCGCAGTTTGCCCATCTCCCGCAGGCCTTCGATCACGATATCCGCGTTGCAGCCCAATGAATACATGGTTCGCCCGTCGATTTCCAGTGAACTGACCAGGCTGCCGAAGACATTGATCCCCATTTCCAATCCATCCCGGACGATATGGGTATAATTGGAGGTAATGTGATTCTGCTGAGCGGTGTCATCGTCCAGATAGGTCCCGGCTTTGCTGTAAAACTCGTAGTGCTCCACATTTTTCGGCATTTTCCCGGCCCGGTAATCCAGCATGTATTCAATATCGGGCACCCCGTCAAACAGCTTGGGCCTGATGATGTCATAGATCCTTTTTTCCAGGTCAGATTTGCCGGTGGGCTTTTCCAGGGGCAGGGCGGTGATGATTTTCAGTGAAATGGAAGGGTCAGCTTTGGCCCTCCGGTAAAGTTCGTTGCAAAACAGCACCGGTTTACCCAGTGCCAGGGTCATGGCAAAGACGATATCCTTGCCTATGTATTCGATCACCTCGTCCACACAACGTTTCACGTCATCATGAATTTGCCCGGCATACTCTTTCATTCAAATAACTCCTCCCCTCAGCTTTTGAGCAATAATTTATCTCTATTTTCAAAATATTCTTTATGTTCCAAAATATTCCTTCTTTTGAGAACAGTTGGAAAGAAGAAAGTTGGAAAGGGGTGAGGAGTGAGGCGTAGGGGCGTGCGTATTGCTTGCCTGCCTGCCTGTGCCCCGCAGGGGTATGCCCAGGATGGGTATGCCCTATAGGGTATGCCACGAAGGGGTACGCGTCCGGTGGTATGGAGCAAGAACGATGCAAGTGAAGTGTGAGGCGTGAGGGTAACGATGGTTAAACAATTGCTCAACGCTTAACGATTGTTTAACGATAGGGAAGACCAGACGCCAGCATTTTTAACCATAAGGGGTTCAGAAGCAAAAAGGTGCCAACACCCGACCGCCTGTGCCCTATAGGATATGCCACGATGGAGAACGTGTCCGGTGGCAAATAAAGATTGGGTGAAATGAGGATACTCCCGTCACAAAACAATTTTTTGACCCCTGGGAATAGATAATGTTATATTATAAGGAAACTAATGGAAACCTGAAGGCGCCTAAGACGGTGACTTATAAGGAGCTGGACCATGGATCAGAGAAGTGATAATTCCCACCGGCACAGTCCGGTGAAGTTGATCATCTGGGCGGGAGTGACCCTGCTCGTTGTGCTGAATTTTTCCGGAGTGCTAAACATCTTCCGGAATCTTTTCGGCGTGCTTTACCCGCTGCTGCTGGGGGCCGCCATTGCCTACGTCCTCAACATTATCGCCGCCGGCTACGAAAAGATTTATTTTCCCGACAGCAACAACCGCTTCATCAAAAACACCCGCCGGGGCGTAGTGATCATATTGGCCATCCTTACGGTAGTCCTGATCCTCATTTTGCTGTTGCGGGTCATCATTCCTCAGTTCGTAGAATCCACCCGCCTGCTCATCGCCGGATTTCCGGGGATGTACGATAATCTGCTCGCCTGGCTTAACCAGCACGCTGATCTGCTCCCGGGACTGCAGCAGCAGATCGCGGAAATGGAAATGAACGGGGAAGAGCTTATCAAGAAGGGCTTTACCCTGATCGGCAACTGGGCCTTCGGCACAGTTTCCCTAATCGGCTCGGTGTTCGGAAAAATGGCCAATTATCTGCTGGCCATCATCTTCGGGATCTATCTGCTGTTCGGCAAGGATCATATCAAGAGCAATTTCACCAGTTTACTCAATGCTTACATGCGGCCGGAAGGGCGGGAAAAGTTATATGGCATCCTGCTTACCGCCGACGAAGCCTTTTCTTCATATATCATCGGGCAGTTCAAAGAAGCTGTCATACTGGGCGTCTTGACTACCATCGGTATGCTGATCTTCGGTTTTCCTTACGCCGGCACCATTGGCCCGGTCATTGGCTTTACCGCACTGATCCCCTTGGTTGGTGCTTATATTGGCGCAGGCCTGGGGTTTCTGCTCATCGTCATGGTCGATCCGTTGCAGGCGCTGGGCTTTATGGTTTTCCTGGTGATCCTGCAGCAAATTGAAGGCAACCTGATTTACCCCAAAGTTGTGGGGGACACCATCGGGCTGCCCGGCATCTGGGTCCTAGCCGCCATCATCATCGGCGGCGGTCTCTTCGGCATCGTAGGCATCCTTCTGGGTGTACCGGTTGCCGCCACTATTTACAAGCTCCTCGCCAAAGACATCCGACAGAAGATGGACAGCTCCCCCGTGTCACCCTTGTCATAATGCGAAAATTATTGCACAATATATTGAAGCGAGAGACGCAGCAATAAACATAATTTATTTACAGCAAAGGACGTGATTTTTTTGCATCGCCCGCCAACATTTCTAAGTGACTGGAAAAACGATTATCAGAAAAAACTTCTCAGCGTCGAGGATGCCGCCAAACTGATCAAATCCGGGACACGCATTTTCAGTGCCGGGTGGGCTGGCGACCCTGACGCCCTCATCAATGCCATTTCCGCAAGAAGCAGCGAGCTGGAGGACGTTGAATTTTGCAGCAACAATTCCCTGCGGCTGGCCTTCAACGAGCCATATAATGACGGGCATATCCGCAATAACCAGTGGTTTGTAGGCCCCGGTGCCAGAAAAGACATCCAGGAGGGGAACGGCACTTATACCGTACACAACCTCAGCAAAATGGAACGGGACATGGCCGGGCTGTCCATGGATTACGGCATCATGATGGTCTCTCCCCCCGACAAATACGGATTCATGAGCTTCGGCGTCATGGTCTGTTACGCCCGCTTCCTGGTGGAAAACGCCGGGACGGTGATCGTGCAGGTAAACCGGAACATGCCTTATGTAAGAGGCGATTCCCTGGTGCACATTTCCGAGGTGGACTACGTGTGCGAGGAGAATTCTCCCATTGCGTCCATTCCGCTGATCCCGGTCAATCAGAAAAGCAAGGCCATTGCCGAACTTATCGGCCCCTATATTGAAGACGGGTCCACCATCCAGCTGGGCATCGGTGCCATTCCCAATTCTGTGGGCAAATTGCTGGCCCAAAAGCACGACCTGGGCATCCATTCGGAAATGATCACCGAAGGCGCCATGGAGCTGATTGAATCGGGCGCAGTGAATAACAGCCGCAAGACCATGCATAAATACAAATCCATCGGGACCTTTGCCGGCGGCAGCGAGAAGCTGTACAAATGGCTGGACAACAATCCCTTTGTGGAGTTTTATCCGGCTCATTACGTAAACGACCCTTATATCATCTCCAGGCAGCACAAGCTGGTATCCATCAATGCCACCCTTTCCGTGGACCTGGCCGGGCAGGCATGCTCCGAGAGCATCGGTTCCCGGCAATACAGCGGCGTGGGAGGGCAGATGGACTTTAACCTGGGCGCGGGGCTGTGTCCCGGCGGGCAGGCCTTTATGGTCCTGAACTCCACCGCCAATACCAGGGATGGAGTGGTTTCCACCATCGTTCCTGCGTTCCCTCAGGGGACATTTGTTTCCACCAACAGAAATGACATCCACCATGTGGTGACCGAATACGGCGTTGCAAAACTCAGAGGAAAGAGCCTCAGGGAACGGACCAATGCCTTGATCAGCATCGCCCACCCCGATTTCCGCGCAGAGCTCAAGGCCGAAGCAAAGAGGATGAAGTTTATATAAGGTGTTAGGGGATAGTTGGAATGTAGAAAGCAGAAAGTGGAAAGTTGAAAAGGGGAAAGGCGTGAGTTGTAGAGGCGCGCAGTGCGCGTCCGGGGATACCGGAGATATTGTAGGGGCAGATAGTATGCACTGCCCGTTCCTGTGTCACCGTCCAACTACTGCGACACCCGCTTTCACTTTTGAGTTATAATTGATTTAAAAGCATTAGCAAAAGGGAAGTGAGGTATGAAAAGAGGCTTATTGCTGCCGGGCCTTTTAATATGCTGTTTGGTGTTTGCATTATGGGTCATACCTTTTTCTGAGGAAAAAAATGATGACAGCCTGATGCTGACGTCCGATGCGCTGAATCCCATCAACGACCTGCTTAAACCTTATACAGACGGTAAAATGCAGCGTGTCGATCCCTATCAGTTTGCTGAGAACCTTCCTGGCTATGAAGGCATGGCGCTGGTCTTCGATACGCAGGCACATACCATATCTGAAAACAATTTCTCCACCCGATTCATGCCCCTTTATTCTGCAACGATTGTCATTGCAATAAATAAAAAATCTGGCCTGGCAAACGCCATTACAGGCTGGGAATCCTTGCTGAAAAGCAGCGCTTCCCTGTGCATCCCTTTTTACAATACGGAAGATGGACGCCTGGCAGCCATTGCCTTTGCCCGCGGTCTGGGAGCCAAAGAGGGGGATATATCACCGGCAGTGGATATCTATGCACGCCTCAAATCAGAAGAGCGGCTGAATAATATGAGAACAGCTTACAATTCTGAAAACTACAAATATATGTATGACATTGATGAGCTTGATCAATATGATGCCGTTATTTTGTGGGATTATCAGGCCCATGCCCTCAATCAAACAGCAAACAGCTGGGATATCGTAATTCCCGTTGAAGGCGCGCTGACTGTTAACTGCGGGATCTTATACAACGAAGAGCACACAAACAGCGCTTTATTAAAGAAAATAGAAAACCTGTCTTCTGATGAGGGGCGGACCATCATGAAAGAAGCCGGTTTTTCACCGGTTGCGGCGCAAACCGACCTGACTGCCTGGAACAGTGCAAGGATTTTTTTCGGTCCGGCATTTCGCCGCCAAATCATAGAAGAAAAACAATATTCACCGGCTTCCTTATATGAACGAATGTTTTTGCAAACCATGATCCTGCTGATGTTCTGCATTGCTGCCCGGCTTATCCTGCGCCGATTCCCGCAAGGCCCGTACCGCAGCACCAGTGCTGCTGCCATGGCATTTGTCCTGTTGTGGCTGCTGACCGGAATCATTAAAACACTGTCATTTAATGAAGATGTCACACGCTATTGGTGGTTTGCTTCCTACATACCCCGCCACTTTCTTCCGGTATGCTGGTATTTTATCTGCCATCTGGCGGCTTTTGGCAAACTGCCACCCAAAAAAACAGCCGCCCTGCTGGCTGCCATTGCGGTGCTGCTTAGTGCCGCCGTAATGAGCAACGATCTGCACAATTGGTTCTTTATTTACCTCAGCGGTATTCCTACCTATTGGTACAATGATTATACATATGGCGGGGGATATTACCTGTCGCTATTTTGGACTATTGCCTTGATTTTTGCCGGTGCTGTTTTTTTGATCCGCATGAAAAAAACCCGGCAGCAAAAACGCCAGCTGGTTTTTGCCGGCGCCTTGATGGCGGTGCTGATCACATATCAGGTTTTATATATGATCGGTATCAAATATATTATTGATTTAGATATACCGACAACTGTTGCCATAGCGGTGCTGCTTTTTCTTTTTGCGGTGCAGAAAGAACGTTTTATGGGGGCGTCGCTTTTGGCATTGCCCGTATTTCACGACTCACCTTACGCCCTGGCAGTCTTGGACCCTGATCATCAGGTGGCTTACAGTAATGCTGCCATGAAAGAAATCATGCAAAGCGATCCGCACCTGTCAGCATTTGCGGATGTGCAGGATGGCAGCACGGCAGAAGCGCCGGCAGGTAAAAAAACATACAATGTCAGAAAGTATATATTCGGCAATAACAAAGCACTGCTGCTTGAAGATATCACTTATATGAAAAAGGTGGAGCATGAGCTGGAAGAAACCAGAGGAAAACTGGATACCGTAAGGATCATTCTTACACGCTTGTCCCAGGATACGCGCCGGATGGCGGAAAAAACCGAGCAGGAACACTATTTGTTGCAAATGAACCGGCTGTTTATCAGCAAAATCAAAGAAATAAAAAACTGGCTGCCTGACAAGCAGGCAGAACTATCCCGATACAATTCCCGCTCTGTTCTTTTGCATGCCCGCCTCTTGATATACATATGCCAGCATCGTCTGCGGTTTATGATCCGCAGTGCCGAAATGCATTCGTCTGTCAAGGCGGATCAGATCAAAGAGTATGTAAGCTGCCTGGTCAGAGATGCCAATCGTATCGGGCTTGACGGTGCGGTTACCGGAACCGCAGGGGGTTTATGCCCTGCCAGGGCAGTGCTGCCCCTGCTGGAAGCCATTGACAGGATCATCCTTTTTGCTCATGCTTGTCCTGGTACATCCCTGGTCTGCCATATGGAAGCAGATGGAGAGGGACTATGGCTGAATGCCTTGGTGTCATGGGAAGGTTCGGATACAGCTGCCATGAGGCAAAATATCCTGCCGGAAAAGCTGGAAAAGCTGATCGTAAAAGCCGGCGGCAAAGTACTCCAGCAGATCGAAGAGGACTGTGTCCTGGTAAAACTATCATTTCAATACCGGGAGGTTACGTGATGATATGGTATAACATACCGGTCAGCAGCAGTACCGCCATACTTGTTCTGTTTCTGCTGGCGGCTGCCCTGCAGACAGTGCTGGCAATGGAGTCAGGTGAGTGGATGCGGGACAAGCTCGTTATGAGAACTTTCAGCCTCTTTTATATCCTGCTTACAGCATTATCCCTGGCAATGGCGGTGGAAATGACACTGGCTGTCAGTACCATCGAAACAGGAGCCTTTGTTCTGGTAGCATCACTGCCGCGGTATTTAGCGGTTTTGCTGCCGCTGCTGTATTTTTATTATGTGATTGCCGTGCGGGGAAAATTTCCGCCCCAGCTGCGCCCCCTGGTGGTCAGCTTTTTTATCCCTTTACTGCTCCTGCCCTGGACAAATCTGCTGCCTGTGCCGCTGCCTGCCGTGCTGGCAGCTTTTACCGCCGCCTGGTTTATTACTGATGCTGTGAGAATGTTCTGGCTGGGCAGGAAACATGCCCGGTCTGATGCCACCCGCGACCTGCTCAGGCAGATCATTTACAACTTTGATTACGGCATTTGTATTGTTGACCGCAGGGGCTTTGCAGTGGAAAGCAACCCTTCCTTTGAAAAATTGTGGCAGGGTATGGGACTTTCAAAGTTTGACCATATGGGAGATATGGAAGCAGATTTGCAAAGCATGTGTTCTGCAGGGACGCTAAGCATTATTGAGGCTGAAAACGGACGGATGATCAGGAAGGGAGACAAGGCTTACTTTCTCAGGCGGGAATATTTCAAGGCGGGTATCAATACATACCTCCAGTATTCCCTTTCCGATGTGACCCTTTTGCAGAAAAAGATCACGGCTTTAGAGCTTGATAATGCGCAGCTGGAAATAAAAAACATGGAGCTTAAAAATGCCATGTCCGGTATCTCACTGGAGGCATCCTTAAAGCAGCGGGAAAAGCTGCACCGTGCCATGCATGACACATGGTCACACAAGTTGGCGGTAGCAGGATTGTCTGCAGACATTTTGCTTAAGCGGACAGAAGAAACGGCGGCTGCCTGTGATCCGGACGGTTTTGCTGAAATTGCTGCCATTCTGGAGCAGGCAGAGCCTGTTCCACCGGCAGAAGGACTCCATGAATTTCTGGCCATCATGACCAATATATATGAAGGATTTGGAGTCAGTATACAAACGGCCGGGAAAGCAGGGTTTTGTTTATCTCAGCAGGAGATCCTGTGCCATGTGCTCAGGGAGGGACTGGCCAATGCCGTAAGGCATGCCTACGCAAGAAATATCGAGGTGACCTTTCAGGAAACTGAAAATAGAAATAGCATGACCATCAAAAACGATTGTCTGGATAAGGGAGAGCATGTGTCGGAAGGACGCGGCCTCCATGATATAAAAAGCAGGGTTCAGGAGGCGGGTGGAGAAGTTCAATATGTGAAGAACGAAAAGTTCCAGCTTGATATAATGTTTCCCAAAGGGGAAGAAGCAGGAGGATGAGGCCATGAAGGTCGTATTGATCGAAGACCAGATGCTGCTCAGCAGTACCATCATCAGGGCGCTGGAACAGGTGCCGGACATAAAGATCGCTGCCCGGTCCGCCAAGGCCAGTGATGCACTGCAGCTCTGCCGGCAGCACAAGCCTGACATCGTGATCATGGACATTTTCACAGCAGAGGGAAACGGCCTGGACTACACCGCCCGGATCAAGGAAGCTTTTCCCGATATCAAGGTGCTGGTCATAACCGGCGTGGAAAATGAACAACTGGTGCAGGCTGCCGAAAAAGCCGGGGCTGATCTGTTCGCCTGGAAAAACATCTCCCTGGATGAACTGACAGATCTGATCCGCTATGCCAAAAAACCGTATCGTGTTTTCCCCAAACTATTAAATGATCCGCCAAACAACACCAGCTTTTCGGATATGGAAATCAAGATCATCACCCTATTGGCCCAGGGAAGATCCACCAAAGAGATCGCCGCCGAGCTATATTTGGAATACGGCACCGTAAGGGTCTATGTTTCACGCTTATACGCCAAAACCGGCATGAGAAGCCGCGCCCAGCTGGTGGCCTATGCATCGCGCTGCGGTTTGATCCATTCATAAATTAACAATTGTTAACCGTTCTATATACACTTGTGCATTATAAGAAACCCGCCTTTTTGCTATGATTTACCTGAATAACTATGATTCCGCAGGCCGGCAGCTGTTGCGGCACGGTTATTCCAAACTTGGCAAAGGTGGTATGGAAAGAATGACAGCAAAAAGAATCGTTTCCCTGCTTTTGATTTTTCTTTTGACATTGGGGTTTTCCCCTGCGCTGCTGCCGATGACGGCCAGTGCTGCTTCGCAGTTTATCACAGACATCCAGTTGACCAGTGTCACTACAAGCAGTGCGGAAGTCTCGTTTCATTACGGGAAAAAAGCGACAGATGATGACTATCAGATAATATGCATAACCTTATATGATGAGGCTATGAATTACCAAAGCCAGAAAATACTCAAACTAACTTTTTCTGAAGGGGAAGATTTCAGAGGTGACTATACCCATACCTTTACCAATCTGACCCCGGAAACCGCGTATTATGCCAGAATAGGTGCAAGTGCCGGGGATAAGAAATATCATAGCGACAATATACCGATTACCACGCCTGCGGTGGGAACGCCTGCATTTGAGCTGGAAGTCAGCGGTGTGAAACAGAACTCATTTCGTCTGTCCGGCCGGATCATCAGTACAGGCACCGGCCATACAGTGGACCCGGCAGGGAACATTTACAATCCTGCCAACGAGACCATTATTTCACAATATAAGATTATTGTTACCAACAGCAGCGGACAGATATATGCAGAGGGGTTTTCTCCGTACTCGAGCACCAGCATGTTCAATGGAGCCTCCAAATACATAAATGTGGGGGGTGTTATCAAAAACCCGTATAATGTAAGGGTCACACTGGTAAACCGGCATGGGGCGCAAGGTTTTGCGGACAGCGCTTTTCGCTTCTTTGTCCTGCCGATGGTCACCGATGACCAAATGAGTTTTTCCGCCTACAGTCCCCAGTATTTTGGAGGCAGCCTGGCTTTAGGCGTGGCTGCAGATTCCTATGATGAACTGTTATCTGTAAGCGCGACCCGCGCCGGAAGCGGGGAAACGATCCCCGGCGTTTTTGACCCGGCCGATGAATTATACAAATGGTATTTTGACCAGCTGGAGCCTGAGGAAACCTATTTATTTTACATAGATGCATTATGCAAGTCAGGCCCATACATGAACATCGCTGAACTGGCATATACTACGCCGCCTGTGCCTTGCGATCCTACGGTGACCACGGGGGAACCGGCCGAGTATATCAAGTCCGACGGGGCAAAGCTCAGCGGTCAGATCACGGATAACGGGGGTTCCAATATCCAAAGCTGCGGATTCGTTTACGCGACCCTGGAAAGCGGCAACAATGACCCGGACACCCTGGTGATCGGCGGTATCGGCGTAACACAAAAAGCAGCTCCGGTAGTCACCCAGGAACTGCCTGCTGATTTCAGCGTTTATCTGAAAAGCCTTCCTGCCGAAACAGGATATTATTACCGCGCCTATGCCAAGAATACCGCAGGATTGATTGCCTATGGAGGGATCGAAACCTTTTCCACCCTGCCGGCCGCATCTGTCACCACCGTCTCCCACAGCGATGTGGAAACCGATTCAGCCACACTTACCGGCAATGTGATCTCCACCGGCAATATATCGCCAACCATACGGGGATTTGTACTGTCCCGGCAAAATGACCCCCAATTAGGCGGGGAGGACGTGCTGTTTACCATTGATGAAGATTTTTCCGCAGGCACCGGCTCTTACAGCACGGATGCCATAGATCTTGTGCCTGATACCACCTATTACTACCGGGCTTATATCCACAATGCAAAAGGTACATTTTACGGGGATACGGAGAACTTTACAACCGAGGCATATGAAGGCATTCCCACGGTAAAGCTGGGCCTTGTAAGCCCTCCGCAAACAGAGCCTTATTCCAAAGAGGTCAATGCCACCTTTACAGCCCCTGCTGGCGTAACTGTGACCGCAGCCGGTTTCGTCTATGCTGAGACAGAGGATCCGGTGATCGATGGCGCAGGGGTTCAAAATGTTCAGCTGGATGACGTGGACGGCAGTTTTGAAGCTACGCTCACCGACCTGTCTCCCGGCACCACCTATTATTATAAAGCATACGCCACAGACGGAACGGTGACCGGCTATTCAAACCAGGGACAGTTTACAACCATTGCCCAGCCCACGACAGGTTATTCCGTTCCGGTGGTCACCCGTACGGAGGTAACGGAAGTAACCGCCGCTTCAGCAACCGTTGAGACAGTGGCAGACTTTTCCGGCACGGGCCCGGCCCTGTTTGGCAGAGTGCTCTATTATTCGCAAACCAATGATGACCCGAGGCCCGGAGGAGCGAGCGTAACATCAGTGCCTGCCGGTGCTTTAGGAATGACAGGAGAAGGACTTACGGTAACAGATATAAACGGGCTGGACCCGGAAACGACCTATTACCTGCGCTGCGTTACCGACAATCCCCAGGGCCAGTATTTCGGCAGTGTGGTCACCTTTGTCACGGACGAAGCAGGGCTTCCCATAGTGGAAAATGCCGACACTCCTTATGACGATGTGACCCACGATGGAGCAGTCGTGTATGCTGATATTAAACCAAACGGTTCTGACACTGACTATGGTGTGGTATATTCGTTCTCTGTGGAAGATCCCACCTTGGACTCTGCCTTTTCTACCACCTGCGCAGGCAGCGGTACCATCGAAGTAAATGACAGCGTATTCGTGGACCTGACAGGGCTGCTTTATGGCAGCACCACTTATTATTATCGTTTCTATGCCGAAAACAGCAAGGGTATAACCTATTCAGATGTCCAGAATTTTACGACCCTGACATCTGATGCTCCTCAGATACCGCCTCCAACCAATATCAATACCTATATCAATGAAGCCAGTGTGGATGTATCTGTATCAAACGACGGCAGCAACTGGGAAACCCTGACCAGGTTGGGTGTGCTTTTCGGCACCGATTCCGCCCTGGAGATAACGGACCCGGCAGCGGTGATCATATACAGTGATTATACAGCGCCCGGGACCATGACCTTTACGGTGGGGAGCCTTGAGCCCGACACCGATTATTACGCCAGACCCTTTGGCATAACCCAGGCAGGAACCGTACATTACGGAGAACCGGTACCATTCAAAACCATGGCCCGGATGATTCCGGTCGTTGAAGAACAGGGCTTTTTCAGCCATTCTGCCAACACTGCTGAACTGTTTGGCAATGTTATAGAAGACGGCGGCAGCGATGTCATTGAGCGGGGCTTTGTATATGCTGCTTCACCTGAGCCGGAAATCGGCGGTCCCGGTGTTACCAAGGCAATTGACAGCGGTTTCGGAGCAGGGGAATTTTCCGTCACACTGAGCGGACTTGAAGAGGATACTGTATATTATGCCCGTGCCTATGCCGTGAATGATACCGGAACAGCCTACAGCGATGATCTCATATTCATCCCTGATCTGCCGGCCATGATGATCATAGAATATACCGTGACCTTCGACGGCAACGGTGCTGCAAGCGGTACAATGCTGCCCCAAAACTTTACCGAAGGCATAGCACAGCAGCTGACAGATAACGCCTTTACCCGTCCCAACTACACTTTTGAGGGCTGGGCAACCACGCCGGCCGGGGCGGTACTGTATACCGATGAAGAGACCGTAACCATCAATGTAGATATGACCTTATATGCCGTGTGGAAACATGCCGGGAGCGGCGGCGGTTCAAGCGGCGGAGGAGGCGGAGCATATACGCCTGCGCAGACAGATCAGGTTGAAAATGGCATCATTACCGTGAGCTCCGTAACCACTGACGGAACCGCAGCCGGAACAGTGAATGCAGAAGATGCCGCTATAGCAGTTTCACAGGCAGCCGCAGCAGGGAGCAGCGCAGTTACATTCCTATTGGATGCTTCAGATGATGCAAAGGGCGCCCAATTAAAAGTTCCTGCAGACGTATTTTCAACTGTTTTAAGCTCCCAAATCCAAAACCTTATCATCAATACGCCGATTGCTGATATTGTCCTGGATCAAAAGGCGATCAGAAACATAGCAGCTGCTGCGAAAGGTTCTGATGTGATCATTTCAGCTTCCCTGGCAGACCCAGGGGCACTCTCAGTACCGGAGGACGTCAAAGCAGAAATCGCCCGCCGGCCCCTATATGACTTTGCCATAACCAGCGGAAATAAAACCATCACAAGCCTGGGCGGGGGCCAGGCATCAGTCAGGGTACCATACACCCTGAAGCCCGGCGAGAACCCTAATGCCATTGTAGTTTACTATCTTGATAACAACGGCCGTCTGCAAAATGTACCCGGTGTATATCATGCGGGCAGCTGCAAGGTCAGCATGATGCTATCGCATTTTTCCATCTTCGTAGTGGGATACAACAAGATACAATTTACAGATGTGCCAGACTCGGCATGGTATGCAAACGCTGTCGATTTCGCGGCATCAAGGAACCTCTTCGGCGGTGTTGGCAATGAAATGTTTGCCCCGGCTGCGCCCATGACCAGAGCCATGTTTGCACAGGTACTGTCCAACCTGGAGGGTGCCGACCTGTCAGCCTATAAAGATTCCCGGTTTACGGATGTGTCTCCAGCAGCCTGGTTTGCTCCGGCAGTGGCCTGGGCGGCGGAGAAAAATATCATCAGCGGGTACAGCAACGGAAACTTTGGACCGGAAGATGAAATCACCCGTGAACAGATGGCAGTGATGCTGTACCGGTATATGCAATATAAGGGCATTGAATTTGAAGCTGTCAATGATACGCCATTTGGAGATGAAGCCGCGGTAAGTGCATGGGCAAAGGGAGCAGTGGGGAAAATCCGCAGCTATGGTATCATCGGCGGCGTTGGCGGTAACAAATACGCACCCTTTGACAATGCCCAGCGCTCACAGGTTGCCCAGATCTTTAAAAACTATGTAACAACATATGTAAAGTAAAAAGTAATATAAGGCGTAAAAACCACCGGCACAAGCCGGTGGTTTTTTGTGGAGACAGACTGTCTTCCCCTTTCTCCGGTTCCACTTTCCCTAACCCCTAACCAACTAATCAACTAACCATAAGGAAGCGGACAGCAATGCCTGCCACTACGCCCAACGCCAGACGCGTACCCTCCGTGGCGCGCACTGCACGCCGCTACAAGGAAACAGGCGCGCACTGCACGCCCCTACGAATATACTGCTGCAATAGGCGCGCACTGCACGCCGCTACAATTCGCCGGATATCCGGATGCACAGGCAGTACCCCCTTGTCACATCAGCAGAGAAAAGTTGACAGCACCCCCGTCCCCGTGTCAACTCGGGACTTTTGTCGCAATATGGGGAAATATAATATTTCGTTATAGGAATATAGTGTATAATTAAAATAATTTGAACCCAAGAACGGAGGGATTGAAGTTAGCCCGAAAGGGAAATGTGACATTGCAATGCTGATGATAAATTGTTAAAGGAGTGGTAAGAAGGATGTGGAAGTTGGGGAGATTGAAAAAGCGGAGCATTTTATTGGCTGCTTTGTTCTGCTTCATGGCGGTGTTGATGCCGATGAGTGCTTTGGCGGCGGATACGTTTACCGACACGGGCAGTCACTGGGCCAAAGACAAAATCGAGTCCTGGGCTGAGAAAGGGTATGTTTCAGGCTATCAGGACGGGTCTTTTAAACCGGACCAAAACATAACCAGAGCAGAATTTATGGTGATCGTCAATAAGGCATTCGGCTTTACGGAAACTGAACCCATCAATTTTTCCGATGTGAAGGCCGGGGCATGGTATCATGACACCATCGCAGCAGCCAAAGCTGCAGGATACATAAGCGGCGACCCTGCAGGGACCATGAGGCCTGATGACCCCATCACCCGTGAGGAAGCGGCTTCGATTATTATGCGGCTGAAAGATCTCACCGCCAACGAAGGGGCAGCCAGCCAGTTTACCGATGCTGCGGCTATTACCTAGAGCAAAGGTGCTGTGGGAGCAGTTGCTGAAGCCGGGATCATGAAGGGGTACCCGGACGGCAGTTTCCAGCCCAGGAAATTTATCACCCGGGCAGAAGCCATCGCAGCCCTTTACGCAGCCATCGACTATGAAAATGAAGAACCGGATACACCTGCAGAGCCGGTTATCTCCGTTATCCCGGGAGCCCCGGATGTAACGGCCAATGACTCTACCAACAAAGTTTACGGCATGACTACGGCCATGGAATACAAGCTTGACGACGGGCAGTGGGTCAGATATGATGCCGATGAATTTGCCAAACTGGATCTGAGCGGAAAGCACACTTTGCTGGTGCGCTACGCTGCAGAGGGAAATAATCCTGCCAGCCCGGCCACCACCCTAAGATTCACCAGCCCCAGCGGCGGAGGCGGCGGCAGTGTGGCCAAAACCTTGTCGGTAACCGATATCGCTGCGCCCAATGGGATCACCGTTACTTTCACCTGTGACGTTGCCGGTGCCTCAGTTACCTGGAACGGCGAAGAGCTGACAGGCGTCACCACTGTGATCGGCGAAAACACCATTACTGTTCCGGCCATGACCTCAGGGGCAAGCAACACCCTGATGGTGAAAAAATCGGGCTACAAGACCTTTACGGATAGTGAAGTTATCTGGTATGCCCCGCCGGTGATCAGCAATATCAGCATTTCTTCCAGCAATCCATTGGACCCGGCCTGGGCTGTGAACGGAGATATCATAACCTTGACTTTCACGTCCAATGAGCCGGTGGAAAAGCTATCCAATTTCAAGATCAACAGCAGCAACCCGGACACATTCACCAGTGACGGCAGCAATAACTATATCGCCACCCACCTGGTGGATGAGGGCGATCCTTTGACCGGACAGCCGGTGACCTTCCAGATCAATGTAGAAAATGAACACGGGATCTACTCCCAGACCATTGAAGCCACCACCGATGGCAGTCAGGTCATGATCATCGGCCTGGCCAAGGTGAACTCCGTTGGAAGTTTCGGCGTAAATGGCGGCAAAGTATATGCCGGATATCAATATTTATATGAAGACGAACCGGTTTCCCTGGCAGCAGACAACATGAGCCTCATAGAAGTGCTGGAGCCGGGACAGACCACCTTCCGATCCCTGACCCCGGATGCAGATCCGCTGTTATGGTTCAATATGGAAAAAGCAGCCGGCGACTACTATTACATGGTGAAGACCACTGAAGGGATCCCCTACATCGCACGCCTGAGATGGACTGCACCTGAGACCGCGTCCTTAAATGCCACCGGCGGACTGGGCATCCATGAAGGCATCACCTATGTGGAGTATGAAATGCTGGATGCAGAAGCAGCAAAAGTCTCCCTGGCAGCAGGCGCAGTGAAGCTCATCGCCGGGAAGGCAGACGGACAGTGGGCGGCTCTTACCCCCAATACCGACAGCACCTTATGGTTCAACCTGGCCAAACCCGTTGGAGAATACCCATTCCTGGCGGTAGGCAGTGACGATACCATTTACACCGCTGATTTGGACTGGACGGCACCGAAAGCGTTGGAAGCGTCAGCCACCGGCAAGGCCGAATTTGATATGTCAACAACAATTCTCAGGGCTGAATATCAGCTCATCGATGGTACGACGCCAATCAATCTCAGCTCCTACACCAAGCTATACAGGATACTGCCTGATGCAGAAACGATTGAAGATCTGGGCGAACCTGATGCAGGATCAACTGCCTTATGGTTTTCGCTGATCATGAGCGAGGGGCCGCAGGAAGGAGATTACACTTACCTGCTGCTGAAGGACGGGATCTGGTATACAACCTCGATACCTTTTTATATGACACAAGGAACTCTTGAGCCAACAGGTCAGGCAGGAGTTCATGAGGGACTTGTCTATACCGCTTTTGAGCTTAAGGACCTGGAAGAAAATCCGATTCCCTTAACTGATGCCAATATCGATTACATATTGGAAATGTACCCGGCATTTTTTGCAGACCCCGAAGATATTGTTGTTAAAAACCCACGCCCGGATACTGATCCATTGCTTTGGTTCAATATAGAAAAACCGACGGGGTACTATGGGTACGTGATTGCAGCTGCAGATGGGTCGGTATACGTGGCTCAATTAAACTGGACAGGTATTACTGAGATCACCGGCTATGATGCCATACCCGATGTGAATGCCGGCACCGCAGGAGCAGCAACCTATGCTGACGCAGCAGCCGTAATTGCATATTTAAACAGCAATATCCCTGCAGTGACCATAACCGGAACCACCGACACCGTATCGGTAAGCAACTGGACAGATACCGATGGCTATGATCCGGATACCGCTGGCAGCTATACCTTCACCGGAACATTAGGGACCCTGCCGGATGGATATATCGATGTAGTTGATCCTGTGAATGCAGTAACCGTTGAAGTTGTGGTGGCACTTCCGGCAATGACAGGGACAGTAGAAATTACAGGAGCAGCCAAGTTTGGAGAAACTTTAACTGCCGTACCGACCCTGACCAATGCGGGAACACCTGCATATCAGTGGAACCGTGACGGGGCGGCAATAGATGGGGCAACAGCATTGACCTATGAGTTGGCAGAAGCCGACATTGGAACAGAGATCACAGTAACTGCAACAGCAGATGGATTCGCAGGAACCGGATCTATTACCAGTGCACCGACTGCCGAAGTAGCCAAAGCAGATGGACCGGCAGCACCGGCAGCACCAAGCGCGGCAAGTCAAACCGATACAAGTGTTACTTTAAATATAATTGCAGGTGCCGAGTACAATGTAGATGGCGGAGAATGGAAAGAAAGCCCGATATTTACCGGTTTAACACCAGAAACAACATACACTTTCAAAGCCAGGATCAAAGCAACGGCAACCCACAATGCATCAGCAGAGAGTGCCGGCACGGCCATCACTACAGAAGCAGCCTTGACCTATACGATTGATGTAAATATCAACTGGACCAGTATACCTGATCCATATAAATTTGGTGCCCCACTGGGGGTAAACGATGCTTATTTGGGATCGCAGTTTCAAGCCTGGCCGCAGATCATAAGGACCGGGACCGGGGATATCACCAATCTGGATCTGGCCTTAAGCGGAACCAATGCGGATGCTTTCGAGATAACCAAGCAAGGGAACTATTTGGCTGAATGGTCTTCAACGTTAAATGATGCAACCCCATACACATTTTGTCTGCTAAAGCCAAAAGACGGGTTGGAAGGCGGAACATATACAGCCACGGTCACGGTAACAGCAGATAACGATGTAAGCTTTTCCTTTAATATTTCTTTCAAAGTCATTGCATCAACACCGGTAACAGCAGTATCAAACGGAATCGCAGCACCGACAGGAACAACGAGAATTACGCTGAATCAATCTATGGGTTTGGCAGCAGGAGACATTGTTGTTAAAAAAGATGGAACAGCACTGGCAAAAGATACAGATTATACACTGGCTATCAATACGTTTACAGTTGATATTACATTCCTGGAAGCTGCCGCACTTGACAGCACCAGTGAAGTGACCGTAAAAATTACTAAAATGGGTTATAAAATAAACGGCGGAGAAGCAATAACGGTACCCAACAATATACCGGCATCATAGCCAGGAAAACCCAAGACACACATTGCCTCCCCGGTAAACCCGGAATTCGTCAGGGGTATACGTAGAATCCTTCCACAAAAGCAAATGAGCCCCGCAGGCCGAGCCACCAAGCTCCCCCGCGGGGCTTTTCTTTGATGGTAGGTGTGCATACCATTATGGCGCGCACTGCACGCCGCTACACTGTAACCCCTAACCCCTAACCCCTAACCCCATATGAAGCGGAGTCCGAAGGGAAACGCAAGGGGATGGTGGTGTGACATATGGGGACGGGTTTCTGGCGTTACGCAGCGAAGCGGAGTCCGAAGGGAAGACGCCGGCCCCGTCCCCATGTGTTGCACCCTAGCCCGAACCAAAAAAGTTGATACCCCTTCAGGGGCACAGGTAAGCATAAAAAAGTTGACATTTAAGGTACGTCCCCTTTTGTCATATTTGCGTTACGCAGCGCAGCGGAGGCCGAAGGGAAACGCAAGGAATGGTGGTGAGACATATGGGGACGGGTTTCTGGCGTTACGCAGCGAAGCGGAGTCCGAAGGGAAGACGCCGGCCGACCGCCTGTGCCCTTTAGGGTATCCCCACATGTTGCACCTTCCAGGGCACAGGTAAGCATAAAAAGTTGACAATTAAGGTACGTCCCCTTTTGTCAATCAACATATATGAAAGCGGGTGGACAGGGTCGTCCACCCCTACGATATAAAATATTCACGTCTGGTAGGGGCCGACGACCTGAACTGCCCTATGTCAAGTAGACAAATAATTTAATTAAAAACTAAGCACAAATGGATGCTTGATTTCGATATTCAATTGGGGTTAAGCATCCTAATACTTCCTGGTATCTTTCTTCATTGTAAAAGCGAATATAGTTTCTTATCTTTTGTAGTAAATCTTCAATGCTCTCAAATTTTTTACTATAAAACATTTCGGATTTTAGTTTCCCAAAAAAGCTTTCCATCGGCCCATTATCTATACATTTACCTACCCTTGACATGCTCTCTGTCATTTTAGCCTTCTGCAGCTTTGTTTTAAATACAATCGATGTGTATTGAAATCCGCGATCACTGTGAAAAATAGGTTTAGCTTCAGGGTGTTTTTGAACTGCTCTGTCAAACATTTTAAATACTAACTCGTTATTGTTTCTAAAGGAAAATTCGAACTCAATGATACTGTTATCATAAATATCCATAATAGCGCTTAAGTAAAGTCTTCTTGAATCCACCGGGATAGAGAATTCCGTTACATCAGTCAACCATTTTTCATTAGGCTTTCGGGCGCTAAAATCCCGATTTAAAATGTTTTCAGCAACATAATCTGGTTTTACAAGCTTGCGGTTTTTCTTCTTTCTTCTGATTCTGGAGGATATACCTAAGTATTTCATCAGGCGATAGATATATCCTGGTGAATATGATTTATGGTTTAGTCTATTGATAAACATTGTCATTCTACGGTAACCCAGGATTCCATCGAATGTTAAATGGTATTCCATAATAAGGCCGCAAAGGGCTTCATCTTGCTTTTCCTTGTCCGGTTTTACCCGTTTCCTATCTTTATAATAGGAGCTGCGTAAAATACCCAATACGCTGCATATCATGGTGATGGAATACCCGCGTTCTTTATAATAGGCTACAGTCAGGTAATCTGCTTTTTGTCTTACTTTTGATAGCGAAGTTTCTTTTCGAAATCTTGTTTTTTTTTAAGTATTTCTATCTCCAGTTCCCTCATTTTTCTTAATGCCTTTTCTTTTTCCAGTTCTTGTTTTAATTTTTCTACTTCACTTAAATTATGCTTTTTATTAGGATCTGGCGGCTTGGGTCCCCGCTTCTTGTATTCTAAGGCTTCTTCTCCGCCATCTAAATATGATTTAGTCCATTTGTATACCAGAGCATAGGTAACTCCGTATCGTTCAGCTGCTTCCTTGTAATTCATTTGGTTTGATAGAACCCAATTTGCAATTTCCAAGCGTTCTTCAAAGGTGGTTTTTCTAGATTTCATGGTACCGGCCTCTTTCTCCAGATTTATACCATTATTATACTTTTGAACCCACCTCTGCACCATACTTACCGATATCTTGTGTTTTGCTGTTAATTCTGCCATGGAGCAGTTACCACTTAGGTAAAGGTCAATCATGGCAAGTTTAAACTTATTATCGTATTTTTTTCTGTCGGGAGTAATATCAAAAGCGCTGGGACCGTATTGCAGATACCTAAAAAACCATCTTCTTATGCTTTCTCTGCTGCAACCGATCTCTTTTGCAATGCTGCCATAGCTGTACTTTCCACTATGGTATTTTTCACATGCTTTAACCTTTTCTTCTTTGCTAAATCCAGTTTTTACTTTCATGTTTACCTCCTAAAGTAGATTTGACTTTAATTAAATTACGTTGTCTACTTTGGGAGTATCATATCAGAGTCGTCTGCCCCTACCTCCTCATTCCTCACCAACTGTCCACTGTCCATTGTCCAACGTGCCAATTAAGGAACGTCCCCAGGTGTCACGCCAGCGAAGGTTCGCCTCACTCCTCACCCCTCACTCCTCACTTATTAAAAACATATTTTTTCATCCCCCAGGACATACTAATATAAAATTTTTGTTTTTATTGGATGGGAGTTATTACCAGTGGGGAACGGGCAAATTTTAATCATATCAAATAATCCTTTGGTCAAAAATATAAAAGATATGGGTGTATATTTTGTCCCGGGCAGTGCGCTGCAGGTGCTTTATCAGGCGTACCATCACACAGCTGCAGGGCACAGATTGCTTTCCCATCCGCTGTCCGGCAGTTTTAAAGCGGGAGTAAATCCCTATCGCTCGGTGGTCTTGAGCGGTTTTAAAACCGCGGTTGATCTGGCTGCTTTGACGATGCTGGAAAAATGTATCTCCATCGTGGAAAGCGGGGACCATAACAGTGTGAAAGCAGAGGATGATTTTGCCCTTGATTTCCAGAAAACCGATCGCTATTTACTGGACAGCACACTGCAATCATTAATGGAAGTAAGGTGTTTTGATGGAAGAGATCTATGATCTATTGGTACTGGGCGGAGGCCCGGCGGGAATGGCAGCCGGCATGTATGGGGCCCGTGCCAAGATGAAAACAGCCATTATCGAAAAAGGCAGGCCAGGTGGACAGGCGGCCACCACTGATGAACTGGAAAACTATCCGGGCTTCGGCCGCGGGACTACCGGGCCGGCACTGACCCAGGCCATGGCTGATCATGCCGTATCTTTTGGCGCTGAATTTATCAAGGATACCGTCACCGCTATCGACCTGAAATCCATCCCGAAAAAAATCAGCGGAAAAAAAGGAGAATACCTGGCCAAATCAGTGATCTATGCCATGGGCGCTGAACCGCGCATGCTTAAAGTCCCGGGGGAGGGGAAACTGCGGGGTAAAGGAGTCAGCTACTGTGCCACCTGTGATGCGGAACTGTTTGAAGAACTGGATATTGCCGTGGTTGGCAGCGGTGATGCGGCCATCGAAGAAGCTGAGTACCTCAGCAAATTTGCCGAAAGTGTCACCATGCTGGTGATCCATGAAGAAGGCAAAGTGGATGCCAATCAGGTTTCCTTTGAGCGGGCCAGGAAAAACCCCAAACTCAAATGGAAATGGAATGCCATTGTTCAAAGTATCAATGGGGATGAACTGGTGGAAAGCGTCACCATAAAAAATATCAAAGAAGGGACCGAAGAGGATTACCCCGTGAATGGAGTATTCATTTTCATCGGCACCGTACCGCTGTCGGACATGATCAAAGATCAGGTGGAAGTGACCCGGTCAGGATATATCATCACCGATGAAAAAATGGCCACCAATATAGAAGGCTTTTTTGCTGCCGGTGACGTCCGGGACAAATACCTGCGCCAGGTGATCACCGCTGCCAGTGATGGAGCCATTGCTGCCATGGCAGCGGAAAAGTATGTGCATGAGACTGAACTGTGGGAAAATGAAGTCCTCCGTGCGCAAAAACCGGTGATCGTAGTTTACTACAATCCCACTGATATGGAAGGCACCCAAAAAGTTGGTATAGCCGACAGTTTTGTCCGGCAATACAATGATCAGTTTTCCCTGGTGAAAGTAGATGCCACCCGCAATGAACTGGCAGAAAGACGCTACCACATTGATCTTGACCAACTGCCTCTGGTACATGTCTTTTCCGGAGGTGAGCTTAAAAAGACCATAACTGAGATCAGCCGGGAGACCCTGGCGGGTTTATTGTCACATTAAGGAGGGACAGCGATATGATCGAAGTCAACAAAGATAATTTTGAGGCGGAAGTACTGCAGGCCGGAGGCGTTGTCCTGGTGGACTGGTGGGGGCCCAAATGCGAACACTGTCTGGAACTGATGCCTTCCGTGGAAGAACTGGCCGACAAGTATCAGGGCAGAATGAAATTCTGCAGCGTTGATACTTCAGGCAACCGGCGACTGGCCATCAGTCAGAAGGTACTGGGTCTGCCGGCCATTTTATTTTACGAAAATGGTGAAAAAATCGACGAACTATCCGGGCAGGAGATAACCCCGGAAGATATTGAGAACAAAATCCAGCAATACGCTAAGTAAGGAAGGGAGGAACCGCAGTGCAACTGGAACTGGGCATCATTCAGGTAAAAGACCTGCAATTTGGAAATACCAGTGAATTCAAGGCCGGAACCGTTTATGTTAATAAACAGGAATTGATCGACCATCTGCGGGATGACCGGTTGGCCAGAATTGAAATCGATATTGCCTGTCCCGGAGATGAAGTCAGGATCTGCCCGGTCAAGGACGTGCTGGAACCGCGGATCAAAGTGGCAGGACCCGGGCAGGTGTTTCCCGGCATTTTTAGCAATGCTGAAATGGTGGGCAGCGGCCGGACAAATGTACTAAAAGGCATGACGGTGCTTACCGTTGGTAAAATCGTAGGTTTTCAGGAAGGCATTGTGGACATGTCAGGCCCCGGCGCCGAATACACGCCTTTTTCCTCGACCATGAATCTGGTGGTCCTGTGTGATAAAGTCGAGGGTCTTCCCCAGCATGAACATGAAGAAGCAGTCCGGATGGCCGGTCTCAAGGCAGCCCGATACATTGCTGCACTGGCTGCCGACGCAAAGCCCGATGAAACAAAAATATTTAAAACCGAGCCCCTGGCAAAGCAGCTCACCATGTACCCGGATCTTCCTAAAATCGCCTATGTATATATGCTGCAGACCCAGGGATTATTGCATGACACCTACCTCTACGGCCTTGATGTCAAGAAGATCATGCCCACCATCATTTATCCCACCGAAGTCATGGATGGGGCCATCATCAGCGGCAATTGTGTATCCGCCTGTGATAAGAACACCACCTATCATCACATGAACAACCCCGTTATTGAAGATCTCTATGCCCGTCACGGCAAGGATCTGAACTTCGTGGGGGTGGTGGTGACCAATGAAAATGTTACCTTGCTGGACAAGGAACGCAGCTCCAACTTTACCGCCAAATTGGTGGAATCCATGGGAGTCGATGGCGTCATTATCAGTGAAGAGGGCTTCGGCAATCCTGACGCTGACTTGATCATGAACTGCCGGAAAATCGAAGCACTGGGAATCAAAACCGCTCTGGTCACCGATGAATATGCGGGCCGTGACGGAGCGTCCCAATCCCTGGCGGATGCCAATCCTCTGGCTGATGCAGTGGTCAGTGGCGGCAATGCCAATGCCCTCATTGAACTGAAACCCATGGCCAAAGTGATTGGCTATATAGAAGCCAGTGAAATCATTGCCGGAGGGTTTGCCGGATCACTGGATAAAAGCGGAGCCATTACAGTAGAAATCCAGGCTATAACCGGCGCCACCAATGAACTGGGCTTTAATCGCATGGGCGCCATAGGATTTTAAGCTCTGATCCGGATGAAAAAAATGCACGAAAGGTGATCAATTTATGGACAAGAACTTTTTTCAGGATAAGAAAATTTGTATTTTAGGAGACCGGGACGGGATACCGGGACCGGCCATCGCAGAATGCATGCACACCATCGGCGGGGAGATCCTCTTTACCAGTACCGAATGTTTTGTTTGAACAGCTGCCGGGGCCATGGACATGGCCAATCAATCCCGCATCAAAGAAACAGCGGAAAAGTTCGGTACCGATAATGTTGTGGTGGTTTTAGGCGGTGCGGAAGCTGAATCGGCCGGACTTACTGCTGAAACTGTCATCAATGGTGACCCCACCTATGCCGGACCGTTAACCAATGTATCCCTGCACCTGCCGGTCTTCCATATCTTCGAGTTAAAAGATCTGATCGACCCCCAGGTCTACGAAGACCAGATCAGTATGATGGAGATGGTAGTGGATATGGATGCCATCATAGAAGAAATGGAAAACATCCGGCAGCAGTTTAGTTAAAGGAGGAAGCTTTATATGGCTGAAATCAGAGTGGTTCATTATTTGAACCAATTCTTCGGTCAGATCGGCGGCGAAGAAAAAGCCGACATTACGCCTTTCAGCAAAGAAGGCCCGGTAGGGCCGGGGACTGCGCTGGAAAAAGAACTGGGCGAAAATATTAAGATCGTAGGTACGGTGATTTGCGGTGATACCTACTTTAATGAAAATATCGAACAGGCAACCAGTGAGGTGATGGACCTTATTGCCGCATTCAAACCTGATATTGTGGTGGCCGGCCCGGCTTTCAATGCGGGACGCTATGGAATGGCCTGCGGCGGGGTTTGCGCAGCGGTGCAGGAGAGACTGAAGATTCCGGCGGTGACCGGTATGTATGAGGAAAATCCCGGTGCAGATCTGTATAAAAAAGAGGTCTATATCGTAAAAACCGGTAATTCTGCAGCCAAAATGCGTGAGGCCCTGCCGGCCTTGGGGAAACTGGCCAAAAAACTGGCCCGGGGGGAAGTGGTAGGATCACCGGCAGAAGAAGGATATCTGGCCCGGGGAATCCGCAAAAATGTGTTTCATCAGCAAAGAGGCTCTGCCCGTGCAGTGGATATGCTTTTAAAGAAACTGAAAGGGGAGCCTTTTGTTACCGAATATCCTATGCCGGTATTTGACCGGGTAACACCCCGGCCGGCCATTAAGGATATGAAAAAAGCCAGGATCGCTCTGGTCACCTCCGGAGGGATCGTGCCCAAAGGCAATCCAGACCGGATCGAGTCTTCCAGTGCTTCAAAGTTTGGCCGCTATGATCTTACCGGAGTAAATAACCTGGATAAAAACACCTATGAGACTGCCCATGGCGGCTATGATCCGGTCTATGCCAATGAAGATGCCGACCGGGTGCTGCCGGTGGATGTAATGCGGCAGCTGGAAAAAGAAGGTGTCATCGGCGAACTGCACAGTGTCTATTATGCCACTGTGGGCAATGGGACCTCAGTTGCCAATGCCAAGAAATATGCCCATGCCATTGGAGAAGAATTAAAACAGGCCAATATTGACGGGATCATCCTGACTTCCACCTGAGGTACCTGTACTCGTTGCGGTGCAACGATGGTGAAAGAACTGGAAGAAACCGTGAATGTACCGGTTGTTCATGTCTGTACAGTCGTACCCATTTCCCTGACAGTAGGCGCCAACCGCATTGATCCGGCAGTAGCCATACCCCATCCCCTGGGGAACCCCCAGTTAAATCAGGATGAAGAGTTCGCCCTGCGGCGAAAAATAGTGGAAAAAGCACTGCAAGCATTGTCTACCGATGTGACGGAGCAGACAGTGTTTTAGTTGGAAAGTTGGTTAAGGGACAGGGGACATTTAGAAAGTTGAAAGTTGGAAATGGAAGCAGGCGATAGTTGAAAATTTGTTGAATGCTGGTAGGGGGCGACGACTCTGTCGCCCCTTGTTACACACGTATAGGAGGTCGAACGTATATGGAGTTTCCGGTGATAAAAGCGGCCGGTTATATAATGGTCCATGCTCCCAATATCATGATGGAACATGGGACCACCATTACCATGGAGCAGATCAAGAATCCTGATTCCAGTTATCTGGGGATCATAGACCAATTTATCCGCAGCTTTGACCAGGCAGTAAAGTATCCGCCCAATCAGGTATATATCGGCAATCTGACCCCCGATGAACTAAGGGAACTGCCCCGTCCCTGGTATGAGAACTTAAGCGACGGCGGACGGGAGGGCAAATATGGAGAGATCTATCCCGAAGAGGAATTCTATGGGGCACTGAAAATCGCTGACAGTTTTCAGCTGGTGGAACTGGAAGAGGAATTTGCCCGGAAAATCAAAACCGTGCTGGAAAGCAAAAAACTTTTCAGTGAAAAACAATTAGGACTTTTAGACAGAGCCAGCGAAGCCAGCCATATAGAAGAACTGGTAGAATCCGGGAAGGCGGCCGGGCTGTATCTGGATCAGAAACTGGTGGGGTGTATCCGTGAAGCTCATGATACGGATCCCAATTTGTCGGCCGACACAATTTTTGAAAACCTGGTGACCAAAGCCTCCGGAGCCCTGGCTATTATCAACTTATTAAAAAAGAATCAGCTCGATCCGGAAAGTGTTGATTACATCATCGAAACTTCGGAAGAAGCCATTGGGGATATGAACCAGAGGGGGGGCGGAAATCTGGCCAAAGCGGTGGGAGAGATCGCCGGATGCCGGCAGGCTACCGGAGTGGATATGCGGGCTTTTTGTGCCGGACCTGCCCATGGGATCGTAGCAGCATCTGCGCTGGTGCAGTCCGGTATTTATAAAAATGTGGTAGTGATGGGGGGCGGATCTTCCGCCAAACTGGGCATGAACAGCCGGGACCATACTGCCAAAGGGATGCCGGTTTTGGAGGACATGGCCGCCGGTTTTGCGGTTTTGATCAGTGCCAATGATGGGGTGAGTCCGGTGGTCAGGACCGATATCATCGGCCGTCACAAGATTTCCTCGGGATCCTCGCCCCAGGCGGTCATCCAGTCCATAATCGTTGATCCCCTGGAGAACAACGGCTTGAAACTGACCGATATCGATGTATATGCCCCTGAATTACAGAATGCGGAAATTACAGCCCCGGCCGGAGCCGGTGATGTGCCCATGGCCAATTACAAAATGATCGGGGCTATGGCGGTAAAACGCGGTGAAATTGCGCGGGAAGCCATCGCTGATTTCACTGCTCAACATGGAGTGACCGGTTATGCCCCGACCCAGGGCCATATCCCTTCCGGCGTTCCTCTGATCGGCTACATTCGGGATTCCATTTTGGCCGGCAGTATGCAGCGGGCTATGGTGATCGGCAAAGGCAGTTTGTTTTTGGGACGTATGACCGACCTCTTCGACGGGGTGAGCTTCATTATCGAAAAAAACAGCGGAGAGACTCAGACAGAAGCCAGGGTGGAAAGGGAAGACTATAAACAGGAAATCAGGAATGTATTGGCCGGGGCGCTGCAGGAACTGGCCCGCTCTATGGCGGGGAGGTAGAAAGGTGCAAGAAAAAGTCTATAACCAATTACTGCGGGAAGTGCTGGAAGAGACGGCGGAAATACTTTTGACCGGACGTACCCAGCGTAAAATTTCCCTGGGGCTGACCACTTACGGCAGTGAGATCGCTGCGGAGGAACTGCTTCAAGGCGCCCTTGATGCCATGCAAAGAGAGCCCGGCCTGCAAGTCAGCATTATCGGACCTGCTCCTCCCGGTTATGATCTGCCGGTTTATAAAGCATCCAGTGACGAGGAAGTTCATGAGGTACTGGGAAAACTCCTGGAGGACAAAGAACTGGACGGGGCAGTAGCCATGCATTATCCATTTCCCATCGGGGTCTCCACCATCGGCAAAGTCATCACTCCTGCCCGGGGCCGGGAAATGTATATCGCCAGTACCACCGGCACCAGTGATACCGACCGGATACAGGCCATGGTGAAAAATGCCGTATATGGCATTGCCGCGGCCAGGGCAGACGGCGTAAGTGACCCCAGTGTGGGCATTTTGAATATAGACGGCGCCCGGCAGGCGGAAAGACATCTGCTCACCATGCAGGAGCAGGGTTACCAATTCCGCTGGGGGGAGTCTCAGCGGGCGGACGGGGGCCATATCCTTAGAGGCAATGATCTGCTTTCAGGCAGTGTAGATGTGGTGGTCTGCGATACCTTGACCGGCAATATTTTAATGAAATTATTCAGCGCTTTTACCAGCGGCGGTAATTATGAGACAACCGGTTATGGCTACGGCCCCGGCATTGGAGAAGAAGCCACACATTTGATTTCAATTATTTCCAGAGCCTCGGGCACACCGGTGGTGAGGGATGCCCTTTGTTATACTGCTGCCATGGTGCGGGGCAATATCAGCCAAATACAGAAAGAAGAGATCACAAAGGCCAAAAAAGCCGGCTGGCAGGTTCCGGTCTCCCAGCCTGCCGCTGCTGAAAAAGACAGTGAGATCGTACCGCCGGCAGCCAAGGTGACTGCCGAACAAATCCCCGGCATCGATATTATGGAGCTGGATGATGCAGTACGGGCACTATGGAAAGAGCAGATTTTTGCCGCCACCGGTATGGGCTGCACCGGACCCATTATCCTGGTAGCCGCCGAAGATAAAGAGAAAGCCCGGGTGATTTTGAAAGCAGGGGGATATTTGGCGTAGCGCAGACACGGGGACGGTTCTTCTGTCTGCGATAAAGGGAGTGTAGTTTGGTTTTTCTTAGCTCCTGGCGCCGCAGACGGAAGAACCGTCCCCGTGTCTGCGGATATATTCTTCGATGATGGCATCATATGCGGACATGATATCGCGGATGATGGGATTTTGTGCAGAAGGGATGGAATGGCCATCGACATGGTTGACCGGCAGTACTTTGGGGGAAGTGCCGGAAATAAAGATCCCGTCCATGGTAAGCATTTCCGTAAGCAGGGTATCTCTTTCCAGAACTTTATAACCCCGCCTTTCGCAGGCGGCAAAGACCATCTGACGGGTGATGCCTTTTAAGACTTTGTCAGCGGGGGCAGTGATGACGGCATCGCCTGATATCATAAACAAATTGGATCTTCCGCCTTCACTGACAAAACCTGCGTGATCCACCAGCAAAGCTTCATAAGCACCGCTTAACCTTATGGCTTCATCAATTTTACGGCGGTAATCGGCCCGGTCCACTTTGGCATTGGGATTGGGGCGTTCCGCTTCCACCAATACGGTTTTGACCCCATTTTGATAATCAGCCGGGGAAGGATAACTTTCTTCCACAAAATAGGCATAGAAGTCAACTGCTTCATGGCCGGAAGCATAATTGATGACGAGTTTAATATTGCCGGAATCAACCTGATTCATGCTGATCAATTCTTTCAGCCTCACACCGATGGTCTCATCATCCAAAGGCAGTTTTAAACCAGTCAGATGAGCGGTCCTGTTCAGCCTTTCCAGATGCTGTTCCAGGAAAATCGGGACACTTTTGATCACTCTGAGCACTTCATACAGGGAGACTCCTTGTTCGATAAAATCAGGGGGTAATTCCTCCTGCTTCATTGGCTGATCATTTTTTAACCATAATTTATACTTCGATATCTCCATTTTATTACCTCTGCTTTCGCTGCTTTGCCAGTAGTTTTTCCGTAAATATATAATAATATTTCCGCTTCAATTCTGCCACTTTATGCCAAGCATAGTCCTGACGGATATCGAAAATACTAAATGATGATAGATTTTGGAAGGAAGTGGTTTGTAGAGGCAATCACCGTTTTTTGTATTATTCCTATCAAAATATCTGGTTTTAGAAAAACATATTTCAACAAAGGAGGCAAAATCGTGGCAAAAACCAAGACGACATGTAAAGTTGAAAGCTGTGCTTATCATCATCCCGACGATCTTTGTGCAGCAGGTGAGATCCAGGTGGAAAATTACAGCCGCAGTGCGGTGTGTGATACGTTTTACCCCCGCGATGTTAATTCACAATTTGTCAGCGGAAAAGATGTACAGGCAGGTACCGATATGCGGGATTCCGTCATGGCGGATGATTCGCTGGGCCTCAATATGGCTGATGCCAGTCACATTTACGAAAGCCATGCCAGCAATCTTACCCCGCTGGTCACTTGCAATGCAGATGACTGCAGATATTGGGAACATGAAGTGTGCAAGGCCAAATCCATAACCATTGACGGTCAAATGGCCGCTATTTCCGGAGAAACCCGCTGCAAAACCTTTGATCCCAGATAAAAAAGAAGTATGTGAATGGAGGAATCTTGATGCACAAAAAACCAATCGTCTATCCCTATATACCTAACTCGGTTCCGGAAATCAAACAAGCCATGATGAAGGAAGTGGGTGTCACGGACCCCATGCAGCTTTATGAGGAGATTCCGGAACATTTAAAGTATAATCAGGAATTGAATTTGCCGGAGCCAATTTTAGACGAATATTCCATACGCCGGCATACCGAAGAGTTGCTCAAAAAGAACAAAAACATTGATGAATACCTGTATTTTTTAGGCGCTGGCTGCGCGCCCCACTTCGTTCCCGCGGTATGTGACGAGATCAACGGCCGGGGCGAATTCCTGACCGCCTATGTGGGTGAATCCATGGGCGACCACGGGAAATGGCAGGCTCTGTTCGAATACTGCAGTCTGATGGGTGAGCTGTGCGACATGGATGTTTTGAGTATTCCCATGTATGACGGCGGCCAGGCGGCTGCCAGTTCACTGCGGATGGCCAACCGCATCAATGACCGCAAAAAAGTACTGGTGCCGGCCAGCATGAATCCGGACATCTTTATGATTATCCAGAATTATCTCAGTTCGGTGCCCCAGCCGGTGATCGAGATCGTGAAAATTGGTTTTGATGCCAATACCGGTTTGCTGGATCTAAATGACCTGAAGAAAAACCTGTCCTCCGATGTGTGTGCAGTATTTATTGAAAATCCCTCTTTCCTTGGATTTATCGAGACTCAGGCGGGAGAGATCGGTAAACTGGCCAGGGAAGCGGGGGCTGAATTTGTAGTCTATACCGATCCCATTTCCCTGGGGGTCATGGAAGCGCCGGCCAATTACGGCGCCACCATCGCCTGCGGCGATTTCCATCCTCTGGGGCTGCATATGGGGGCCGGAGGATGCCAGGGCGGATTCATCGCCACCCATGACGATATGAAATACATCTCCGAATTCAAAGACCTGATGTTCGGCTTAACCGATACCCTGCAGGATGGCGAATGGGGCTTCGGGGAAGTATTGTTTGACCGTACTTCTTACGGCTCCCGTGACAAGGGCAAAGAGTTTACCGGCACCAGTACCGGACTCTGGGCTATCACCGCCGGTGTTTACCTTTCTTTGATGGGACCCAAGGGCATGCAGGAAGTAGGCACCACCATCATGCAGAATTCGCAATATGCCGCCAAGAAAATCGCCGAGGTTCCGGGAGTCAAGATTCAGTTTAATTCTCCCTTCTTTAAAGAATTCGTGGTGAATTTTGATATGACCGGAAAATCCGTTTGCGATATCAACAAGCATCTGAAGCAATTCAAAATATTCGGCGGCAAAGATCTGTCAACAGAGTTTCCCCAGTTTGGGCAGAGTGCCCTGTTCTGCGTAACCGAGATCCATCAGCACAAGGATATCGATAAACTGGCCTATGCATTAAAGAGTGCGGTTACCTGCTAAAGCCGGTTTGTTTACTGATTTAGGAAAGGACTGAGATATAATGGCAAGACAAAAAAAACTGCTTAGAGATAATTACCATCAGGCAAGATGGGATGAACCGATCATCTTTGAAATGAGCGTACCAGGCGAGCGGGGGGTGCTGGTTCCCATGGCCTGCCAGGATGTGGTCAGCCAGGTAGGGGACGGAATCTCTGCCATCCCTGAGGGGCTGAGGAGGAAAAAAGCGCCGGCCCTGCCGGAAGTAAACCAGATGCGGGTCAACCGCCACTATTATCACCTCTCTCAGGAAACCCTGGGCACCGATGTGACCCTGGGCATCAGTGAAGGGACCTGTACCATGAAATACAGCCCCAAGGTACAGGAACATCTGGCCGCACGCCATCCCGGCATCGCCGGTGTCCATCCTTACCAGTGCCCGGAAACCATGCAGGGGATGCTGGAAATCTATTATCAAGTAGAACAATTTTTAAGAGAAATTTCCGGCATGGATGCCTTCAGTTTGCAGCCCGGCGGCGGAGCTCACGGCGTATTCGCCAATGCCTCCATAATCAGGGCTTATCATCGCGCCCGGGGGGACAACAAAAGGACCGAGATCATCACCACCATGTTCTCCCATCCCTGTGATGCCGCCACGCCTAACACGGCAGGTTTTAAGGTCATCACACTGATGCCGGATGACAACGGCTATCCCGACCTGGAAGCCATGAAAGCTGCGCTCTCCGAACGGACGGCCGGGATTATGATTACCAATCCGGAGGACACCGGTATCTATAATCCCCGTATCGAAGAATACGTGAATGCCGCCCATGCGGTAGGAGCCCTCTGTTCCTATGACCAGGCCAATGCCAATGGCATGCTGGGGATCCATCGCGCCAAAGAAGCCGGCTTTGACCTGTGCCACTTCAACCTGCACAAGACCTTCTCTGCACCTCACGGATGTATGGGACCGGCCACCGGAGCCATCGGGGTCAAAGAATTTTTAAAACCCTATCTCCCCGTACCCCGGGTGGAATTTGACGGAAAGAAATATACTTTAAATTACAATTATCCGGAAAGCATCGGCAAAGTCAGGACCTTTTTCGGCAATGCCAATGTGGTACTGAAAACCTATATGTGGATCATGCAGCATGGAGCAGAAGGCCTTAAGGAAGCAGCCATCTGCTCGGTTCTCAATAACCAGTACTTTATGAAAAAGGTTGCTGAAATACCCGGTGTGGTCATGTGGTATGCCAAAGGCAAACGCCGTCTGGAACAGGCCCGTTATTCCTGGGAGAAACTGAAAGAGGATACCGGGGTAGGGACCGATGATGTCAATAAACGGATCGTAGACTTCGGCATCGAACATTACTGGACCTCCCATCATCCCTGGGTGGTACCCGAACCCTTCACTCTGGAACCATGCGACTCTTATAACAAGGAAGATCTGGATGAATATGTTGCGGTATTGCAGCGCATTTCCGACGAGGCTTACAAAGATGCTGAATTTGTCAAGAAGGCACCATATAAAGCAGCTTCCCACCGGCCTACCCATGAAGCTATTGATGATGCCGAACTGATTGCCGTTACCTGGCGGCAATACCTGAAGAAAAAAGGCAAAAAATAATCTTCCCGGTCAGTTCCGCCCCTTGCCGGGCGGAGCTGGCACGGTTAAAAGATGGAGAAAGCAGATGAAAAAACTAGGTGTGATCGTAAATCCTATCGCCGGTATGGGCGGGAAAGTTGGGCTTAAGGGCAGTGACGGGCTGGAGATCCTGAAGAAAGCGAAAGAAATGGGAGCCAGTCCCGATTCTCCGCGCCGAACAGTGGAAGCCTTAAAAATCATTGCCCCTTTGAAAAATGATATTCAGGTGATCACTTACCCCGCTGAAATGGGGGAAGCTGAATGCCGGGAGGCAGGATTTGAGCCCATCGTGATCGGCAGTATCAAAAGCGGAGAAACCAGGCCCGATGATACCATGCAGGCAGCGAAGGAAATGGCTGAGCGCGGTGTTGATCTGATCCTGTTTGCCGGGGGCGACGGAACCGCCCGTAATATTTATACAGCGGTGGGAACCAGTATCCCGGTCCTGGGCATTCCGGCCGGAGTCAAGATCCATTCTGCAGTCTATGCCATCAATCCTCGCAGTGCCGGAGAAGTGGCCAGCCTGTTTCTTAAGAGTCAGGTGGTCAACATCCGGGAAGCAGAAGTCATGGACATTGATGAGGATGCCTTCCGGGAAGGAAGGGTCAATGCCCGCCTTTACGGATATCTGAAGGTCCCGGTGGAGCGCCGCATGCAGAGTGTCAAGTCCGGAGCCCGGTCAGAGAAAGCCGAGGTTGAAGGCATTGCGGCGGAAATCGTGGCCGGCATGCAGCCGGATGTTCTCTATATTATCGGCCCCGGCACTACCACCCGCAGCATCATGGAACGTCTCAAGCTCCCCAATACCCTTTTGGGGGTGGATGTGGTCTTGAACCGCGAGCTGCTGGCCAGTGATGCAGGGGAAAAAGAACTGAAAAAACTGGTGGAAGAATTCCCCGGAGAAGCCAGGATCGTGGTCACTGCCATCGGCGGGCAGGGACATGTGTTCGGACGCGGCAACCAGCAGATCAGTCCGGCGGTGATCCGAAAAGTCGGCAAGAACAATATTATTATAATTGCCAGCCGGGATAAACTGGTTTCCCTGCAGCCCCATCCGCTGCTGGTGGACACCGGTGATGCCGAACTGGACCAGGAATTGAGCGGATATGTCCGGGTCATTACCGGCTGGGAAGACAGCATTATGTTCAAGATCAGCAATAATGCTGATTAACTATATTTTTAAATGATTAAATTACAAGGAGGGATATATTTTGGCAAGAGGTTTGGAACTTTTCCAACAAAGTGCCGTCGGTTTTACCCGGCAGATCAGCCCCTATGATACCCTGGTCTATTCCACGGTCAACCCGGGACTGATGTATGCACTGGTCTATTTAATGTGGGCACCTTTCCTGTACCCCGGCGGTCATATGCCGCTGGCCATTATCACCGTATCGCAGATGTTTGTCATCGCCGGCCTGTACTGGCTGCTGTCGGTAGCCATGCCCCGGCAGGGCGGAGAATATATCTATATCAGCCGCATTCTGCATCCGGCATTAGGGCTGATATCCAGTTTCATGATATCTTTTACCGCCATATCCTGGACCGGCGTTTGTTCTGACTGGGCCTTAAAATACGCCCTGGTGGAATTTTTTGCCTCCATGGGGATCGTAAGCGGCAATCAGATGTGGCTTGACTGGGCAGCCATGTTAAATACCCCGTATATAAGAGCCATTTTGGGTACCATCATGATCGCCATCATCTGGTATGTCTTTTATAAAGGCAGCCGGGCCATGATGAAAATGTCCTGGATGGCCTTGATCGGAACCGGCATCGGAGCGTTGACTTTTATCGTCGCTGCTTTGATCGCTGACCCGGGCGTTTTTGCTGAAAACTTCACCCGCTTAAGCGGTCTGAATTACAATGATGTCATTCCTCTGGCAGTGGATGCCGGTCACCCCACCAAGTTCCTGTTTGGGGCAACGGTTATGGCTGGTTCCACCTATATCATCTTAAATACTCTGGGCGCCACTTTCGGAGCCAATCTGGCCGGGGAAGTGCGCAGTGTACAAAAATCCCAGCTTCTGGCTATGTTTGGCTCATTGGCGATCCTGATGGGTGCCTGGGCAATATTCTATGGTTTAAGCTATAAAATATTCGGCAGTTTATGGACCAACGCCTTGATGTACCTGGCTGGCTCCGGTCACCAGGCTTATCCTTTCGGTGGTTACGAACCCTTTGCCACCATCTTGCTGGGGATCCTGACACTAAGCCCCGTATTTATTTTCCTGATCGCCATCGCGTTCTTTATGGCTACCTTTGGGTCCTGTGCCGGGATGAGCTTCGGTCCCACCCGCAATATCTACGCCTGGGGGTTTGACCGCCTGGTGCCAGCCAAAGTCGCCACCATCGATCCCAAATCCGGTTCTCCGGTGGTCGCTTCTACCATCGCTCTGGCCGTGGCCGAGATCTTCCTGCTATTGGATGTATTTCTGCCCGCCTGGACCGCCTATATCGGTTACACCATCTTTACCTGGTTTTTAGCCTGGATCCTGCTGGGGATCGCCGGGATCTTATTTCCATATCGCCGCAAACTGCTGTTTGACTCAGCGCCGCCGGTGGTACGGGGGAGGTTCCTGGGCCTGCCGGTTATTACCTGGCTGGGCATTTTGACCACCATTATCAGTGTTTCCATCTGCATATACTTGTTGATCCCGTTTTTCAGCGGCGATATGCCCTATACCATGATCGTTATGTCGATCATACTTTTGCTTTTGCCGGTGATTATCTATTACCTGTCTAAATCATCGTATGCCAGGCAGGGAATCGATATTGACATCCAGTTCCAGGAAATCCCTGCTGATTAGGGCACATGAAATAAGGAGTGAGGCATTTAAATGAAAATCTTTTTCGCAAGTGATCTCCACGCAGCTGAAAGTACCTTTCGCAAATTTACCAATGCCGGCCCTTTTTATAAAGCCGACCTGGTCATTTACGGCGGGGACTTTGTGGGAAAAGCAGTGGTACCCATTGTGAAAACCAAAGAAGGCCGCTATGAAGCAACCTACTATGGCTCCACAGTTTCCTTCAAAGATGAAAAGGAACTGCCGGACCTGCAGAAGACATTGCGCGATGCAGGCTTTTACTGGGTACTGATGCGTGAAGAAGAGATCGACCGGGTCACTAAAGAGGATGTGGAGCGCATTACCCGGGAGCTGCAAGTCGAACAGATGGAAGAATGGGTGAAGCTGATGGATGAACGCTTCAGGAAAAATAATATTCCCTGTGTGGTCATTCCCGGCAATGACGATCCACTCTACATTGACGAAGCTTTAGGAAAATTGAAGTATGTGATAAATGGCGACGGTAAAGTGGTGGAGGTGAATGGATTTGAAATCCTTTCCTTAAGCTGCGGACATCCAACGATTTTCAAATATCCCCGGGATATGAGTGAAGAAGAAGTAGGGAAGAAAATCGAAGAACTGGCATCCCAGGTCAAAAACATGGACAAATGCATTTTCAATATCCATGTACCGCCAAAAGATACCGATCTGGACCAGGACACCCTTTATGATGAAGACTTAAATCCCATATTGGACGGGGATTCCCTGGCCACAGGTTCGGTGGGCAGCGAAGCTGTAGCTGAGGCCATCAAAAAGTATCAGCCGATCTTAAGCCTGCACGGTCATATCCATCCCAGCCGCGGGATCACCAAGATCGGCCGGACCATCTGTGTCAATCCCGGCAGCAATTACGATGAAATCCAGCTGCGGGGCTGTCTGATCGATATCGACCGCAATGGAAAAGTCGAAACACCCACCCTGACTTCCGGATAGAATTAGTAGTTAGTTGGGTAGTTGGCTAGTTGGTTAGTTGGTTAGTTGGTTAGGGGAAAGTTGGTTAGGGGAAAGTTGGTTAGGGGAAAGTTGTGACACTTGGGGACGTTCCTTAATTGACACGTTTTACGTGAGGCGTTAAGGGATTCTTCGCTCATGCGTCGCAGGGGAAGGCAGCACCTTCCCATTGCCTTGGACAGTGGACAGTTGGTGAGGAGAATTGTCACGGGGAGGCAGGCAGGCGGGGGTTGTTGACAACATTAGTTTGGAGACAAGTGGAAAGTTGGAAAGGGGACAACGGACAGCTAGTGAGGAATGAGGAGGTAGGGGCCGACGACTCTGTCGGCCCGCTGCTTTACTCGTGACAATTACATTAACATTTCTTTAAAAACTCAAGTTGTTATTTTAAAATAAAAGCAAGACAGAACTAATTGCCCTTGTCAACCGGAGGATCGTGACAAGAAGTGTATGCCTTGTAAGGCATGCCTCGGAGGGGATAACCCCTGTTTCACTTGCTGTCAGTGGGATCAAAGAAAGGAGAATATTATGCAAGTTATCAAAGATGATCAAGTGGTATACAGCATGAGCCCGAAAAACAAGCCGGTGGCCGAAGTGCAGCCCGGCGAAACCCTGCAGTTTGTGACCAAGGATTGTTTCGGCAATCAGATCTTAACCGAAAAAGACCTGTTTGAATCAGTGGGATGGGCAACCATCAATCCTGCTACCGGGCCGGTTTATATTAAAGGAGCGCAGCCCGGAGATACTCTGGCAGTGCAGATACAAGATATTGCCATCGCTGATAAAGGCTGCATGGTGACTGTGCCGGAAATGGGTTATGCCGGTGATGTGATCAAAAGCAGCGAGACCAAAATCATTGCTATAGAAAATGGACAGGCGGTTTTCAATCAAAAAATATCCATTCCTGTAGATCCCATGATCGGGGTGATCGGAACCGCGCCGGCCAGTGAAGATATTCCCTGCGGAACGCCAGGGCAGCACGGCGGCAACATGGATACCCGTTTGATCAAAAAAGGCAGCACCCTCTACCTGCCGGTCTTTGTAGAAGGGGCACTTTTAGCCATGGGGGACCTGCATGCCGTTATGGGGGACGGGGAAGTATCTGTGACCGGTCTGGAAATACCAGGGCAGGTGACGGTCAAAGTCGATTTGATCAAAGGTAAAAGCGAACCCTGGCCGGTACTGGATGTTGGTGACGACTGGTATGTGATCGCTTCTGCAGAGGATCTGGATGAAGCCGCCCGTTTAGCCCTTGATGCCATGCTGGAATTTTTGGAAAAGAGAACCGACTTGAGCTTGAACGATAGAGTCTCCCTGTTAAGCGCCTGCGGCAAAATGGAGATCAGCCAGGTAGTTGATCCCTTGAAAACCGTGCGCATGGGAATCAGCAAAACCATTATGAAGAATTACGCATTACAGTTTTAGCCCAACGAAACACGGGGGGAAGCAGGGGTATTCCCCTGCTTCCTGCTTTACTGTAATCGTTTAGGGAGGCGATCAGATGGAAATCGTGGAAATTATTTTGGGCATAATCATATTATCTTTGATCCTTATCATGAGCCGCGGCACCAGAAGGATCATATTCCTGATCATCTTCGCCCTGCTGGTCACCGCAAAAATGGTGGGGTATTAATAAAAGTAACAAATCAAGGTGCTTCCCTGACCAACAGTTATACTTCAACTACAATTATCTTCTCTTATGTGATAAATTGTAAAAAGAGTTATGCAATTCGATTTACAATGCTATTGGCATGATCGGGTATTAAAGAAGGAGGTATTGCTGCATGGCAGGCAAGGGGAGAAAGTGGGGAAGAATAGCGATTATTGTTTTGATGATCGCTTTAATGACCGCCGTGCTGGGGACAACGGCTTTGATGGCAGCAGACCAGAGCGGTCAGGATGTCAGTACTCTGGAGGCAGGTAAGACCCTTGATGGACCGGGATTCTTTGGCAGCAGCCTGGTTGTAGTGGATGGAACGGTGGAGGGCACCACTTTTGCTTTTGGCGAACAGATAAAGATCAATGGAGTTATTAATGGGGACCTGATCGCTGTCGGACGAGATATTATCATTAACGGTCAGGTCAACGGTAATATATATGTGGCAGGCCTGGATTTGAAACTGGGCAGCACAGTAAGCGGAGATGTTTTCATGGCCGGACAGGACGTGGATAGTGTCAGGGAAACAGTAATCGGGCGTGATTTATTTGTGGCAGGACAAAAGGTAGCCCTGGACGGACAGATAGGTCGTCTGTTAAAAGGCGGAGCCGAGGAAATAATCTTAAGCGGTTCGGTGGGGAAGGACGCCAGTCTGGATGCCACCCGGGTCCACGTTTTAAATGGAGCGACTATCGGCGGAAGTTTAAATTACAGGAGTGAAAATCAAGCCTTAGTCAGTCCGGGAGCAGTCATCAGCGGACAGACCAACTGGGAACAGGTAAAATCTGCCGCTGCCCAGGAGAGAAGCACACCAAGCATCAACTGGTGGAGTATCCTGCTGGGTATCGCCAGTGCTTTGCTGATCTGGTTCCTGATCAGGCTGTGGCAGCCTCAATTCTGGCCGGCAATAGCAGAGACCGTCGATCAGCAACCACTGCGGGTTTTAGGGATCGGATTGCTGGCACTGCTGCTGACGCCGCTGCTTGTTATCCTGTTGATGATCACCATCATTGGTCTGCCCGTCGGCATTATTATAAGTTTGGTCTATGGTGTAATGCTCTACCTGTCTAAAATCTTCGCTGCTGTTTTTATGGGATCATGGCTGACCCGGTATTTGGGCTGGAATGAAGTCCATAAAGGTGTATGGCCTGTTTTATTGAGCCTGGTGATATTGGCGCTCTTATCCCTGATCACGGTGGTGGGATTTATCGTAGGGCTGCTGGTGATCCTGATCGGTATGGGGGCTCTTATTGTTTACAGCCTGGGCAAACCGGAGGTTGATACGGGAATGCCTGAGTAAGGGGCTAGGGGCTAGTTGCTCGTCCCCTTGCTTCCTTTGCTTAGCTTAATTCTCTGCAAAACAACGGGCCGACAGGGTCGTCGGCCCCTACAGCGTTTGATCGATATTGTCTACCAGGCAACGGGCCGACAGGGTCGTCGGCTCCTACAACGTTTGATCGATATTGTCTACCAGGCAGCGGGTCGACAGGGTCGTCGGCCCCTACAGCGTTTGATCGATATTGTCTACCAGGCAACGGGCCGACAGGGTCGTCGGCTCCTACAACGTTTGAGCGATATTGTCTGCCAGGCAACGGGCCGACAGGGTCGTCGGCCCCTACAACGTTTGAGCGATATTGTCTACCAGGCAGCGGGTCGACAGGGTCGTCGGCTCCTACAACGTTTGAGCGATATTGTCTGCCAGGCAACGGGCCGACAGGGTCGTCGGCCCCTACAACGTTTGAGCGATATTGTCTACCAGGCAGCGGGTCGACAGGGTCGTCGGCCCCTACAACGTTTGAGCGATATTGTCTACCAGGCAGCGGGTCGACAGAGTCGTCGACCCCTACAACGTTTGAGCGATATTGTCTACCAGGCAGCGGGTCGACAGAGTCGTCGACCACTACCTCCTCACTCCGTACCAGCTGTCCCCTTGATTCACCCCTGACAACATTTAGTCAACCACCAGGGTGCCGCCTGAGATGCCGCCGGTTTGTTCGATTTGATATCCGGCTGCTTCCATCAGTTTGCGCGCGTCATCTTTGGTCAAGTCGCTTTTGTCTACAAAGGATAGTTTCTCAAAAGCCGGCCCCACGGTAGCTTTGCCGATAACGAAGTCAAACTTGTCTTTGCCGGCTTTAATATAGATGCAGGTGTTGGCCGGGTCTGCTTCTTCCCGCAAATTAAAACTGGAGCCGTTGGTTACCAGACAAATCATATCTTGGTTTTTGAGCCGTTTAAACTCGCTGTAGCTTCGCTGGACCTTTTCTCCGTTGCGCTCCGTATAAGACTCGGTTTGATATATTTCAGCGGCCAGGTCACAACTGCCGTTTTCTATCAGACGGTCCCCGGCCTTCATCGATGGGGAAAAACCATCCTCGTCCCTTGTATAGTCATAACCAAAGGTGATTTTAGAGCCGTCTTTTTCCACAAACCCGGGAAAGCCAGCCATCATTAATTCGCCTTCGAAACGGCCGTCCTTGTTTTCCATATTCAGCAGATCATATTGCACCCCGGTGATAAATTCAGTACCGGGCGTAACCAGCTCCATGATTGGAACTTCGTAACTATTGATTGCCGCTTCATTTTGTTCGTATGCAGCATTCCAGGCATCAGCAAAATCACTGATTTGCTTGAAATCTGATGAAGACTGCTGCTCAGCCTTGTCCCCGGCAGCGGCAGGAGCAGCGGGTTCACCCCCGGCCGGTTCGGAATCGGAACTGCCTCCGCAGCCACTGACCATCAGTGTCATGCATAAAAAAAGACTCATTACCAGTAACTTTAATTTCATAATCTACAACCCCCCAATTAATGAATGTAATGATTGGGGACGAGGGCTGCCGCGACAACCCTGCGTCCCCTTTTATCCCCAGTCCCCTTTAGTAATAATCAACTATTCACTGACTTCCAGGCTGACGTTCAAGGTTTTACTTTCCGGGGCATACTGTAAATAGACCATGGTGTTTTCATTTAAATAGGCCGAGTATATTTGACTCTCAGGGCTGTTGAGTTCAGTGGCATCATTGGTATAACCGGCAGCTTTGATATCTGCAAGATACTGCTTGAAATCCTCTGACTCGACCTCTTCCATCATTACCATACAACCATTGTCAACGTTTATCGAGGATAAGATCTTGCCGGATTTAAATTCCGGTATTCGATTGTCGGTAAGGACAGCCGGCCATTCACTATCGCCAATGACCACCTTTTCGCCATCTTTGCCCTCCACGGTGATCTTGTCTCCGTCGATATCTATATTGGCGTCACCGCCGGTGGCTTTGTTCATTACGCCCTCGGTGACCTTTTCGGCGATTTTGTCATTCACGCTTTCTTTCACACCACAGGATGTCAAAGTCAGCAGCAGTGCTGCTGCCAGCAGCACGATTCCAATTTTCTTAAACACAATTCAACCCCCTTTTTGTTTTTAACAATGAAAGGATCGATTATTTTATCAGCCGGAAATGTCCAATCAAAGGAAGTTCCTTTACTTTGCCTCCAAATCCGTTGATCAGGCCAATCACTGCCAGAACAAAAACGCCGATCCCAAAAAAGGGCAGGATGATCCAACCGATGATGGGAATGATGCTCAAAATGAAACTACCTGCAAAACCCAGGATCAGCAATAACAAACCCTGATTTGCATGAAATTTTCCAAATTGAGAATCGGGACAAGCCAGCAAGGGAAGGAAAAAAATGATATAGGCCAGGCCAGCCATGGTTTTGTTTTGATCAATGTCAGCTTGATCAATTACCGGAAGAGCATTTGGTTCAGTCATTCATAAATCCTCCTTAAAAAATTATTTTTCAACTTTATTGTATTAATTACCAGATAAAAAGTAATCACCCCAGGGGTGATTCTGCAATTAATCACCCTCAGAATGATGTAAAATGATGAAATAAGTCCTATATTTTAGTGAAAAATGTTATAATTAATACAATTTTGGGGACAAGTATCTGAATGGCATAAATAATATTTTTAACAGTTGAATAAGGGGCGGGAGTAAATTGAAGAAGAAAATTCTTTTTGTGATCCTGGGTCTGATGCTTATCACGATCCTGGCAGGTTGCAGCAATGCAAAAAATGTAAACACAAACCAACCCGTAACGTTAACACTCTGGCATAACTATGGCGGGCAGTTAAAAGATACCATGGATGAAATGGTGGATCAATTCAATGAGACCACCGGGGCAGAGCAGGGCATCATTATCAATGTGACTTCCATTTCCGGCTCGGCAGCCCTGCACGAAAAATTGATCATGGCCGCCAACGGTGATCCCGGGGCACCAACTCTGCCGGATATCACCACTGCCTATCCAAAAACAGCACTGATCCTGGCGGAAAAGGACCTGCTGGCGGATCTTGACCAGCAATTTACCCCCGAGGAACTGGAGGCTTATATCCCCGCCTTCATAGAAGAAGGGCGGCTAAACGGGCAGGGGCTTTATGTATTTCCCACCGCCAAATCAACGGAAGTGTTATTTGTCAACCAGACCATCTTTGACCGCTTTGCTAAGGATACCGGGGCCAAACTGGAGGATCTGAAGACCTTCGAAGGTCTGCTTGAAACCGCCGCCCTTTATTATGAATGGACTGACCGGCAGACTCCGGATATATTACATGACGGCAAGACCTTTTTCATGGCCGATTCACTCTTTAATGCAGCCCTGATCGGCTGTAAGCAGCTGGGGCAGGAACTGGTTGCAGATGACACCCTTAAAACGGATACGCCTGCCTACCAAAAGATATGGGATACATATTATAAAAGTGCCGTCCTGGGGCACACCGCTATTTATGACGGATATGCCACCGACCTGGCCAAAACCGGGGACATCGTCTGTTCCACCGGTTCCACTGCCGGGGTCTCTTTCTTTTCACCCACTGTCACCTATGCAGACAATACTGCTGAACCGGCAGAGCTTGCCATACTGCCATATCCGGTGTTTGAAAACGGCCGGCCCACAGCCCTGCAGAGAGGAGCGGGGATGTGTGTGACCAAATCCACTGCGGAAAAAGAACATGCCGCCGCCGTTTTCTTAAAATGGTTCACCAGTCCGGAAAACAATCTGCATTTTGTGGTTTCCACCGGTTACATGCCGGTGACCCAGGCCGCTTTCGGTGAGCTGATGACAAAAGAGCTGGAAAATATCGATGATCGCAATATAAGGAAGCTCTCCCAGGCGATCAGAACCATGCAGGAAGAATACCAATTTTATACCACTCCGCTGTTTACCGGGATCGACGAATTACAGGAGCAATATGAAGCACAGCTGAAGGAAACCGCAGTCCAATCCAGATCTTCCTATTGCAAGTATCTGCCGGGCAGCGACATACAGACAGCTTATGATGCCGCATCATTGGGGAAACTTGAAGAATTCAGTGATTCGTTTTAGAGGCAATGGAATTGAAAAACAAACTGCTGACAAGGATTAAACAAATAAACCAGAAAATAAAGGAATCCGGCGATAAAACCGTTCCGCTGGACATCAGGCTGTTTCTGCAGCTTTCCGTATTGGTTCTCACCATCATTGCCGGCGTGGTGGCCATTCTTTTTATCACCGGAACCTTCACCGCCGGCCTCGATGAAAGCCAGCACCTAGTGGAGAACGAACTGGACCATGCCGCCTCGGCCATTACGCAGCAATATGGGGAACTGTCGGTCCAGGCCATCGATTTCTCCCTGGAATTATCACGCAGCATTGAAGCCAAAACCAACCAAAAGGGGATCCCCTTATCTGATCTGGAGCAGCATCCTGAGATTCTGGAAGAAATTATTTCCGGAGAATTTGACCGGGCCATGTTTACGCTGCAAAGAGCCAAGAGCAGCGGGGTCTTTTTCATATTAAATGCCACCATCAATCCAGCCCTTGCCAATGCTGAAAACTCCAGAGCCGGGTTATATATTAAAAACATGGAGCCTAATATTATAAACTCCTCTTCGCCCAATATCATTGTTTTTCGCGGTATTCCCAAAATCGGCCGCGATCATGCCCTGTCTTTGCATACCCAGTGGAAGATGGAGTTTGACATCAGCGATGCCTCCTATTACCACCGGCCTTTTCAGGCTGGTGCGATCCATACTGATCTGCCTTTGTCGCGCCTGTACTATTGGAATCCGGTTACATTACTGCCCGACAGCAGTGAGGAAGCCATGCTGTGCTCCGTGCCCCTGATTGATTCCAGGGGAAATGTCTTCGGTGTCTGCGGGATTGAAATAAGCACCATGCTTTTCAAATTAACCAATATGCCGGATAGCGACCCATTTAAACGGCTATTCTGTGTGCTTTCCCCGGTCAATGAAAATACCCTGGATTTGCAGCATTCCATGTTTGCCGGCGGCTACTCGGCCAAAATCATCTCCAAAGGGCATGACCGGCTTAATATCTCGAAGGAACGCCGCAGTTTCTATTCCTATAGTCATCAGGACCATTCTTTTTTGGGAGTCCATAAACCGGTACAGCTATATCCGCAAGGTTCAGCTTTTGAAAACGAAAAATGGGTGGCAGCCGTTATGATTCCCAAAGACGATATAGTCACATCCCTTACCAGACTAAACTTAATGCTGATTGCCTTGCTGATGTTACTGGTTGTTCTGGGGGTACTGGTTTCCCTGATCTTAAGCAGAAAATTTCTGCAGCCCATTACCCAGGGCCTGGATATGATCAAAACCACCGACTTGAGCAACGCGCCCAGTACCAAAATAGCCGAGATCGACGATTTGATCAAATATTTGTCCGAACATAACCAGGAACTGTCGGAAAGAGCCCAACAGGAAAACCTGTCCATTAACCTGCTGGATGAATTCCTGGCCAAAATCAAAGAACTGTCCCCGGCAGAACGGGCCGTATTTGACCTGTATGTGGAAGGCCATACCGCCAAAGAAGCCGCTGAAAAATTATGCTTGAGCATCAACACCATCAAGACCCACAACAAAAAAATCTATATGAAATTAAATGTAGCCTCCCGGGATGAATTGCTGCTGTACATCAGTATGCTGAAAGAGATCGGAGCAGAGATTGAGTGAAGCAGGTTAGGGGCTAGGGGCTAAGGACTAGGGGCTAGTTGGTTAGTTGGTTAGTTGGTTAGAGGCTAGGGAAAAGGAGACAGTTGGTCAGTAGACAGGGGATCGGGGACAGGAGAGAGTTGCTCGTGCGCTGTAGGGGTGGACGACTCTGTCCACCCGATTGTTAAACCACATAGTTAAAGGGCAGACAGGGTCGTCGGCCCCTACGACGTCGAGCGAAGCTTCTCCTCACCCCTCACGCCTGATCACTACTTCACAGAAAGGATCTCCGTGATTTAAGTTTTTGGTATGCTCCACCGCAACTTCTAGTTCCTTGTTAAACAGGCCCCTGGCCAGTCCCTGATAGGTCTGGATGGTGGCGATCCCGCAATCAGCTACATTGGCTTTGGCAATGGCCTTCTGCGTTTCGCAGTCCGTGACCCGGATGATAATGCGGTCCGGTTCCAGGGTGACCTCCCGGCCTTCGATCTTTAATACTTTGGCCAGGATCTCCATGGCTTCGATATAACTCTCCGGCCAAACCGGCTCCGGTATGTGATCCTTTCTGATTTTTTTGCCGAACAGATAGGAAAAATGTTTCCATACATCCACATCTGTGTTCCAGGCCGTCTCCGTTCCGTGTGATCCAGCCAGTGACAGGAACCAGGCCCCATCCAGGCGCACAAACGAATATTGCAGCAAAGCAATGATCTCCTGATCGGTCAGGTTCATATCTCTCCCTCCATCTCCCTAATAGAATCCTCAGTATTTTAAGGCGCTAAGTATAGCTCCCAAATAAACCCTTCAGTCTGTTTATGTATATGCATTTTAACGTTTTTGATAGTACCTGTCAGTATGATCTGGTGATAAAGGTCAATCTGAAGCAAGAGGAAAAAATCTATAGGAAAATGGATATAAAACTTGCTGTAAAAATGTGAAGATTTTTATTCGGGTGTCATGTGTTCACATGACAGGGTGTTTTAAAAAATTGCGAACAGGTGTCATGTTATAGCATGACAGAGGTGTCATGTAATAGCATGACAGGGTGTCATGTGGTAGCATGACAGAAGTGTCATGTGATAACATGACACTAAAGAGGCTTTGGCCATTAGAGCAATCGGCAACACAGGGACCCCTAAAGAAAATTAAAGAAATATATAAAGAAATATAAAGAAAACCCAACTTTTAAAAAATGATAAATATTCTATAAGAATGTATCAGCTTATTGTGTTAAGTAATTGTGAGTAAAAAAATATTGTGATTAAAAAAATTTTTGGTAGTTTTTAAAACTTCATAACGATTTTGCCGTGAGTAACAATTACTCCGCAGAAAATTTCATGTAGAAATACAAAACTTCATGTTCATGAGCATGGAGTTTTATATTTCTCCGCTTTTTACGTCAAAGATTTTTTATACTAAATTTTGCTTGTAAAGAAAACTTCCAGGCAAGACCTGTTTAAATAAATGATTTAAAAAGACAGCATGCAAAGGATATATTATTCGTATTCCAGCAGCAGGGGATCAGAGGAGGGATCAAAATTAAGCAGCTGGTTAGCCAATGAATAAGATTCATTATTCACGATTAAAAAATTTCATTGTCTTTAAATGGACTTTTTATTTTTGTATCAAACAGTCCATCTTTGAAAATTTAAAATCAAAAAAGAAAGGAATTTGGAAAATATAATAGAATTTAGTAAGAAAATATTTCAAATCAAGGGAGGTTTTCACATGTTAAAGGCAACAGGAGTAGTAAGAAAAGTTGACGGGCTTGGCCGCATAGTCATTCCCATGGAAATAAGACAGGCATACGACATTAAAGAAAAGGATTCCCTGGAAATATTTATAGATGGCGGGAAAATAGTTCTCAGGAAATATGAACCTGCCTGTATCTTCTGTAATAATGCCGAAAACGTTACCGATTACCATGGCAAATTAATTTGTAAAACCTGCTTAAAAGAGATTAACAAGGAATACGCAAAATAGAGCTATTGCCTCGAATTCGAGGCAATTAAAAATGAATCAGAATAAAAGAAAAAGAAACTTAGCTTACCGAGTCAATTAGTGTCCAATCAAAAAAATGGTTGGGCATTTTTTGTGGTGACAACAATGTTCCAGGCAAACAGGATATAAAAAAATCTAAAACAACCGGCAAGAATAATTCAAAATAATGACTTAATTTATATAAAATTAGCAATATTTTGCAGGGGATTTGGGAGAATAAGAGAATTTGATAAGAAAGACTAACTAAATTGTTTGAATAATTGGATTGAATATAGATTCAGGGAGGAACGACAAATTGGCAGCGTTAAATTCAGCAGATGTAGGTTTTGAAAAGCAATTATGGGCATCAGCAGATATTTTGCGAGGTAATATTGATGCTTCAGAGTATAAGCATGTGGTATTGGGCTTAATTTTCCTAAAATACATATCAGATAAATTCGAAGCCAGATATCAGGAATTGGTCGAAGAAGGCGACGGTTTTGAGGAAGACATCGACGAATACAGCCGGATGGGCGTTTTCTATGTACCTCCATCTGCCCGCTGGGGAGTGATTGCGGCTGCTGCTCATACTCCTGATATCGGTAAAATGATTGATGAAGCTATGCTGTCTATTGAAAAAGAAAATAAAAGGCTTAGAGGGGTACTGCCCAAAACTTTTGCCCGTCCGGAACTGGACAAGCGACGTCTGGGAGAAGTGGTGGATCTCTTCACCAATATTTCCATGATCGAACACGGGGATACCAAAGATGTTCTGGGCAGAGCTTATGAATATTGCCTGGCCAGGTTTGCTGAGCAGGAAGGCAAGCTGGCAGGAGAATTCTTTACCCCTTCCTGTGTGGTCCGTACCCTGGTTGAGGTCATCAAACCATTTGCCGGACGGGTTTATGATCCCTGCTGCGGCAGCGGGGGTATGTTTGTCCAGTCGGCCCGTTTTATAGAAAACCATAAGGGTAATATCCGTAACATTTCCATATACGGCCAGGACAGCAACGCTACCACCTGGAAGATGTGTATGATGAATCTGGCCATCCGCGGACTGGAAGCAGACCTGGGTAAATATAATGCTGATACTTTCTTGGATGACTGCCATCCAACACTCAGGGCAGATTTTGTGCTGGCCAATCCTCCCTTCAATCTTTCCAACTGGGGACAGGAAAGGCTGAAAGAAGATGCTCGCTGGAAATATGGACTGCCACCAGCCGGCAATGCCAACTTTGCCTGGATGCAGCATATGATCCATCACTTGGCTCCCAATGGTCGAATGGGACTGGTGCTGGCTAATGGCTCCTTATCCAGTCAAACCGGCGGGGAAGGGGAGATAAGAAAAAATATTGTGGAAGCTGATCTGGTGGAAGGCATCGTAGCCATGCCGCCTCAGCTTTTTTATACCACCCAGATTCCAGTTTCCCTGTGGTTCCTAAATAAAGACAAAAAACAAAAGGGCAAGACTCTGTTCATTGATGCGCGTAATATGGGAACTATGGTAAGCCGAAAACTGCGTGAGCTGACCGATGAAGATATAGCAAAGATTGCGGATACATTCACCGCTTTTGAAAGTGGAACCTGTGAAGATATAAAAGGATTCTGTGCAGTAGCCGATACAACTGATATTGCCAAACATGATTATATTCTGACTCCGGGACGGTATGTAGGGTTAGAGGAACAGGAGGATGACGGGGAACCATTTGATGAAAAAATGATCCGCTTGACCGGTGAACTGGCTGAAATGTTTGCCAAACGGCAGGAATTGGAGCAGGAGATCAGGAAGCGTCTGGGGGCGATTGGGTATGAGTTCTAATGAATGGAGAGAGGTAAAGCTTGGAGAAACAGCGACAATAAAGGGTGGAAAAAGGCTACCAAAGGGAAAGAGCCTATCGAAACTCAAAAATAGCCATCCTTATATTAGAGTAAGAGATATTGGCAATTCAAGATTGTTAAACATTAATGATAATTTCGAATATGTGGATGATGATACCCAAAAAACAATATCAAGATATATCGTTAATACTAATGATATATTGATTTCAATTGTCGGGACTATCGGGTTAATTGCTAAGGTCGGAGAAACATTAAACAATGCTAATTTAACTGAAAACTGTGCTAAAATTATTAATCTTAAAGAAGTCGATAGTGATTACTTGTATTATTTTTTAATTTCAGAAAAAGGTCAGGCTGAGATAAAAAAGGCAACTGTTGGTGCGGTTCAGGCAAAACTGCCTTTGAAGAATATTCAAAGTATAAAAATGTCATTACCTGCATTGCTAGAACAAAGAACCATCGCCGCAACCCTTTCCTGTCTGGACGACATGATCGAACTTAACAACCGCACTAACAAAATTCTGGAGGAAATGGCCCAGGCCATTTTTAAACGCTGGTTTGTTGATTTTGAGTTTCCCAACGAAGATGGAGAGCCTTATAAATCCAGCGGCGGGGAAATGGTGGACAGTCAACTGGGGGAAATACCCAGGGGGTGGAGAATAGGAAGATTTAATGACTTAATTGAAAAAACTATTAGTGGTGATTGGGGTAAAGAAGACAAGAAAGGTAACTACACACAAAAGGTTTTATGTATTAGGGGGGCTGACATACCTGAAATTGAAAAAGGAAATAAAGGTAATGCACCTTACAGGTTTATTCTCCCCAAAAACTTTGAGACCAAAGAACTAAGCGCGAATGAAATGATTGTTGAAATTTCTGGCGGCAGTCCAACTCAATCGACAGGCAGATGCGCTTTGATTTCAAATGAGCTGATTGATGCATATGATGTGCCTATGGTATGTACAAATTTTTGTAGAGCAGTGAGATTTAAAACAACTAATTATTCACATTTTGGATATAGATATTGGAAGTACTTGTATAATCAGGACGTTTTTTTTCAATATGAAAACGGAACTACTGGTATAAAGAATCTTGATCTAACAGGAATATTGGATAAAGAATTAATCAATTTACCGTCTATTGAACTGCTGGTGGATTTTAAAAAAATGTCAGAAGTTTGTATTAAAAGTATTTGTCAAAATGCAAGTGAAAGTAGTAACCTTTCAAAAATCCGCGACAATCTGCTCCCCAAACTCATGTCTGGAGAGATCCGGGTGCCGATCGAGGAGGTAGTCTGATGCATTTTACCGAAGCTGATTTCGAAAATGCCATAATCGAGTTGATTCGTGACCGGCTGGGCTATGAATATTTTTATGGCCCAGATATCGTACGCGATTATCACTCGCCTTTGTATGTCGAAATGCTTCGGTTTTCCTTAACTGCAATTAACCCATCGATTACCACTGACGCAATCTACGAAGCCATATTTAAGCTGAATAATTTCGATAGCGTGCAGCTGGTGCAAAAGAATAAAGTCTTCATGGATTATCTGCAAAACGGTATTGAGGTCAGCACCTTATATAAAGGAGAACCCAGATATGATCGGGTCAAATTGATCGATTATGATAATCCAGAGACCAACAGCTTTACTGTCATCAACCAATGGACGGTTATAGAGCATGAACAAAAGCGCCCGGATGTAGTGATTTTTATCAACGGCCTTCCATTAGTAGTGGTGGAGCTGAAATCATGTTCCCGGGAAGAGACGGATGCCTCTGCTGCTTATCGACAGCTTCGCAACTACATGCATGATATTCCCAGCCTGTTTACCTATAACGCCTTTTGCCTCATGAGTGATCTGGCAACATCAAAAGCCGGAACTATTACTGCCGATGAAGACCGTTACATGGAATGGAAAACTACCGACGGCAATTATGAGGAAACCAAGTATGCCGCCTTCGATGTGTTGTTTGAGGGCATGCTGGAGAAACATCGTCTGCTGGATATTATCAGGTACTTCATCGTCTTTTCTGATGATACTAAAATACTGGCCGGTTATCATCAGTATTTTGCGGTCAAAAAAGCCATTGAACGCACCCGTACTGCTGCAGTAAGCGATGGCAAGGGAGGTATCTTCTGGCATACCCAGGGCAGCGGCAAATCTCTTTCCATGGTGTTTTATACCAAACTCCTGCAGGAAGCTCTGCAGAGCCCCACTGTGGTAGTATTGACTGACCGCAACGATTTAGATGACCAGCTCTACGGTCAATTTTCCAAATGCGCTGCGTATTTGCGCCAGGTACCCGAGCAGGCAGAGACTCGTGCTGATCTGAAAAAACTGCTGGCAGGTCGGATCGCAAATGGCATCATCTTTACCACTATGCAGAAGTTTGAAGAGTCAGAGGAGCCACTTTCCACCCGGAGAAACATCATCGTAATCGCTGATGAAGCCCATCGCAGCCAGTATTCACTGGATGAAAAGGTTGACCCTAAAACCGGGAAAATCACCCTGGGTTTTGCCCGCCTGGTACGTAACAGTTTCCCCAATGCTACATTCATCGGCTTTACCGGTACGCCGATCTCACTGCGGGATCGTTCCACCCGGGAGGTCTTCGGTGATTACATAGATGTATATGACATGACACAATCCGTTGAAGATGGAGCTACCCGACCGGTCTATTATGAAAGCAGGGTTATCAACCTGGGACTGAATCAGGAGGTGCTGCAGCAAGTCGATGTGGAATATGGCATGATCGCTGAGCAGGCAGAAGCGTATATGGTCGAGAAGAGCAAAAAAGAACTCTCCAAAATTGATGCTATATTGGGCGCGGAAGAAACCATCCGTTCTCTGTGCAGTGATATCATAGCCCATTATGAAGACCGGCAGGACATATTGACCGGGAAAGCCATGATCGTAGCTTATTCAAGACCGATCGCCATGAAGATATATGAAGAGATCCTGCGGCTGCGGCCGGAGTGGAAGGAAAAAGTCAAGGTGGTCATGACCAGTGATAACAATGATCCCGAGGAATGGAAGCAGGTGATCGGCGGCAAAGCATATCGCTCCGAGCTGGCACGCAAGTTCAAAGATGACCAGGATGAAATGAAAATCGCCATCGTGGTGGATATGTGGCTGACCGGATTTGATGTACCCTCACTGGCGACCATGTATATCTATAAGCCTATGCAGGGGCATAATCTGATGCAGGCCATTGCCAGAGTCAACCGTGTATATGGTGATAAAGAAGGCGGACTGATCGTTGACTATGTTGGCATCGCTGCCGCCTTAAAAGAAGCGATGAGTGAATTCACCGTGCGTGACCGGAAAAACTACGGGGATACAGATATATCTATAACCGCTTTGCCCAAGTTCATCGAAAAGCTCGGTGTCTGCAAAGACTTGTTCCATCCTTTCAATATCAAGCCTTTTGTTGAAGGCAGTGATCTGGATCGGGCAAAGACGATTGTGGAGGGGATAAACTTCATTATCGTTGATCAGGACAAAAAAGAGCTGTTTATTCGTGAAGCGTCATTGTTGCGACAGGCGGCCTCATTGTGCCGGAGCCTGCTTGATAAAAACCAGCGACTGGAAGCTGCTTTCTTCGAAGCAGTGCGAACTGCCCTGACCAGGATTGCACCAGGGAAGAAACTCTCCCTGAAAGAGATCAATGCCCGGATCAATGAGATCCTGAAACAGAGTATCAAGAGTGAAGGCATCATCAATCTGTTTTCCGATGTCGATACTGAATATTCCTTGTTTGACCCTGCATTTTTAGCGGATATCGCCAGGATGAAGCAGAAGAATTTAGCCGCTGAACTGCTGAAGAAATTGATCCAGGAGCAAATATCCGTATATAAGCGGATCAATTTAGTGAAGTCAGAGCTGTTTTCGGAAAGGATGAAGCGCATAATGAATGCCTATATCAATGGGCAGATCAACAATGCGGTGGTGATTGAAGAACTTTTAAAGATGGCAGCTGCCATTGCTGAAGATCATAATGCCGGCGAAAAGTTGGGACTATCCGTTGAGGAAAAAGCATTTTATGATGCCCTGCTAAAACCGGCTGCCATAAAGGATTTCTACGATAATGATGCTCTGGTGCAGATCACCAAGGAACTGACCGAAATGCTGCGGAAGAGCCGCACTGTTGACTGGCAGAAGAAAGAACAGGCCAGGGCGGAAATGCGCTCAATGGTGAAGCGATTATTGAAGAAATATAAATACCCGCCGGAAGGCCAGGAAGAAGCACTGAATACCGTCATCGCCCAGTGCGAAATGTGGGCAGATGGGGATGTTGCTTGATATAAGAGGTAATTCTGAAAGATAGAACGATAAATATTAATATTTTTATAGGGGAGGGGGGACAACCTATGGACTTAAATGAAATGATAAGAATCCTAAGAGAATTTTTCCCGGAGAACGCGGTGGAACTATCCGAATCATTGGAGCTATTGCGGGATACCATGGAGGAAACCCGGCAGGGTATTAAAAAGCTGCTCGATCTGCTTTATGACCAGGGTCAACACGATGAAATGATACCGCATATTCAACTGGCTTCTTCTATATCAGAATACATAACCAAGATACAGGAATTACAGACTGCGCTGGAACTGGAAGATCAGCTGCCGCTTGAATCAGATGATGAGGGCGAGGATAAAAACGGATTGCCGGATTATCAGGCTTATGCTGTGGATTCGGAAATAGTTCATACATTGCGGGAAAGCTTCACCTATACGAGGCCAGACGCTTTTGAATTAAAAGAGAAACGAATCGAAACTCGTACCTGGCAGGCAATGCTGGTAAAAACCTGTGAAGTCCTTTTAACTCTCGATGGGGAGCGGCTTATGAGCTTTGAAATAGATCCGGCAATGCGGGGCCGCAAACAAAAGATGTTCTCGTCTGATCCTACTAGTATGAGAAAACCCGCTAAAATAGAAAACAGTAATCTGTATATTGAAACTAATATGAGTGCTAATGCCATCAGAAATCTCATTATTAAGTTGCTACAGAAGTACAATATAAAACCTTCTGAATACAAGGTGTTTTTACGCGCTGATTATAGCGGGATGCATTAAATGTCAGATTTCATTATAGCTATTTAAAATACAGATGTCTCTACGATTGGAGGTGGGATTATGCTTCAGGATGATCAGGAAAACAAAGTTCAGTTATGCCGTGAACTTGGCACAATAGTTTCTGAATTACTCAGTAACAGTAATGAGTTGTTATCTGTCTTTAATGAACTTTTTGAACTATATAAGCCAAAATCTAGGGAAGAAGCTAATAAGTTTTACAATTTAAGATTTGGCTTACCGGATTCTGTGGGATTGCTGTGTGATCTTAGAAAAATAAAAATACCCGCTGATGACGATTTTTATGATTTAGTTGGACCTCTAAGGGACATGTCCCTTGATATTACAGCCCATATGGTTAGTGCTGATGTAATAGTCAAGGACATCATTACCATGTATGCCGAACCCCACGATGATGATATGTATATCCATCTCTACCTTATCATGCTGAAAGCTGTATCAAATAGAATTTATAATATGCGTGATAAATTGAATAAACTTTACTACGAGATAAGCAAGTTGTGGCCAGATCTGTTATTGTTGGACGATGATTTATATAGCACAGGTGAGGAAGAAAAATCTGTTTTGCCTGGAGAGGTTGAAAGCTTTCAATTAATGAAAAGCATACTCGTCAAAGCTCTTACCGAATACATCAACGAGCATGAATCTGAATGCATTTCCAATTTTTTCGTGGCAATTAAAGATTACCTGGAAGCCTTCTCAAAAGGAATTGAACCGGAGAAGCAATTCGATTTTGGCTTTGTATGGGAAACTGGCACCGACGATCACCACGAAATTGAGTATATGGACTTTCACTTTGAATCGGAAATAATCCAAGTAGTATCAGGCGGTAGTATTTATAATAAACCTGTTGGTAGCGACAGTTATACAAATTGGGATTATAGTATCGAGCTGAATGGCTGGGACGGGGACAACTGCAATTATTGGTTTTCAACTTTGCTTGAATTGGTGAGGAAAGGGGCCAAATTATCGATTGAAAGCCCGGATGAATTTGTCTATGACACGGAAGATGACTTCGATTCCAAATAGTTTTGAGGGGGGAGAGTTATGGGGAAAAAGAAACTTATCGCAATGATCCCCACTGAGGGGCTCGATAAAGATGAAATGATCAAAAAGGCAACCGAGGCTGTTGATCGATTCAAGGCTGCTGTTGAAAAAGAAGAAGAAAATAGCGATCAGTTCTTATCAGAAGATGAAAAAGCTTTCAATCAATACATTCAATCACTTGAATTCCCAATAAAAAAGAAGAAGTACGATTCGGACGGAAGTGCGGGGAAAAAGGCTAAGCCAATGCGTATGAATAAGAATGGTCTGCCTGCCTTGACCGGCAAATTGCTGGATTTGGTATTTGGTTGTGTGTATAGGATGCCCGATGAAGAGGAAATCAGAATACTCTCCTACTTGGCGCCGCTGAGGAATTTGGAAGAAAATGATCAGTTAATGGATTATCTTCATTTGATTGAAAACATATCGCTGTATAATTACCGGCACCGTTTCAGCCAGTATTATGAGATGTATGAAATGGCTGTACCGATCCTGGGCGACTTTGAGACTAATTCCGAAGGGACAAGTAAATGGCTGGCTCGTATCCTGGCAATCAAGGAGTTGTACGGGTTAACGAATGAAGGATTAGAAGGTGTTCTGCGGAAGATTACCATCAGAATATAGTTGGTGACAAATACGTCCCAGTGACAACCTGACATCGTGACAATTAAAGGCATCATTATCCGTTAAAACAAATAGGAGATGAGAGCAATTTGAATAACCTAGAGTTTTATAAGGAAATGTTGACAAATGAGATAGAACAAAAAGAAAGAATTAATAATCGCATTACAGTACCGATGGGGATAATAGTCCTGCTTGCAGGTGGAGCATTCTCATTACTAGACAGAATTAATAATCTAAATCATGGATTTTATTTCTCAGTATTTCTTATTCTACTTAGTTTATTATTCATATTGATTGTCATAACAAGTGTTCTTCTATTTAAGGCTTTCATTGGACATAAGTATATATATTTGCCATACGCAAGTGATATCAAAAACATAGCTGATTATTGGCAGGGATACTTTGATGCAAATTATGAGAACCTTCCCAATATAAATCAACTAAAAAAGCATGAACTTATAGAAAATCATTTTAGGGATCAACTGGAAACAGTAATAATAAGCGCTGTTGATACTAACATAGAATCCAATGAGAAAAAAATTCGATATTTACAATCAGCTAGTTATTTATTGGTCGCTTCATTAATATGTGGGTTACTTACCCTGGTTCCATATTGCCTGAGCCTAGATATAAAAAAAAGTACGGAAATACACATTAATAATTGGCCTGATTATACCGTAAAAGGAGGTGCTGTAATGAGTAACGAAAGTGAAGGAAATCAGAACAATCCAACATCTTCAAGTGTGCCAGCTCCAAAACCACCTGAGCTCAAACCTCGAGTAATACAAGAGAGTTTCAGCCTAAACGTGAATAAACCTAATACTAAGATAGTTCCTGAACAACGGCCACAACAAAGATCAGAAAAATAACTAAAACGGCGTTGTTATAGGTGGTCAGGAGATCATTGTGGGGAATAGGTATCAAAAGTGAGCCATCGAACCTTCAACTCTACCGCAAGGGAAGCGAATACATATGAAAATGTATGTGGGGATCACGGATCATGACTGGTTTCAGACGTTAAAGCAGGCGAACTGCGAGGAAGTGAACTTCTGGAAGCCGGGCGGCCAGACGAATTTTAAAGCTCTGGATGAAGGGGAGCTCTTCTTATTTAAGCTGCACAGCCCCATGAATTATATCGTGGGCGGCGGATTCTTTCTGAAATTTTCCATATTGCCGGCTTCTTTAGCCTGGGAAGCCTTTGGCATTGCCAATGGTGCGGTGAGTTTGAAAGAGCTTCATAACCGTGTTTATAAGTACAGGAATACCAATCGTTTATCCGATCCGGACCCTTCTATAGGATGTATTGTCCTGGCTTCTCCCTTTTATTTTGATGAAAAAGACTGGATCCCGATCCCGGCTGACTGGAACCGGAATATCGTGCAGGGGAAAACTTATGATACCAGCCAACCTTTGGGACAGGCTTTGTTTGAACAAGTGCAGGCCAAGCTGCGATCTGAAAATATAATGCCTTTTATGGCGGCGGAACCTGATAACCGTTATGGCAATGAACAGATCATCAGACCAAGAATAGGGCAGGGGGCTTTTAAGGTTTTGATCACGGAGGCTTATCAAAGACGGTGCGCTATAACCGGAGAGAAAACGCTGCCGGTATTGGAGGCCGCCCACATCAAACCTTACAGTTTTGAGGGACCCCATGAAGTAAAGAACGGGATCCTGTTAAGAAGAGACTATCATACGCTGTTTGACCGGGGATATATCACCATCGACAAGAGTTTGACCATTGAAGTGAGCCACCGGATCAAAGGGGATTTCGGCAACGGGCGGGAATACTACGCGCACCACGGCAGCAAATTGATCGTTCTGCCCCAGCGCAGAGACCAGCTGCCTGATCCCGGTTACCTGGAGTGGCATAACCAGAATGTGTATGTGGGGTAGGGGAAGGTTTAAGTCGAAAAGAAATACCTCTGTAAGCCTACAAAAAGACATAAGGAAGATGAATTAATTGAGGGAACTGCTATTCAGGATCGTGGAAAAATTAAAAATAAAAAAGGTAATGGATCACCCCGCTGATGAAGTCATGAAGTCTTGCCAGACTGAAAGTTTATCAGAAACTCTTACTTGGGATGATCTCCAGTACAATGCGGACTGCATTTTATATGAAGGTCTAAATATATTAAAAGCAATGCCTCATTGCGATTTCACAGGTAAATATGCTGAAGATCAGGGCAATTACATCATTTCCTATGAAGAAAAATCGCTTTATATTGGAGAAGCCGATAACCTGGATAAAAGGTTAAGGGATCATTACAGGGGGAGTACATTTTTTAAGAACTATTGTCAAAATGGGCATAAGTTGAATCTTCCGCTGGATCTAACCATGAACCATTTTAGACATCAACATATGCAAGTTTCTTTTGGAAGAAAAGATCTGGAGGAGTTTGGCATGGTTAATCTCCCGGCACCTTTAAATAAATTTCAAACCGATAAACGGCCTTTATTTGTTCCCAAGAACCAGACCTTCCTATGGGAAGTGGCGCAAGAAACAGCTCCCGGTTTACTTAAACAAGGCGAGGAGAAATTGTTTTCTGAGAGACGGCTCCCTTGGGATCAGCCTAATATTTATCAAGGCGCGGGGGTTTATTTGATTTTCGACCCCGAAGGCAGATTGATATATGCAGGGGAGTCCACTAATGTTGCCGATCGCCATAAAACTCATAGTACTAAAACAAGGTTTTCAGCATTTCGGCGGTCCGTGGCAACTAACTTATTTTCATTTACTTTGAAGACTAAAGAAGAATTGGGATTCAAATCAAGCGATAGTAAAAAATCGTTTCTGACCAAAAAAGAAGACGAGGAAATAAACAAATACATTAACCAATGCAAATTTATCACAATGCCAGTTAATTTTGGAAGGTTAGAATTAGAAGCTCAAATAATTAAGAATTATAGTCCTTTGCTAAATAGAAAAGGAAGAGGGGGAAGGGAATAAAACCCTGAATCTTATATGCTATTTTAAAATGATCCCAGAGGAGGACAGTAAATGCCAACGATCGCATTGATCCAATGTACAAGTAAAAAGAAAAATTATGAATGTAAGGCCAGAGAACTTTATTCAGAAAGCCCACGGTTTAAATTGGCATATGAACTGGCATCGCGGATGGCTGATCGCGTTTACATACTGTCTGCGAAATACGGTCTGATAGCTGAAGATGAGATAATTGAACCATACAATGAAACATTGAATGATAAAACGCAGCACGAACGCAAAGAATGGGCAAATCAGGTTTTAATTGATTTACGTAGGATTGCTGATCTTAATAACGATCAGTTTATTATATTGGCTGGCGAGAAATATATCGATTACCTATTACCTGAAATAAGCCATTATTGGCAGCCGCTGAAAGGAAAATCTATTGGCTACTGGATCCCAGAGTTACAAAGACTTATCGCTTTGGAAGAAGAAAAGGATGCGGTTAAAGCTATTCATGGTTTGTTTAATAGTCTTCCGCGACTGGATTGGAAAGTGATCAATCGAATTCCTTATGAAAACGGCATTTACATCATGTTCGAAAACGGCGAGACATATCACGATCTGGATCGAATTGTACGGGTGGGAACGCACACCGGGCAAAATAATTTGCTTAGCAGACTAAACAGCCATTTTAATAATGGACAACGCGAAAGTAGCATTTTCAGAAAAAACCTGGGGAGGGTTTACCTGAATTGTGCACAAGATCCCTATTTAAAAATCTGGAATATGAAGCGGCATGATGCGGGCGCAGAATATGATTCGGTCAAAGAGGCTGAGCTGGAAAGAAAGATCACCGAATACCTGAGGGAGCATATATCTTTTGTATGCTTTCCGGTTGAAGAAAAGGAAGAACGCTTGCGTTTGGAGGAAGGGCTCATTTCAACACTACAGCAGGATGCTTCTTTTGGCCCTGGTGCTAATTGGCTGGGATTAAATAGTCCGGAACGTGAAATTGCAGCGAGTGGTCTCTGGAATAAACATGGCTTGACTGGCAAAATATTAAACCTGGAAGAATTAGAAAGAATTAAATATTTAGTAAGGCTTGGAAGCGCAGGAGGGGAGATTGTAAAACCTCTGCTGCGTCAGAAACGCAGTGTTCCTGCCCCAAGGGACACCAGTGTTACAAATACGGAAGAAAAGAAGGTCCGTGTTACCACCAATGATATTAGAGCTTATATTGAGAGCCTCTTTCAAACTGCCAAAGAGCAAGGGAGTGAGTACATAGAACTGATCTCTGGAGATATACACCGGGCTTTGGGTATGAGAAACGCTATGCCGCCTGTCTGTATAGTTATGTATGAAAAAATGAACCCCGGTGACGAAGTGCTTCACACTACACCAAGCGGCAAGAGTTCAACGATAAGGATCAGATATTATCTTGGTAGGAGATGACTAGGATCAGGCATGGTCAATACCCAACTCCAGAACAAGTGGGGAGATTTGAACGGCTACTAAAGATGCCAGCACATTTCATCTTGACCAGCCTTTATCACAGAAATATCAGTATTATTATTTGACCAACACCAGCCGGAAAGGAGAATATAGAGAACACAAATTTTCATTTCACAGTAAAGAATGGGGGGATGATTCATGTATTATGAGCGAGTACTGTCAGATGGTTTTGCAGAATTGTTAATGGCAGACGGACAGCTTCGATGGCTTTTTGATTACGTGAAATCCCATGACGATTTAGATTTTTTGTTGGGTAAGAATAATGAAAAGGAATGGATCTCAGTTTATCGGGGATTGACAAGGATATTTATGATTAGTCAGCCTAACGATAGAAACATGAAAACCGGTGAGTTTTCTGTCGGGGCGGCCCAAGCATATAAAGATATTTGTCCTGGATTCTTCGGAAAAAAAATGATCTCTGATATTTCATTATCACCGATAGAGGAAATTAGAAAATACCTTGAGGGCAAAGGATATTCTGATCGTTATTACGGCAATAAAAAAGAAGGCTATTATCAAAATAGTCTTTCGAGAAAGTTCGGAATATGCGGCAGCAATGATTCGGATTTCGTCATTCTTGATAAAGAGGTCGTTGTCGGCTATAAAAACCAGGATGAAAAGGATCGCTTGTTTTTGCCGATGAGAGATGAATATAAGAAATTACTTGGCATTATTTCCGATATTGATCCAGGCAGGTATGGTAAAAATCTTGCAGCTAACTCGATTGGAAATGAACTGGATTTCCTTGCAGTAAACAAACAGGGGGACATACTGCTGATCGAGTTAAAGCATGGCACAAACACTGCTGGGATCTATCTAAGCCCGCTTCAAATTGGGTTGTATTATGAAATTTTTAAAGATTTTCAGTCAAATAAGAATTTAACCTGTACTTTGGAGTCCGCTGTGAATAAGATGTTCATGCAAAAACAAAAAATCGGACTGATAAACCCTAATTGGAAACTACCTGCGTTATCCGGGAAAATCATTCCGGTCCTGATAGTATGCGAACCTTATGCAAAAAGCAGTGCTCGAAAAAAATTCCATGAAATACTTAAGATCTGTAAAGAAAAAAGAAACGTTGATTTTCTAAAGGGATTGCTTACTTTTGCCTATACGGAAGACCGCGGTTTAACACCTTGGGTTTAATGAATCTATGAAAATAACGATTTTTAGAGGAACTAAAGAAATTGGCGGTACCCTGATCGAACTCAAAACCAAAGCTGCGAGAATACTCATCGATGCAGGATACCCTTTGTTCTTAAATGACCAGCCGATCGATGACCAGATTGCCAAACTGCCTCCAGCCAGGCTTATGGAATTGGGCGTGCTGCCTATGATAAAAGGGCTGTATGCCTGGGACGAAGCCGGCTTTGATGCGGTGGTCATATCCCATGCCCATATTGACCATTATGGCCTCTTAAAGTACATTAATCCGGAGATCCCGGTGTATATATCAGCGGGAACCAGGAAAATCATTGAGATATCACAATTATTCAAGTTGACAGATCCCTTTTCATTGACCATGAAAGATTTCAAAATGTATGAGCCATTTCAGATCGGAGATTTTACCATAACACCGTACCTGATGGATCATTCTGCTTTTGATGCAGCAGCATTTGAGATATCTGCGGAGGGAAAGACGATCCTTTATACCGGCGATTTCAGGGGACATGGAAGAAAAGCGGTTTGCCTGGATAAATTTATTGCCGGTGCGGAAAAACACGCGGAGGTTCTTTTAATAGAAGGGACCATGCTCGGCAGGCAGGAGGAGATGGTCTTGACGGAAAGTGAACTGGAGGAGTCATTGATCAAGGCAGTTGGGGATATGAAGGCCCCGGTGCTTTTCCAGTCATCAAGCCAGAACATCGATAGGATAGTGAGTTTCTACAGAGCTTCATTACGGTTGAAAAGACTGTTTGTGATCGATGTTTATACCGCCAATGTTTTGCATGAACTTCGGCAGCTTGGCAATCGTCTTCCATGTCCATCCAGGGATTATGCAAATATAAAAGTATTCTATCCTTATAGACTCACCCACAAGATCTTTAAAGATATCGGCGAAGAATATGCCCGGAGATTTTCAGCTTTTCACATATCAAGGCAGCAATTGAACAAAAAACAAAATGAGATTATTATGGCCGTCCGGCCTTCCATGCTGCGGGACATTGAAAAATGTGATCTCAGCGGCGGGCTGTTTATTTATTCATTATGGCAGGGATATCGGAATAGTGAATATCAGCAAAATTTTGAGGCGTATTTGCAGCGGAGCAAATTTAAGCTGGACTTAATCCATACCAGCGGTCATGCTGCAGCTGCTGATATAGAAAGATTGATCAAAGGTTTAAACCCCCAAAAATTAATCCCCATTCACACAATGGTACCGCAAGCGTTTGAAGGAATTTCAGATAAAACGGAATTAAAGGAAGACGGCATTGCCTTTGAAGTATAATGCGTGTCATGGCTGGGGTTGTTGACAATTTTTATTGGGTTATTTTTCTCAAAACAAGAATAATGGAGGAACTTTCCTAACTTTGGAGAATTTTAGAACTATAGATTCTCTGGGGGGTGGAGATGAGATTGAAACCCATCGCATTTATTGATACAGAAGTCGAGCCTAACAGCGGGAAGATTCTTGATATCGGCGGCATCAAGACAGATGGCAGTTCATTTCACTCCAGTTCTATTGCTGATTTTAGACATTTCTTACAGGGCGCAGCATTTCTTTGCGGTCATAATATAATTAACCATGACCTTAAATACCTCAGGAAGGCTGGCGTTGCATCAGAATATAAGGATGTTGATATCCTGGACACGCTGTTCCTGTCTCCTCTTTTATTTCCTGCCAAACCATATCATGCCCTGGTGAAAGATGACAAAATCCAAACGGAAGAGCTTAATAACCCCTTGAATGATTCCATTAAGGCCAGAGATTTGTTTTTTGATGAGGTGTCGGCTTTTCAGCGACTGGACAGTGAATTAAAACAGATCCTGGCTTTGTTGCTGCAGGCTACCGGGGAGTTTGGGGGATTTTTTAAATATCTTGGCTTTGATGGATCGCCAGCTGAAGTGGAAAGACTCATTGGCAAGAGGTTTCACGGGAAGATCTGTGAGAGGGCTGATCTTTCCCTGATAATAAAAGATTATCCTATTGAACTTGCTTACTGTCTGGCTTTAATCAATACTGGTCATCAATATTCAATTACTCCGCCTTGGGTAACAAAAAATTATCCAAATGTTAAACGAACCATGCATTTACTATGTGGCAAACCGTGTTTACTGGGATGTACGTACTGTAATTCTGCACTGGACATAAATAAAGGATTGAAAGAGTTTTTTGGGTTCGATTCTTATCGGAAATATGACGACGAACCTTTGCAGGAAAGAGCCGCTCAAGCTGCCATCGATAACAAATCGATTCTGGCGATCTTTCCTACCGGAGGCGGCAAATCTGTTACTTTTCAAGTACCGGCTTTAATGCAGGGGAAAAATGTCAGGGGGCTTACGGTAGTAATTTCTCCGCTGCAATCATTGATGAAGGACCAGGTCGATAATCTTGAAAAACTGGGGATAATAGATGCTGTTACCATCAATGGTTTGCTGGACCCGATCGAAAAAGCCAAAGCAATCGAGCGGGTGGCAGACGGCTCGGCTTCCATATTATATATAGCCCCGGAGTCATTGCGTTCTAATACTGTGGAACGTTTATTGCTGGGCAGAAATGTGGTTCGGTTCGTCATCGATGAAGCCCATTGCTTTTCTTCCTGGGGACAGGATTTTCGAGTTGACTATTTATATATTGCTGACTTTATCAAATTACTGCAAGAGAGGAAGAACCTCGAAGAGGGTATCCCTGTATCATGCTTCACGGCTACCGCCAAGCCGAAGGTCGTGGAAGATATCTGCCAGTACTTCAAAGACAATTTGTCTTTGGATCTGGAAATATTCCACGCCAATGCCGCGAGAATCAATCTGCGTTATGATGTGTTTGAAATGCAGAACGAAGAAGAAAAATATAATGAAGTAAGGCGTTTGCTAATGGAAAAGAACTGCCCGACCATCATTTATGTTTCACGAACCAAGAAAGCATACGACCTGGCATATAGATTGACCGCGGATGGATTTGAGGCCAAACCCTACCATGGCAAAATGGACAAAGATGAAAAATCACAAAATCAAGATGCTTTCATTAATGGAGAAGTGCAGATCATTGTTGCTACTTCTGCTTTTGGGATGGGCGTGGATAAAAAAGATGTGGGTATGGTCATACATTATGAAATCTCTGATTCCCTGGAAAACTATGTTCAGGAAGCTGGGCGGGCAGGCAGGGACGAAAATATAACCGCCGATTGCTATATATTGTTTAATGATGATGATCTAAGCAAGCATTTTAATCTGCTTAATCAAACCAAAATCACTCTGCAGGAAATCAATCAGGTCTGGAAAGCGGTCAAAGAACTGACCAGAGTAAGGGCAAAAGTATCACAGTCGGCTTTGGAGATTGCTAATAAGGCTGGCTGGAATGAAGGTATTGAAAATATTGAAACCAGAGTCAGGACTGCCATTTCAGCCCTGGAGACGGCCGGTTATTTGAAAAGGAGCAATAATTCGCCCCGGGTGTTTGCCACCAGCATCAATACCAATAATGCAGGAGATGCAATTTTACAGGTCAATGCTTCTCACCGATTCGATGAGAAACAAAAAATGCAGGCTGCACGCGTTATCAGTAGCCTGTTTACACATAAAAATACGAAAGAAAGTGTCGAAGACGCAAAGGTGACAAGGGTGGATTATTTAGCCGATGTCTTGGGGATGGAAAAGAAGGAAGCTATACGAATTGTTAATCTGCTGCGTCTGGAGAAAATCATCGGCGATGATAATGATTTGACTGCATTCATAAGCAAGGAAGCTGACACGAACCGTTCCCGCAGAATTCTAGAATCATACCGACAAATTGAAGAATATCTGCTTACAATGTTTACTGATGAACCAAAAACTTACCACATTAAGGAACTCAATGAACTGGGTAGCGAATGGGGCTGCACAGATATCAATCCTAACAAGATCATGGCTATATTGAACATATGGGAGATCATGCATTGGATAACAAAAAAAGTAAAGGATCCATCCCATGAGCATATTGAAGTTTGCTGCCATTATGGTCCGTCAGACTTCAGGGAAAAGCTATTACAACGTCATGGACTAGCACAGTTTATTGTCGATTATCTATATAGTAAAAGCGAAAAGGCCAATGAAATGGATGTTAGAGATTCACATTCTGAAGATAAGCCAGAAACAAGCGGAGTGGTATTTTCAGAAATTGAAATATTGGAGGAGTATGAACGCAGCATTACCCTTTTTAATCAACAGATTACATTTGATGAAATAGAAAATGCCCTTTTTTATTTATCCAAAATCAACTCAATCAAAATCGACGGCGGTTTCATGGTGATCTACAGTCCGATAACCATTGAACGGCTCGAAAGGGATAATCGCAAGCGGTATAAAAATGATGATTATCTGAAGCTCAGCCAGTTTTACGAGAGTAAGATGCAGCAAATCCATATCGTCGGGGAATACTGCCGGAAAATGATTGAGAATTACAAGGCGGCAATGGCTTTTGTAGATGATTATTTCCGGCTGAATTACAATTCTTTTATCCATAAATACTTTAAGGGCAGCCGCCAGAATGAACTGAAAAGTAATATCACACCAGCCAAGTTCCAAGAACTATTTGGCACACTATCACCGACCCAGTTAAATATCATCAATGATAAAGATTCCAAATACATAGTGGTTGCCGCTGGTCCGGGCAGCGGAAAAACAAGGATTCTGGTGCATAAGCTGGCTTCGCTGCTTTTGATGGAGGATGTCAAGCAAGAACAACTGTTGATGGTCACTTTCTCCAGATCAGCAGCTACGGAGTTTAAAAAGCGTCTGCTGAAGTTGATTGGCGGTGCGGCTAACTATGTAGAAATCAAAACTTTTCATTCCTATTGTTTTGATCTATTGGGAAGAGTGGGTACGCTGGAAAAGTCCAATGAGATCATTAAAGAAACGGTTGCGAAAATCGCCGATGGAGAAGTGGAAGCCAGCCGCATCACGAAAACGGTCCTGGTGATCGATGAAGCCCAGGATATGGATGCAGATGAGTTTGCCTTGATCCAGATATTGATGGAGAAGAACGAAGATATGAGGGTGATCGCGGTGGGGGATGACGACCAGAATATATATGAGTTCCGGGGGTCAGATTCCAAGTACCTCAAACAGCTGATCGAAAAAGAAGGCGCGGTGATGTATGAACTGGTGGAAAATTACCGCAGCAAGAGCAACCTGGTGGATTTCAGCAATCAGTTTTTAGAAAATATCCCTCGTCGTTTAAAAAGGACTCCCATTTTGGCGGTCGATAGAGATAACGGTTCTATCAAACTAGTTCAGTACAGGGGTTCCAATCTTATCACACCCCTGGTGGATGATGCTCGGGCTGCTGAATTGACGGGATCTACCTGCATTCTGACTAAGACCAATGAGGAGGCCCTGCAGATAACAGGCTTGCTGCTCAAAGAAGGAATGCAGGCTAAACTGATCCAGTCCAATGAAGGATTTAACCTCTATAATCTGCTGGAAATCAGATTCTTCTTAAACCGGCTAACGTTGGAAGAGGGGAGTTATACCATTGATGCAGAAGTCTGGAACCAGGCCAAACGTGAGTTTAAAGAACGATTCCGCAGCAGTTCAAATTATGAGTTGACTACAAATCTCATCAAGGATTTTGAGGACATCAATCCCAAAAGCAAATATAAATCGGATCTGGAGATCTTTATCCGGGAATCAAAAATGGAAGATTTCACCGGCGACAGCATGGAAACCATCTATGTCTCAACCATGCATAAGGCCAAGGGAAGAGAATTCGATAATGTATATCTGATGCTCGATCAGTTCAGTCTAAGCAGTGATGAAGCCAAACGACTGTTGTATGTGGCCATGACCAGAGCGAAAACCAATCTGACTATTCACTATAACGGGAATTATTTAAGGAATATCAGCACGAGAGGATTGCAATCAGTGACTGATGCTGTAAATTATTTACCACCCTCTCAATTAGCGATGCAGTTATCCCATAAACATGTATGGCTGGACTACTTTGATTCACGGCAAAACATGGTTCCCCAGCTTAACTGTGGCGATGTGCTGACATTTGATGGAGAAACCTGCTTCAATGCAAAAGGGGTAGCCGTACTAAAAGTATCAAAACTTTTCAAAGAACAAATAGAACCAATCATGCGAAAGAACTATCGACCTCACAGCGCCAAAGTAAGATTTATGATCTACTGGAAGAAAGAAGACTCGGATCAGGAAATCATCATTGTGCTGCCGGAGATTTACTTTGAAAGGGCTGCGGGGTCAGGTAGGAGTATTAGTATTTAATATTATATCAAATTAAATGCAGGCTCGATTGTATAGTAGGAATGGTGAGTTGTTTATGGTAGACAAATCGAAAAGAGGGGGGAGCGTTTTGTTGATGGAGAAGCGGGACCAGGCATGTATATGGGCAAGTCATTGCGACTCAATTTTACAAGCGGTGATCCACAAGTTAGTACCGGGGCAGAAACTGCATCTATTGGTTAATGGCTCACCGACTGTCTGGCAGAGAATGAATCATGGCAGTGATGGACGACCGACCTTTGGTATCAAAATTATCAATGGTAAGCAAGCTTGGCAGAACATTCCTTTGCGTAAGACCTGTGAAATAAGTATGTATGATAGCACAGACTCTGGGTCAGAGTCTATAACCATTTCATGCCCTGAGAGAACTGCTGCAAAAGAGATCAAACAGGTAACACCAGAGGCAGGTTTTGGCATGCCACTTTTTCACTCATACATATTTGCAGATTATTCCGGGGCAGCTGATTTGGGGGCGCAGAGAAACGCAATTAAGCTTGCTTACGCGGAGAACGTTTCAGAATGTAAATTAATCCAAGAGCCATTGACGAGAGATACTCTGGTACAAAAGATTCTCGAATATTTACGCACTGCTACAGCGGGAAACAAGCGTGTATGTTTCGGGTTCGACCATCAATACGGTGTTCCATTTGGACTTCTAAAAGAGATCGGAATCGCTGAACTGAGTTGGCGTAAAATATTGGATGTTCTTGTTGAAGGCCGAGGGGTTCCTGCCCTGCAGCACCCCTCCACATACGCCAGACAATTTAACGAATGGTGCAGCAAAAAAGGCAAGCCACCCTATTTCTATTCATCAACAAAAGCTTCATCTTATGGCATTCCTAGTAGAGACCCGCGGAAAGGCGAAGCAGATACACTCAGTCGTCTGACCGAGCGATGCAAAAGTATATCCGGCAGGGGTAATCCCAAGCCATTTAATCGTGTAGGTGATAACGGTTCCGTTGGCGGGCAGACAATCATGGGTCTTATTAAGCTTCGTGAGCTGCTTAATAAATGCCAAGCCGAGGGCATTTCGGTAAAATGCTGGCCGTTTGATGGACTGGATATCAGAAGTTATTCCTATGTAGGCTGTCACGTGTTGCTTGAACCTTATCCTGCAGCCGTTCGATCACCTGACGTTTTATATACTGATGCAAATGATGCTATTGCCTGTGTTAAACTCATCCAGAGTCATGATCGGAGAGGAAAACTTTCTGACTTGCTGGATCTGAGTTGCTTATCCGATACTCAAAAAGATATGGTGTTAGTTGAAGGATGGATTGCAGGTTATTTCCCAGAATCTCTATGACAGGCAGCTGGAACAGTGGCCAAAAAGAAAGAAGCAGTGGAAAAAGCTACGGGCATGCCAGTAAATGAATTGTTGATGCATTTACCGGTAAGCGGGTTGATATTGAAGATCCATGGGGAATGAGCCTTATGCTAAAATAAATATTGATATTTAATAGAGCAGGTGAATACATATGTCTCAATCTATACAGATGGGATGGATCGATTTAAGCACCCGGGACCGGAACAGGATCCTATCTGTTCTGAGTTTATTATCTATTCCGGGAGCAGTCGATGAGCTGGGGACTGGTGTTGTCCGGGACGAGTTTTCGGACTTGCTCTTTCCCGGGACATCAACCATACAGACCAGGGCCAAATATTTTTTATTGGTTCCCTATATACTTATGGAATTGGAACAAGAAAAGAATCTGACTCCCACAGAACTGCTCAATCGTTTAAACAAGGAAGAAATCAAGTTAATAAAAATACTGAACAAGGAGAATGCGGAAGGAGTCATTGGTGTACGGTCAGGCGATAGACTGCAGCGTAAACCTTCCGGCATCTATTGGAATGGACTTGTTACATACGGTATTTTTAACAGTCCGCAAAGGCTGTCATTGAATGAATATGCCCGGGCTGTATGTGCGCTAAAAAAGCAAAAAAGCTTGTTGTCTACTGCCGGACATGCTGACCAGGGAGAAGGCACCGATGATATATATTCGAATTCCAGTTTGGCCGGCAGCTTCTGGCGAGCTCCGTTCCCTCCATCTAATTGGCGCGATGACGTTACAATTGATCTCACCAATGAAGAGGCCAAATTTTTAAGAGAACGGATCACTAAATCCGAATGGTCAAAGAATTCATTGATGGCGTTTATTCTGAAGAATAATCTGACAGAGGTTGTTGAATGCAGTGATTTAGCAATGATTGGCGCAAGATTTGAGCTCCCCTCAAATATAAAAGAAGGTTATGAAATGGCTTTGAGATTTTCTGATTTCGTATATGGGGCGACCATCCGTTATAATATTATCCTCTCAAATGGTGAAAATCACGATGCCAACGAACTATGGACCGAATGGTACCAGAGCGTGAAGGCGGGCTTTATTCAAAATTATGATGTCACTGAACCTTTTCCATACCTTTCAATATCAGGACGAAATGCAGCAAGACTTTTGCCATTTCTTAGAAAGTGGCAGGAAACAGTCCTGTCAGGTAACCTTGAAGAAATGGATAAGTTAATTATTGCGCGTGAGATCCAGTTGAAAGGCAGGGAACGTGCAAAACTGAACAACAGTGACCTGTTCAGATGGAAAGAAGGAACCTGGTTAGGGGCAAGGCTGCAATACAGGTATTCAAATGCACGGAAGCTGATCGAAGATATATTCAGAGGAATAGGTGATAACAATCATGTTTAAAACAGCTGAAGACAGGCTGGATTACGGCAAAATTCTTACGCCGCCTGCAGGTTATACATGTGACTGTGCAATTGGCACTACTTATTCGTTGGATCTTGAGACATTGATCGGGGTGCCGCTTTCACTTTATCTTGCAGAGGATATGGACGGAGCCCTGGCAGGAAATCCTGTTTATGTGCTTGAGGGGTTGAGGAAATCATCTGATAAACTGCTGGTTTTCTGTGAAGGCGGACAAATAAAGGTGCCTGATAAGGCAAATCTTTTATTTTCACTGCTGGAGGGAAGTGTTTACGAAGTAACTGTTGCAGGCAGCTACTCTTTCCACCCCAAAATGTGGCTTCTTAAGTATGTAAGTGATAATGAAGGCCCGTTATATCGTTTTATAGTATTGAGCCGCAATCTTACTTTTGATCGCAGCTGGGATACAGCCGTAGTTCTTGAAGGGGATCTCAGAGATAAAGCGACCGCAAAGAATGAGCCGCTGATAGACTTTCTAAAATACCTAAGAAGATATACGTATAGCGATAAAAAGAAGAAGCTGATCAATACTTTAGCAGCCGAGCTTCCATTCGTACATTTTAAAACAGGAGACAAGCATTTTACCGATTTCAGATTTCTGCCTTTGGGGATCGGGGAGAAATACAACCAGATTAATTCAGGACTGTTTGAAACATATCACGATATATTGATTTTTTCTCCTTTTCTGAGCAAAGATACGGTGACCAATTTTCATGAACTTGCGTTGACAAACGCCAATAAAACATTGATAACCCGAAGGTCAGCAATTCCGGAATTGTCTAATGAGCTGCTGAAGAGTTTTCAAACCTATTGTTTGAAAGAAACGCTGGTGGACGGCGAGGAAGCAATCAGCGAATCGGAAGGAATTGCTGCTGATATTCAAAAGCAGGACATTCACGCGAAACTGTACTTTAGATCGAAGTATAGTGAGCATTCATTATATATCGGTTCTGCTAATTGTTCAAAAAGTGCCTGGAATGGAAATGTAGAATTCATGCTGCAGTTGAAGTATGAGAAATGGGGCTTTCGGATCTCGCAGGTGATTGATGAACTGTTTGGCAAAAAGGGAGAGGATTTTGACGAGAGATTGAATCCTTTTGAAAGAATAGAAACCGTCCCGGAAATCATTATACCCGAAGAAAACAGTGAACGAATCATGGAAAAGGCGATAAAGAGTCTTTGCCGAGCCCGGGCCAAAGCATTTGTATCCGAAAATAACAACCGGTATGACGTTGCGGTTGAATTTGACAGCAAGTGTATTGTTCCTGATGTAAACCTCAGCATTGCCACATTGGATGATTTCAAATCAGCTAAGATAGAACCTGTAACGTATCTGCGGGGATTATCATTGACAGACTTAAGTGAATTCTATTTAGTCAAGGCAGAGTACCAGGCTAACAGTCTCAGACGTATTCTGAAGATACGCACTGAAGGCATCCCGTCAGAACGTGAAGAGGTTGTATTTAAGAGTGTAATAAAGGATATGCATGCCTTTATTCAATATATTGCTTTCCTGTTATCCGACGATTATATTCTCTCCGCATTGGAACAGGGTGGCGTTTCCAGACAATGGTTCAATGGGGGAGCATACAATGAATACCATATGCCGGTGTTGTATGAAACAATGCTGCGCGCGGCTGCTCAATCACCACAAAAAATGGAAGACATCAATTATGTGATCAAGAAGATCAACGACAAGGAAATCATTCCCCCTGAGTTCGTGAAATTATATCAAACTTTCTTAAAAGCTAGCAGGAGGGCTGTACAATGACCGACCTGGAACAAAAAGCAGCAGAAATTCTGGCTGGTTTGAAGGATTTTCAACGAGCCACGGCGGAAAGGGTCTTTTCCCTGTTTACAACTGATCATAACCGGGTGCTGGTAGCTGATGAGGTAGGTTTGGGTAAAACCCTTATTGCCAAAGGAGTTATAGCTAAAACTGCTTTGTACCATCAGAAAAATAATGATGATTTATTTAAAGTGGTATATGTTTGTTCAAACCAGAGCATAGCGGGACAGAATCTGCGCAAACTCAAAATCAATGAAAGTGATCGGGTGGATAACGTGTCAGATACCAGGTTATCCATGCAGCATCTTAGAATTTTCGAGGATGAAAGAACTGCAAAAGAGCGGAAAAACTATATCCAGCTGATCCCCCTGACCCCGTCTACATCATTTAACATAACTTCAGGCGGTGGAAGTGTTCAGGAGAGGGCTTTGATTTTTGCAATACTTAGAAGGTATCCCGGTCTGAAAGAATGTGTGAACGGACTGGAAATGCTGATGGAGGACTATGCCACCCAAAGCTGGAAATCCTGGGCCAGGGATTACTATGAGGAACGCGTGGAAAGATGCGATATTGACAGTGAAGGTGAGTACCTGAGAACGGTGCTTGATCGGGTTGATCGTTATTTTAAACACAATCACGGATTACTTTGCCAAATAAAAGAGTTCTGCAGGAAAATCGAAGAATATAACCGCAGGCAGGAAGGTGCGTATAACGTTATCTACAGGTTAAGGCAAATGATGGCGGAAATCAGTGTGGAGCTGATGGATCCCGATCTGGTCATTATGGACGAGTTTCAGAGATTCCCGGAATTGATCAAAACTGATTTGGATAACGAAACCGGTATTATTGCCAGACGTTTCTTCAATGCCCCCAAGAGAGATAATGAAAAAGTCAAGATACTTTTGCTGTCAGCAACTCCGTACAAACTCTTTTCAACATTGGAGGAAATAAATGAAAACCGGGCGGATGAGCATTATCAGGATTTTATGCAGCTGATGAATTTTCTCTTTGAAAGCGATCCCGATGCCAAGGCGGCATTCAAAACGGCCTGGAGCAATTATTCCGTATCATTAAGCGAGATAAGTATATCCAATCTTACCATTCTGCATGCGAGAAAAACGGAAGCGGAAGATGCTTTATATCAAGGGATATGCCGAACGGAACGGTTATCAATAGAAGGTGCGGATAAACTTATTGATATTCAAACGGCAAAAAGTTTATTAGATGTCTCCGAAGAGGATGTAACTTCATATATTGAGGCACATAATCTGCTGCGCAGTATTGGTTTGACTGAACATGTTCCGGTGGATTACATAAAATCCACACCATATATTTTTTCCTTTATGCAGCATTACAAGCTTAAAACCAAAACATTTGATTACTTTCGGAAAAACCCTGACAAACTGCATGATGCCCGGAAACCACGACTTTGGGTGAATGAGAATCTCATTGCCAAATACGAAAAACTGCCTGAAACCAACGCCAGAATCAAGAGACTCACAGATGAAGCGCTTATGCCGGGGGCGGAGCATTTGATTTGGGTTCCGCCTTCCAGACCGTATTATGAAGCCGGCGGACCGTTCACCAGGATGAAGGACTTTTCCAAAGTACTGGTATTTTCGGCCTGGGAAATGGTCCCCAGGGCAATTGCCACTCTTATCTCTTACGAAGCTGAGCGGCGAACCGTTGGGAAACTTATTCAAATCTCACCCAACCCGGAAAGGGAAAACCGAAGCTATTTCCCCGGAAAAAAGAAGGTGCGTTTCCCGGCACCTCGATTGAAGTTTAATATTCGCGATGGCAAACCGGCCAACATGGCACTTATGACCCTGCTATATCCCAGTGTGACATTAGCCAGGGCGTTTGATCCTATTGAAACGATGAATGCCGGTATGACGCGCCGGCAGATCGAGACTGAGATAAGACGCAAGCTTACTGCTAAGCTTGATTTGATCAAGCATAACCCGCAGGGCAATGAGGATGAACGGTGGTATTCCCTGGCCCCGATGCTTTTGGACCTGGATGAAGACATTGTAAATACATGGTTTGGTAAGCAGGATTTGCTCGGGAGCTTAAGAGATAGTGAGCTGGATGACGAGCAAGACGATAAAAGTGCACTGGAAAAGCATTTTGAGGAACTGCGGCGGATTTTTATCGGTGGTGAAGATGTTTCTCTGGGAAGAAAACCGGGTGATCTGGTGGATGTATTGATAAAAATGACCATGGGATCACCTGCTGTCTGTGCGTTGCGCCTTTTTGGGATCGACGACCCTGAATCGCTGCCCTTTTCGGTTATGCTTGCGAAAACCATAGTGAATCGGTTTAACCAACAGGAATCTATAGCTATTGTAGAATTATCCTATGGATCTCACGAACCACATTGGAAAAATGTACTGCAGTATTGTGTTGATGGGAATATTCAAGCTATGCTGGATGAATTTGCGCATATTTTAATAGATGATAACGGTTTGAGATATGTTGATCAGCATGAAAGATCTAGCCGATTATGCGAAAGAATGAGCGCTGCCATAAATACGCATACAGCAAGCTATAATGTGGATACCTTTCAAAAATTCCGAGCCCGCATCATGAGGACTGAGAAGAAAAATACCGGCAGCAGCGAAGACGATAAGCGTTTTATAAAGATGAGGTCCGGGTATGCAGCTGGTTTTTATGAAACCAGAGGAAGCGACAAGATATTACAGAGAAAAGAAAGCTTGCGTTTAGCCTTTAATTCTCCATTTCGGCCATTTGTTCTAGCCACCACATCAATCGGGCAAGAGGGATTGGACTTTCATTTCTATTGCCGAAAAATCATGCACTGGAATTTACCGGGTAATCCGATCGATCTGGAACAGCGTGAAGGCCGGATAAACCGTTATAAATGCCTGGCAATCCGCCAGAACGTTGGCAAGAGATACGGCAGTATTTTGTTCAAAGAGAACATCTGGGATGAGATGTTTGAGAGAGCAAACCAAGAAGAAAGAAAGGATGCAAACCCGGAACTCATACCTTTTTGGTGCCTTAATCCGGATCATGACGCGCTGGTTAAAATTGAACGTATCGTTCCAATGTATCCCCTGAGTCAGGATCAACCCAAATATGAGCGTTTGATCAAGATTTTATCGCTTTACCGATTGAGCCTGGGCCATGCCAGGCAGGAAGAATTGATAGACTATGTCCTCGGTCAAAATATTGATGAAAATGTTCTGAAGCAGCTATTTATTAATCTTAGTCCCTATTATAAGGGTCAAGAGGTAAACAGGCGTTAGGCTGCATATGCTTTGTTAAGCACAATCATTTAGGGAGGGGCAGATGAAATGAGTGAAAAGGGCACAAGCGGCGGATCGGCTTCCAGTGGTTTTTACGGATTGGGATTCATTGGGGCACTTGTATTTTATCTTCAGCAAGCCACATCATTCTGGACTGGAGTTATTGGTATAGGCAAAGCCATAGTCTGGCCGGCTTTCCTGGTATATGATCTGTTGTCTTTCCTCAAGCTGTAACGATCAATCTTAATAAAATGCTGCTTGACTGATCGTTAAGAACTTTATAAAAAATCGTCGTGTATTATAGGCTTTTACCTGCTTAATAGCGGCCGCTTTTTCGAGCGTCTGGCTTTTAAGTAAAATCTCACCAATATATTCCATAACAGAGGATATTGCCTGAACGTAGAGAAGTATAAATAAGGCTTTTTTATGACATAAGACCTTCCGAGAAATTTTCACTGTTCCGGTGAATATTCCGGTGCGGCGGAGCCGCAGTTCCGGTGAGATGTGAGCCACCCTTCCGGAACTACGGAACCACCCTTCCGGTTTAAAAACCATTAATCTTGTTTGGTTCCCCTGATACCGTACAGTTGACGCATTGAATCATCATCATTCGGATCGGAATGGATTTCAATGATGTATGAATCATGAACAATACGGT